>Ga0302319_10007371_pt1 | contig 21656 bp, 20 predicted proteins | sample Bog_T0_2_FD_203319 | JGI IMG/M metagenome (GOLD analysis project Ga0302319, IMG submission 203319) | Peat permafrost microbial communities from Stordalen Mire near Abisko, Sweden - Bog_T0_2 | ecosystem: Environmental > Terrestrial > Soil > Wetlands > Peat | place: Sweden: Abisko, Stordalen Mire... | reverse complement strand
ATGCGCAGGGGTGATTCGTCGATCATCAAAACGATATAGACGCTGGCCTCCCCGACAGGAATCCCCCAATCAGTCGATGCTCGTAAAGTCCCGGACCCGATTCACCTGTTTTTGGGGGTCGCCTAATATGCTTTGATGCGCGTACTTGCCAGCGCAAGAGCGGGGTCTTGTAAGATTGCTCAATATTGTTTGGATAGCTGTCGTGCACGCGGCCGATGAGTGCCATGGCCATATGGTGATCTGCAGCGCCCAGCGCGGCTGTGTCAGCCAGGCCACCGACCCATTCGAGCGCCTGCCGCGTATAGGCCCAAGCATAACCTGGATGCCCGAATCGATATGGATAATTCCCGACGTTCGGCCCCTGCATGATTGGTTTTCTGTTGTAGACCAAGCTGCAAAAGGATTTGTGATGATCCAAATGCTCGCCGTTCGGGCCGAGGTCGTAGCAGTCGCTCCATGGCTGAATCACATGATAATGCTGGAGCGCCTGCACGGTTTCCGTGGCCCAGCCGCTCATGCGGAAGGTGATATCGGCGTCTATCGTCGCGATATATTTCGTATCAGGTGGCAAGCGCGAAATCCCAACGTTCAGGGCATTCTCTTTGTGCCATACCAGCGCGCGGGCGTCTCCCCTGATCTTGACATGGTTGACGTGCGGATTGCTGAGTTGAAACGGCCGGTCGCCGAATTCGACCTCGACTGTCGTAAGCTTGACACCGGAATCAAGCATCTGTTCTTCGAACGTATTATAGAGTTTCAACCGGCTGGCCCAGCGAACCGGATTCGACATGACGGTAACGACATTTAGATAATCCGCGCGCATGACTTGCCTTTCAATTCGGTCTTTGGATTCGAACGATTGCGACGCCGGCCATACCAATCGCACGCGCGGCGACTTTTGAAAGATCGAGATCTGGATTCGCTCAAATTTTCACAACAACGACGCCAGCTTCAAACAGGCGGATTCTCGATGCTGCCCAATGGCTTAAGTCCGAGCAATGCCCCGTTTATGGGTTCGGACTCCAACCATTATGCCGGATCATCGCGCTCTGACCGTGATAGGTGACGCGATAAAGACCACCAAAGTGATGTGAGCGCATGGCAACCGATCAGCCACGCGAGTTGAAGTGCTCGCCGGTCGCGGTGACGACCCCAGATTCGGAGCCGCACCAGGACGCGCGGCAGGTCTCGGCATTGCCGGGCGCAATCGCGCAAAGCCACGCCGATGCAAAAATCGTAAATCTCAAGATTCGTGCCCGCTCCCGCTATGGCGCGAGAGCTGCCCCTTGCATCGTGACGTTCCCGTTGCTCGTGGTGTTAACCCACGAGATCGTCATAGTTTGACCAGCAGACGCCGCGTTATAAGTGATCGCGTAGTAGGCTTCTTTCCCGTGGCTCGTATCGACGATATCCCCAAGGCTCGTATCGACATAGAGCGCCGCGCTGCCATCGCTCAAAGTTGCCGTTAGTTTCCCGGCCGATGTTTCATAGAGGCCTAGATAGACGTAGACGATCTGCGGTGTGGTGCTCGCGGGAACAGTGAAGGAATATTCCTGGTTGATGCCGGCGACATAGATCAGGTATGGCTCGGCCGAAGCGCTCGCAAGTGGCGTCCCGTCTGTCCAAGACAGAGTGAACGTCGCATTATTGTAGTAGAGTACCCCACCGCCACCGATAGCGGTTAGCGCACTGATCTTTGAGCCGCCCGTCGCCTTCCGATCGGTCGGAACAAGGCCGCCGGCTCCTCCATAGCCCCAAACCGCCCAATCGGTCGCCCCGATTGCCGTCAGGCTGATATTGCTCCCGGCGGTTGGGATGGTGAGGAAGCCAGCGATTGAGCCGGACACGGAAGCAGGTGCGACAACGATGTCAACGGTGGTGACGCCAACGCCAGTTGTGTTGGCTGCAGCAAGAACGACTGGCATTGTCCCGGCCGTGGTTGGTGTACCAGAGATCACGCCCGTTGTCGCATTGAGGGAGAGACCCGGAGGCAGGCCGATTGCCTGGTAGCCTGTCGGGGCCTGGCTCGCCGAGATCGACAGGGAGAACGGCTGGCCGACGGTGGCCGCGACATTGCCGCTGTTTGAGATGACTGGCGAACTCGACGGGTTCGGGACGCCCGCGTAGGTGCGAACTTGGGTGACGCCTATATTGTTTCCAGCAAAACCGGGTTGATAAGATTCAAGAATGACTTGATCAACGCCATAGAGGTCGCTACTCGGGATGTCTGCCGCAAAATAGATTCCGACGCCGATCTCATAGCCAAGCAGCATTCCGCAGGGGCTAAGGACTTCACTGATCTGGACCGCCGGGTCTGTGGTTTGATTGCCCGACCGGAGGTACGTGGTGGTAAAAGTGTACCAGCCGTTTGCCTGGATCAGAGCTTCAATGGGAGTGCCCGCTACCGGAGCTGCACCCCAATAATTAGTGTATCCAACCTGGACGGTTCCTGGCGTCACAACAGTTAGATTCGGGTAGTCTTCCATATATGTTTGGGCATTACCGGGCGCGACCACATTCGCGTTTGCGCCGATCGCCATGGCATATTCCGAAGTGTTGGATGAAGGCGCCCACGCGCCCGGTCCAGTCACCGGAATATACATCGTCACCGATTGGGTGAAGGCTCCTGGATACGCCGGGTATGGAGGCCCCGCAATGAAGTCGCTATTCGATGGGTTAGGAGTCTGTCCGAACCAACCCACCGCTGTATAATAGCTGGCAGACTCCCCAACCGTGACGACACAGTACGGGTTTCCGTCAGGACTCGGGATGGCACCGAGCGGCGACAAGGTACTGCCGGAAGGATATGCGCAATCGTCGTTCCGGAGAGACTCCATCCCGTAGCGCTCGTTGAGCAAGGCTGCGTGAAGGGAACTTGGGCGCTCGCCGCCGAAGCGAACAAAGCGAGCGAAAGCGCGAGGAGGAAACGCCTCATGAAGCAGATCCTTTGTTGAGGAAGAACTTATGGATACTGGTTGGCGGCGGCCAGGATTTGATCTTTGAGCCAATTGGCATAGACATAGTGGCCGCGGGTGTTGAGATGAACCCCGTCGGGGCCGGTATCCCAATCCGAGTTGCCCGATCCGGTTGGCGCGCCACTATTGCCCGTGCCGATGAAGAATGGCGCCGCGTTGTTGGCGGCGGTCGAGATCGGAAAGAAGAAAATCAGTTCATCGCCGGACGCGGCCTGTTGCGCCACGGCAGCGGCGACGGCATTTTCATTGGCTATCTGGGCTGCGCTTGCTGGTCTCCCCCCCGCAACAAGAATGCCCGCCACGAATATGGGGGTCGTGGGGAAGTAGGTTCTCACGGCTTGGAAGAATGTTAAGGCCGCCGCTTGGACCGCAGCGGGAGCCTGCCCTCCATTTTGTGCTCCAGTTGAGTCGTTATTGTCGTTGGTAGACCCCTGGACAACTATGTAATCGATCGGCCGATAGGTGTTGTGGATGATCAAATCGCCATTCGAGCCATTCGTTCCAAGTATCGCGCGGCCAAGGTATGTATTGTTCGTAATGCCAGCATTGGCCGTGAAGCCGGTGCCGGGCCAGCCAGAGCAAACCGCATCTGGGAGACCTAAAAGCCGCTGTGTGATAACCGGATATGTGTCGAGCCCGGAATAGGTGTTGGCATAGCGCACCGATTGGCTGTCGCCGACAATCGCCAGCGTGAAGTTGTCGGCATTGTAGGGATAGGTGATGTTGCCCGTAGGCTCCCACGCAACTTGCTTCCATAAATTAAGCTGACCGGAGGTGATTTTGATGCGCCGGTTGACGCGGCCGTTCTCAATAACGGACCAGTTTTTATTGTTGGTGACATTTGTAAAATCAGTCACCATAAACTGGGCGCTGCCGGTCATGTTAATTGGTGCGTTCAGCGGAATCCCGTCTATCTCGATTAGGAGAGGAAACGCATTGGGCCAAATGTCCATTTCCAGCTTGCTGCCGTCAAATAGAAACTCAATACTGTAACCAGGATATTGGAAGTTCCCATAGCTGCCGGGAAGGCCTCCTTGAGTCGTTATAGCAGACCCGAGAGGCCCATTCGTTCCATTAGACGCTGACACGCCAAAGGTAGCATACCCTTGCCCAGGAACAAACATTTGGGATGGAAGCCCATTCCCAAAACGGATAGGAATAGTGCCGTCTACTGGATATAAACCTGTTAGAGCTAGTGCATTCGCATAGCCTAATGAGGACGCCGAGAATGTGATCTGTGGGGCGGTCTGGCGGCCGATGTACTGCCAGACGACGGTCCCTCCCGTTTCAGGTACAGTGAAAGGAGTGGGCACGGCATGCGTTGGGGCCGCGAAAGGTGTCGAGGCGATGGTTGTGCCAGCAACAACGCATTCGTAGACGTTCCCGAAGCCGTCATTGACTTGGGTCGCGCCGAAATTGGCGCCAGTCAAGTTTTGCGTCGCAGTTGCCGCCGCAACCACGGCGGTCCCGGCAGTCCAAGGCACTGCGCCGATAAGCTGTGAGGCACGAGGGATATTGAAAATGTTGCCGCCAGGCGCTCGAGCGGCGGTGCCGAGCCGGCGAAGTTTCGCGGCCCATGTCTCAGCCTGGGTAGTGACATTCGCGGCGCCAGTTGTCCAACCATTCGCCTGCATCGCCGGTACATCGGAAGCAGCAACGGGGGTCGACTGATTCGGGAATCCCGTATAAGTGCGCCCGGAAACGGTGACTGAGTTCCGGCTTCCATTCGACGGCGGGAACATCTGGACTGTTGACATGGAGCCCTCTTGTGGTGCGGCGTGGAGGCAATAAAAACCCGCCGGCTAGGGCGGGTTCTTCGTTTGTGAGTTGACCGAAAATTCTAATGTGTGAAATAGACGAGAGGCACCATAGTACCTAGATTACCACCGCCGAAGCTGCCGCCGCTTGGCACGATAGACGGCCATGAATTGTAAGTTTGCGATACGATATAAGTGAGCGACTGTTGAGTGGTTGGAGAAGCAATCGTCCCACTGCCTGGCGTAATAAAAGTGGCGAGTGTATTGGAAGCATTCGCCCCATTTGGGTAGACAGTATCGAAATACCCAGACGTGCCGGGGCTAAAAGAAAATGCGACCCAAAGAGTTGTTGTTGTTAAGTTCTGGAACCCAGGTGACGCGAAAGTATATGATGCAACTTGACCATTACTAACTGGAACAGGAGTTGAAATAGACTGTAAATTGTAAGGTGCCGTGCTGGAAGAATTGCTTGAATAGATAGCAAAGCTGACATATCCAGGTACACTAACCGTGGACATTGGCAGATTGACAGTTAGTATATATGATCCGGCAGGAACTGTTATTGGCGTATAATAAGCAACATTATTTGCGAGCCCGGCCGAAGTTTCAAAGCCAACAACATCGGGCCCCATAATTGCGCCGGTAGGCCAATAATTTGGATTGGCGCGAGCCGAATCCGCCGCGCTCATAAGCGCAACGGCCGCGATCAAAGATTTGCAAAGATTTGAGATTTTGGATGCACGCGAGCGCATGCTAGTCTGCTTGACAGCCATATTAAACAGTCACCTTGTTTGATGTGGTCAGAGACGGCCAGGTGTTACCAGCACCTAGCCGCCTCGCTTTGTACCATAATGGCGAGTAAAAGCAAGTATAAATCGTCAGGAAGATGGCGCCGAAACCGGCATGTAGCAGACCGCGAACCGGATAGCGCCTGCTGTGATATTTGTCGCCGCGTGAGAGACAAAAAGAAGCGATGTCGGAGAAGCAAAATAGCGGAGCGCATATTGTGGCTGATAAAGCGATGTACTCCCCGCAGTCAGGCTTGGAGAGTCGGCGTTCTTGAAATAAAAATTGCCCCCAACGGGGTCTCCCGTAACGCCGAAATCGACCGTCGTCACGCCCGTCACCGAAGTCTTGATCAACCACCCTGCCCATAGAATATAATTCCATCCGGCCGGTATTTTAAGCGTCGAAGAAAAGGACGTGACGCCCGTGCCAAGTGTTTCGCCACCAGCGCCAGAACTCTCGATGATCGCGGGCGGCCGGATCAAAGAACCAAATGTGCCATGTGCGCCGCCGACAGGGTGGCCCCCAACTAAGGAACCATCATTGACGATGATCCGGTTATTCGTCGTGTCTACCCATGGCTCGCCTTGCGCGCCTGCTGCCGCAGCCGCGATATTCGCCGCGGTATCCCGCCGAAGTTGAACTTGAACTGACATCTGGAATCCTAATCGTTAATGGACCGTCCCGAGAGTGACCGTCGCCAGCATAATTCCGTCGCTTACAATGCCCCATTGATCGGTCTCTGAAACCCCCGCAGAGACAAGGCCGAAGTCAAGGCTGGACCCGGCCAATAGAGCTTGTGTGACTGGCCCCATGGGGGAGCCAGCGCCGGTCGGCGTGTAAGTGAACACTTGGCATTCCGACAAATCCTCGAGAGCGAACCCAAATGCGTTGAAGCTTTGCAGCTTCACATAGATGGTAATGCCAATGAAGGAAGCCGGGAGCGGGTATTGGAACACGGAACTATCGACGCGCACAAAGGGCGAGCCGCTCGAATGAGTCGCTGGCGCTGTCCCGTACATGCCGCGGTAAAGCGTGGTCAGCTTGTAAGTGTTCGTTCCAGTGAGCAGCACGGTCTCATAAGCCAGAAGCTCATTATCAACGAGGCAAAGCGTTATGCCATTTTGCGCATCGATAGGAGTTCCACTCAAAAGCGCCCCGCCGCTCTCGGCAAGGTTCACATAAAGCGCATTCGTCGTGTCCGGGTTGGGACCGAAAAAGATTGGTAGCGTTGCCGTCAAAACGCCCTGGCGGGAAGCCCCCAAGACCTGCCCCACGACTTGATAGGATATGCCATCGGTCGAGAGCCAGACGTTCGCGCCGCCCCAATTCGGATCGGCGACGCCGGCGACGCCCTCTGGCGTCGAGACGCCGTTAGTGGCGACTGTGGCATTTACGACCGTCGAGAACGCGGGCAGGAACGTCACCGGCGCGCTGGCGGAGCCGTCCGAGCGTATCCAAGAGAATTGCTGGCCCCAAATGTAAACACCGTCGCCGGACGTTCCGGCGTAACTTGTCGTTCCGAATGGGTTTTCAAGATAGACATAGACAATCGGCGTCGAATTCGCGGAGAGATTCGTAGTTATGGTGAGCAGATACCATGTCGGCGGTCCGGCTTGTGCGATGGTGAGCGAGGCAGTTACACCAGCATCTGCCGAGAAAGAGGGGCTCGCCCCAAGGTTGAAATCAGCGCCGAGCTGCGCAGAGCCGTTGTAAATATTGAGTCTTACTGCCGTCCTGGCCGAGGTGGAAGGCACCTGGACATAGACCGAGAATGTCATCGCCGTGGAATAGGCGCCAGTCCCGGAAATACTCAGCGCCGCGCCATAAGCCTGTTGCGTATAGTGCGTCCCTGTCGCGCCGGTCTCCGCCAGCGTATAAGCCGCCGCGACGCCGCCGGACGCCGCGATGAAAACATTGGCAATGCCGCTCGTAAGGGCCGCCGGCGGCTCAAAGATAACAGGCGTGTTGACACGCGCCGGAACGACATTCTGATTTGTCGGGATACCGCCGCCCCCAATCTGGACGGGATATTGAACCGCCGTCGCCGTGCCGCCAGGGAATTCCTCGGCCGTGACCGCGAGTATCCCAGCGTCGTCTTCCTCAATCTCGGTGATGCGAACGGCCACGTTCGTCAAGCCAAGCAACGTGTCTGTGATGGTCACAAGGTCCATCGGTTCAAGCAGGCAATATTCGAAGGACAGCTTGAATTTGTAATGGTTGCGGATATAGAGCCCGCGCTGAAGAATGAGCTGCGCTGAATTCTGCCCGACGCTCGGATCACAGATTTCATTCGCCGTGATATCGGGCGCCATGCGGAGCCCATAGAGCTCGATCGCGTTCTGATCCCAGACGTCGATCGGCGCCGGAACATAGGAGTTGGAAACCGACCAGATCACCCACGGTTCCGGGATTGTCTCGGGGAGCCAGCCGGTTATCCTCTGGTTGATTTGCAACCGCTGCCAATTGTGGCTGGCATAAGGGTCGGTGCGCGTGACCTCAACCGGATCTTTGCCGTCCTCATGCACGAAGTCGTCATCGGTCAGGCTATAAACCGGAGTTACGTTTGGCGTGAAAGTGCAGGTGTTGGCACTCCCGCCGCCAGTGGTCACAAGCTGATTCGGCGTCGGCCCCACGACAGAATCGCCATAGGGAATGAATTTCAACTTCCCGCCAGACCAAACCGCCGCCGAATTCGTCAATTGCAGCCAGCGCGCAAGGATGCTGTTCGCGGTTTCCTGATTCGTCAGCGCCGGGCTCAGGGCTAGATAGGCGGCGCGGCAATATCCTTGATAGGAGCTATCGAGGCCGGAGCCTGGCGAAAATAATGTCGTGGCGTCGATGCTTCCAGACGGGAATCCGACGCCATATTGAGAATTGGTTAGGAAATCTTGGATGATTTGCGCCGGGTCGGCGTCGCCGCCATTGATACCCGACGAATTGAAGAGGACGCCGAAAATCTCCATCGCGAATTGCGGAAGGTTCGCGTTGGCGCCGAGGTAGTAGTTGAACGAAGTGATATAGGCGAGGCCATGATAGGAAAGCGCCTGACTTGGGAAGGAAACGGTGAGTTCCCCCCAAGGCCCTTGAGTCTGGGTGCCGGTATAGACGCCCCAAATATCGGCACCATAGAAGTTTGTCGGGTTGCCGCCTTGCCAGATCGTGCCGAAGCCGGCAATCGGCCCCTCGCAAAGTCCCATTTCCCAGGACGTGTAATATTGCCATGATTTAGGAGGGGAATTGTTGTTTCCGCCACCACCGCCGCTACCACTACCGCCGCCACCCTTGCCGCCGCCGCCGCCATGGCTCCCCTCGGGATATCCATAATAGCCGTAAAAGCCGCCGGTCCAGATGCAATTCGGGGCGATCTTGTTGGCACCCCAAACGATGTTGATCGGGACATTGTTGCCCGACGTCTGGATCTGCAACCCCGTGTAATAGGGGATTTGCCCGTTGTTCTGGGATTGGTGAAGTAAACTCACTGTTGAGCCGCCCAATAACTGAAGAATTTCGGCAGGCGGCCGGGATTGGAGAGTGCCATATTACTGAAAACATCCTCTTCGATCACTTTGCCGGAGGCGGCAAAGGCATGAATGATCGTGACCGGATTCGCGCATGTCACGATGCCGCCATGCGAGTAGCAGCGGCCATACCGGAACACCATGACGTCGCCTGGCTGCGGCCGGTCAACCTCTTTCGTCCGATCGAAGATGAACCCGAGATAGCGCTCTTCGCTGCGGTGAAGCATCCAATCCGGCGCATAGGGGCGCGGGTCGAATGGCTCGCAAAGACCCGTGTCGACGAAGACGCGGACCAGAAGCATGCCGCAATCGACGCCGGCGCCCTTGACGTCCGCGCAATGGTGATAGGGCGTGCGTACCCATGACCGCGCCTCGGCGACGACGGCGGCGCGTTGTTTTGTTTCAATTTCATTCATGATCAAAACAGCGTGTAGGTTGGTGCAGGGACATAGGGGAACCCGCGAAAATTCGGCAGGTTATTGAACCTGTTCGTGCAGGTCCCTTGCGTGTGATCGCATCCCCAATAGGCCGTGAAGGCGTCACCCGTCGAAGGCGCCGATTCGAGAGGATAAGAAAGCGTCAGTGAGACGCCGGCATTCACCGCCTTGATATTCGCAGAGACGCCGGAGTTCATCCCGCTCGAGAAGGTGATCGTGCCTTGGACCATATTCGCCGCGGCGCCGGTCCAATTGATCCGCGTGAAGATCGAGCCGCTGCCCACTGTGCCAGTGAAAGCAAACGCGCTTTTCGTCGGACCGCCATTGGCGCCGCATCCGGAATCGTAAAGCACATGCTGGCAGAACGGCGAATAGACGTTCCGCGGCATTTGCAGGTCGAGCAAGACAAGATCGGAATTGACCGTAACTTGCGCCGACGTGCGGCCGATGCTGTCGACGGTGCCGACGCGGCCTTTGAAAAGCGTAACACTCCCGATTGGGTTCGCCGTGTCGTGAGCCGACCAGGAATTGAGAAACGCCCGGTCGCGCTGGATCTCGCATCCATCGAAAGCACCATTCCGGAGCGCTTGCAGGAATGGCGAGCCGCCAACAGTATCGGCCAGCCGCGCCGCGATCGTGATTTGCTGTTGATCGACCTCGAGGCCAGCCGCGCATTTGAACCGGAGCCCATCGACCAGGATGGAATTCGCAAGGTAGACATAGCCGTTGAGCGTAATCGGCACATCGGCGTTCGTATAGGTCAGGATCAAGCCGGTGCGCAGCGTAAAGGTGTAGCAATCCGCGACGATCGCTTGCGCGTCGGGATCGCCCCGAAGCGTGTTGAGATAGGTGATCAACGCGGAGGAAGCAGCTCTCACGGCTTCACCATCCTGAATTTGAGGGTTTGCACCCGCCAGAGGCCATTCATAAAGTTCTCGAAATCCTCTTGATCGTCGAGGAAACGGCAGTTGAAGGCGCAGGTGAATGTCGCTGTGATCGCAGTTGCGGGAGGCAGCGTGATTGCAGCGGACGACACGGTTGCGTGCGAGACGGTCGACCATACCGGAAGGGCAGTTGGAGCCGCGCTGCCGATGGCCGCGACCGCACCGGCAACATAAATGCCGTCCCCTGTCGTTCCAGCATAATTCGTGGTGCCAACCGGATTCGCGGTTAGAACCGTGAGGGTCGGCGCGGCTGTGGCGGCCATATTAACGGTCATGGAGACCCAATACCAGCCGCCGCCAAGGTTCGTGATTGACGACGCCAGAACGCCGCCCGTGGCCGATGTAATCGCGCCGGTCGAGAGATTGGCGTTCACTTGTTGATTGGTGACGCCATCGTTGATCTCGAGCTGGCAAGCCGTCCGCGTCTGGGCCTGGACATAAGCCGCGAAGACAATTTTCGTTCCGGAGGCTTGAGATGCCAAGCTCTGAGTCGTGTAATGATAATTCGTCGTGTTATCTTCGGCGAGTAGCTGCGCCGAGGTAGTGCCTGCCGGCGGCGCGATCGTGAAAGTGAGCGTGTTCGGCGTCGTGGCCGTCCAGCCGGACGGCTGGTTGACCCCGTTGAGATAGACGTTCGAGACCGCCGTGACCCAGGACACCGGCTCGACCGCGCCGCCGATCGCGCGGCCGAATGTGAATGCCGTTGTAACCCCGTCGCCGAACGCCTGCGTCGTGGGCTGCGCAACCGCTGAATTATCGGTTGGATCGGTATAGAGGAAAGTCCCGTATTGGCCTTGAAGCTGAATATACAGCCCCATGAGGCTTTGCAGCGAATTCGCGGTGAGGCCGGTCCAGGTGCCGTTAGAGTCCAATCCTTCGATCGTCAGCTCGAACTCGTAAAGCCCCTGATAATAGAGTGGTGCGCGGACCTCGCGGCCGGAGACATGCCCGGCGATTCGCGTGGCGAATGTCGGCCGCTTGTGGACGCTCCAGCCGAGGCCGGGCAGCGTCGGGAAGCTTGGCGGGGTTGTCATTGCCGCACCGTCCGCAATTTGAGCGCCTGGAGCGACCAGAGCCGCGACATGAATTCTTCAAGGTCTTCGCTGTCGTCATCGAAGCGGGCGAGGACCGTTCCGGAAGCCGCAATCGACACTGGAACCGGAAATGTGAACGTCGTCTCACGTCCCTGCATTTCCGCATAGAACCCGGCAAGCATCTGGAAATCTTGCACGATGTCCATCCGCAAGAGGTTGACAACGATCTCAATCTCCCAGATCGGCGTTGAGACCTTGGCGAAGCGGCTCCCGCGCCCGCTCACATGCTCCGCCACGCCCGTCGTGAAGGCTGGGCGATAGTGCGTGCTCCAGCCCTGCCCTACCAGTGTGGGGAAGGTCTGATAGGGGCCCGGAACATATGGCGCATCTGGTACTGGCGGCGTGATGAACGGCTCTTTGCCGTTGAGCCAGTTTCCGGCCGGCCAGTTTTTCGCATCCCCCCAAACGCCGGCCAGATTCGGGAACGCCGGGAACGGCCGCGCATCCCAGTTCCAGACCGAGCAAAACGCTGGCTGGATCATTTGGAGGCCGGCAAGCGATTGCGCATTGTGGCCGTCGACGAACCAATATTCGTAGATGGCCTGCAACGCCAAAAGCGAGATGATCTGATCCGGCTTCGGCAGATAGCTCAGACCGTCCGCTGCGCGCCAGGCCGACCAATAGGCCGTGCCGCTCTCCGAGGAAGCCGCGTCATAGAAGAGATTTGGCTGATTCGTGCATTTGTCGTTCGAGGGGAAGCCGTATTCGGTGAACACGATCGACTTCGATTGCAGCACCCAGCCGGTCGCCGGCCCCTTTGGACTTTCGCCGCTCCCGTCGCCGTCATCGTACAGAGCATAGTGCTGGTTGTTCCACCACCAGCGCAGTTGTTTGTTGCCGAGGATCTGTTGATTGGCGTAAAAGTGCTGGCGCGTTTGGGTGTACCGGTCATCGGTTGGATTGCCGGGGAGCGACACGTAAAGACCGGAGCCGAGCGGATCGAGCCCACGCCCGAGATTGTTGGAATCGAAATAGAACCAGTTGAATTTCTCGCCACCCTCGATATTGGCCTTGAGATAGGGCTTCGAGTAGATCGTCGCCTGACCGGTGAGGCCAAGATTGCTCATCACCGATGGCGCGGGCGGCCATGCCGATCCGGCCGAGATGATCCCATAGTCGCTTTCGGATGTGACCGCGCTCGAAACCGCCCCGTCATCGGACGAGGAAAGCACGGCATCCTCCTCGACATGGCCATAATCCCAGAACTGATCGAAGGACGTAGGCGCAGCCCAATTCGCAATGTCGAGATTGTTGCTTTGGCCGGAGGCTTCTAGGCTTCCGTCGCCGGTTGTCCAATCGGAGACTGGCAAATAATTATCGAGACATACAAGATCGACATCGGGGCTTGACCAAAGTTGATCGAGATGCGGCCATTGGCCGTCCGCGACCGGAAGCGCCGGGTTGGCGTTCGGGTGCTGCCAGCCCATCCAACTCGACCAGTCGGCGGCATAGGAAATGAGATTGTGGAGTCCCATCAGGTCTTTCGTCAGCGACGCCGCGTTCAAAATGGATCGCACGTCGGCGCAAAGCTGCATCAGGCCGCCATTTACCGTGTCATAGACGAAGGGATAATCCCAGATTGGAGGAGTTCCGGTTCCGGTGATCGACCAGGCGGGGCCGCGAATGGTTTCAAGACCGCGAAGCTCAGATCCAACAAGGAATAGATCCACACCGCCGGCCAAAACACAAAGATTTGCATAATGCAGGATCATCCTTCGATATGTGTAATCGGTCGACGAGCCGGAATAGTGAACCGCGCCACCGGAGACCGTGAAATCGGAAGGAACCGCCGTGCCGAGAAAGTTTCTCACCGCCGTTTGCGCGCCGGTCGAGACATCCGCGCCGTTGTAAGTGATCCGTCCGCGCCACGCCTTGTCGCCATTGTCCATGAGGATGAACGGGTAGAAGACGACACGGTAGCCCTGCGCTTTCAGATAGGTGATGCACTCGACGATCGATGCGTCGGACGGCGTGCCGCCGTAAGTGAAAGCCCCGTTGGCGTCTTGCGAGATCGGGATAATGCCGAACGAGGATTGGGTGAGCCCGGAAACCAGCCAATTGTCCGAGACCCAGGCCGAGCCGTTCCACTTCTCGAAAGTGCCGTTGATATAGGTGGTCGAGGGATAAATCTTGCAAGCTGTGATGTCGGTGCTGTCGCCGAACCAGGCGCAGACCACGGCAACCGTCGTGCAGCCGGGGAAATTCGCCTGGAGCTGGCTTATCGCATAGGTGAGGTCCGCGCTCGGCGGCGTGCCACCATATGTCGAGGACGGGGGGAAGACGGAATTGAGCCCCTGGTAGAAGTTGATCGGGAGCATGACGGCGCCGGAATAGGCCCGCTGGCCTTGATGCGGCGTCGTGCCATAGGTGAACTCGCCCGTCGCGGGGAGAAGATTGACCCCATTGACGAAGCCCATGTGTAAGGTTGCCGTTCAAAGCTTTGAGAGGCCGATATGCGAACCCGTGCGAACGCTTTCATTGACCGTGCGCAGGATCTGTTTGGAATTGTTCTTGAGGAACTGCCGGACACTGTGGCCATCCATGGCTTGAACATTGAAGTTCAGAGCATGATGGACATGCACCGTTCCGGCGACGCCATTGCTACCTTCCATCATATTGCGGAAAGCTGCAGCGGGACCAGCCGGGATTATCATCTCCCCCTGGTGAACCTGGGCAACCATATCGCCGGGCAGGCTCCAGGCGCCGGTATCGTAATGAGGTATGGCAGAAAGCACTGTTGCCTCGCCAGCGGCGGCAGGGCCGGCCGCCGCCGGGCCAAGGACTGGCGAAAGAAAGCCGAAGATACCTGCAAAAGTCTCGCTCGCCGATGCTGTGATTGTTTTCAAGATGGAGTTGATTGTCGCCGCATTCGACCCCGCCGATCCCGCCGCTTCAGCTCCCGCTCGCGCGGCTGCGCCCGCCGTGACCGCAGCTGTTTTCGCAGCCTCCCCAGCTTGCGTCGCTGCGGTCTGTGCAGCAATGCCAGCCAGCCAATCGGCGGCCATTTTCACTTTGGCCTGGGCGAATGACTGAATAATCTGCAACAGCACATTCCGCGCCGCGTCGCGAAGCTTCATATGCCCCGTAATCATGCTCATGATTGAAGACGAAACACTCGAACCTATCTGTTCGAAGGTGTGTCTATAGTCACTGTTGATTTGCTGGGTAACACTACGCTCGATTTCACGCATCCGAAGCGCAGACTGACTAGCAAGTTCCTCGATCTGGCGCTGCGAGGCAGCATAAGCTACAGTCCCTTGTTGATAAGTGCTTTGCAGAAATTGAAGGTGCTGACGCTCAATGTCTTCACGCTGCGTCTCAAGCGAAAGAAGACTTGAAAGCTCTTCTTGGCGCGAGATCTGCGCCGTCTGTGCTTGCTCCTTGATAAGCGAACTCTGATCTTTTACGCCATTCAAGGCAATATCATATCGCGCTTGCTCATTTTGTCGTGCGATCGCTAGTTCATTGTCGCTTGATGTCTGCGCCGTTGAAATCCTCCGCGTCACATCACTAGTATAGGCTTGTGACAGCGAAGCGAAGGAGGCGTTAATCTGGGCGGCACCGCTGCGTAAGGTGCTGATCGTCGTTTCGACCGCACTCGTCGCCTGCTGCATACCCCTTTGCAAGTCTGAAACGTCGGCGCTAAATGTAATGGAGACGTCGTCCGCCATATCCTTGCTTTCAATAGGATCTGAGCCGAAGTTAGGCTTGCAGATCTAGGAGTTGATCAGGGTTTTGCTTGGGATCAGCTTCTGCGATCTCTTGATTTCTTCGTTCTAGCAGACATCAGATTTGCCGAGTTTCCCGGCCAGCGAGCCATGGTCTCCTGCTCGCTTGCGCTACAGATCTCACCCGTTCTCTCCGAGGCGCACAAAGCCATTAGGGAAGCGAGCTATAAGACCACCTATTCCACTTGGATCGGTTTTGCTGTTCGTAATCGGCTGCTCTGGCTTTTGCTCGATGCGATACACGCATTTCAAGATTTCATTAACCGGAGGAGAATTGCGCCAGTACGCGAATAAACCAAATACGTCGTGTAGTGTCATTTCATCGATCTCTGCGGGCGTGTAGCCACAACTCGTCATAAGTCTCGCATAGATGAAACTGAAATCAATGCGGGCGGACCCTTTGCACGGACCTCGCCCGCTTACACTTCCCCCAGTCCGGCATCTCCACGCGCCGGTGTTTCAACAAAACCACCAAGACGCAAAACCGTCGCCATGGCGGCGCCAATTTCTGGCGCTGTCGCCTCGATGTCACCGAGCGAGCTGGTCGCTTCGGCGTGATCACGACCCAGTGCAATTGCGACAATAGCCATTGCGGCCGCGACATTGCCTTTTGTCTCGGCGGCGCTCGACATTAGGATGGGTTCGATTTCTTGAACTTGACGCAACGTTAAAGGCCGCACCAGCCATTCACGCACACCGAGCCTGATGGTCACTGGTTGCAACCGCATGTTAAGAAGCCTCCGCGAACGACCAAGTCATCACGTTGCCGGACGCGTCGGCAAAGCAGGAGAAGTCAAACTCAGGAATGATGAAATCTTCAAGCTTGGTATCGAACGTCAGCTTGTTCGCCGTACAGTTGTTGAGCTGCAAAGAGATCGCCTGGCCCTGGAATGTAGTATAGAATTTGGCCTTAAAAGTTGGAGTCGTGCCTAACAATTGGTTGGCGATGGCGATTTTCTGGCCCGCGCTGGTGATGCCGTAGGTGTAGCTAATAAGTACCTTTACACCGGCCACATTGTCGGCCGATGAAAACGTATAGACACCTGTAGACGTATTGACCGAATACTGGCCTGCCACCGGAGACGACGGGACGAGTGTTAATGGTAACCCAGTCGTGGCATTGATGACACCAGCATCTTCCATATAGGTCGCAGCATTGGCGACCGTGATCGTAAACGGCGTCGTCGGAATGGCCGTTGGGCCTTCCGCGAATGAGGTAGCGATCTGGCCAGCTACCGGTGTCACGCCGTAATAAAGATTACCGAAGGCGATGCCAGAGATCCTGGCGACCTTGGCCTTCCCCGTCGTCTTGATTGTGCCGCGGGCAATTGCGACGGGACGCTGGAACTGGCCAGTAAGTTCCTTGACCGTCGCGGTTTCTTCAATCGTCACTTCCTGTACCAGGCCGAAATTTACCGGCGTGGCATTTGCTATGTCCGTGCGAGTTCCGATCAATACGCCCGAGCCGAAACTATACATGGCTGACTCCTTTTCTTCGACCTATGCCGAGAGCCTGCTGCTATGGCCAGGGCAACACAAACTTTAAACTTTGAGAGCAGCTTTCATGCACCCCGTGCCAGGAGCCTTCCTGAAATGATCCAAGAAAATCCTTGCCGATCCATTGTTACCTGACGATTAGGCTACCAGGGACGAACATCACGTTAGCAGGAAGAAACCAGTGAGAGGGCACAATGCCCATATAGAGCAAGTCCTGATTGGGGGATGGATGGATGCCGTCGCCTCCTTGGAAGGCGCGGGCTTCATGCTCTTGGTCGATCCCACTGGTGCTTGTGCGTAGTATCCACATCGCTAACATTGTCTGATTATAGATCATGCTCTGCTTCCTGTTCCGCCGCCAATTAGATGGCTGTTATGCTGCGGATTTTTGCGAGCTAATTTCCTTGGGCTCCGAGCGCGACTTTGAACTATGTCATCATATGACGTGATGAAACCTTGAAAAAATCGGACTTGCTGTTGAGCGACAGCCAAAATACGATGCAGGGATCGCAACCGCGTATCAAACATACAGCTCTTCAATTACGGCAAGATAAGTTTGATTGGCACAATCAAGAGCGTGTCACCGTCGATATCACCCGGGTCCTTCAAAGCTTTTCCATCAATCCGGCAATTGTAGACCATCCCGCCCAGAGTGTTTCGACCAACGAGAAGGTCGCTTCCTGAAAGTGCGAAGGCCGTATCGAAGGCGTCCATTACGTTATTGAGCAATGCTGCACCCACGATGCTTGGATCCTTTGCACTGAGATAGACGAACAATCTCACTTCGATGACGCGCTTCGGAATAGCGCTCTCACTCCACGAATATGTTTCCTGCCCTCCCTCGAAAAGAAAACAGGCGGGCCTGTTTGCCGCGGGCACATCACTCCATAGTTTGAGCCGCCTCGCCGGACCAAGCTTCCACGGATAAGCGTTGGCGACGATATTCATGAGTGCCCCAATGGCGCTCTCGCGTGGTATCATCGCCATCCGGCTCCCCAAATGCTAAACTGGTTGACAGCACTTAATCGCTTCTCGTACACGGCCTGAATGGAATGCACGTAGCTACTGTCACCCCTGCCCTAAAGCTTCAAGAATGGCTTCTTTGAAGCCTGACTCTATTTCGTCGTGCATCTCCGCAAGTGAACTTCCAAGATAAGAGCGCGCCGGAATTGTTGATCCTGGATGGTGGACGCTTCTTGCGAAAACCTGGTCTCCCCCCGTGCTAAAGGCCAGGGCCTTGGCCTTCACAGCGACGATATCGTGGGCCGCCGTCTTCCCGCCGAATTCCTGGATTGCCGCATATGGCACGCCGGTGCTGGAAATGGAGACGGACGTATCTTCTCCATTATCCTCGATGGAGGAGATGATAGAGGCCGCAAGAACGCCGGAGTGGACCTGTAAGACCTCGCCGGAAAGCTTTTGTTGAATTCGAGCCTCAAGCGCCGTGCGAAGGGTGTCTGCTTGACCTAACAGTGCATCCTGCACTGCCTGGACGTCGAATTCGACATCGATCATGGGGTGACCACGCGGCGATAGGGTGTCAAGGCACTCACAACAAAATCTGGGATGTCCTTGACGATGAAAGCCATAGTCTCCTGTCCGCCTAGCGACTTCGAATGTTGACCTATGCGCGAACGATAAGCATAGCGCTCGGCCGCCCAATCCATACAGCAGGATGCAAGATCGGCAGGCACGTAGCCATAGGTGAGGAGCACCGCCGAGCCCGCATCCCCTTGAGCAAAATTGTAAATGCCATTTACGACCGTGTATTGCCCGGCGGCAGGATTCCCCGTGACCGCAGCTAGCGAAAGACCATCCGAATAAACGACACCGACATCGCTCGCCCAGTCACCATAAGGGGCTTGCGCCGAGGTGCTATACGGAGTTGTCGAGGGAATGACCACGCTTTCATTCGTAATTTGATAGCCGGCGCTATAGGAGATCGTGACGTTCTGAAGACCGCGTGTGAAAAGAAAGCGGCGCAGCGACAACCTCTGCATGGCTCCGGGCGGTGCCACATTGGAGGGATCTAGAACATAACCCATCTGAGCGCTCGCCCCAACGACAAGCGGCGGCGAAGGAGGAATGGCGACACCATCTACAATACAGGATGAAACTCTAATGACCGGCCAATGCCTGAGCATGATCGAAACGTCATTGCCCCCATCACGAATCTCGGTATAGGCCGACGGCAAAATCGCAGGCCTGTCGATAACATTGAGGATTGCTCGGCTGATCTGGGTGATTAGTCCTGCCAGAAGAACATCGTCGTCGGTTCCAGCAACATCCAGCCAATTCTTGAGCTCGGCCAGGCTGACAAGATCGAATGGAGATGCCATTTTTTTCTGATCCCGCTTTCATGCACTGACTTCACACTGTGGCTCTATTTTTAGGAGACCGTATTTGGTCTCCGTCAAAGTTCCGCTCAACCGGGTAGCGCCGCTTGAACCCTAGCGACTTTTAACCACTCAGCCGACAAGCGCGTGGCGCGCTGCGGCGCGTAATTCTTCATTGGTTACAGGCAAGGACACTGAAACCCCCTTTGCCTTGAGGAAGGAGAATAGCTCTCGACGGTTCAAAGACGATATGTCTTCAACCCCGAGAGCCAAGATGGTAATGTTGTTGCTAGCATCCTCATGCCCATCCGGTGGCATTGATGCTTCCGCCACCACAAGCCTTGCGCGAATGTCATCGGTACTGATTGCCTCAATCGTCTTCATCGTCATGTTCATCGCCCGGCTGACGAGCTGGTCACGCGTCATTGGCGCGAGGTTAGGCGTTTCCTGCCCGCCTTCCCAGGGAATGAATCCATGTGTCAATCGGCTTCCAAAATTGACCCCCAATCGGCTTCCAAAATTGACCCCCTATGATCCAGTTTTGTTCGCTGGTTTCGGAAGAGTTTCCAGAGCTGGGTCGCTGGGGCTATTCCTTTGTTCGACGGAGCGACTATTCCTTCGTCCCGACCGACTTCATTTTGCGCGTCGCGCGCAGGTGCTGTCCAGGATGACGCGTAGGGTCCGGCGCGGAGCGTCCTGGACAGTGGCGAGCACGGCGCGATGCTGATGGTGTCGGGGGCGATGCAGGCTTGGATTGATTTGAAGACGTCGCGTTTCGAGTCACGCCCGATTCTTGAGGCGCCAACTGTCGTTCCCAGTCTCGATGATGTCGCAGTGGTGGGTCAAGCGATCCAGCAGCGCGCTGGTCATCTTGGCGTCGATAAAGACGCTTGGCCATTCGCCGAAGGCGAGATTGGTCGTCACAATGATGGAGGTGCGCTCATAGAGCTGGCTGATCAGATTGAACAGCAGCTGCCCGCCGGTCTGGGCGAAGGGGAGATAGCCGAGTTCATCGAGCACGACGAAGTCTTTGCGGATGAGATATTCCGCGATCCGTCCCTGCCGTCCGCCGCGCGCTTCGGCCTCGAGCCGATTGACGAGATCGACGGTGTTGTAGAAGCGGCCACGTTTGCCGGCGCGAATGCAATTACGGGCGATGGCGATGGCCAGATGTGTCTTTCCGGTGCCGGTTCCGCCGACCAGGACGCAGTTGCGCTGTTCGACGAGAAAGTCGCCTTGGGCGAGATCGCGCACGAGGCGCTCGTTGATCGGCGTGCCGGCGAACTGGAAGTCGTCGAGATCTTTGGCCAAGAGAAGCTTGGCGATCGAGATCTGGTATTTGATCGAGCGCGCCTGCTTTTCGCTGACTTCGGCCTGCAGAAGATCGCCGACGATGCGCGGCGGCTCATGCTGTCGCTTGATACCGGTCGCCATGATCTCATCATAGGCGGTCTTCATTCCATAGAGCTTGAGTTCGCACATCAATTCGAAGATCTGGGTTCGCTCCATCAGCCTGTTCTCCTCAGTTGATCGTAACGAGCGCAGTCGGCGACTGGCGCATGCTGCAGCTTCAGCGCTTCTGGGGTAAGGATCGACGGCGCCGGCAGCGGCTCACGCCGGCGCGCAAGAATGTTGAGGATGACGTCGGCGGAATGGACGCCTTCGGCCAGGGCCTCGGCGCAGGCGGCTTCGACGGCGGCCAATCCGTCGCTGAGCACGGCGGCAAGAACTTTGACCATTTGCCGATCGCCGGCATCGCTGCCGGCGAGCTTGCGCTTTATGCGATCCAGATGCGCAGGCAACACCCAGTCCTTGAACGGCGCGCCATTCCTCAAAGCGCCTGGCTTGCGCGCCAGAACCGGCACGTAATGCCAGGGATCGAAGATCGACGCGCCGCGTCCGAAGGCGCGAGAATGTTCGGCGACAATGCGTCCATTCTGGCGAATGACGATGCGCCCAGCATAGGCATGGACTTCGACGGGGCGGCCTATGGCGCTGGCGTTGACCGAATATCTGTTGTTGTCGAAGCGCACCAGGCAAGTCTTCGAGACTGAAGCGTGCGCTTCGTGGAACCCATCGAACTGGCTGCGATAAGGCAGGAGCGTTTGGCGCTCTTCCTCGAAGACCTCCCAGATCGTTTTATCAACGTCTTCTTGATGACGATGCGCTTTCGCATAGGCGACGCACTGGTCGAGCAGCCAGGCATTCAGCTCGTCGTAGGTCTTGAACCGCAAGCGAGGCGTGAAGAAGCGCTCGCGCACCAATCCGACCTGGTTCTCAACTTGCCCTTTCTCCCATCCCGAGGCCGGCGTGCAAGCCACCGGCTCGACAAGATAATGGCTGCACATCTGCGCGAAGCGGCGGTTGAAGAGCCGGTTCTTCCCAACGAAAACCGTCTCCACCGCGGTTTTCATATTGTCGTAGATGCCGCGGGCACAGACGCCCTTGAAAAATGCGAAGGCGCGATCATGCGCGTCGAAGACCATCTCCTGGGTCTCGCGCGGATAGGCGCGGACGAAGATCATCCGGCTGTGGCAGAGGCGGACATGAGCCACCTTGACGGTCGTCGCCACGCCCTTGA
>Ga0302319_10007368_pt1 | contig 21659 bp, 18 predicted proteins | sample Bog_T0_2_FD_203319 | JGI IMG/M metagenome (GOLD analysis project Ga0302319, IMG submission 203319) | Peat permafrost microbial communities from Stordalen Mire near Abisko, Sweden - Bog_T0_2 | ecosystem: Environmental > Terrestrial > Soil > Wetlands > Peat | place: Sweden: Abisko, Stordalen Mire... | reverse complement strand
GCCGGCGGGAAGGTAGACGACCACCACCACGCGCGGCCGATCGGCTGGCGCGAGTCCGGCAAACCAGCCATGGGAGGGAGTTCCAGGACCAAGGTTGGCAGTGCCGGTTTTGCCTGCAACGGAGACCCCGCCCCGCGACGCTGAAGATGCAATTCCAAAGCTGGCAGAGTCGGCCAGACCGGCTTGAACCACCTGCGCGGCAGCAGAGCTTTCATGAGCCGCAAGCTGAATAGCGAGCCAGCGGTAGGCCGCGGCGAGTTCTAGCGGCGTTACGCGAATCCCGTCCACCCCAAGTAACGCCAGGCTGGTTTCGTCCGGTGTGCTCGGATCGCGGAAAGCAGCGGTGGCTTCATTGGGAGCCAGTCCGGTCTGCCCAAGAAGCCCCGTAGGCGCCAGCAAGCGGTGCAACTCGCCATGCTCAAGGGTGGCAGCCACGGTCGCGAAGTAAGTGTTGCATGACCAGGCCAGTGCCTGCCGCGCATCCATCGGATCGGCGGCTGGATGAGAGCAGTTGAGCGATCGGCCCGCAAGGCGTAAATTGCGTGTGCAGGCGATACGCCGGGTTGGGTCCCAACGTCCTGAGTCCACCAGCCCGAAAAGCACGAGCGGTTTGAGTGTTGAGCCGGGAGCGGCAACGGTCCGGGCCGCTTCCGGCAGATGGCTCGAAGCGAGCAGGTGGCCCGTGGCAATATCGAGGACAACGATGCGTGCTTGCGGTGCCGACCGCGCCGCATAAGCCACGGCGGAGGCCCAGTTGGGCGGGGCCTGCGCGCCGCAGGAACAAGCTCCTGTCAGAAATGCCAAGCCCATCGACAAGACGAATGCTTCGCGCACAACACGAGTATCAAACAGCGGAAGCGGAGAACCAGGAGATTATGCTTTGATCCAGGGGTGAATGAATCAATGAGGGTACTGGTTTTTGGCGCGACCGGGATGGTGGGGCAAGGGGTTTTGCGTGAATGTCTGCGCGACCCGGACGTTGAGCTGGCGGTCACCATCGGGCGCACGGCTAGCGGCGTTCATGATCCGAAGCTGAAAGAGATTGTGCAGCGCGATTTATCGAGCTATACAGAGATTGAGGGTGAGCTTGCGGACTTCGACGCCTGTTTTTTCTGCCTTGGGGTATCTTCGAGCGGGATGAATGAGGCGGACTACACAGGCGTAACCTACGACCTGACCATGGCGGCTGCCGAGACCTTGAGCCGCCTGAATCCGCACATGACGTTTATTTATGTTTCGGGCACGGGCACAGATAGCACCGAGAAAGGCAGTACCATGTGGGCGCGCGTAAAGGGCCGGACCGAGAATGCGCTCCTCCGGCTGCCATTCTCCGCGTTCATGTTTCGCCCCGGCTTTATCGAGCCCATGGATGGAATCAAGTCGAAGACACCGGTCTACCGTGTTTTCTATTTCGTATTGAAACCGCTCATGCCGCTCTTGCGCTGGTCGCTGCCGAACCTGGTGACATCAACACGAGAGATTGGGCGGGCAATGCTGAATGTGGCCAAGCACGGGTATCGCAAGCGGATTCTTGAGACCCGGGATATTCGCACTGTCGTGAACCGCTGAGGCCTTGCAAAGCGGCTCGCGCTCCGGTAATCGCACATGCGGCCCATCGCAAGTAACCCAGTCGCCCTCGAATTCGGTAGACAAGTCAACGATTGATAGCGGTATCATTTCCTGTCGCAAAACAACTCAAATTATTCACACAGGAAAACTCATGAGGCGGTCTCTTGCTTTTTCGCTGAGTACCATAGCTCTTAGCCTGGCTTTCGCGGGCACGACCGGTTGTGGCGGAGGTTCAGGACAAGGGACCGGAACAGTAACCGCGCCAGCCTCCATCACTAGTTTTGTCGCCAGCCAGGCCACCATTACTGCCGGCCAAAGCTCGAGTCTGACTGGGGTCTTCTCTGGCGGCACTGGCGTGATCACCCCCGGCAATCTTTCCGTCACCACCGGAGTCGCAGTGTCAGTGAGCCCAGCAAAAACAACTACTTATACGCTCACGGTCACTCCCGCCAGCGGGACAGCGGTCACTTCGACTGCAACGGTAACAGTGGGTTCATCGCAAACCACGGTCACAGTGGACCCCTCAAGTCCCGGCATTCCGGTCACCGACCAGCTTCTCGGCATGAACATGGCTGCCTGGTACGACCTGGTCGCCAACCAATCCGCAATTGTGGATGCTTTCCAGACCGCCGGAATAAAGGCGGTGCGATGGCCGGGCGGATCGTGGTCCGATGTATATCACTGGCAGACCAACTCCAATTGCCAGAACCTCCCTTACGGAGGCGGCACACCCGATTCCAACGACGTCTTTTCGAATTTCGTCAACGACATCGCCGTTCCGGCGGGGCTCGATGTAGCGCTCACGGCAGACTATGGCACTAACCCGGCATGCAACGGGGGCGGCGAACCAAGCGAAGCTGCCGCATGGGCCACTGCCGCGCTGGCCGACGGCATTACTGTCAGCCACATGACGGTGGGCAACGAAGTGTATGGATCAGGCTGGGAAGAAGACCTGCATTCTACCCCCAACGATCCCGCAACCTACGCCGCCGCGGTCGTGGGAGCCTCCGGCTACTACCAGTCCATCAAAGCGGCCAGCCCCAAAACGCTGGTCGGCGTCGTTGTTGAAGGAGATGACGTTGACGGAGGATGGGACAATACCGTGCTGGCCAATGCCAAAGGCTCCTACGACTTCGTCGAATTCCACTATTATCCACAGACGCCAGGGCAGGAGAACGATGCGGCCCTGGTACAGCGACTTGCGCCGAATCTGACCACAGACCTCAATACCGTTAAAGCCGAACTGGCCAAGTGGGGAACTCCCGACACGCCCATCTACGTTGGCGAAATGGGCTCCGTCTACACCAATCCAGGCAAGCAATCCATGTCGATTACCCAGGCCCTGTTTGCCGGCCAGATTTTGGGCGAAATGATGAACGCCGGCGTCTCGCGCGCTACTTGGTGGATCGGCTTTGGCGGTTGCGAGGATTCCGCATCGGGAACCGGCGCAAACTTCTCCAGCTCGCTCTACGGCTGGCAGGACTTCGGCGGCTACATGGTCTTCTCCGACGGGCTTCCGGAATACGACTGCGAGAACGAACAATTGCAGGCCGGAACCTTGCTGCCCACCGCGCGCGCCTACCAACTCTTCAGCAGCATAGCCGTCAACGGCGAGTCTGTCCTCACTCCCGCCGTTGCCGGCGATACGACCGACGTGCGCGCCTATGCGGCCACCAACAACGGCGGAACGGCCCTGTTCATCTTCAACACCAACCAGACCACCAGCCAGCCAATTACTGTCACAGTGTCGGGCCAGTCCACCTCGTCAAGCGTCACCTTCACCACTTACGACAAGGCCCTCTACGACCAGTCGCAGACCAACCTATGGCCCGCGCCAACCACCCAAAGTCTCGGCCAGCAGACCCTGCCGCTGACGCTGACCCTAACGCCCTGGAGCATGAACCTGATCGTAATCAAATAAAAAGGCGAGCGGCTCCGCGCTTGTCACCGCTTGAGTTATCCTCGTGCCGCTAGAATAAGGGCGAGCCGGATAGATGGCCGCGCTCTTGGCCAGCTTTGCCGCCGCCATGGTAGAGTGAAAATCCACGGAGGACAGTGAGCAATGGCGACTGGGGTGCATCTGCCTGGGAATGACGAAACGATCGACCTGCAGCAGCAGGTTGCCCGTTTGCAGGCGCTGCTGGAGGCCTCGCGGCAGGTCCACTCCACCATTCGCGAGGAAGAAGTGCTGGAGCAGGTGCTGCGCATCGTGGTGCGTGAACTCGAGATGGCTGGTGCGTCGTTCGCGGGTACTCCGCACGTCTACGGCGACGAGCCGACCGCCGATACGGCTGGAGTGCTGCGCTTTCCGCTGCAGGACCGCGACGGCAAGCGGATGACGGAACTGCTGGTTGCGCCTCCGGACGGGCGGGAACTTACCCTCTACGAGTCGGACTTCATCGAAGGTCTTTCACTCCAGGCCGCGGTAGCGTTGGAAAACGCCCGCAACCACAAGCGCAACGTGGCATTCGCCCGCGTGCAGCAGGATCTGGACGCGGCGCGCCTGATCCAGCGTTCGCTCCTTCCGCAGACACTCACAACCATCCCAGGTTACTCGCTGGGCTTCCGGTCGGCTACGTGCTACGAGGTCGGCGGCGACTATCTGGACATAGTGGAGTTACCGGACGGCAGCGTGCTGATCGCTGTGGCCGACGTGGCGGGCAAGGGTCTGGCCTCGGCAATTGTGTCAACCAGCTTCCGCTCGGCGTTCCGGGCAATGGCAGTGACAGGCATGCCCCTGGACGAGCTGGCCAACCGCATCAACCAGCACCATTGGGAAGAGGGCGAGGAGTCGCGACGCCGCTACGTGACGGCAATCTTCATGAAGTTGCATCCGGAATCGGGCGAGCTTGAAGTCCTGAACGCGGGTCACAACCCGGGCTTCCTGGTTGAGCCTGGTCGAGCAGCGCACGAATTCAACGCCGCCGGGACGCCCCTTGGACTACTGCCGGGAATGCGCTATTCGATCGAAAAGCATAGCTTCAATCCCGGATCGCGTCTCCTCTTCTATACCGACGGATTGACGGAGGTATTTAAAGGGGATGAGGAATTTGGGCCGGAACGTCTTTTAAATGAATTTTCTACGTGCCCGGCGCAGAAGGCAGATGGTATTCTCGATGCATTGTGGACCACCCTTGACGCCTTCTCCGCAGGCGGACCGCAGGCGGACGACATGACAGCACTGGCGCTGTGCCGGTGCAGCACGATCCCGGAGATGCCGGCATGAGCAAAGTGAAAACCACGAACGTCGAGGTCCGGCTGCCTTCGCGGATGGGCTTCGAAAAGGTGGCCATGAGTACGGCCGCCTCGGTGGCCAAGCTGATGGGCTTCCGCGAAGATCGAATTGAAGACCTGAAAACCGCCGTCGCCGAGGCCTGCATCAACGCCATCGAGCACGGCAACCGCCTGAACGAGAAATTGTCTGTAGGCGTGGTCATGTCGGCCGGAGAAGACTCCCTTGAAGTGAAAGTTATCGACGACGGCAAGGGCATGAAAACCCAGCCCGCCAAGCCGGATATCGATCGCAAGATGCACGGCGAAGAAGACCCCCGCGGCATGGGCATGTTCCTCATCCAGGCCCTGGTCGACGAGGCAGAGTGGGTGGCCGGGACCGACGGCAAAAGCAGCTATGTCCGGCTGGTGATCCGGCTGGATAAAGAACAAGCTTAATCAAGAACATATGGAGATCATCGATCGTGCAGAGCGAAACCAAGTCGCATGTTGACCAGCTCACTTCCCCAGCCGGACATCCGGTGACCGTCCTTCGTTTTGAAGGGGACATAGCCAGCACCTCGAAGGACGCAGTTCTGGGTACCTACCAGGCATTGCCCAAAGCCACGGCCAAGCTCATCCTGCTGGATTTCACCAAGGTGGACTACATCAATTCGAGCGGCATTGCGCTGGTCATTCAGTTGCTCATTGAGGCCTCGAACTCCGGCCAGAAGGTGTATGCCTACGGCCTCTCCGCGCACTTCGTCAAGGTGTTCACCATGGTCGGCATCACCAAGTACGCCGGCCTCTTCCCCAGCCAGGCCGAAGCTATGGCTGCGCTGTAAGCGGGAAGTCGAGTCCCAAAAAAGTGCGAGCCCGCGACTTAAAATTGACGCACCCGTTCAACAGTGGAGGTTGTAGGCTACCATTGGTCTAATGAGCTTGGCGGCAACAGAACTCGGTAATCTTGCGTTGGATTACACGCGGGCCCAGGTCGGCAAAGCGACCATCATTCACGCCGATTGCCTGGAGTGGCTTGGCCGGATTCCGGCTGGTTCAGTTCATGGAATCGTCACCGACCCGCCCTACGGCGTGAAGGAATACGAATTCGATCAAATTGAGAAGCGGGCAAACGGAAATGGGGGGATTTGGCGTATTCCGCCTTCATTCGACGGATCGACACGGCAACCACTTCCGCGATTTACAGCACTCAACGATCGAGAGCGCAAGCAGCTCTACCGATTCTTCTCCGAATGGTCTAAAGCTGCCAATCATGCATTGTTACCGGGCGGACACGTCGTATTCGCGTGTAATTCTTTTCTCGCCCAATTGGTGTACGCGGCCTTGGTGGAGGGAGGCCTTGAATTCCGAGGCCAGATCATCAGGATTGTTCGCACACTGCGCGGTGGGGATCGCCCGAAGAATGCCGAGGAAGAGTTCCCCGGGGTATGTTCCCTTCCTCGGGGTGCGTATGAGCCTTGGGGTATCTTTCGGAAGCCCATTCCTCCGGGGATGACAGTAGGCGAATGCTTGCGCAAATTCGGCACAGGAGGCTTTCGGCGGCTTCCGGAAGGATTGCCCTTTTCCGACATTCTCGACATTGGACGTACCCCGAAGGCAGAGCGAGAGATTGCCCCGCATCCGAGTCTAAAGCCACAAGCGCTTCTGAGGGAGCTGGTTTGGTCGATTCTTCCATTGGGGGAGGGCGTAGTCTGCGATCCGTTCATGGGGTCGGGGTCGACCGTGGCCGCCGCCGAAGCTCTCGGCTATGCAAGCGTAGGGGTTGAGAAGTATAAGTCTTACTTTGAATTGGCTAGTCAGGCGATCAAGCCGTTATCCCAGATTCGTGTGGAGCGAGATCAGATTGGCTTAGGGTTCGACCGCTAATTCAGGTGCTCTGTAGATCCAGTTCCTTGCCATCTTTTCGTAGCCGGAAGGCAGAACCGTAGCGGTGATCGTGCGTCGGCTCGTCAGACCTCGGCCATCAAACTTCCAATCTGCCTTCCCCAATAACTCTCCGTAAACCGCCAGGAATCGGAAACAGCCCATTCGTTTCCCTTTGGCTGCGTCTGATGGCCTCCCACTCTCAAACACAAATACCATGAGCCAAGCATCTTCCTGATTGTGCCGCTGCCATCCCCTCAAATAGCGGGATGCTTTGACTTCAATTCCGTCCGACCCCGCATGCTGTGCTGCATTTCTCGGATACTTGCCCGCTGGTAACAAGTCTGGGTGCCCGTTGTGATAGGTATTCTTTGCAATGGAGGCGCAATGCTTTGGAAGGTTGCTGGTAATGAACTCGCCTACCATGCTACTGAAATTGGCGGGCATCAGCATGTCCTCCAACCGCTCCATCTTCTTCAGCGCAAGCGCAGTGTTTGCGGTTTCAAGGAAATCGGCAAAGTCCAGCATCGCGTGAAAAACGCCCTCGACGGAGACACTGTATGGAATCTTAGCGTCGGGGTTGAAGTTTTCAAATCTTGGCCGCTCCGGCTTGCAGAAAGTGAGGTCGAATTGCCCCTCTCGCATGGCTCCGCCCTTTCGGATGTCGCAAACACTTACGGGCCAAGAATGCCTGTAGTCATTCGACTAAGCAAGGACAAATCGCGGGGGTGATCCCATCCCTCAACAGGCGCACGATAGTAGCCATTCCGGCGTAGAATGCCCCTATGAACTTAGAAGCGATCCAGGCGGCAATCACCGAAGCCGGCTTCGACGGCTGGCTCTTTTACGACCACCACCACCGCGACCCCATCGCGGCAGGCATCCTCGGCCTCGACCCCAAGGCCCATATCACACGCCGCTGGTACTACTACATCCCCGCCGCGGGCGACCCACGCAAGCTCGTCCACCGCATCGAGCAGGGCCGGCTCGACACCCTTCCCGGCGCGAAAGGCCAATACTCAAGCTGGCAGGAACTGCACGCCGGCCTTGAAGCCATGCTCTTCGATGCCCGCCGCATCGCCATGCAGTATTCCCCCAACAACGCCATCATGTATGTCTCCATGGTCGACGCCGGCACCGTCGAATTCTTGCGCGGCCTGGGCAAGCAGATCGTCAGCTCCGCCGACCTGGTAAGCCAGTTCGAAGCCGTCCTGAACGAAGAGCAGATCGCCAGCCACACCGTCGCCCAGGTCGCCATCGATAACATTCTGGCCGAGGCCTGGCAGGAGATGGGCCGCCGCGTTCGTCCCACCGCAGGCGGAGCACCCTATCTGACAGAATTCGAGATGGTGCAATGGCTCAGCGAGGCCATGCGCCGCGAATGCCTGGTGTGGGAGAACGGCCCCAACGTCAGCGCCAACGCGAACAGTTCCGACTCGCACTATGAGCCCACAGCCGAACGTTCCGCGGCCATTCACGAAGACGATTTCGTCCTCATCGACATCTGGGGCCGTCAGGACAAGCCCAACGCCATCTACTACGACATCACCTGGACCGGCGTAGTCGGCCGCGAGCCCACCGAATTTGAGCAGCACATTTTTGAGACGGTCCGCAACGCGCGCGACGCAGCCATAGCGACCGTCGAGCAGGCCTTTGCTGCAGGCCGCCCCATCCGCGGTTATCAAGGCGACGACGCAGCCCGTGCAGTCATCGAAGAGGCCGGTCTTGGCAAATTCTTCACCCACCGCACCGGCCACAACATCGCCCACGAAATTCATGGTCCCGGCGCGCATCTCGACAACCTCGAAACCCACGACGAGCGTCTCATCCTGCCCAACACCTGCTTCTCCGTCGAGCCCGGAATCTATCTTCCCGAGTTCGGCGTCCGTAGCGAAATCGACATGCTCACCTCCCAGGACAAAGCCTGGGTAACCGGCAAAATCCAAACCGAGCTGGTGAGAATCTGAAAGGCAGGGAATAGGGAACAGGGAATAGGGAATAGGGAATAACAAATGCCCGGCCCACATTGATCTTCGGCATTTCACGCCCCACGGTGCGCCCCGGTTCTCTATTCCCTATTCCCTGTTCCCTATTCCCCGCCCCCAATACGATATAGTCAAGAAGGCATGGCAAATCCCCAAGACAAGAAGAATCAGGCGGAAGGCGGCTTCGTTTACTTGCCGCTGATCGCCGGCTGGCTGGTGCCCGGAGCGGGCCATTTTCTGCTGCGCAAGTGGGGCCGCGGAGCGCTGCTCTCTGCGTCTATCCTGGGCATGTTCGCTATCGGTATTGCCATGCAGGGCAAGCTTTACGCAGGCGCACACGACATTCTGGACATGCTGGGGCTGGCCGGCGACCTGGGCAATGGCTTGCTCTACATCGTGAGCCGCGCTGCTGGATGGGGCGCTGACCAGATTACGGTGACAACCGGAGACTATGGAACGCGGTTCATCGTGGTCGCGGGGCTCTTGAACGTGATCTCGGCCGTGGATGCGCACAATCTTCGCACCGGGAGGAAAGCCTAGTGTTCAGGCCCTCTCATTTCTTAGCGGTATTGCTGTTCGCATTGTTCGCGTCGGTAGTCTTCGGCATCACCCAGCGAGAGACGCCGCGGAAGATGGTTCGCTACGGCCTCTACTGCTTCGTGCTCTTCGTAGGCTCCGCGATCGTGCTCAGTTGGCTGATGTTCCTGATCGCCCGCTAACCTGATCGGGTTCCCGCTCCTGGCTACCCACCCTGCCTGGGTGCCCCATCCTTCGCCTTTTTCCTGGCGAAGGGTGGGAAAACCACGAACCACAAGCCATTCACAAGATCCGCCCCCGCTCCCAGACCGCGGCGTCGAACGTATGCGCGCAGACATAGCCTTCCGAGAGATAAAGCTCAATCGCCCTGGTATTCGATTCGGTGACGGTCAGCGATATCTCGGTAGCTCCATGCCGCATAAAGTGGAATGCCGCCACCGAAAGCAGCATGCGGGCCAGACCAAGTCGACGGTAGCGGGGATGGACGCAGAGCTGCGTAATGTGCCCACTCTGTGCGCTCACCCGCGAGCCCAGCACAACAGCCACCAGTTGCTTGGTATGCCGATCGACCACCACATGCGAAACCTGCGCTGAAAAAGCTCCGCAGCCCGAGTAGCGGACAATGTTGTGCAGGAACCGCTGCGAGCCGTGGATGGAGCGGTACTGGTCGTTGATGACGCTGTCGGGATGATCGCCGTAGGCCTCGAAGATCAGTTGGCCGGCAGGAGTTAAATCCTCGTCGCGCCATCCGCGCAATTCCAGGCCGTGCTGCAGTTCGACATGAGGCTGGTTCCAAAGGCCATGAAGCTGCTGCACCATGAAAAGACGCCTGCAGACCTGGAAACCCGCCTGGCGAAAGATGCCGGAGTGTACGCCCGACGGGTGCAGCAGAAGCTGCGACTCTATGCGGTCGACATGCGGCGAGTTCAGCAGCGTCTCAAAGAGATGCTTCAGCAGGGTCTGCTCGATTTCAAGTGAAGAAGCCGGAACCTGGTGAGAAGGTGGTACTCCGATACCAGGAGCGGCATCCAGACCGGCAGGGTTGCTGCCGAGGGCAAACACGTCGCCAATCACCGCCTTGGTCTCTTCATACACGCAAAAAGCGTATCCGGTAACCTGTCCGCCCTCCAAAGCCGCGTACCCCGGCAGCATGTGACTGTCCAGATACTGCATCAGCAGCTTGGAAGAAGTCCGGTAGTCCCAATGCAACCGCTGCTTCCACACCTCACCCTCGGCATCGAGCACAGGCCGGAGCACCGGCGCCGCGAAGTGCCGCAGGTCGAGGATCTCGATGGAAACGCCGGTGGCCATGCATCTTCTCCCCAATGTTGGACGGCTGGGTTGGTAACCTGAAAGCGGTCAAGGCGCGGGCCGCTAGAGCACGAGAGCCGGTGGATACGTATTGGGCCTCCCGGCCACTGTGCCATTTTTTTCCGCTGAAAGCAAGTTGGACACCTGCGTAACAGCCTACCGGCTGCCAACCATATAGACTACAAGCCCCTGTTCCGGCCAGGTAAAAAGCTGCTCGTAATGGCGGCCCTCAAGGTATTCATCCAGTTCGGAAAGAGTGTGCAAGTCAATGCCGTTGCGGCCGGTCACCCGGACCACGAGCAGGTGCTGGCCGTCCGGAACGCCGTCTTGCTTGTAGTTGATGACTTCGCGATTGCGGTAGAACGAGAGGCCATACTCGACGTCGCGCCGGACCTCAAAAACCGCGACGGTTTCATCGGGGGGGGCTACGGTAGCCAGGCGATCGGCCAGCGGGCGGGCGGAGTAGTTACGGTCAAGCAGGTGAATCACGCGCTTGGTGGCGCCCACCGCGGGAATGCCGAAGAACGGCCCCACGCCATAGAGAAACAGGACAAGGACAGCCAGAATGCACGTTGTGACCAGACGGAGCCTGGCCACGCCATAGCTCTTGACCACGATCAGGATCAGCAGCGCCGCGCCCGCGGCGGACAAAGCCGCAATCGCCATTGCGTGGGGTGGGGGAACCTTGGCTCCGTGCGCCACGAACCACGGCAGCAACAGCGCAAACATCGTCATCACGCCGCACAATACCGAGTGACCGAGGAGTACCCAACGATTGAGACCCGGCTGGCGGCGGCGAAAAAGGTAGTCGCCCGTCAGGATGGCCAGCGGCGGAATCGAGGGCAGAACGTAACCCGGCAGTTTTGACTGGGAGAAACTGAAGAAGACAATGGGAATGAGCGCCCAGAGAACCAGAAACTCAGGAAAAGCATCTCCGGGGCGGTTGGGAACGCGGCGGCGCGGATGCAGCCGGCGCAGGCGCCACTCCGCCACGGAAGTCTGGATGCCATCGACCAGCGCGCGAACGGAAATCACCGTCCACGGCATCATGGCGAGCGCCACGACTATCAGGTAGTACCAGACCGGCTGAACATGCTGATAGCGGTCGGTGGCGAAGCGCTCCAGGTTGTGCTCGAGGAAGAACTCGCGGAAAAACGTTGGGTTCTGAAGCTGGACGGCGATAAACCAGGGAAGCACCATGGCAAAGTAGAGAACCACGCCCGGCCACCAGAACGATCGCAGCAGGATCGACCACTCGCGTCGCAGGAATGCGAAAGCCGCGATGATGACGAAAGCCAGAAAAGGCGCGACCGGTCCCTTGGCCAGCGTAGCCACACCGGTGAAGAAATAAATGTCGAAGAGCCAGAATTTCGAGTCGGTCTCATACCAGGCATACCAGCCGAGCAGGCCAATTGCCAGGGGCGCCGCCATCTGCATGTCTGTCGATGCCCCGCGGGCAAATCCAATAATGCCCGCGCAAGCCACTGTGATGAGAGCTGCGTCCAGGTGCCCTCCGGGCCGGAAACGCCTCATGTGCAGGTAGATCAAGGCGGCCATGACGAAGGCGAAGCTGGTCGAAGGCAGCCGGGCGCTCCAGTCGTGTACGCCGAAGTCCTGAAATGTGAACATGGCCCGCCAATAGTAGAGTGCCGGCTTTTCCAGCCAGGGGTGACCATAAAGATAAGGTGTTACGCAGGCGCTCAGGCGGTCGCTCAGGGTGTGCGCGGAGTCGAACCGATCCAGCATCTCGTGCGCAATCTGCGCATAGCGAGGCTCATCGGCGCCCACCAAGCCCAATCCATCGCCTCCCAGCAGCGGCGTCAACCCGTAAGAGAGAAAAAAAACGGTGGAAAGAAGAAATACAGTTGCCTCGGCGATGGTGGCCCAACGGGCCTGCCGTTTGCGCCGGTCTTCGGGCGTGTTTGGAGCAATTGGTTGCGGCGCAGTCTCCACTTCGAGGGTTTCTCCAATTCCAGCGTTTCCAGTGCAGTCGGGCTCAGAGCCTGGCATCGGCTCTGGGGTTTCCGGCTGAACCGGCTTTCCCGGCTTCGGTCAGGCTTTGGGGGAGCCTCCTTGCCGGTTTTTGGCCCGCACAGAAACGCGGAGGTAGTGCTCGGTTTCGACAGGGACAAGGCTAACAGATTTGCGCACAATCTCAAGGGCCTTCATGCCGAAGACTGTTGAAACCAGCTACCGTCCTGTCCCCAATGCTCATATCGGAAATTGACCTGTCATCCTGAGCTTCATGACTTGCGCCGGCAAGTTACAACTGTAATGAGCGCTGTGCTTGGCTCGCCACAAATGCCCCGTGCCCCGTTCTTGCGACTTTTTTCTGTCGCAAGGGCGGGGAACCTCAACCCTCAACCGGCCTGTTCATCAGCAGCGAAGCGTACTTCAGCGGAGTCGAAAGCCTGCCCTGAGCCTGCCGAAGGGGACCTGCTCTTGGGCACATTAGAGTTTGAGTACCCCTTCACAGAAATCTACTGCGCCGGCGTCTTCTCGTCCGCCAAAGGACTTTCCGCAACCGGCTCAGGCTCCTTGGCATACTTGTTCCGCTTGCGCGACCGGTCCATCAACTCCTCAATGCGCGCCTGGAATCGCCCCGAACGGTCGGCGAGAAAGGCCAGGTCCGGCACATTGCGCACTCCCATCCGCTCTTTCAACTCATAGCGAATGTAGCCCTTGGCCGCCTCCAATCCGGCAATGGTGTCTTTTTCCGCCTGCACAATGTCTTTCACCGCGCTATCGACAGCCACGTACACGCGCGCCGATTTTCCACCCGGATTGAGCGCCACTTCGCTGACGTAGCAGTTGCTGATGCGCGGGTCAGAGAGCTCGCCGTCGATCATGGTCCCAATTTCCAGCCGCAGCGTCTCCGCCACCCTGTCCTGATGATGCTTCCGCGCTCTGTTCTCCGGCATAGCCACTCCTGGTACAAGTAAACGGTTAAGGATAGCAGAGCCCGGCCCATGCTTCACCACTCATCGGCCTTGCGACCGACTCAGATCGGGGTTTCCCGGTCCGAAGAATGGCCATCGCGATTCCAGCGCCTTTTCAGTTGGGCCGGGTTACTATGAATGTCAATAGGCTGAGCAAATACGTCCGCTAAAGCGAGTTTTTGCGAATCGACTTGTGTAAGGGAATCCGATTCAGCCGTGTATTGGAGAAGACCCCAGGAACCCTATGACTCTTGCAAGCTCTGAATTGCCACAGGAGCACCGCGGCTCGCTCTCTCTCATGCACCTGGCTGGTACTGCAGTCGCTCTTGGATGCGTTTCCTGCGGCGCCATCCTGCTCAATGCCTCTTCCTGGGGCTCGGGGAGCATCAGCATCCTATGGCCCACGACGGGGCTCTTGATCGGGATTCTTCTCTGCCTGCCGCGAAGGCAATGGCCAGTCTATTTAGCGGTTGCGGTGTTCATCGATCTGCTGGCCAACATGTTCGTTCCGCTGCCCAGGTCTTTTCCGGACATGCTCTACCTGGCAGGATGCAATGCGATCGAGGTTTTGCTGGCGGCATGGCTGCTGCAACCTGTCTTTTCGCAGCAACGCTCTCTCACGCGGCCGGATCAACTTGTTCGCTTTCTGGCTTTCGGAGTCGTGCTGGCTCCCGCCGTCGCGTCTCTCTTCGCCGCGTGCTACCTTTCGGGATCGCCTGGAAGACCGACCCTTGAGGCCTTCCAGCAGTGGTTCACCGCCCATGCTCTTGGCGTCTCCATCGTCACTCCACTTTATCTCGGACTACAGAAACGGTCGCCATTTTCAAATCGCGGATGGTTTGAGATCGCATCTCTGTTCGCCTTGCTCTGTGCCGTTAGCATCTTGGTTTTCTGGCAGACAACATTACCGCTTCTCTTCCTGATTCTTCCGTTTCTGCTGCTGGTTGAGGTTCGGCTGGGTCTGGCAGGCTCTTCCATCGGCCTTCTCGCTGTCTCTATCATTGCCGGTTACTCTACCGCTCACGGCCATGGGCCCATTGCGCTCACGAGCTTTTCATCCCTCTCCCCACGCACCCTGATCATGCAGTTCTTCACCTTTGTCTGCATGATCGTTCTCTACATTATGGAGGTGATTCTCGCGGAGAGACACCGTCTTGAAGTCAACCTTGCTGCCAGCGAACTGCGCTTTCGCCTTCTCGCGGAAGGTTCGCACGACGTCGTCATGCTCCAGAATCTTGAGTGGGATCGCCAATATGTTTCTCCCGCGGTAACGCAGTTGCTCGGTTGGGAACGGCGCGAATTCCTTCATCTCGGCCACGGCCAACTGATTCATCCCGACGATCTCGACGCAGTGTCCAGGCTCTACGAGCAGTGCCGCGCCGGCAGGACTTTCAATGCCCTGGACTACCGGTGCAAGAAGAAAGACGGCGGATTTCTCTGGCTGGAAGCCAATCTGGTTCTCCATCGCGACCCGGAGACCGGCGCTCCTGCTGGCTTCATCCATGTCTTGCACGATATTTCCAGCCGCAAGGCTGCGGAAGACGACCTGAGCAAGGCCCTCGGATTGGTGGAAAGCCTGGCAAGCATCGACGCTCTCACGGGTGTCGCCAATCGCAGGAGCTTCGACGAGTTCCTCGAAGGCGAGTGGCTCCGTGCCATCCGTTCCCACACCGCAGTTTCCATACTCATGATCGATGTCGACCAATTCAAGCGATACAACGATCGGTATGGTCATGTTTCCGGAGACAACTGCCTTAAGGAGGTTGCCCGAACGATCGCTTCCTGCATTCATCGGCCCACGGACCTGTTGGCCCGTTATGGCGGCGAAGAGTTTGTTGTTGTTTTGCCTGGCACCGATGCCGCCGGAGCAAAATCGATCGCCGAGCAGATTCGCAAGTCCCTGGAACAGCGGCAAATCCCGCACGAAGACAATCCACAATCTGTCGTCACTGCCAGTGTGGGCTGCGCCACACAAATACCCCAGCTTCGGTCGCTTCCTACGCTCCTTGTTAAGGTTGCAGACGAGGCCCTCTATCAAGCAAAATCGGCAGGCCGAAACTGCGTCGCATGACGGCGGGAGCATTGTTATCGTTCTTGCACTGCTGCCTGATTTGGCCATGCTCTCCAGCAGCCACCCCCTTCAAGTACTATGGATTTCGCGATGCGGATGTTCTTCCCCAAAGTGCGATCGCATGCGGCTCGACATTCTCATGTCGAATGGGCATGTCTATCCGGAAGTCGACCGGTCAAAAGGGGATTTGAAATATGCCGAACACAAATACCTCTACCGCAACCTTCGCAATGGGAGATTTGAAGAAGTTACGAGCCAGGGCGGTCCCGGGATTCTGGAGAATGCGCCTGCACGCGGATGTGCGTTCGGCGATTACAACAACGACGGTGTTATGGATGTCGCCATGAACTGCATCAATGCCGTTCCACAGTTGCTTCGCTGCAATTCAACGCTCAAACGCAACTGGATCGAAATCAAACTAGTGGGAGTCAAGTCAAATCGCGGTGGGATCGGCAGTCGCATTTTGGTAACTGCAATGACATCGCCGGGCGCGATCAAACCCCTGCTTCAGACTGAGGAGTTACGCAGTGGCGGAAGTTATTTTTCGCAGAACGATCTTCGCCTGCACTTTGGCCTGGAACAAGCAATGAAAGTCGATAGGGTGGAGATTCGCTGGTCAAGGCTTAGGTTCCATGAGGCGCGGGATTTCTTCGGTCATTAGTCGCAGCTTTGAAAACCATCTCCAACTCGTTTGCGCGTTCGAAAGATGAGCGGCTTGCACATGTGCCTGTATTGTTTTGAGACGGATTCAGACTGCACCAAGCTTTGTTATTGCCGAGACTCACGGAAGCGAGTATTGTATCTTAAACAGGTAATCAGTCCGGGCAGCGTCGGCATTTAGAGCGGCCCTCCAATGCAAGAGGCGCTTCTGGCCTAGTGCAAGGCAGCCTTTCCTTGAGGAAGACGCCACTCAGCGGTTGCGGGTTCCACTAGAGCAACTGGAGAGTTGCTTTAGCCATCGAGATGAAACAATCACCTGTATCCACCGGGGGGAACAATGGGACTATCAGACATTCTGGCAAGCATCGATCGCGAAATTGCCCAGTTGCAAAGCGCACGCGCCTTGTTAGCAAGCGCCAGCACGCCTACAACCAAGAGAAAGCCGGGCCGACCCAAGAAAGTTGCCGCGGTAGCCGTATCCGCTTCAGCCAAGCCTGCAAAGGCGAAGAAGAGAAATCTCTCGCCTGAAGGCCGGAAGCGCATCGCCGAGGCTGTCAAGCGCCGTTGGGCTGCACAGAAAAAGGCTGCCGCTGTTACTGCAAAGTAGTCGGCACTCCGGCAATAGGGAAAGCTGCAGGGCAATTGCTCGTCCGGTACAACTTTCTTGTTGAGCCGATTTCCTCGCAACCAGACTGCACCGCAGACGGTACATAGTGCATACTCGCTGCCTTTCGGCTTCGGAGTAGCCATCAAGAGATAGGGCGCCGGCTTCGATCCAAACTCTGAATTCACTGCGCGCGTCTTGCATCTCCTTGACGCAAATCACGTCGTCTTGCAGACCCAGACTCCCAGAGTCGATGTCGGTGGGGGTGGCACCATTGGCGGCTTCCTCCCCATGCGCAACATGGAAGTCCTGGACGTAGGCATCCCGCTGCTATCGATGCACTCAACTTATGAGATGTCGTCCAAGGTCGATCTCTGGTCTTACTACAGTTTCATGCGCGCCTTCTGCACCATGGAATAGCTGCGCCTCTGCTAACGGCGCCCTTTCGCGCAAAAAACATTTGAAGGAGTGGGCGGGGAAACAGGAGGTAGCGGTGCGCTCCATGCAAGCGTTAGAGTTTCGCCTTCACTAACCCAAATGCTCTTTCAGGAAGCTCAAGGAACGCTCCCTTGCCAGATGGGCTGCATCTTTGTTGTCGCTTCCTCGAGCATCGCAATTGAAGCCGTGTCCTGCGTCGTACGAGTAAATTTTCACCTCGGGATGCGCAGCTTGAATTCTCTCCACTTCCTCAGCCGGGATATGCGCGTCGAGTCTTCCGAAGTGGAGCATCACCGGCGCAGAGAGTTCCTCGTTGGCATAATTTGAAATCCGGCCTCCATAATACCCAACTGCCACTGCGGGATGGAGCCGTGTTGCCGCCAGCCATGCCAAGGTTCCGCCATAGCAGTAGCCGATAACGCCGACCTTCTTCCCCGTCGCGCTTCCGGCAAACTCAATCGCAGCCGCCACATCCATTAATGACTTCTCCACATCCAGTTTCGGAATGAACCCCATCGCCCGCTGCATATCGGCGCCTTCGTACCCAAGTTCAACGCCCCGCTGGATGCGGTCAAACAGCGCGGGAGCGACCGCCAGAAACCCATCCCGCGCATAACCGTCCGCCACCGAACGAATATGCTGGTTAACGCCGAATATCTCTTGCACGACTACAAGCCCCGCCACAGGCTCACCCTCGGGCCGCGCTACATACGCACCTATTTCAACCCCGTCAGCCGTTTTCAAAGTCACATATTCGCTCATTTTCATCTCTCCGGTCCCTGGTATCGATGAGCCCGCAATTGTTTTTCAAAGATTCCAGAACACCGATTCTGAATATTCGTGCGGTCGAACGCTGGTCCTCGTGCCTAATATAGCTGATGGTAGGAGTATTCCAGCCTTAGATATTTTCGCTCAATGAACCCTTGTTACCATAATCGTATGCAAGGCGGATACTCCTCTCGATGGAATGGATAGGTGAGTTAGCCGTTTTGCACTAGAATTGCCTTGCCGGGGTACGGCATCAGGGGCGCCAGTCTAGCCAGCAAACCAACAGCGAGGCAACGATGAAAGTCTTAGGCATCAGCGGGCTGGAGAAAGCCATACCGTTCAAGCGGGCCTCCTTTCCTGGTCTCGATGAGCGCGAATACCGCATCGCGCAGGGCATGGACGCGGCGGCCGCGCTCCTGATCGATGGCGAATTGGTGGCCGCTGCGGAAGAGGAACGATTCACCGGGAAGAAGCACACCGGCGACTTTCCCATCAACGCCATCAAATACTGTCTTGGTCAGGCAGGCATCTCGATCAACGAAATCGACGAGATTGCCCACGGCTTCAACTACACCCCGTATCGCGATCTGTATCTTAGAGACGAAATCTCTGCGGCGCTTTACACTCAGGTATTTTCCCGTGAAGCACTACTCGAACAGGTTCGAATTAACCTCCCCGGATTCCCCGAGGGTAAGGTGTTTCAGGTTGGCCACCATCTCGCTCACGCTGCAAGTGCCGCTTATACCTCCGGCTGGAACGAGTGCCTGGTAGTTGTCAACGACGCCATGGGCGAAGTTGAAAGCCTGAGTGTCTACGACTTCCATCATGAAGAGTTGGAGAGAATCTGCACCATAGGCGCCAATGACTCCGTTGGCGTCCTTTATTCTCTGGTAACTCTCCACTTAGGATTCGACTTCAATTCAGATGAGTACAAGATCATGGGCCTGGCTCCCTACGGTGACCCCGCCCGCTTCCGTTCTTTCTTTGAGAAGGCCGTGGAGTTATGCGAAGACGGTACAATTCGGATTCCGATTCTGAAACTGAACCGGTCCCGCGAAGAGCGGGACAACTACATCGCTACGCGCGCATATCTTGACGAAAACCTTGTACCGCGCAGACCGCCCACCGATCCAGTTACACCCGTTCACCAGGATGTTGCAGCAGCACTTCAAGAGTGTCTTGAGAGGGTAATCCTCCACGTCTGCGGGCACTTCGAAAACAAAACAGGTCTTCGGCTGATTGCATTGGCCGGTGGAGTCGCGCTCAATTGCACAGCCAACGGAAAGCTCATGCGCTCCGGAATGTTCGACGAAGTCTATGTTCAGCCTGCGGCCGGTGACGACGGCGTCGCCCTGGGAGCCGCACTCTTTCGCTCATCGCTTGCCGGAGAGACACTCAATCGCCGCATGCCCACACCGCTGTTTGGACCCCGCTACTCCGACAGCGAGATTGAGGCAGCTCTCCATCGATTTGGCGATCGAATCCACTGGCGTCGTTTCGATTCGCTCGCTGCCACATGTGCGTCCGCCGCCCAACTCATTGCGGATGGCCGCGTCATTGCCTGGGATCGGGGCCGCATGGAGTTCGGTCCCCGCGCGCTTGGCAACCGCAGCATACTGGCCGACCCCGGGCGCCCGGAGATGCGAGACCGCATCAATGCGATGGTCAAAAAGCGCGAGGCATTTCGTCCGTTTGCACCCGCGTGTTCGCTGCAAGAGGCGCCCCGCTGGTTCGATGTTACGCCAGGCGAAGCACATCCTTACATGATCAGTGTCGTCGATGTTCGTGCTGAGGTACGGGCATTGCTGCCAGCGATCACCCATGTCAACGGCTCAGCGCGGCTACAGACAGTCAGCGCGAGCGACAACCCGGATTTTCACGCGCTACTGCTTGCCGTTGGGAAAACTACCGGCCGCCAAATGGTGCTTAACACCAGCTTCAACGTCAAAGGGCAGCCGATCGTGAACACACCCGATGAAGCTATCGAGACATTTCTCGGAACCGGCATTGAGTTTCTATTCCTGGAGAACTTCCATGTTACCCAAACAGCTGCCTGAGTTGAATCGAACGGAATTCGACTATCCTCGCGACAGCACCATTGCGGAGGTATTCAGGAAACAGGCTGCGATAACTCCAGATGCAATCGCAGTGGCCGCGAAAGACCGGCAACTGACTTATCGCGAACTCGATGAGCAATCCAATCGCCTTGCCCGCCATCTGCAAGGTTTGGGGGTGGAACCTGAGACTCTGGTTGGAATTTCGATGGGACGATCGGAGGCCCTCGTGATTAGCCTGCTCGCTATTCTCAAGGCGGGCGGTGCATATGTTCCGCTAGACCCCAGCCATCCCAAGGAGCGTCTGGCACTCGTCATTGAAGATTCAGCCATGCCCATTCTCCTGACCACAGATGAGACACGTAAACGCCTTCCATTGGACCTGAGCCACATAACTATGCTCGACGTTAACGACCCCGCCATTGCCAGGCAGAGCCCGGACGCCGTCACATCGGCTGTGACCAGCCGAAACTTGGCATACGTCATGTACACATCCGGCTCCACCGGCAAGCCAAAAGGAGTTATGGTAGAGCATCGCAACGTCCTTAATTTCTTCGCCGGCATGGATCGGGCTATTGGTTGCGGGCCTGGAATCTGGCTTGCCGTTACCAGTGTCGCCTTCGATATATCGGTGTTGGAACTTCTGTGGACCTTGACCCGCGGCTTCAAAGTAGTCATCCACGGAGATGAAGGTCCGAGTACAATCGCCGATGAGATTTCCCGCCACGGCGTAACTCATCTGCAGATGACTCCCTCCCTGGCACGCATGTTGACCTTGGATGCGCGCACCCTTGCTGCAATCGGCTCGCTGAAGCAAATCCTGCTAGGCGGGGAGACAGTGCCTGTTTCTCTCGTTCATCGGCTTCGTCGGCTCTTCAATGGCGAGATATATAACATGTATGGCCCCACCGAGACCACCATCTGGTCGACGACTTATCGGGTACGAGAACTTGGGATCACCGTTCCAATCGGACGACCCATCGCAAACACCCAGATATATTTGCTTGACGAAGGATTGAAGCCAGTCAATGTGGGTGAGACCGGTGAATTATTTATCGGCGGGGACGGCGTTGCCAGGGGCTACTGGAACCGCCCTGAACTTACCTCCGAGAGATTTATCGATTTACCATTACTTTCGTTGCAACGGGTCTACCGTACCGGCGATCTTGCGCGCTTCTTGCCGAACGGAGACATTGAGTTTCTCGGGCGCGCCGATAACCAGATCAAACTCCGCGGACACCGCATTGAACTCGGCGAAATCGAAGCCATTCTGGAGCAATGCCCCGAAGTTAAACAGGCGGTGGTTGTTCTTCGCGAAGATAGAGAGGGCGATCAACGTCTCGTGGCTTACCTGGTGGCCGACTCGCCCGCATCGGACACTGCGATCGGGTTCAAGAGAGCACTCGAATTGAAGCTTCCGGAAACGATGGTTCCATCGGCTTTTGTCTTCCTATCCGAATTGCCTCTAACGGAGAACGGCAAGATCGATCGCAAGACATTGCTCAAGCTTCCACCGCCGGAGTTTCAAGCAACATCGGCTGCAGGTCGCTCTCGCAGCGAGCCGGCAAGCGAGATTGAACAGATCGTCGCTCGTGCTTGGCAGGAGGCGTTGGGAGTTTCAGAAGTCGG
>Ga0302319_10007367_pt1 | contig 21661 bp, 16 predicted proteins | sample Bog_T0_2_FD_203319 | JGI IMG/M metagenome (GOLD analysis project Ga0302319, IMG submission 203319) | Peat permafrost microbial communities from Stordalen Mire near Abisko, Sweden - Bog_T0_2 | ecosystem: Environmental > Terrestrial > Soil > Wetlands > Peat | place: Sweden: Abisko, Stordalen Mire... | reverse complement strand
CGCCGAGCAGGCGGCCCACAAGTGCACCGAACCAATAAAGCGAAACCAGGAACGACGCTGTCTTGGCGGTGCTGATTCCCTGCTGGTTGAAGTAGTTGACGGCGATGGAAGCCAGCCCTACTTCGACCCCGACGTAAAAAAAGATGCCGAGAGCGCCGAGAACGGTGTGCTTGTAGCTCCAGATGCTGCGGCTGAGAATCGGATCGCCTTCTTTGGCAGGGCGGAACGCCTGGGTTTGTTCAACGTGCGGCAAATGCATGAAAGCTACAGCGAGGCCGAGCAGCAGCAGGCCTGCGGCAATGAGCATATAAGGCAAGCGCACCGTATTGGCCACTTCCATCTGGGTGGCATTGGGGCCGAGGTCGGTAAGGATGTAAGCGCCGGCGACAATGGGGGCGAGGGTGCCCCCGATGGAATTGAAGGCCTGGGCGAGATTGAGCCGGATCGAGGAACTGCCCTCAGGGCCGAGAATTGACACGTAGGGGTTGGCCGAGGTCTGGAGCGCCGTCACGCCTGCTCCGACGACGAATATTGCAGTCAGGAACAGTGGAAAGTTGACCAATTTGGCTGCGGGAATGAACAAGAGGCAGCCGACCACCTGGATGAAGAGGGATACGACCATGGTCCTCTTGTAGCCGATGGATTCAATCAGTTTGGAGGTAGGAGCCGAGAAGACGAAATAAGCCAGGAAGAAGGCCGATTCGACGAGCATGGCCCATGCATAGGGCAGCGTGAAGATCTCTTTCAGGTGCGGCACCAGCGCCATGTTCAGGTTGGTGATGAACCCGAAAATGAAAAACAGCGCGGTGACGATGATAAACGGAACAAGATACCCGGGCGATGTTAGTGCTGAAGATTGTTTCGTTGTTGTTGCCATAGGAGGTCGATCCCCGTTTCCTTGAAAAAGTTACGCCCGGTAAGGGCCTGTGTCTGCGTCCTCGAATTGACTCGAATTCCATGACGGCGGTCCGGATTCGCCGCCAGTTGGTTTATGCTGCTCCGGATTCCGGCTTTTGGCTGCACACAACACTATACGGAAAGCCCCTTGCGGGGGAAGTGGCGCGGGATTCGCGGCTCATTTGGTCGCAAATGGCCGGGGGGAGCAGGCTACCGCGCCGACCCGAGTTCCGCTATCCTCAAAGGAGAACGAGGAGACACAAGTGGCCACTGCAACGTTGAGCGGCGCCCGGCTGAAAAAAGTGCTGGCGGCTCTGGAAGAGAATTGGCATGCCGAGGTGGAGGCCTATCACACCTACCTGGCCCTGGCCGAGCGGGATACGGATGCAGTGCGTGCGCAGGTCTTGCGCCACCTGGCGAGCGCGGAGTGGGAGCATGCGGCCCTTTGGCATGGGCGAATTGTTGAGCTTGGCGGGCAGGAGCCGGTGTACAAAGGCAAGCCGGGTGGCGAGGCGGATTCGCTGGCCAACCGCGCCGGGGGCGTGCGCATGGCCCTGCGACGCCTCGAGATTGAGGAGAGCCGCCACATTGCCACCTATGGAGAGCAGCTCAAGGCGCTGGGCGACGAGGGGTCGATCGCCATTCTCGACCACGTGATCGAGGACGAGAAGGATCACTATCGCGAGCTTGGGTCGTTGCTGCGCGGGCATTATGCGCCTTCGGCCAGCGCGCCCAAGATCGACGCCAAAGCCGTGCTCGAAGAGATGCTGGCCAAGCGCGCCAAGGGACGCAAGCAGCCTGGGGCTTGGATCGGCGACGCGATTTATGGAGTGAATGATGGGCTGGGGGCGATCTTCGGCATTGTCTCCGGCGTCTCCGGCGCTACGGCAGGCGACAGCAAGTATGTGCTTCTCGCCGGATTGTCGGGCATGATCGCCTCTGCGCTGAGTATGGGCTCGGGGGCCTATCTGGCCGCAAAAAGCAATCGCGAGATTTACCAGGCTGAGATTGAGCGCGAGCGCGACGCCATCCGCATGAACGGACCCGAGGCGCGGGAACTGCTCTCGCTCTACTATCAGGTGAAAGGCCTGCCCGAGGTGGACGCGCTGCACATGGTGAATCACATCGCCAGCGATCCGGAGCAACTGCTGCGCGCGCTGGCCAGCGAGCGCCTTGGCTCGTCAGAGGAATCGCTGAGCAATCCACTGGTTTCGGCGAGTTCAGGTGCGCTCTCGACCGCCATCGGGGCGGCTATTCCGATCATTCCGTTCTTCTTTTTGACCGGGCTGGATGCGGTAATTGCGGCGGCCATCGTCTCGCTGGCCGCGCACTTTGCCGTGGGCGCGGCCAAGAGCCTGATCACGGTGCGCTCGTGGTGGTCCTCGGGCTTCGAGATGACGGTGGTGGGCGCGGTGGAAGGCGCCGTGACCTACGGAATCGGAATTCTGCTGGGCAAGGGCGGAATGTAATGGGCGGGATGATTCCCCTGGGGGTTGCGTCGCGCCGGTCGCGGCGCTCTGCCGCCATCACAGCTCTGCTCATCGTCACCAACGTATTCGTCTTCATCCTGGAACTTGGCGGCGGACAGCAATTTCTCCTCCAGTGGTCGGCGATTCCTCTCCGCGTGATGCACGGCCGTCACCTGATTACGTTGTTGACCTCAATGTTCATGCATGGCGGATGGATGCATATCATCGGCAACATGATCTATCTTTGGGTGTTCGGTCCAGAGATCGAGGACGCGATGGGATCGGGCAGATTCCTGTTCTTTTATCTTGCGGGCGGGTTGGTGGCCATGCTTGCCCAGGTCGCTGCCGACCCGCTTTCGCGCATTCCCGTGCTCGGAGCCAGCGGCGCGATTGCCGCGGTGATGGGCGCGTTCATAGTCACCTATCCTCGCGACCGCATCCGCACGGTGCTCTTCTTCTTCTTCTTTTTTCGCGTTGCCTTCATTCCCGCTGCGTTTCTGATCGGCTTCTGGTTCCTGATGCAGGTGTTGAACCTGGGAGCGGTGGCCCAGGTGCACAGCGGCGGCGTAGCCTACCTGGCGCACGTTGCGGGCTTTCTGTTCGGCATGGTTACGGCTCGCTTCCTGGAAGATCCGAGCCGGGTGGCCTGGCGCAAAAGCTTCTCCTGAGCCGCGAAGCCCGGCTGAGTGCGTAGAATAGACTCGCTTCGTTTACCTTCGAAAGGGACACGCCTGTCATGCGCAAATGCTTTTTGCACTCAATTCTCCTGGCCGCCGCAGTGCTTCCGGCGCCGGCGCAAACCGCTCCGCAGATTGCGGTGGAGCACGGCATCGCCATGAAGACTCGCGACGGCGTAACCCTGCGCGCCGACATCTATCGGCCCGCGGGAGACGGAACGTTTCCGGTGCTGCTGACGCGGACGCCATACAACAAGGACAATACCGCCGGTTTCGGCCAACTGGGAGCGGCGCGCGGCTTTATGGTTGTCGCCCAGGATGTGCGCGGGCGCTACTCCTCGGAAGGGGAGTGGTATCCGTTCAAGCACGAGATCGAAGACGGGTACGATACGGTGGAATGGGCCGCGGCGCTGCCCCACTCCAACGGCAAGGTAGGCATGTTCTCAGGCTCCTACGTGGGCGCGACGCAGATGCTGGCTGCCATCTCCCATCCCCCGCACCTTGCGGGAATTTGCCCGGTGGTGACGGCCAGCAACTACCACGAGAATTGGACCTACCAGGGAGGCGCGTTCGAGCAGTGGTTCAACGAGTCATGGACAGCGGGCCTGGCGCAGGACACGCTCAACCGCGTGATCCGCCAGAACACCAATGCAAAAGTGGGCAGCAACGTGCTCCCGCTGAATCAGTTCCCGGTGTTCAATATTTCGCCGCCGCAGAATGCTGGCGCGCTGACGCAGTCGCTGGGGCCCTACTTTCTGGATTGGCTTGCGCACCCTACTTATGACGACTACTGGAAGCAGTGGTCGATTGAAGAGAATTACCAGAACATTCAGGTGCCCGCGCTGACCATTGCGGCGTGGTACGACATTTTTCAGGGCGGTTCGCTGCGCAATTACATGGGATTGAAGGCTCATGCCGGCAACGATGCCGCGCGCGCCGGGCAGCATCTGCTGGTGACCGTCGGCGGCCATGCGGGTGGCGGGCGTCACATTGGCGCCGTCGATTTCGGGCCGGCGGCAGCGGAGTTCGACGAGAACAACTTGACGCTTGACTGGTATGACTATCTTTTTCTGGGCAAGCAGAACGAGTTTGCCAACGGAAAGCCGGTGCGGATTTTTGTGATGGGGAAGAACGAATGGCGCGATGAGGAGGACTGGCCGATGAAGCGGGCGAAAGAGACTCGCTACTTCCTGCATGCCATCCGCAACGCGAACAGCATTTCCGGGGACGGCGGCCTCTCCACTGCAAGCCCCGGCGCCGAGGCGGCAGACAGCTTTGTTTACGATCCGGCAAATCCCGTTCCCACGGTGGGCGGGCCCTTGTGCTGCGACGGGCAGCATCAAGCCGCCGGTCCGCGCGATCAGAAAGAAGTCGAGGCGCGGCAGGATGTGCTGGTGTTTTCGACGGAACCTCTCGAGGCAGACCTGGAGGTGACGGGGCCGGTGACGCTCGACCTGTTTGCGAAGACTTCCGCCGCAGACACGGACTTCACCGGCAAGCTGGTGGATGTTGCGCCGGACGGGACCGCGATCAACCTGACCGAGGGGATTCTGCGGGCCCGCTATCGGGAGTCGACCAAGGCCGCGCCGAAGCCGATCACACCGGGCGAGGTGTACGAGTACAAGATCGACCTGTGGTCGACGAGCAACGTGTTCTTGAAAGGGCACCGCATTCGCCTGGAAGTCAGCAGCTCGAACTTTCCGCGCTTCGACCGGAATCTGAATACGGGGAAGGATGACGCCACGGATGGGGAGATGGTGAAGGCTACGAATACGATCCTGCATGATGGGGCGCATCCGAGCGCGTTGATTTTGCCGGTGGTCAGGTAAGTACCAGCGAATTCCCAGCCCTGATCCGTCGCGGCGATCCAGACCCTGGGCACGCGGAGAATTGTAGCTCCGGGCACGGTAGAGGATATCTTCTATAGTTGTGCCATCTCCAAGAACTGCCAGAAGGGCGATCGGGCGCGATGTCCAGCTGTTTATGCGGGAACCCGGCGAATGGCAACGGAATGTTTTGCTCCCGATGTGCTGCTCTTCAAGTCCTCGAACTGAATCCCAGCGCAACCGAGAAGCAAATCAAGAACGCGTATCGCATCCTGGCCAAGGTGTGGCACCCGGACCGCTTCCAGAGCGACAAACCGTTGAGGGAAGCAGCAGAATCGAAGTTGAATGATATCAATTCCGCATACGTCTTTCTCACTTCCAAGTCGAAGGGGAACGCAGGAGGGCGCCGCAGTGAATCTGCGGACAAGGGTCACGGTCGGAATGCGCAGTCCCCGCGGGATGAGCCCACAGCCGCGCGAACTGCAAAACGCAAGCCGGCAGCAGCCACAATCCCCATCCACGCTCCAACCGCGTGGATTTTTCCATCGCTGAAGTTCTCCCTAAAACTCTTCCTTGCAGCGTTCGTCCTTCTTCTCGTCAGGTATATCTGGATCGCTTTCAATGTCCAGGATCCAACCAGCGACGCAGCCGCCAGGGTTTTGAGTTATGGAAAAGATACCGTTTTGGGGGAGCTAGAAGAACCGAAAAGAAGATTCCTGGAAGCCGTGGAAGCCGACTTGAAGAGACTGGGTTTGCGAGAGGCAGCACGACCGACTCAGGTCCTGCCGCAAACGGGAGCGGCAGCAGAGGCGGACCAACCGCAGACCCGGCGACCCGCGACAACCAAGGCAGCCAGGGCTGCGCCGTTCAGAGTCTACCCTTATATCACCATCGGCTCAACCAGGGACGAAGTGATCGATCAGGTCGGAACTCCCACGGCATTCGCGGAGAACAAGCTTGTTTACGGCAGTTCGGAACTGTATCTCAAAGACAACAGCGTCATCGGCTGGCGAATCGATCCCGTCTCATCCCCGATCCGCGTGAAAGTCTGGCCGGAATCGTCTGTTGACCCAGATCTGGATAGTTTTACTGTTGGTTCGTCGATGGATGTTGTGCTGGCGGTGCAAGGAACTCCGATGGCGTTCTCTGAAGACAAGTTTGGATATGGCGGATCTGAGGTCTATTTCCAAAATCGCCGGGTCGTGCGGTGGAAAAACGACCCGGACTCAATCTCACTGCATGCGAGGCTCCCGTAACCGGAGCATACCGTCACGCCGCCTGCAGTTCCAGTAGAATCGCCGCTCCCCGCGGTTCCAGATTCACCGCGGAAGCGCGCCCATTGTGGTCGCGCAGAATGCTGGCGCACAGGCTCAAGCCCAGCCCCGACGTTTCTCCCATGGCCTGTGTGGGAACAAAGGGGTCAAAGGCGCGGTCCGGATGCAGGAAGCCGGGACCCGAATGAGAGATCAGGATCTGCACCAGGTTTCCTTTCGCGGTGGCCTCGACGCGCACGGTCTTCGGGGCCTCGTCGGATTCAACGGTAGACTGGCCTTCCGACGCCTCAATGGCATATTGCAGGCAATGCAGCACCGCCTGGCGCAACTGCTGCGCATGGCACAGCACCCTCGGCAGCCCGGGAGCCACCGTGAGCCGGAACTCGATGGAGCGGCGGAGAAACTCCGAGCGGTGCAGATGCTCCATGTCGGTCAGCATCTCGGCCACGGAGACAGCCGTGAACTGTCCGGCTTGCGGACGCGAGATGCGCGTCAGGCTCTCCAGCGTGGCTCGCATGCGGCGGGCTTCCGCAAGAATGGCCTCGATTCCTTTGCGCTCCTGGGGGTCGAGGAATGAGGTTTCATCCAGCAGCGAGGCGTAGCCCAGGATGACGGTGAGTGGATTGTTCAATTGCTGGGTCACGTTGCCTGCCAGCTGGCCGAGCCCGGCGAACTTCTCCGAATCGATCAGCTTTTCCAGCATCATGGTCTGGCTGCGCGTGGCCTGCAGGCGTTCGGTGAGCATCTCGATGGGCAGCAGATCGTCGGCGCGCAGCGGAGCCTGGCGCGGATTTGGGAGGCCACCCAGCGCAGGCCGCTGCGGAGCGTTGCGCATGCCGGCCAGCAGCATAACGCCCTCGGTTACGGACCGGCCAATCATGGGAACCGCCAGGACGGTGGTGAAACGGAGGCGCTTGAGGTCATCCCCAGGGCGGAGCCATGTATTCAAATCGAGCATCAGCGTGTGGCTGTGCTCCACGGCCACGGACGTGGAACCCGGCGCGAGAAATCCTTCCATCGGAATGCGCGCGGCCAGTTCTTCCAGCGCCGAGACGATGGCAGCATCGAGCCCGGCCGACCCGGCAAGCCGGTACCTGCCGGCGTATTGAAGCAGCAGGGCGGCCTGGGCAAAGCGGCTGTGGTTGGTCACCGTCTGGCAGATTTCCTCCGCCTGGCGGTCGAAGTCCTCGACGCGGCGCCGCGAGAGGATGAGGTTGGAGTAGGCCTCCAGTTCGAGCCTGGCGCGGCGCTCGCGCTCCTGCCCGGTCTGGTTGATGGCGAGCTGGTCTTCGAGCGCCAGCAGGATCATTCCCATGGCTGCGATGACCTTGGCCAGGCTGATGGCGCGGGTCAGCCCCAGGTCAAGCTCAGGCATCGCCGATATCGGCGGAAACCACAACAGCACCGGTGCTGACCACAGCAGGAAGCCCGTCACACCCAGGATCATTCCCGAAGACAGGCGCCGGAACGTGTAAACAAGCAGCATGGCGGTCAGAACGTGATTGCAGCACTCGACAAAAGTCAGCGGCAAAGACGGCCCTGCAATCGCATAAAGCCAAAGAGCAGCGAGCCCACACACCCCGCAAAAGCAGGCGCCCAGCAAGGTGGGCAGGGTCCCTTTGGCCACGCTCCAAAAGAACCCCACGGCCAGGGAAAGAATCCCTAGAGCGGGAAAAACCAGGTACATGAGCCCCGTGGGAGCCGCGCCGCGAAGAACCCCGTGATAGAGGATTGAGTACAAAACCAATGGCGCAGTGTAGGGAATGACATAGAGGACGTTGATCCTGCCGACGCGAAAGCTGAGCGGCGACAGCGAACCAAGGAACAGCGCCGAGCTTATTTGAATCGAGGTCTGGCCGGCCGCCGCCATCCAGGGATGGACGCCATCCTGGAAGTCCCAGCTCCCAAGCTTGTAGAGCAGGCCCATTCTAACGACGGAAAAAAGGAAGCCGAGAAACCAGAGCAGGGTGCGGGTGTCGCGAAATCGAAGGTAAAGATAACCAAACGCAGGCAGCAGCAGCGCTGTGAGGATAAGAGCTGGGGCCTGGTAATAGTCGGGCATGGAAGCGGTCTTTCTCCTTCAATCCTGTAGGTCGTCGCGGCCAATTGCCTGGCAATTGCCCTTACCGGCCGGAATGCCCCGTATGGAACTCAAGCCTGGAGCCTGATATGAACTATAGGCCGTCCTCCGGTTCATAGCAGCCCCGGATGCGAGCCTCCCCTCTGCGCAGGCAGAATCTGTCCGCACAAATGGGGCATGCGGAATCGCTCAAACGGCGCGAGGGCGGGATTCCGTAGCGTCGACGGGTTCCCTGCTTGGCTGATTTTGGAACCATCCGCCTGCCAAGTCCATGCGTCTAACGTTGTAGACGACCCAGCGCCCTGCCCGGTTTCCGGGACGTCCGGTGTTGCCAATTCGAGTGTTAGGCTCCATACATGAGGAGAAAAATCAGCGTGCGTAATAGAGGTTGGATCCTGGCGCTTGTCGCCGCGGGGTGCGCGCTGGCCGCCTCTGCGCAGAATAAAGACACCTTCACTCCCATGGCCCTCGACTCGGGCTTTGGCTCCATGGACCTGACCCCGTCGTCCGTTGCCCCGGAGCAGATCGTCAAGGAGTTTGCCGCCAAGGAGAGCGAGTTCCAAAAGGCGTTGAACAACTATACTTACCGCCGCACCGCCAAAGTGCAGACCGTCGACGACGACACCAACAAGGTGGACGGCGAGTACTACGAAGTGGACGACGTGATCTTCGACCCCTCGGGCGCCCGCATGGAGAAGGTGGTTTTTGCGCCTGAGAACACGCTGACGCGCGTCATGATGTCGCCCTCCGATCTCCAGGACATCCAGCGCGGATATCCCTTCGTGCTTACCGCCGAAGAGATTGGCCAGTACGACGTGAAGTACGTGGGCAAGCAAAAGGTGGACGAGGTCGACTGCTACGTCTTTGACGTAAGCCCCAAGGTCATCGAAAAGAAGAAGCGCTACCTGTTGGGACGCATCTGGGTCGACAGCACCGATCTTCAGATCGTGGTCACCAACGGCCGCATGGTTCCCGACGACACCCGCAAAGGCAGCGAAGACCTGCATCCGCCCTTCATGACCTGGCGCGCGCAGGTGGACGGCCACTACTGGTTCCCCGTCTACACCAAGGGCGAAGGAGTCCTGCACTTTTCCGGAGGCAGTGGCTACATTGGCCAGGACGTACACATGCGCGACGTCATCAAGTACTCCGATTACAAACGCTTCGGCTCGACCACCAAGATCATTTACGACGGCCAGGATATTTCCAACACCAACACCCAGCCCGATCCCAAGCCGAAGCAATAGTGCTGAAACCTTTTGCTGTTCAATTTTGACCTGTCATCCTGAGCGAAGCGTACTTCAGCGGAGTCGAAGGACCTGCTTCTTCTTTTTCAGCAACCCAGGTGAGACGTCTTACCTGGGATAGCTGCCTTCCCAAATCACGCCGCCGCGATTCAGAACCTCAGCGACAGGCAGCTAAGCCCCCCATCCATTTTCTGAAACTCGCTCATGTCCAGCACCGATGGATCGAATCCGCGCGCCCTAAGCTCCTCCGCCAGTCGCGGAAACCCCGCGGCAACCAGCACCTGATCGTTCACCCGCACGCAGTTGGCCGCGTAGCTCTCATCTGCGGAAACCCGAATCAATTCGAACCCCTGAAACTCGCCGTATCCCGCCAACTCTTCCATCACAACGAGCGTGTTGTCGCCAATGTACGCGATACCGCTCTTGAGGTGCAGAATCGAAGTCATCGGCCGCACGTCGATCGTCGAAGAAGTGTAGCCGATGCCAGCCAGGTGGGCAGCCAGTTGTCGCGCGCCTTCTTCGTTGGTGCGGTGCGACAGGCCAATGAAAAAATGCCCTTCCGCTTCGCAAATGTCGCCGCCGTCCACAGTACCCGGTGCTTCGATGGTGAGCGGAGACGGGAAGAAGTTGAGAACCGCAGGCCGAATCGCATCGACCTCGCCCTCTCGGCTCGCCGCCCCCGGGCGCGCAAGCACCGCTCCGCGCGGAGTAATAATTGCCGTGTCCTCCACAAACGTCGAATCGGGAAAGCAGAGGTCCGCTTCGAGCGTGATGAGTTCAAGCCCGCACGCAACAAGCGCATCGCAATAGCTCTTGTGTTGTTCCAGGACAAGCTCGAATACCGGAGCCCCGAACGCCGCCGTAGTGAGGCCGGCGTCGAAGTTGGTTCCTGGAATGCGTACGATGGCGCCGGTGAACAAGCGGGGATTCCTCTATGCTCATCATTTCACAGGAACGGTAAGCTTCTCCGCCAGCTTCACCCCTATTCTCTAATCCCGATTCCCTATTCCCTAATAAAACAAGTACTTCCTCCATCGGTCATCGCCCCGGCCCAGCATGCGCATGATCTGCCTGCTCGTATGCAGCGAGAACGGCCGCGGGTCGCGCATCAGCACCATGTCGTCGATCTCGTGCAGCATGCGGTTGCCCTTGCGGCGGTTGCATGCGTGGCAGCAGGCCACCAGGTTCTCCCAGGTGGAGTTGCCGCCGCGCGAACGGGGGATCACGTGGTCCAGCGTCAGTTCGCTTGAAGGTAGCACCACGCCGCAATATTGGCAGGAGTTGCGATCGCGCAGCAGGATGTTCTTGCGCGAAAGGGCCCGCGTCTGGTGCGGGATGCGCCGATATTCGAGCAGCCGGATCACAGACGGCATGGCGATGCGGCTGCGCTGCGCGTGAAGCATCAACCCGTGCTCCTCCTCGGTGCGGGCAATGCCCTTGAGCACTAGCACCAGCGCCCGCCGCGCTCCGCAAATGTTAATGGGTTCATAGGACGCGTTGAGCACCAGCACCGGCATCTGCAGCATGTGAACCGGCTGCACGGCAGCATAATCGCCGGCGCAGGCCGCGGCCTTCGCGATGGACTTCTGTTTACGGGCGTGAATCATAGCTTTTCCCAGCGACATCCTTTAACCCCTCGTCAAAAAGATGGTTGGTCTTGCGATGAATGGTCCGATGAATCCGCGCTACCAGCGGCTGCGTTCGCCCCAACGCCGGCGAGTTCGTTCTTCTCTTCCTGAAAGTCTGCACCGCGATAGAATTCGTTGACCCGCCGCGCCCTGGCCAGCGTCGCAACCCACACCGAGGCAGCCCCGGCCTTGACCAGCGCCTGTGCCGCGGCGCGGGCGGTTGCTCCGGTGGTCAAAATGTCGTCAACCAACAAGATGTTCTTTGCGTCCACCGCCGCCCGGTCGGGAACGGTAAACGCGCCGCGTACGTTCAACCGCCGCTGCCGCGAGGTAAGACCGGCCTGGCTTGCCGTGGGCCGCAATCGCAACAGCGCGGCGGAGCCCAGCGTGAGCCGCCATTGCGGGTGCGATTTGCGCAGAAACCCAAGCGCCGACTCAGCCAGCGCGCGGGCCTGGTTAAATCCACGCTCCGCGTGTTTTGAGCGGTGCAGTGGGACTGGAATCACCAGCATTTCCGTCGGCGCCTCGCCGGCCAGTTGCGCAATCGCCTGCGCCAGCATCCGGCCCAACTCGCGTGCCGCCGGATGCATCCGGTCGTACTTGAAGGCGTGAATCGCGGCCTTCATGCGGTCCTGATAGAGCCCGAAGGCCACGGCCCGCACAAAAGGAGGTGGCACAAGCCGGCAGGCCCTGCAAAGAGAAGCACTTGCGGGCGTGGAACCGGGGAAGAAGATGTCCAAATTGTCGCCGCAGAGGGCGCAGGCAGGCGCTGTCTGGATGGGAAATTCGCTCCAGCAAGCAGCGCAGATTGGCACGTGAGTGAGCTGCGGCAGAGGGGAGCCGCAGAGAGTACAGAACGCAGGAAGGAGAGTGCAACTCAGGGAATCCACAGGACTTCGAAGCACACGAACCACCGCGCGCCAACGGGACGTCCCCGATGGGGTAACGTCGAGCGTCAGTGAACCGGAGTCCCTGCGGAAGACGCACCTCGCTTCAAGCCGGCCTGGTCAATGGAGGGTCGAGTACAAGCCGCCTTGCCGTCAGTATACCCGGACCTGGAAAGAGATGCCATGTCAATTCTTGAAAGGCGGCATCTGAATTCCAATCTTCACATGATTCCAGCCCAACCAAAAAACTCCCCAGGCTAATCCTGGCGGATTCCTTCGTGCGGTTGGTCTGCGTTCGTCTGCGAATCGTGGACCGAATCCTTAAGCTTGCCCACCGCCGTCTCAACCTTGCCCTTGATCTGTTGAGCCGCACCTTCAATCTGCGTTCCCGTGTTGCCGGTCAGGTTTCCGATGTGACTCTTGGCGCTTCCCACAACCTGGTCGATTGCGCCGTTCACTCTTTGCTCATTCATCGCTTCACGCTCCTCAGGTTAAGGTACCCATCGTTCCCGCTCGGCGGCTGTATAGAATGGATCACGGGCTCACGCCGGCCAGCCTGCTGCCTGTCGCGTCACTTCTCCGCCTCCTTGAGCGGGTCGCGAGGCTGGCGACGGGACCAGGCGGTCTTCACCTTCTCATACATGGCCTGCATCTCATCCAGTTCGCGATCGGTCAGCCGTTCGATATCGATCATCTGATTGCGGGCATTATCCATGGCCCTGATTAGCTCGTTGAGCTTCAGGTTGATTGCGCGGGAGTCCCGGTTTTGGGTGTTCTGGATAAGCAAGACCATTAGAAACGTCAACAACGTGGTAGCTGTGCTGATCACCTGAGCCCAGCGGTCGGAGAAATGAAAGATCGGCCCCGTAGCCGCCCATGTCGCGATCACCAGCCCGGCGCATGCAAAGGCCCATGTGGACCCCAGCCAAGCAGAAACAGAGGAGGCAAATCGGCCGAAATGGTAGTGCACGGTTGGGGTCTTTGCTTCGACTGCTGGTTTGTTCACGGGTTTTGGCCTCCGTTGTTTTGATGCTCTCTGGGCAAAGGGCGCAAATGGGGTTCGCCGCTGCCCGGAATTGGACTCCCCTGCGAAGTCCGCCGGTTACGATACACTGCAAGCCGTGGGGGACTTACCTTGCGGTTGCAGGTTCGCGGAATCTTTTCCAGCATTCTGATCGGTCTTCTATCCATTCCCGGCGATTGCGTTGCGCTGGCGCAATCGCAGACCAGCCAGAGCATCCGGAGTTCCATCACAAAACGCCCCGCTTCCAGCGTCCTGATTGCGTCGGCGGTCATGCCGGCAGCGCCCCAGGGTCAGCCAGGTACACAGGCATCTCCCCAGCAGACCCCTCCCCCGACAAGCAACATGGGCGGCATCGCCGGCGGCGTCGGCGCAGCACCGGTGTACGACGAGCAGAAGCGTCCCATCACCGCCGGCGGTTTTGTCGATAGCGGTCCGGTCGCCTTTCAGGACGTCACGCAGAAGGCCGGCCTTTCCGGCTGGGTCCACAAGATGGGCGCGCCCGACAAGAAGTTCATCGTTGAAACCAACGGCTCCGGCGTCGGCCTCATCGACTACGACAACAGCGGCTGGCTGTCCATCTACCTGGTTAACGGCGCAACCTTCGATGCGCTCGATGGCAAGGAACCCATGCCGCATGCGGCGCTGTTCCGCAATAACCACGACGGCACTTTCACTGACATTGCCGCCCAGGCCGGCGTCACCAACGACCGCTGGGGCTATGGCGTCAGCATCGCCGACTACAACAACGACGGCTGGCCCGACATTTACGTGGGCAACTACGGCAAAAACCGCCTCTACCGCAACAATCACAACGGCACGTTTACCGATGTTGCTGAAGAGGCCCACGTCGCGCTGGGCAACTGGTCGCCTGGCTCCAGCTGGGGCGACTACGACGGCGATGGACGCCTCGACCTCTACGTCACCGGCTACGTTCACTTCGATCGCGATAATCTGCCTATCGGTGGCTCCAAGGCCGTCGGTTACGCCTTTTGCCAGTACCGCGGCGCGGCGGTGAATTGCGGCCCGAGAGGATTGAAAGGCGAGCCTGACCACCTCTTCCACAACAACGGCGACGGCACCTTTACCGACACGACCGTCAAAGCCGGCGTCGAGGACAAGGAAAACTACTACGGCTTCACCGCCATCTTTGCCTCGCTCGGCGGCAACGGCAAGGCTGACCTGCTGGTGGGCAACGACTCCGAGCCTAACTTTCTCTATATCAACAAGGGCAACGGCACCTTCGACGACCAGAGCTACACGTCCGGCTTCGCGCTCAACAAGGACGGCCGCGAGATCGCCTCCATGGGCATCGCGGTGGGCGATTACGAAAACAACGGCCTGCTCGATTTCTTCGTCACCGACTTCGGCGACGACTATAAAGTGCTCTACCACAACGACGGCGACTCGAGCTTTACCGATGTGAGCTACAAGGCCGGCATCGCCCAGGCCACCATTCCCTTCGTCGGCTGGGGTGACGGCTTCCTCGACTACGACAACGATGGCTGGCTCGATCTCTTCATGGTCAATGGCCACGTTTACCCGCAGGTGGACCAGCACCAGTGGGGCACCAGCTTTGCCGAGCGCCCGCTGCTCTTCCACAACGTTCCCGATCCTTCCGCCAAGGCGCATGGCGAATCCCGCAAGTTTGAATATGTTCCTCCAGTCAAGGGAACGGGCCTGACAGTGGTGATCCCCGCCCGCGGAGCAGCCTTCGGCGACCTTTTCAACGACGGCAAAATCGACGTCATCGTCAATAACGTCGACGGGCCGCCCGTTCTGCTGCGCAATGTTAATCCGGACCACCATCACTGGGTGGCCATCGCATTGGTAGGAGGCCCGAAAAGCCCCCGCGATGCTACGTGCGCCACCGTTTACCTCACCGCCAACGGAATGCGCCAGCGCCAGGACGTGCTCTCAAGCGGCAGTTACATCTCATCGAACGACCGCCGTCTCCACTTCGGCCTGGGCGACGCTACAGTCGCAGGAACCGCCGAGATTCACTGGCCCTCGGGCGCAGTCGAGAAAGTAAAGCTGCCTGCCGAAGACCGCTTCTTCACCGTCACTGAGGGCAAAGGAATCACCGCCGCCTTCTGCCACGACAAACCCTGCTCCGAAGGCGATTCACATGCGTCCACGGCCGATAAAAAGTCTCCCAAACAGACGCCCTGATTCAAGCGCCGCGCGTTAGTATCTTCTTGGTGCGGAGTTCGTCGCGTTGTTCCCTCATCTGCGCTTTATTTCTGCTGACCGCAGCCTTGACCGGGGCCGCGCAGCACTACGTTGAACGCGAGATCAGGATTCCCTGGGTGTCAGCGGGACCTGGCGGCTTGGATGCGCTGCTGGTGTATGTCGACTTACCGGGAAAGCATCCGCTGGTGGTGCTCACGCATGGCTCCTCGCGCAAAACCGAAGAACACGCCCAGGTAAGCCCATGGCAGCAGCTTCCCCAGGCTTTGTGGTTTGCTCGCCGGGGATGGGTCGCGCTCGTCGTCGTTCGACGCGGCTACGGCACGTCCGGCGGCGACTCCGATTCGAACCAGGCGGGCCGCTGCCCCATGACCGATTACGAAAATGCCGCCCGCTATAGCGCCCGAGACCTGCGCGTCGCCATCGACTATGCCCGCTCGCTGCCCCAGGTCGATCCATCGCAGGTGATGGCTGCCGGCGTCTCTACCGGCGGACTGGCAACCGTAGCACTCACCGCGAATGCCCCTCCCGGCCTGGTGGCGGCCATCAATTTTGCCGGCGGCAGAGGCTCAAAGGCCGACCACGATGTTTGCAACCAGGGTGACCTGATCTCGGCCTATCGGAACCTGGGGAAGACCTCGCGTACCCCGATGCTGTGGCTTTACGCCGAGAACGACAAGTATTTCTGGCCCGAACTGGCGCAGAAGTTCGACGCCGCTTTCCGTTCCAAGGGCGGTCAGGATCAGTTTGTCCTCGCTCCAGCAATCGGCGATGACGGGCACTCGCTCTTCCGCCACGTCAGCGCCTGGTCAGACACGGTGGACGCCTTCCTGAAGGCGCACAATCTCGTTCCCTTGGCGGAACTTCTGCCCGAGGTCAAGGCGCCCGACGTTCCCCCTCCAACCGGGTTGAGCGACGCTGGGCTCCAGGCGTTTCAAAGCTATCTGCTCCTGGGTCCGCACCGGGCCTTCGCCACGTCCCAGCACGCCTTCGGCTATGCGGCTGCAAGATTGAATGTCGAGGACGCACGCAAGATGGCATTGGAAAACTGCAAAAAGTCCTCGCGGGAAGGCGAAGCATGCACCGTGGACTACGTGGACGATGCGCCGGTTCATCCGTAGCATTGCCAGGCGCTCCGTGCCCCATCCATTCGCCTTTTTTGCGAATGGGTGGGAGACCGCGAACGGTGCGGGGACGGGTGGAGGAGCGCTTGTGCAGCAGCCGCTCCGGGTTGGAGGTTGAGCGAAAAAAGGGCGTGTGACTTCTTCAGTCACACGCCCCGTCTGGCTGGCAACCAATTCTCTAAAAGACACCCGCCATATAAACTTCCGCCCCGCGGACTCCCGCCTGCACGCCGCTCTCGGCCAGCACCGCAGGCGACAACGTCATCACCGGGCAATGCGCATGCGCCAGCACTTTATAAACCACCCCGTGCCGGGTGATGGCAGCAAACGCCGATGCGCCCTGCGCGCCAAGCACAATCAAATCCGCCAGTTGCGCCTGCGCCTGGTACAACAATTCCTCGGTCGGGTCGCCCGGCACGACGATCGTCTGCACGGCAATCTTTCCCGCAAGGTCCGGCGGTACCAGTTCCATCAGGGCATTCTCGATCTGGTCGATGGTTCTTCCCGCCAGCACTTCATGCCGTTCCTGGGGCCGGATCACATGCTGCAGCACTAGCCGCGCGCTGTGCTGCGCGGCCAGGTCGGCGGCAAACTCGACGACAATGTGACTGGCGTCTTGCATGCTCACCGCGCAAAGAATGGTGCGCGTGGCAAACTTGCGATATTCGCCGTCCACGACGTCCGGGCCGACGATGTACACCGGCACGCGCGCGGTGCGCAGCACGGCCTCAGCCACCGAGCCCACCAGCAGTTTGCCGATGGGGCCCGGCGAGTGCGTGCCCATCACCACCCGGTCAACCTCGCGCTCGCGCAGGAAGCCGATGATCTGGTCGGCGGGTAATCCCGGCCGTACTACCACTTCGCAACGCATGCCGGCAGCGCGCACGCGATCGGCCAGCGGTTGAAGCGCCTTGATCTCGGCTCGCGCCGCGGCGGCATAGTCGTAGTAACGGATACCCGAAGTCTCCGATGCCGCCACGACCAGCGTGTCATAAGCGTGAAAGAGAATGAGATCGGCGCCAAACTCCGACGCCTGCGCAAGCGCAAAGGCAAAGGCTTTCTCATTGGCGGGAGTCTCGGATGCGAACAGAATGGTGGAGGGTTTGCTCCAACCCGGCTTAACTACGGCTGCCATGGGAACCTCCTGAAGATGCGAAAAACATTAGCAGGCCCGCCATCGGTCCTCGGTGACCCGTGGCACAGATCGAAGTGAGCTAAATCACGCCCCGGACGCTCATGCTGCCGGCTCTGCCCCGCGTAAAAGCACCATTCAACCAATAAAGACGCAGGTTCCAGAGCGAACGTTCACTTGAGCCAGATTGTGCGCCGAATTCGAAAGTTTGTCGAGAGGCAAAAGGCGAGGGAGGTGCATTGCTCGACATAACGTGATCCCAATCACAGCACGCCTCGCCATGCGCCTGCTCTTCTAGAGCGGAATCGCGGCGCTCGACCCCCGGCGCAGGCCCTCTATTCCAACCGGCCGGCCCCGATTCGCAAAGGAGGCCTCATGCCGAACATGCAGCCCATGCACAACATTCCCGCCCGTGGCGGATTGAACTTCGACGAAACGCCTTTCCTGGCCATCTGGGAAGTCACCCAGTCCTGTGACCTGGCTTGCAAGCATTGCCGTGCTGCAGCCCAGCCCATAGCCCACCCCGACGAATTGACCAACGAAGAGGGAAAGCAGCTTATCGATCAGATCGCCGACATGGGCGTGCCCATCTTCGTCTTCACCGGCGGCGACCCTTTGAAAAGAAAAGACGTATTCGAGCTGATCCGCTATGCCGCCGGCAAAGGCGTGCAGGTAGCGCTCACACCGAGCGCCACTCCCCTGCTCAACCGCGAAGCCATCTTCAAGCTCAAGGAAGCCGGCCTGGTTCGCCTCGGCATCTCGCTTGACGGCTCCTCGCCCGAGATTCACGACACCTTCCGCGGTCTGCCCGGCGCCTATGCCCGCACCATCCAGGCCATCGAGTGGGCCAACGAAGCCGGAATTCCCATCCAGGTCCATTCCACCATCAGCCGCCACAACGCCCACGACCTCGACAACCTCTGCGCCCTCTTCGAGAAGCTGGCCATCGTCATGTGGAACGTCTTCTTCCTCGTTCCGGTAGGCCGCGGCCAGCAGGCCGACCTGCTGTCGGGAGAAGAATTCGAGCAGGTCTTCGGCAAAATCTACGAACTATCGCACCGCGTCAGCTTCCAGATCAAGACCACGGAGGCCATGCATTATCGCCGCTACCTTCTGCAGCACAACCTGGAAGAGCGCCGCATCGGACACGGCAGCGGTCATCCTCACGCCGGGGGAGGAAAATACGAGCCCGGTGCCCCCACCGCCGACGCCAAAACCCGCACTGCAAGCTGGGCCACGCGCCGCGTCAACGACGGCAAGGGCTTCATGTTCATCTCCCACGTCGGCAACGTCTATCCCAGCGGGTTCCTGCCCATCCACGCCGGCAATGTCCGCGATACGCCTGTCGCCAATATCTATCGCAACGCGCCCATCTTCAAGTCCCTGCGCGACACCAGCAAGCTCGAAGGCAAGTGCGGCGCATGCGAGTACAAGGAGATCTGCGGCGGCTCCCGCGCCCGCGCCTACGCCCTAACCGGCGACCCGCTTGCCCCGGAGCCGTGCTGCATTTACCAGCCCAAGAACTGGAACCCCGAACTGGAGCAAAAGGCCGAAGCCTTCCGCCACGCAGAACTCACGCAATTGGTGACTCTATAGGAGGGCACCGGCGTATCGAAGTCCCAAAAGGGACTGAGTGCAAGCAGGCACGGAGGGAGGCGGGGGTTTCAACCCCCGCACCAGGTCACCAGCATCATTAGGGGCTTTAGCCCCGGAGAAGCTCTCTCCTGAATTGGTTCGACACAATCCAAATCTGACTGAGTCAAGAGGCAGAATCGTCTCATTCCATGTGATCCAAATCACATGCAACAGAACGCCCCAAGATCGATCCTGAACATGGCCAGTTTTATTCGAGCCAACAGGATTTTTCCGCCAGGACCGGCCCTCGAAACGGCAACTGCTCTAAGATGGTGTAGGGTCGAACCATGAAAACGGCGATCATCGGCGGAGGCATTGCAGGCCTGGCGGCTGCTTATGAGCTGGAAAAAGCCCGTGCCGCCGGAGCCCAAGTCGAGTACACCCTTTTTGAAGCCCGCGAGCAACTGGGCGGCTCCATTGCCACTGAAATCGTAAACGGCGCGGTCCTCGAGCGCGGTCCCGATTCCTTCATTACCGAAAAGCCCGCAGCCGCGGAACTCTGCCGCGAACTCGGCCTCGCCGCCGATCTCGTCCCTTCCAACGACGCCGCTCGCAAGACCTACATCCTGGTCAAGAACAAGCTTGTTCCCTTGCCCGACGGCCTCATGTTCCTGGTCCCCACCAAGCTAATCCCAACGGCGCTTACGCCTCTCTTCAGCCTGGGCACCAAGATCCGCATGGGCCTGGAGCTGCTTCACCCTCCGCGCCCCACCGGCCTTGAAGATGAGGCAGTCGCCACCTTGGTCGAGCGCCATTTCGGCCCCGAAGCCGTCGACCGCCTCGCCGACCCGCTGCTGAGCGGCATCTATGGCGGAGACGCCACCCAACTCAGCGCCCGCACCGTCCTGCCTCGCCTCGTCGAAATGGAGAGCGAATACGGCTCGCTGACCCGCGGCATGTTGGCTGCCCACCGCAAAATGCGCGCCAAAGCCAGCGAAGCCGCGAAGAAAAACGGCGCAGTCAACGGGAACGGCAAATCGAATCAAGGCCCGCGCCCCATCTTCACTACCCTGCGCGGCGGCCTGCAACAGCTTGTGGATGTGATCGAGGCCAAGCTGAATCCGGCTTGGGTGCGCCTTGGAACTCCGGTCAGCCGAATCGAGAAAGTTTCCAATGGCTGGCGGGTTGAAGCCGCCGGCGTCAAGCAGAACTACGACTCCGTCATCGTCTGTTCGCCCGCCTGGGCCGCAGGGGTCCTTCTCGCCCCGGTCGACTCCGCGCTCGGCGAAGACCTCAGCGCCATCCCCTACTCGTCTTCCATCACCATAAATCTGGTCTACGACGAAGCCGATCTGGGCCAGCTGCCTGATGGATTCGGTTTCCTTGTCCCAGCCAGCGAAGGCCGCTCGATGCTCGCATGCACCTTTGTGCATCGCAAGTTTCTTGGCCGCACGCCTCCGGGCAAAGCCGTGCTGCGCGCCTTCCTCGGCGGCACGAAGAACGAAGCTCTCCTCGCCGAACCCGATGACGTCTTGATCACCATGGTCCGCCGCGAATTGCAAGAGATCCTCGGCATCCGCGCCCGCCCGGAACACACCCAGGTCTCCCGCTGGCGTCGCGCCATGGCTCAATACGCCGTGGGCCACCAGTCCCGCGCTCGCCGCGTGGCCGAGCGAGTCGCAGCGCTGCCCGGCCTTAAGCTGGCCGGCAATGCCTATGACGGCATCGGCATCCCCGACTGCATCCGCCTCGGCCGCGGGGCAGCGAAACAGCTCTTGGCGGGCCAGCAAGTCAGCGAGACGGCAAGCCAGCCGGTCGCGTAAGGGCAAGATCTCGTTGACGAGAACCCGTAGAATAGACATCTAGGTTCTTCCCCATCCCTATGGCATTTGCGGAACAATACGATGTCGCCGTGGTTGGCGCAGGGCACGCCGGGTGCGAGGCTGCCATGGCGGCGGCGCGCATGGGGTTGAAGACGGCGCTCATCACCATGAACATGGACCTGATTGCGCAGATGAGCTGCAACCCTGCGATCGGCGGCGTGGCCAAGGGCCACCTGGTGCGCGAGGTGGATGCGCTGGGCGGCATCATGGGCGAGGTTGCGGATGCGGTCGGCATCCAATTCCGGCTGCTGAATACTTCCAGAGGCCCAGCGGTGTGGAGTCCGCGTGCCCAGTGCGACAAGCAACTCTACCGGGTGAAGATGCGCGAGGTGCTGGAGAGCCAGCCGGGGTTGCACATTCGCCAGGCTGAGGTCGTTGACCTGGTCATCGGAGATGCCGTTCTCCCGGAAGCAGAAATCGGCAATTGCCCTCTCCCGGAAGGTGAAGCCTGCAATAACCCTCTCCCGGAGGGAGAGCACGAGAATAGCCCAGGGTGGAACCCTGGGTCAGAGTCGCCATTGGATACACCCCGTCCCGTAGGACCGGGGCGAGGTGGGATCGAAAACCATCCGCGTCGCCGCGTTCTCGGCCTCAAACTGCGCGACGGTCGCAGACTCCTGGCCGGCGCCACCATCATCACCACCGGCACATTTCTCAACGGTCTCATCCATTGCGGCGAGGAGCGCTATCCCGCCGGACGGAGCGGGGAACCCGCCTCTGTCCTGCTGGGCGAAGCGTTGCGCAGGTTGGG
>Ga0302319_10007364_pt1 | contig 21663 bp, 14 predicted proteins | sample Bog_T0_2_FD_203319 | JGI IMG/M metagenome (GOLD analysis project Ga0302319, IMG submission 203319) | Peat permafrost microbial communities from Stordalen Mire near Abisko, Sweden - Bog_T0_2 | ecosystem: Environmental > Terrestrial > Soil > Wetlands > Peat | place: Sweden: Abisko, Stordalen Mire... | reverse complement strand
GAGCCTTCATCTCGACATCGTCGACTATCCCGGCGAATGGCTGCTCGATCTCGCGCTGATCGACAAGAGCTACGCCGACTGGTCGCGCGAGACGATGGAGGCCGCGCGGGCGCGGGCGCGCGCGCCGCTCGCCGCCGACTGGAACGGCTGGCTCGCCGGCCTCGACCCGAACGCGCCGGCCGAGGAGGCGACGGCGCTCACGGCCGCCGAGCTGTTCACCGCCTATCTCCGCCAGGCGCGCGACGCGACCTACGCGCTCTCCACCCTGCCGCCCGGACGCTTCCTCATGCCGGGCGATCTCGAGGGCTCCCCGGCGCTGACCTTCGCGCCGCTGCCGCTCGACGACGGCGCCGAGATCGCGCCCGGTTCGCTGGCGGCGATGATGGCGCGGCGCTACGAAGCCTATAAGACCCATGTCGCGAGACCGTTCTTCCGCGATCACTTCGCCCGGCTCGACCGGCAGATCGTGCTGGTCGACCTGCTGGCGGCGCTGAACTCCGGCCCCGGCGCGCTCGCCGACCTCGAGACGGCGCTCGACGGCGTCATGCAGGCGTTCCGCGCCGGGCGCGCCTCGCGGCTGGGGGCGATCTTTCGGCCGCGCATCGACCGCATCCTGTTTGCTGCGACCAAGGCCGACCACCTCCACCATGCCGACCACGACCGGCTCGAGGCGGCGCTGAAGCTGATGACCAGCCGCGCCATCGCGCGGGCCGAAGGGGTCGGCGCCGAAATCGACGTCGTCGCGCTCGCCGCGGTGCGCGCGACGCGCGAAGCCGAGATTCGTCACGGCGGCGAGATTCTCCCGGCGATCGTCGGAACGCCGGAAGCGGGCGAGCGCATCGACGGCCAGGCGTTCGACGGAATCGCCGAGGCGGCTGTGTTTCCCGGCCGGCTGCCCGACGATCCGGCGGCTGCGCTGACCGGCGAGGCGCTGGCGCTGCCGGAAGCCGACAACGCCTGGCGCTTCCTGCGCTTCCGCCCGCCGCTGACGAAGCGCGGCGCGCCGCCGCCCCACATCCGCCTCGACCGCGCGCTGCAATTCCTGATCGGCGACCGACTGACATGAGCGACAAGAGCCCCCGCCCCCGCGCCTTCCGTCTCGACGACCAGCGCGTCGCGATCGACGACGGCCCCGCCCCGTTCTCGCCGATGGCGACGATCCTGACCGAGCCCGATTCCGTCGCACCCGGCGACGACGCGGCGCTCGACGCGACAGAGCGGGAGATCGAGGCGGCGCAGGGCGCGGGCGTCGCCAAGCGGCGGCGCTGGTCGCTGGCGACGGTCGCCTGGGTCGGGCTGGGCGGGCTCGCTTCGCTGGCGCTCGGCCTGTGGATCGACAGTCTGATCGAAGCCCTGTTCGCTCGCGCCGAATCGCTCGGCGCGATCGCGGTCGCCTTCGCCGTCCTGTTGGTGGTCGGCGCGCTCGGGCTGCTGATCCGCGAAATCGTCGCGGTCGCGCGCCAGCGGCGCATCGCCGAACTTCACGCCGCGCTCGCCCGCGCGCGCGCCGCCGACGACCGCGACGCGGCGCGCGCGCTGGTCGGCCGGCTGGCGGCGCTCTACGCGGGTCGGCCGGAGACGGCGCGCGCGCGCGGCGAGGTCGAACAGGCGCGCCGCGCGGTCGTCGACGGCCGCGACCTCGTCGACGTCGCCGAGCGCGCGCTGCTCAAGCCGATCGACAAGAAGGTGCAATCGGAGATCGCCGCGGCGGCGCGGCGCGTGTCGATGGTGACGGCGGTGAGCCCGCGCGCGATCCTCGACCTGCTGTTCGTCGCCGCGCAGGTCGTGCGGCTGACGCGCCGCATCGCCGAGCTCTACGGCGGCCGGCCGGGGCTGTTCGGCTTCTTCGCGCTGATTCGCTCGATCGGCGCGCATCTGGCGATCACCGGCGGCATGGCGGTCGGCGACAGCCTGCTGCAGCAGGTGGTCGGCCACGGCGTCGCCTCGCGCATCTCGGCCCGGCTCGGCGAGGGCGTGCTCAACGGTCTGCTGACGGCGCGGGTCGGCCTGTCGGCGATGGCGGTCTGCCGCCCGGCGCCCTTCGAGGTCGACAAGCCGCCCGGCGTCGCCGAGGTCGCGCCGTTCCTGTTCCGCAAGGCGAAGGCGGGATAACCTCCTTCCCCGCTGCGCGTGGGAGGATATCAGGGTTGCCTGCTCGCTGCGCCTTCCTTCCCTGCGAAGCGGGGAAGGGGGACCGCGCGAAGCGCGGTGGAAGGGGGCGCCAAGCGCGCCAGCGCAACGACGACCAGCGCGACGCCGGCGGCGGCGACGAGCCAGCTCGGCCGCGGCGCCAGCAGCAGGCTGAAATTGGCGTCCCACACGCGCGCAAACGGGATGTGGCGGACGAGGGCATACCACGACGCCTCGGCGAGCGCGGTCGCCGGCGCGGCGATCAGCGCCGAAGCGAGCGCGCCAGCCCATTGCGGCCAGCCGAAGCGGGTGAACAGGCGCGCCAGCATCAGCAGGAAGAAGAGCCCGGTCATCATCGCCGGCTCGGCGACATTGGCCTTCGCCTGCAGGAAGAAATGCAGCAGCGCCAGCGGCGCGATCAGATAGACGAGCTTGTGCAGCCGGTTCCAGTTTGCCGCGCCGATCCGGCGGATCATCGCGTCGGTCGAGGTCGCCGCCAGCGTCGCCAGGCCGACGAGCGCGGCGAAGCCGATCGTCAGATAGAAGCGCAGCGCGATCTCGCTCGCGACATGGAGGAGGTTGTAGCTCTGGTCGACGATATAGAGGCTGAAATGGGCGAGCGCATAGGCGAAGGCGGCGACGCCGACCATGCGCCGGATCGCGATCAGCTTGTTCCAGCGCGCATAGCGGCGCAGCGGCGTCACCAGCAGCGACAGCAGCAGCAGCCGCACCGTCCAGAGGCCGGCGCCATGGATGAGCTCGGTCACCGGCTTGGGGAACAGCATGCCGGTCGCCAGCTCGAAGGCGAGCCAGGCGGCCGGCGCGAACAGGCCGGCGAACACGATCGCCTTGAGGGCCGAGAAGCGGCCGTTGCGTTCGTTCCAGGGGGCTTTCAGCTTCATCGTCGTGATCGGGGTCCGGGCGCCGACGTCCGGCGCGCCATTCCATTCGCGCCGAAAGGCCGACTTGTTTCAACCCCGCCGCAACTGCCCAGGCTCAGCTCACACCGAGCTTGCGCTGCAGGTTGGTCGACGAGGTCGTGTACTGGAACAGCAGCTTCTTGTCGGGATAGACGTGGCGGTGCGCCCTCTGCGCCGCCAGCGCCCCTTCGTGGAAGCCCGACAGGATCAGTTTCAGCTTGCCGGGATAGGTGATGATGTCGCCGACGGCGAAAATGCCCGGCGCGCTGGTTTCGAAGGTCGCGGTATCGACCGGGATCAGGTTCTCGTGCAGGTTGAGGCCCCAATCGGCGATCGGGCCGAGCTTCATCGTCAGGCCGTAGAACGCCAGCAGGTCGTCGCATTCGACGTCGAAGGCCGACTGGTCGGCGCCGCGCAAAGTCACCGCGCTCAATTGACCGTCGGCGCCCTTGAGGCCGGTCAACTGGGCGATGGCCAGGTCCATCTTGTTTTCCGCCACCAGCGCGCGCATCGCGTTGACCGAATGCGGCGCGGCGCGGAACTCGTCGCGGCGATGGACGAGGATGACCCGGCTGGCGACCGGGTGGAGGTTGAGGGCCCAGTCGAGCGCCGAGTCGCCGCCGCCGGCGACCATCACCCGGCGGCCGCGGAAATGCTCCATCTTGCGCACCGAATAGAAGACGCTCTTGCCCTCGTAGGCCTCGACGCCGGGCGTCGGCGGCCGCTTGGGCTGGAACGAGCCGCCGCCCGCGGCGATGATCACGACCTTCGCCTCGATCGTCGTCCCGGCGTCGGTGGCGACCCGATAGAGCGGCTTTTCGGCCGTTCCCAGCGTCTCGACCCGCTCGACCATCTCGCCCAGATGGAAGGTCGGGCGGAACGGATGGATCTGCTTCTCCAGCGCCTCGACCAACCCCTGGCCGGTGATGATCGGATAGCCGGGGATGTCGTAGATCGGCTTCTCCGGATAGAGCTCGGCGCATTGGCCGCCGACCTTCGGCAGGATGTCGATGAGATGGGCCTTGATGTCGAGCAGCCCGAGCTCGAAGACGGCGAACAAGCCGACCGGGCCGGCGCCGACGATGACGGCGTCCGTCTGAATGATCTCGCTCATGTCCTCTAGCCTTGCTTGACGGGGGTGGTGACCACGAGGCCGTCGAGGGCCTCGCTGACCTTGATCTGACACGACAGGCGCGAGTTCGGCCGCACGTCGGCGGCAAAATCGAGCATGTCCTCCTCCATCTGCGACGGCTTGCCGACGATCTCGGTCCATTCGTCCGCAACGTAGACGTGACAGGTCGCGCAGGCGCAGGCGCCGCCGCATTCGGCTTCGATGCCGGGAACGCTGTTGCGCAGCGCCGTCTCCATCACCGTCGAGCCGACCTGGGCTTCGACCGTGCGAGACTCGCCTGAAGCGTCGATGTACGTCACTTTCGTCATGGGATCCGCGAATTCCTTTCGTGGGCGGGATTCCGCCGCCCGCGCCGATTTCCAATCGTGGGCGTCGATCACGCGGGCGCCTTCATAAGGCGCACGGCCGCGTAGCGGAAGGGCGAATTCGCGCTTTTCCTGGCGCTGCGAGCCGGGAAAAGGTCGGATGTCGCCTAATCGCGCAGCCCGGCGACCGCCGCGCGAGCCGCCGCGACCGCGACCGCGAGCGCGGCGAGCGCGCGCTCGACCGCCTCGGGGCCGACCCCGCCCGCCGCCAGCGCCTTCTCGACCTCCGCCGCCGCCCGGGCGACCGCGCCCGCCCCGACCGCAAGCGCCGAGCCCTTGAGCTGATGGGCGGCGTCGCCGCGCCGGCGACGCTCGGCCGAGGGATCGCACGATCGGGCGAGCAGGCTCGCCGACTGCCGTTCGAAAAGCGCCAGCAGCTCCTGCTGCAGCGCCGAATCGCCATCGGTCGCGCGCGCGAGGTGGACAAGGTCGATCGCCGGCTCGGTCGAGGCCGCGGCGGCGGCGGCCTCGCCTGACTTCGCGCGCAAAGGAGTCGGATTGGCGGGCATCTTGACCTCCTAACTCACGGATTCGGACTGCTTTTCGCCGCACGATGGCGCAACCCGGAAACAGGTGCGCGCCGCTTCTGCGCAAGCGGTCGCCATCATGGTCACCGAACCGTTAACGACGTTTGAAAGATACGATTCCGTAGAGGTTTCAAAGTCGACCCGCGACCTGTAGACTGCGTGGTTAATAGAGTTCGGCGCCGCGACGCGAGGCCAATGGCGTCGGCGGCGGCGGAGCGCCGCGCGTCGGGGCCCTTACGCGACGCCGCGCAAGTAGAGTGACAAGGCGGGCACGATGGCGCACAAACAACCGGCGAAGGACGCGGTTTCGGCAGCGATGTCGGCGATCGAGACCGCCCTCAACCTGTCAGGCGACGGTCACTCAGACGGCTCCGCGCCGCCGAACGACCCGCTTTCCGGAAGGTCGCCGCCGCCGCCGCAGATCGAGCCGCCGGTTTCCCGCCGACTGCCGCCCGCCGAGGACGTCAAGACGCCGCTGGTCGCCGATCCGCCGGCCAACGACGACCGCCCGGCGATCGGCCCGATCGTCCAGGCGCTCGCCATGCGCCGCCTCAACGCGACGCCGGTGGTCGCCGCGACGGTCGGCTCGCTGCTGTGGCTCGCCCTTTGCGCCTACTACGCCGTCAGCCATTTCCCGTGGAGCGGCGGATCCGACGCGGCCCGTCAGTTCCTCGCCAAGCCCGAGACCGTGCTGCTCGGCCTCGCCGCGCTCGGGCCGATGATCCTGTTCTTCGGCTTCGCCGCCCTCGCCCGCCGGCTGCAGGAGCTCAGGCAGGCGGCGCGCTCGATCACCCAGGTCGCGCTGCGCCTCGCCGAGCCGGAAACGGTGGCGAGCGAAAACGTCGCCTCGCTCGCACAGGCGATCCGCCGCGAGATCGGGACGATGGGCGACGGCATCGAACGCGCGCTGGCGCGCGCGGCCGAGCTCGAAACCCTGGTGCGCTCGGAGGTGACGACGCTCGAGCGCGCCTATTCCGACAACGAACGCCGCATCCGCTCGCTGATCGCCGAAATGGCCGATCAGCGCGAAGCGATCCTGGCCAGCGGCGGCCGCGTGCGCGCGGTGATCGACGACGCCCATCGCGGCGTCGCCAACGATCTCGAGGCGATCGCCATCCGGCTCGGCGAGCGCGTGTCCGGCGTCGGCAGCGAAGTCGCGACGTCGATCGGCGTTTCCGCCGAGGAGGTCACCGAGGCGATGGACAGGGCCGGCGGCTCCGCCGTCGACCGCATCAACGCGATCGCCGCCGAAGTGTCGGCCCGGCTCGCCGCCGCGAGCGGCCGCAGCGCCGAAGAGATCATCGGCCGCGTCGCCGACATCGACCAGCGCATCCGCAACGCCGGCGAGTCGCTGGCGTCGGATTTCGCCGGCCGCAACGAGGACCTCGTCGGCCGCATCGAGGCAAGCGGCGCCACAGCCGTGGAATCCCTGCGCCGCCACGCCGACGGCATCGTCGCCCAGCTGGGCGCGGCGACGGCGGCGGCGGGCCACGCGCTCGACGATCACGACCAGACGGTGGTCGGCCGCATCGCCGACAGCGGCGCTCTGGCGGCCGAAGCGATCCGCCTGCACGGCGACGCGGTGGCGACGCGGCTGGCGGTCGCCAGCGAGTCGCTGGCGCGCGAGTTCGGCCAGCGGATCGACGAACTGATCGAGCGCGTCGAATCGAGCGCGCGCGGCATCTCCGACACCGTCGTCACTCACGGCGACGGGCTCGCGTCGCGGCTCGACGTCGCGGTGGAGCGGTTGCACGAATCGGTGGTGGTGCGCGGCCAGTCGCTGGAAGACTCGCTCGCCGCCGCCAATTCGCGGTTCGATTCGACGCTCTCCGGCAAGACCGAAGACGCGCGGGCGCTGTTCGAATCGGCCGGCGCCGCATGGGCCGAGCATTTCGACGCGCGCCATGCCCAGTTGCGCGCGCTGATCGACGATTCGTCGGGCGTGATCGGCGGCCAGATCGAGGAATCGGCGCGGCGCGCCGCCGACGCGGTCGCCGCCGAGGCGATCGCCGCCCAGGAGCGCCTGGAGGCGGCGGCCCGCATGGCGCTGCAGCGGTGGAGCGACGAGACGCGCGAAGTCGGCGACAAATTCACCTCCGCCGCCAGCGAGGCGGTGGCGTCGATCGCGGTCGGCGGCGACAGCGTCAACGACGCGATCGGCCAGACCATCTCGAACCTCGAGGACACGCTGAGCGCCCGCGGCGGCGCGCTGGTCGCCGACCTCAACAACCAGACCCGGCGCATCGAGGAGCAGCTCGGCGCGCTCAACGCCCTGGTCGGCGAGAGCGGCGAGAGCGCGATCGAGCGCATCGCCGCCCACACCGGGCGCCTCGGCGAAACGCTGTCGGGCCACATCGAGTCGATCGACGCGGTGATGAGCAGCCGCAAGGCCGAAATCGACGAGCGGCTCAACGAGCATCAGGCCCATCTCAACCAGCGGCTCGACGAGCATCGCAGTCGCATCGACGAAAATCTCGTCGACCATCGCTCCCGCATCGACGAAAATCTTTCCGAGCACCGCAATCGCCTCGACGACACCCTCGCCGATCAGCGCGGCCGCTTCGACCAGACCCTCGGCGATCATCGCCAGCGGTTGGAGGAAGCGGGCGCCGCGCGGCTCGCCGAATTCGAGTCGGTGGCGGCCGCCAACCAGACGATGGTCGAGCTGGCGCTGTCGACCCACACGCGCGCCGTCGACGATTCGCTGAAGGACGGCTCGGCCAACCTCGAGATCGCGCTGACCGACCGCGGCCGCGACATCGTCACCCGCATCGAGGCCGAGACCAAGCTGCTCACGACCCAGCTCGAAGCGACGCTCAACGCGATCGAGCAGACCGTCGTCATCCGCGGCGGCGAGCTCGACCAGCGCCTCGCCCGGCGCAGCCAGGAGTCGGTCGCGAACTTCGATTCCGGCGTCGAGGCGGCCGACAGCCGCGCCTCCGCCAAGCTCGACGAGGTGCGGACGTCGTTCGAGAAGATTCTCGAACGCATCGACGGCGTGCTGGCGGCGCGCGCCCAATCGATCAACGAAAATCTGGCGCGCAGCACGGTCGACGCCGCCAAGACGCTCAGCGAAGGCGGCCGCGAAATCGCCATGGGAATCTCCGCCAAGTCGGCGGAGCTGGAGGCGACCCTGCGCGGACGCGCCGAAGCGCTGTCGCAGGCGCTCGGCGAACTCGCCGGCGACATCAACGCCAAGCTCGCCGACCGGCTCGACGACATGTCGGGCACGCTCGGCGCCAGCGTCACCCGGTTCCGCGACGACATCGTCGCGCCGCTGCACACGCTGTCGGTCCAACTGCAGTCCGGCGGCGCCGAGATCGCCGAAGCGATCGGCCGCCACGCCGCCAACCTCGGCGAGACGGTCGAGAGCCATGTTCAGCGCATCGGCGCCGAGAGCACGGCGCAACTCGTCGCGAGGATCGAGGAAATGCGAGGGCTGATCGAAGGCCCGGCGGCCGATCTCGTCGCAAGGATCGGCGCGCGCGGCGACGAAGTCGCCGACCAGATCGCCGGCGTCAGCGTCCAGGCGTCGCAGAGCTTCGAGCAGCAGATCAGCAGCCTCGTCGCGTTGCTGACGCGGCGCGGCGACGACCTGCTCGCCGCGATCACCGCCACCGCCGCCGGTTCGGTGCGCGAGCTCGGCTCGCTCAGCGGCCAAATCGGCGTGGCGGTCGAATCCTCGACCGCCGGCCTGCGCGCCGCCGCCGAAGCGGCCCAGTCCCAGTCGGCCGAGACCATCGGCGCGCTGGTCAGCGGGCTGAGCATCGAGGTCGCGTCGTCGGCCGCTGGCCTGCGCGCCGCCGCCGAGGCGGCCCAGTCCCAGTCGGCCGAGACCATCGGCGCGCTGGTCGGCAACCTGACGACGGAGGTCGAAGCCTCGACCGCCGCGTTGCGCGCCGCCGCCGAGGCGGCGCAGTCCCAGTCGGCCGAGACTATCGGCGCGCTGGTCGGCAACCTGATGACGGAGGTCGAAGCCTCGACCGCCGCGTTGCGCGCCGCCGCCGACACGACCCAGAACCAATCTGCCGAGACGATCGGCGCGCTGATCAGCAACCTGACCGCGGAGATCGAACGCTCCGGAGCGTCGCTGCGCGACGCGGTCGAGACCAACGCCGGCGCTTCGATCTCGACGCTCAACGCTTCGAGCGAACGCATGCGCACCGAGCTGGGCCAGGTGCTCGAGCGCCTCGGCCAGGTCGGCTCGGTGCTCGACCGCATGGTCGGCGCAGCCGGCGAGCGGCTGGTCGCCATCGAAGGCGGGCTCGGCGAGAAGATCGAGCTGATGCAGCAGGCGCTCGGCGCGATGGCCGATCAGGTTTCGGCGCTCGACCGGCTGTCGAACGAGACGCGCGACGAGTCGGGCGCGCTGGTCGAGCGCCTGTCGGGCCACACCGCGGCGCTCGCCGTGGTCGCGCGCGACCTCGCCGCCAACCAGCATACGGTCGACGCCTCGCTCGAACTGCGTCACGCCAGCCTCAAGGTGCTGTTCGGGGAAATCGCCGAGAAGAGCCAGGAATTCGACGCCGTGGCGCGTCACTTCGCCACCTCGTTCGAGGACAGCTTCACCAAGGCGCAGGCGCGCGCGCAGGAGATCAGCGCCTCGCTGGCGGTGTCGACCAAGAACGCCGCCAGCAACGCGGTCAGCCAGTTCGAGATGATCCGCGACACCACCGGCAGGGAGCGCCTCAAGACCGCCGAGGCGCTGCAGGCCGCCTACGACCAGGCCAACGCCAATCTCGAAGACGTCATGACCAAGACCGCCGAGCGCTTCCGCGATTCGGTCAACGAAGTGCGGCAGATGGCGGCCGAGGTGCAGCGCCAGCTCGACGAGACGCGGCGCGAACTGCGCCGCGGCGTGTTCGAGCTGCCGGAGGAAACCGCGGAGGCTGCGACCGCGATGCGTCGGGTCGTCGCCGATCAGATCGCGGCGCTGAAGGAGCTGACGGCGGTCGTGACCGCCTCGGGCGCGGACTTCGACGTGTCCGAGCCGACGCCGGCCAAGGTGGCGACGCGTCCCGAGACGCCGCGCAAGGCCGAGCCGGCGCAGCGCGCCGAATCCGAAAGCGAGGGCGAGACGCTGACCGCCTCGCCGCCCGCCGAGCCGCCACGCCCTGCCCCCGCCGCCCCCGCCCCCGCCGCCGCGACGCGCGCGCCGCGCGCGGCTGCCGCGTCGCCCGAGCGCAGCCAGTCGGGCTGGCTGTCGAGCCTACTCGCCGCCGCCTCGCGCGACGAAGCGCCTGCGGCGCCGGCCAGCCCCGCCGCGAACGAGGCGCCGGACGGCATCTCGCTCGACGTCGCCAAATACGTCGACACCGAGGCGGCGGCCGAGATGTGGGACCGCTGGCGCGCCGGCGACGGCGCGGCCGCGTCGCGGCGGCTCTACACCGCCGCCGGCCAGCAGTCGTTCGACGAAATCCGTCGCCGCTATCGTTCCGACCCGCAGTTCCAGGACGCGGTCAACCGCTACACCCAGGAATTCGAGCGGCTGCTCGCGCGGATCGGCGAGACCGATCGCGACGGCGCGCAGTCGCGCGCGACGCTGCTCTCCGACGCCGGCAAGGTCTACACCATGCTCGCCCATGCTTCGGGGCGGCTGGGCTAAGGCGCGGCGCGCCGACTGACCCTCTCCCGCAAGCGGGAGAGGGGCGTTTCTTCTCCCGTTTGCGGGAGGAAGCGGCGGCAAAGCCGCCGGACAAGGGAAGGTCGCGCTCAGCTCACAGCTTCGCGGAGACGAACGCAACGATCCGCTTCATCACCGAGGCGAGCGCGCTGTCCATCGCCGCGGCGACGCTTGCCGGCGCGGTCGAGGCGACCGGCGTCTCGGCGGTGAAGATCTCGGCGGCGACGACGCCGCCAGAAGCCGAGACGAGTTTGGCGGCGACGTCGACGTCCACCCGCGCGCCCGGGACGTCGAGCTCGAAACTGCGGATGTCGAGAGCGAGCGTGTAGTCGGTCGCCGCGGCCGGGTTGCCGATGACCTGGTGGGCGAGGCCGGCGTTTTCGAAAGTCTGGGTCAGGCGCGCCTGGACGACGAGCGGCAGACGGTCCGGCCATTTCGCGCCGGCGAGCGTCGCGAGCTGCTGGCGGTCGGTGCGCACCAGGATGCGATTGCTGTCGAGATCGAGCGTGGCGAGCGGTTCGGCGACGCGCACGCGGGCCGCGAATGGGCGCGCCGCCGGCGGCCTGGCGGCATTGAGATCGTAGGTGGCGAGCGGCGCTCCGCCGCAGGCGGCAAGCGGCAGCGCCAGCGCGAGCGCGACGAGGCCTGAGCGGCGACGGGCGATCGGACCGTCCCGCATCATTGCCCGCCGTGGTACTCGGGAAGGTTCGATTTCGCGCCGAAGATCACCTCGTTGGGATTGTGGTCGAAATTGCGGATCGCGCGGTCGAGGTCGTCGATCGTGCGCCGGCCGTCGATCGCCAGAGCCTCGTATTCGCGCAAGCCCGTCGAGGTGAAGCGGCTGACGCCCGCGGCGATGTCCTTGGTGCGCACGTCGAGGTTGTCGGCGAGCTGTCGCACCGAGCGCGCCGCGTCGCCGAGCTCGCCGAGCGGGCCCTTGAGGTCGGGGGAACCGACGAAGCTCTGCAGGCTGGCCATCAGGCCGTCGATCTTGTCGGCGGAATGATTGAGCTTGGCGGACAGCTCGTCGGCGTTCTTGATGATCGAATCGATGTCGGCCTGGTGCGCCTTCAGCGTCTCGCCGAGCGCGTCGGCGCCGTCGACGAAGGTCGCGATCTTCTTCGTGTCGACCGCCTTGACCAGATTGTCGAAGTCGGCGAGCGCGGCGTTCAGCGAGCCCGCCGTGTCGTTGAGCCGCTTGGCGAGGGTCGCCGCGTCGCTGAGGGTCGAGGCGATCGCCGCCTTGTTGTTGGCGAGCGTGTCGGCGAAGGTCTTCACGTCGCCGACGATGCCGCGCACCTGGTCGGGATCGACCGCCTTGACCAGCTTGTCGGCGTCGTCGGACAAGCCTTGCAGCCGGTCGGCCAACGGACCGATCTTCTTGCCCAGCTCGGAAATTCCGTTCAGCGCCGAATTGACCCCGGCGGCGTTGTCGGCGAGCGCCTTGGAGAAGACGTCGACGTTGCGCACCGCGTCGCTGACCGTCGCGCTGTTGTCGGCGACGAGCCGGTCGATGTGGTCGAGCGCCGAATCCGCCTTGGCCGACAGCGTCTGCACCGCTTGCAGAATGTTCTGCATCTCGGAAGATTCGCCGACGATGACGGGCGGCGCGCCGTTCTTGCCGACCAGCGGCGGCGAGCCCGGCGCGCCGCCAGTCAGCGCGATGACCGCCGAGCCGGTCAGGCCCTGCACCTCGAGCCGCGCCTTGGTGTCCTGGTTGATCGGCGCGGGGCCGGCGATCTCCACCAGCACCTCGACCCGGCGCGGATCGCCGGCGACCAGGTCGATGTCGGTGACCTCGCCGACCCGGATGCCGTTGAACTGCACCGCGCTGCCGCGCGACAGGCCGGCGACCGAGCCGTCGAACAGGATGGCGTAGGTCTGGCGCTGGGCGACATGCGTCAGGCCGGAGAACCACAGGACGAACAGGAACCCCCCGGCGATGACCGCCAGGGTGAAGGCGCCGATGAGAACAAAGTTCGCACGCGTCTCCATCTCGCCACCCGTGTCAGCCCGCCGCCGGCCAGTCGGCGCGCCCGATCAGGCGGAAACGGCCGCCTGGCCCGCGACTCGCATAGCAGATTTTGGCCGCGAACGCGCCCCCGCCGCCGGGCTTCACGGCTGCCTTCGCCCGACGCCGAGTTTGAACGCCGCCTCGCGGCCCGTGCCGCGCTTGCCGTGGAAATACGACTTGATCCACGGATCCTCGGAGATCAACAGCTCCTCGATCGGCCCGATCGCGACCACCCGCCCCTGCTCCAGCACCGCCACCCGATCGCAGATCGCATAGAGGCTATCGAGATCGTGGGTCACCATGAACACGGTCAGACCGAGCGTCCGCTGCAGCGTGCCGATCAGATCGTCGAAATCGCCGGCGCCGATCGGGTCGAGGCCTGAGGTCGGCTCGTCGAGGAACACCAGATCGGGATCGAGCGCGAGCGCGCGCGCCAGAGCGGCGCGCTTGATCATGCCGCCCGACAGTTCAGCGGGATATTTGTTCGCCGCGTCTTCCGGCAGACCGGCCAGCGCGATCTTCAGCATCGCCAGCTCGTCGCGCAGCCGCGGCGAAATGTCGAGGTGCTCGCGCATCGGCGCCTCGATGTTCTGCTTGACCGTCAGCCCGGAGAACAGCGCGCCCTGCTGGAACAGCACGCCCCAGCGCTGACCGACCCGACGACGTTCGGCGGGCGACAGACTGTCGATGTCGTGACCGTAGACCTCGATTGTTCCCGCCTGCTTCGGCAACAGGCCAAGCACCGTGCGGGTGAACACCGACTTGCCGGCGCCCGAGGCGCCGACGAAGCCGAGCACTTCGCCGCGGCGTAAGTCGAGGTCGAGCCCGTTCATCACCAGCCGGTCGCCGAAGCCGACCTTCAGGCCGCGCACCCGGATGACGACCTCGCCGTCGCCGGAGTGATTCTTCTCCGACCCGTTCAATAGCGCACCGCGGCGAAGAACATGGCGAACAGCCCGTCGAGCACGATCACCATGAAGATCGACTTGACCACCGAGGCGGTCACCCGGCGGCCGAGCGACTCGGCCGAGCCGGCGACGGCGAAACCCTCGATCGAGGCGATCAGGCCGATCATCAGCGCCATGAACGGCGCCTTGATCAGGCCGACGGCGAAGGTGTTGAAGCCGATCGCGTCCTGCAGACGCTCGATGAAAACGATCGGCGCGATCGCGCCGTAGATCCAGGCGACGCAAGCGCCGCCGACCAGAGCCGCGATGTCGGCGAGGAAGGTCAGCAGCGGCAGGGCGATGATCAACGCCAGGACGCGCGGCAGGATCAGCACCTCCATCGGATCGAGCGCCATCACAATCAGCGCGTCGACCTCCTCGCGCATTTTCATCGCGCCGAGCTCGGCGGTGATCGCCGAGCCGGAACGACCGGCGATCATGATCGAGGTCAGCAGCACGCCGAGCTCGCGCAGCACCAGGATGCCGATCAGGTCGACGGTGAAGGGCGTCGCATTGAAGCGCGCGAGCTGGAAGATGCCCTGCTGGGCGACGATCGCGCCGACCAGAAAATTGATCAGCAGGATGATCGGCGCGCTGCGCAGCGAGAAGCTCTCGAGGTGAAAAAAGGTCGACGTCCAGCGCCAGCGCGACGGCCGCGCCAGCACGGTCAGACCGACCGAGACGAGATTGCCGAGGAAGCCGACGCCGCCGACAAAGTCGGCCCCGGCCCCGTAAACGCTCGCGCCGATGTCGGCGAGCAGCGAGGTCACGGTCGCCGGCTCGTGCGGCTCGGTCGCCTCGACCGGACGATAATGGGCCTCCTTGAGCAGCGTCGCGTGCTCGGGGCGGGCGCCGACCACCTCGGCGGGGATCCCGCGCTCGGCGAGCGTCTTGACCGAGCGGTCGATGACCCAGGCGCCGGCGGTGTCCATCGCCTCGACGCGCGAAAGGTCGACGACGGCGTCGCGGGCGCCCTCGGCGTAGCCGAGCAGCGAAGCGGCCCTCTGCTCGAGCAGGGCGCCGACGTCGATCGTCCAGCCTCCGGTCAAGTCCAGCCGGACCCCGGCGGGGGTCCGCTGGCAGGCGATGGCGGGGGCGATCGGCATCCAGCCTCCGTCTGAGGCGCTTGGCCTGGGCGCGGCGCGCGGAATCGAAACAAACCCGATTTCGCGTCCGCCACCGGCTCTTAGCTCCCGCCGCCGGCGCTGTCGAGGCGGCGCGGCGCGCCTCCACGTGAATCGACCGCAAATTGCTCGGGCGGCGAGCCTTGCCGGGACGGCGGCGGCGAAAGCGATACAAAACCGGTACGAATCGGCGACACGCGAGTCGAATCCGCTTTTTGCAGAAAAGGCGAGTCCAATCTGCGGCGGCGCGGCGGTCGCGGTAAACCTCCCGTTGCCGCCCGATCCCCCGACGGACCTGAAACGGGACGGTCCGGGCGAAAGCGCGAACAAGCCGGGCACGAATCGCGGGTCCGCCGATTCGCAGCGCCGGCGGCCCGCACGGCAAGCGTTCCGTCGCGCCAAAGCCGGTCGATCGGCCGACATGGTTGAGGCGCGGTCAACCGCCGCCTGCCGGCGTTGCGCCAGCGCGGGAAACGGCGGCCAAAGCGCGGACGAAAGCGGGTCGAATCGGCTTTTTCCACAGGCAGGCGAGTCGCGTCGCCCCTGTCAATCCATCGCCGCGGCCTTGAGAATGCACACCATCGTCGCCTGGGCGGTCGTCGCGCCGCGATTGCGGATGGCGTGCGGCCGATCGCCGCGATAGCGCAGCGTCTCGCCGGCGCGGGCGATCTCGGCCACCTCGCCGACCTCGACCTCGAGCTCGCCCTCGAGCACCGACAGGCATTCGATCGAACCGCGCGGGTGCGGCTGGGAGCCGAGTACGCCGCCCGGCTCGGCCTGGAAATCGTACCATTGCAGCCAGTCGACGGTTTTCAGCCAGCCGATCACCGCCAGCCGGCACAGGCCGTCGTCGGAGACCAGGATCGGCGTCTCGCCGCGGCTGACGCGTTCGATGAAGGGCCCCTCTTCGCCGCCGTGCAGGATCGATTCGATCGAGACGTCGAGCGCATGGGCGAGCCGCCAGATTGTGGTGAGCGTCGGGTTGGTCTCGTTGCGTTCGATCTGCGAAATGATCGACTTGGCGACGCCGGCCTGGGCCGAGAGGTCGGCGAGCGACTGGCCGGCGCTCCGGCGCAGCTTGGCGACCGTGCGGCCAAGCTGGCCCGACAGCGCCGCCGCGCCCGCTTCCAGCACCTTCGCCTTGTCTTTGCCTTCGACGCCCATGCCGGCCCTCCGCGGCTTTCCAGCTCTTATAGGCGGAGGCGTCCGTGATATCGAACGGATTCGTCCGGCGTCTGCGCGTCAGCCGGCCTTGATGGTCTGCGCCACAGCGACGGAACGGCGGACGCGGCCGGACGGCCGCTCGCGCCACACGACGTAGACGCCCGCCGACGCGACGCCCGCCGCGCCGACGAGGACCGCGACCGACGGCGTCTCGGCGAACACAAGATATCCCAGCGTCGCCGCCCAGATCATCGAGACATAGTCGAAAGCGGCGATGATCGAGGCGTCGGCGTAGCGGTAGGCGTGGGTCATCAGGATCTGCCCCGCGCCGCCGAGCAGACCGATCGAGGCGAGCAGCGCGAATTCGAGCGGCTCGGGCGTGACGAACCTTTGTCCGGCGAAGAAGTCGCCGCCGGGCGCGCCGGCCGGCCAGAGCGCGGCGAGCGCGAGCAGCGTCGCGCTGATGGCGGTGGTCACCGAGGTGAAATAGAACACGATCGCCCCGGTCGCCTCCGAGCGCGACAGCCGCCGCGTCTGGATCATCGCCACCGCCGTGCACAGCGCGCCGCAAAGGGCGATGGTCGCGCCGGCCGAATAACCGGCGGTCGCGCCCGCCGACTGGCCGAGGTCGTCGGACAGCATCACGAGAACGCCGACGAAGCCGACCCCCACCGCCGCCCAGCGGTAGGGCCGAACGAGCTCGTGGAGCCCCAGCGCCGCCATCGGCACGATCAGCAGCGGCGAGACGAAGGTGAAAGCGGTCGCGTCGGCGAGCGGCAGCAGCGACAACGCGATGAACCCGAAGAACATGCCGCCCGAGCCGGCGATCGACCGGCCGACGTGGCCGAGCTTGCGGCGGGTGCCGAGCGCGCGGGGAAATTCGCCGCGCCGCACGAGCCAGGCGACCAGCGTCGCCATGGCGAACACCGAGCGGAACAGCACGATCTCGCCGACCGGAAAGCGCGACGAGACCAGCTTGATGGTCGCCGACATGGTCGCGAAGGCGAGCGTCGCGGCGATTTTGAGCAGGATTCCCCGGAGCATCGAACCGCTTCAGAACGCTCCCGGGAAGGCGCCGCCGTCAATCAGGATGTTCTGGCCGGTGAGGTAGCCCGCCTGGGCGCTGGCGAGGAAGGCGCACAGCGCGCCGAATTCCTCCGGCCGGCCGAACCGGCCGGCAGGAATGGCCGCCTCGCGGCGCGCGCGCAGCGCCGCCGCGTCCTCGCGGCTCGCCGCCGCCCTCGCCAAGGTGACGCGGATGCGGTCGGTGTCGAACGCGCCGGGCTGGATCGAATTGATCGTCACGTTGTCTTTCGCATAGGCCCGCGCGCTCGCCGCGACGAAGGCGGTGAGGCCGGCGCGCGCGCCCGACGAAACGTCGAGGCCGGCGATCGGCGCGCGCACCGAGGACGAGGTGATGTTGACGATGCGGCCGAAACCGCGCGCCGCCATGCCTGGCAGGACGCGCTGGACCAGCGCGAGCGGGGTCATGAGGTTGGCTTCGAGGCCGGCGAGGATCGCCTCGCGCGTCAGCTCGGCGAACGGTTTGGGCGGCGGGCCGCCGTTGTTGTTGACCAGGATGTCGGGCTCGGCGCAGGCGGCAAACAGCGCATCGCGAACAGCGGGGTCGTCGAGGTCGCCAGCGACGGCGATGATCGACGCGCCGGTCGCGGCGCGGATCTCCGCCGCCGTCTCGGCCAGGCGCGCCGCGTCGCGACCGTTGATCGTCACTGCGCAGCCCGCCTCGGCCAGGGCCGTCGCGCAGGCCTTGCCGAGCCCGCGGCTCGACGCGCAGACGATCGCCTTGCGCCCCCTGATGCCCAGATCCATCGCCGACCCCCAGGCAGCGCATGCCGCGCCCCCGTCGCGGGGGTGTTCTGGTCGAATTCGGCTTTGGGCGCCAGCGGAACCGTTCCCCCGAGGCGGCGGGGGTTCAGCCGAACGCGCTCACGATCGCGTGATCCTCGCCCTCGGGCGCCGCGACGAACGCCGGACGCCGCGATGGCGCGAGGGCCGCGCCAAAGCGGCAGGGCGCCCGCCCGCCGGCGCGCGCGCGCCGAGCAGCGCCGGAATCGCCTCGGCTTCGACCGGGCGGCTGAAGTGGTAGCCCTGCATTTCGTCGCAGTGGTTCTCGCGCAGAAAGGCGACCTGTTCCTCGGTCTCGACGCCCTCGGCGATGACGCGAAGGTTGAGCTTCTGGCCGAGCGAAATGACCGCGGCGGCGACCGCGCAGTCGCCCTCGTCGTCAGGAAGGTTCTGGATGAACGAGCGGTCGATCTTCAGCCGTTCGACCGGGAACCGTTTCAGGGCGCTGAGGCTCGAATAGCCGGTGCCGAAATCGTCGATCGACAGGCGCACGCCGAGCGCGCGCAGCTCCTTCATCGTCTTGACCGCGCGATCGACGTCCTGCATCACCAGGCTCTCGGTCAGTTCGAGCTCGAGATATTGAGGCTCGAGCCCGCTTTCGGCCAGCGCTTCGGCGACGGCGCAGACGATGTGGTTCTCGCGAAACTGGCGCGCGGAGACGTTGACGCCGATGGAGATCGGCGGCAGGCCGGCGCGCTGCCAGGCTTTGTTCTGGCGGCAGGCTTCGCGCAACGCCCAGTCGCCGATCGGCACGATCAGCCCGGATTCCTCGGCGACGGGAATGAAGCGGGCCGGCGGCGCCAGATCGTAGCGCGGATGGCGCCAACGGATCAGCGCCTCGACCGCGAAAATCGCGCCGGTCTTCAGGTCGACCTGCGGCTGATAATGGAGGACGAAGTCGCGGCTCACATCGGCGTTGCGCAACTCCTCGAGGATCGTCAGGCGCTCGCGCAGCCTGGCGTTGATTTCCGGAACGTAGAACACCAGCCCGTCGCCGCCGGCCTCCTTGGCGCTGTACATCGCCGCGTCGGCGCTCGCCAGCAGGGCCTCCGGCGTCCCCCCGTCGCGCGGATAGACCGCGACGCCGAAACTGCCGGTGACGTGGAAGCAGCGCCCCTCGACTTCGGTCGACGCGCCGATCGCCGAGCGGACGCGCTGCAGGGCTGCGCCGATCGCCGGCGTGTCCTTCGGCGGGTCGATCAGCAGCACGACGAACTCGTCGCCGGCGAGTCGTGCGACCACGTCGTTGGGGCCGACGGCGGCGACCATGCGCTCGGCGATGGTCTTGAGCAGCGCGTCGCCGGCGGAGTGGCCGAGGCTGTCGTTGACGAACTTGAAGTTGTCGAAGTCGATATAGGCGACCGCCGCCCAGGCGCCGCGTTTGGCTGCGTCCTGCAGCGCGTCGACCAGGCGTTCGTTCAGGCGGACGCGATTGGGCAGACCGGTCAGCGCGTCGTGGTTCGCCATGAAGTGGATGCGCTCTTCGGCGCGCCGGCGAGCGATGGCGATGCCGGCGATGTGGACCGCGATCTCCACCAGCCGCGTCTCGACCGAGTTCGGCGCGCGCACGGAGCGCGAATACATGGCGAAGACCGCCAGCGGCTCGCCGCTGACGGCGAGAATCGGCGTCGACCAGCAGGAGCGATAGCCGTACGGCTTGGCGAGATCGCGGTAGTCGCGCCACAGGGGATCGGCGAGAATGTCGGTGACGATCACCGGCTGGCGACGGAACGCTGCGGCGCCGCACGAGCCGGCCGTCGGACCGATCTCGACCCCGTCGATCGCCTTGATGTATTCCGGCGCGAGGCTGGGCGCCGCGCCGTGCACGAGCCTCCGACCGTCCTGGCTGAGCAACAGCACCGAACAGAGAATGCCGTTGAGCTGCGATTCGACGAGGCGCGAAAGCGCGTCGAGAATCGACTCGAGCGACGCGCCCATCGCGATCATCTCGAGGATCTGCGCCTCGCCGTCGCGCAGCGCGTTGGCGAGCCGGCGGTCGGTGATGTCGCGCGAGACGCCGGCCACTCCGAACACGTCGCCGCGCGCGTTGCGCACCGGCACCTTGGTCGTGAGGATCCAGGTCTTGCCGCCCGCGCCGTCGTAGACATATTCCTCGAGGTCGATCATCGGCCGGCCGGTGCGGATGATCTTCTGCTCGTCGTCGAAGAACCTCTGCGCGATCTCGGCCGGCAGCAGCTCCAGGTCGGTCTTGCCGATCAGGTCGGCGGGAACGGATCGGCCCATTCGCGTCGCCGTGACGCGGTTGCAGACGACGAAGCGGCTTTCGATGTCCTTGACCCAGAGGTTGTCGTGCAGGCAATCGATCAGCGTCTGCAGCGACAGCCGTTCGTCGAATCCGGAGCGCTGGTTGCGCAACTCGGTGACGTCCTCGTGGGTCGACAGCCAACCGCCGCCGGGAAGCGCCTGCCGCCGGACCGCGATCGCCCGGCCGTCCGGCAGCTTGTCGCGCCATTCGCGCGCCTGTTCGCCGGCCCGCATCGGCGCGCGATGCACGAGATAGTCTTCGATCTCGAGCGGCAGCGTCCCCGCCGCGATGCGCAGGTCGACGATCTCGCGCCAGGCGACGCCGGGCTTCAGCTGCTCGATGTCGAGCCGATAGAGTTGGGCGTAGCGGTGGTTGCAGATCGCCAGCCGCGCGTGGCCGTCGAACACGCACACGCCGAGCGGCAGCGCCTCGATCGCGGCGTGGTAGAGACTGGATTCGTCGGCGAGGCGCTCGATCTCGGCATGCCCTTCGCGCGCAGCGTCCGCGTGCGCATCGGCGGCGGCGCGCAACAGATTCGAGAGGGCGGAGCCGCCGGCGGGCGATTCGAGGGCGGAGTCGTCGGCGGGCGACTCTCGGTTGCTGCGCAGTCGCTTCGCGCGCACGGCTCGATTCTCCGTCGGATCAGGCGACCGTCGCCGCGGCGCGTCGCGCGCCTGCTCAAGTCGGCAGAGGATAGGCGCGGCCAATTAATGGAGCGTGAAAAGACGAGGCGCGGCAGAGACGGGACTATAGTCTGTAACGCTTGTGAGGAGGGCGGAGGAACATGGTAAAGACGCCGCCGGCGAAAGTTGTCGTGGTCGGCGCCGGGCCGGCGGGTCTGGCGGCGGCGGAAACGCTCGCCCAACGCGGCCTTCGCGCCGTCGTCTACGACGCTTCGCCGTCGCCGGCGCGCAAATTCCAGCTCGCCGGGCGCGGCGGGTTGAATCTCACCCATTCCGAGCCGATCGACGCGTTTGTCGGCCGCTACGGACCCGCTGCGGAGCGGCTCGGCGCGGCGATCGCGCATTTCTCGCCCGCGGACCTGCGAAGCTGGGCGGAAGGCCTCGGCGAGGCGACCTTCGTCGGCAGCTCTGGCCGAGTCTTTCCCCGCAGCTTCAAGGCGACGCCGCTGCTGCGCGCCTGGCTCAGGCGGCTCGACGCTCTGGGCGTCGAGCTGAGGCCGCGGCGGCGGCTCGTCGGCCTTGCGCCAGGGCCTCGGCTGCGCTTCGCCGGGCCGGACGGCGAGGAGGAAGCGACGGCGGACGCGGCCGTGCTGGCGCTCGGCGGCGCCTCGTGGCCGCGGCTGGGGGCCGACGGCGGCTGGGTTGAATGGCTCGGCGGCGCCGGGATCGCGGTCGCGCCGCTCGAGCCCGCCAATTGCGGCTTCAAGGTCGCGTGGTCGGCGCATCTGACCGAGCGCTTCGCCGGCGCGCCGCTGAAAGCGATCGCGCTGACCCACGCGGGACGAAGGTTGCGCGGCGAGGCGATGATCGACCGCGACGGGATCGAGGGCGGCGCGGTCTACGCCTTGTCGGCGCAACTGCGCGACGCGATCGCGCGCGACGGCGGGGCGACGCTGGTCGTC
>Ga0302319_10007363_pt1 | contig 21664 bp, 22 predicted proteins | sample Bog_T0_2_FD_203319 | JGI IMG/M metagenome (GOLD analysis project Ga0302319, IMG submission 203319) | Peat permafrost microbial communities from Stordalen Mire near Abisko, Sweden - Bog_T0_2 | ecosystem: Environmental > Terrestrial > Soil > Wetlands > Peat | place: Sweden: Abisko, Stordalen Mire... | reverse complement strand
CAATGAGGGCGCCAATACGCTCGATTTGGCCCGCGGAATCATCGACATGTACCAGCCGCGCAAGCGGCTCGATGTCGGCACCTGGGGGGTGATGGGCATCGGCATGGGCTATGCCATCGCCGCCGCTGTCGAGACCGGCAAGCCGGTGCTTGCGGTGGAAGGCGACAGCGCGTTCGGCTTCTCCGGCATGGAAGTGGAGACCATCTGCCGCTACCATCTGCCGGTCTGCATCGTGATCTTCAACAATAACGGCATCTATAGCGGCACCGACGTCAATCCGACCGGCGGCAGCGATGTGGCGCCGACGGTGTTCGTCAAGGATTCACGCTACGACAGGATGATGGAGGCGTTCGGCGGGGTCGGCGTGCATGTCACCACGCCGGACGAACTGAAACGCGCCGTCGACACCGCGATGGATTCCGGCCGCCCTACCCTGATCAACGCGGCGATTGATCCGGCGGCGGGCAGCGAGAGCGGCCGCATCGGTAATCTTAACCCACAAAGCGTGCTGCGAAAGAAATGAACATCGGTAAGGATATTCCGACCATAACCTTCAAGGAAGAAACCCTCGAATGCGTGGCCCGCGGGTTTGAGGTACAGCATCGGCAAGAGGAAACAGACGTATGAAAGCACTGGATAACGTTCGCATTCTCGACTTCACCCATGTCCAGTCCGGACCGACCTGCACGCAATTGCTGGCCTGGTTCGGCGCCGACGTGATCAAGGTCGAACGGCCGGGCGTCGGCGACATCACCCGCGGCCAGCTGCAGGACATTCCCAAGGTCGACAGCCTGTATTTCACCATGCTCAACCACAACAAGCGCTCGATCACGCTCGACACCAAGAATGCGAAGGGCAAGGAAGTCCTGACCGCGCTGATCGAGAGCTGCGACGTGCTGGTGGAGAATTTTGGCCCTGGCGTGCTCGACCGCATGGGCTTTCCCTGGGAGACGATCCAGGCGATCAATCCTGAAATGATCGTGGCCTCGATCAAGGGGTTTGGTCCGGGTCCCTATGAGGACTGCAAGGTCTATGAAAACGTCGCGCAATGCACCGGCGGCGCCGCGTCGACCACCGGTTTTCGCGACGGCCCGCCGCTGGTGACCGGCGCGCAGATCGGAGACAGCGGCACCGGGCTGCATCTGGCGCTCGGCATCGTCACCGCGCTTTATCAGCGCACCGTCACCGGCCGGGGCCAGAAGGTCACCGCCGCGATGCAGGATGGCGTGCTCAACCTGTCGCGGGTCAAGCTGCGCGACCAGCAGCGCCTCGCTCATGGTCCGCTCAGGGAATACAGCCAGTTTGGCGAGGGCATCCCGTTCGGCGAGGCGGTGCCGCGCGCCGGCAATGATTCCGGCGGCGGCCAGCCCGGCCGGATCCTGAAATGCAAGGGCTGGGAGACCGATCCCAATGCCTACATCTATTTCATCACCCAGGCTCCGGTCTGGGAGAAGATCTGTGAGGTGATCGGCGAGCCCGGCTGGAAGACCGATCCCGACTATGCCAAGCCACCGGCGCGGCTGTCACGGCTCAATGAGATCTTCGCCCGCATCGAGCAATGGACCATGACCAAGACCAAGTTCGAGGCGATGGAAATCCTGAACCAGGACGACATTCCCTGCGGTCCGATCCTGTCGATGAAGGAGCTTTCCGAGGATCCGTCGCTGCGCGCGACCGGCACGGTGGTCGAGGTCGACCATCCCGAGCGCGGCAAATATCTTTCCGTGGGCAATCCGATCAAATTGTCGGACAGCCCGACCGAGGTGACACGCTCGCCCTTGCTCGGCGAGCACACCGACGAGATCCTGCGCCAGGTGCTCGGCTTCTCCGATTCGAAGGTAGCGGAGATCCACGCCTCCGGCGCGCTCGATCCACCGCGCAAGCAGGCCGCCGAATAGGCCATTTGCTGCCGAGGAACCTAACGGCTGCCGCCGCGTTGACCCCGGCAAGTAGACCTCCCGCCTCTGGTCCCGGTTCACCGGGGCCATTTTTTTGTCCGCGCCACCGGGCCCAATCTGATCGCAGCGCTGGCGAATATCGTCGGCCGATCAATCGGCTGGCTGCGCGGTAATAGGCCCTTGCGTGCTGGAATATCACATACCAATATGATCCGATCGGTAACGCTCGTTAAACAAAAAGAGCGTACCTTGGGAGGGGACATGATCGTTGAACCGGGCGTGGCATTGCCGCGTGAAGCTCGCTACTTCCGCTGGCTGCAATTGGCGATGGGCGTCGTCTGCATGGCGATGATCGCCAACCTGCAATATGGCTGGACGCTGTTCGTCGATCCGATCGACGCCAAATTCCACTGGGGCCGGCCGGCCATTCAGCTGGCTTTCACGCTGTTTGTGGTGACCGAGACCTGGCTGGTTCCGATCGAAGCCTGGTTTGTCGACAAATATGGCCCACGCCTGGTGGTCCTGTTCGGTGCGGTGATGATTGCGCTCGCCTGGGTCCTGAACTCGGTGGCGGATTCGCTGCTGCTACTCTACGTCGCGGCGATCATCGGCGGCATCGGCGCCGGTTCGGTGTATGGCACCTGTGTCGGCAACGCGCTGAAATGGTTTCCCGACCGCCGCGGCCTGGCCGCAGGCTTAACGGCGGCGGGTTTCGGCGCGGGAGCGGCGATCACCGTGGTGCCGATCGCGAACATGATCGTATCGAGCGGCTATCCGTCGGCGTTCTTCACCTTCGGTATTGGACAGGGCGCGATCGTCTTCATCCTGGCGTTCTTCCTGCGCAAGCCGCAGCGCGCGATGCCGCCGAAACGGAAGCAGCTTAACCTGCCACAGTCGAAGATCGACTACGCGCCGCCGCAGGTGCTGCGCACGCCGATCTTCTGGGTGATGTATCTGGTATTCGTGATGGTGGCGGCGGGCGGCCTGATGACGGCGGCGCAAATCGCCCCGATCGCCAAGGATTTCAACATCGCCAATACCCCGGTCGGGCTGCTCGGCTTGCAGATGGCGGCGCTGACCTTCGCGATCTCGCTCGACAGGATCTTCGACGGCTTCGGCCGCCCATTTTTCGGCTGGATATCGGACATTATCGGCCGTGAACACACCATGTTCATCGCCTTTTCGACGGCTGCGGCCATGCTGCTGACATTGTCGGTGGTTGGCGGTAACGCCGTGGTCTTCGTGCTGGCCACCGCGATCTATTTCGGGGTGTTCGGTGAGATCTACAGCCTGTTTCCCGCCACCAGCGGCGATACTTTCGGCGCCAAATTCGCCGCCACCAATAACGGCATGCTGTACACCGCCAAGGGCACCGCCGCCCTGCTGGTGCCGCTTGCGAGCCTGATCGCGGAGCATTTTGGCTGGCAGGCGGTGTTCGTGATCGCGGTTGCCCTCAACGCCCTGGCCGCCCTGCTCGCGCTGTTCGTCATCAAGCCGATGCGTCGCCATTTCATTTTGGGGAATGAAGCCAAGACAAGCGCATCGCCGGTGCCGGACCGAATAGCGGTATGATCGGGTTTCCCCTATGGAATTACTGGATATGGCCAGGCTCGGGGCACTATAGTCCGACCGCGATGAACCGTTTGGTCACAATGCCATGAAAGCCTATGTCTTCACCGCCTGCGGTGCCGCCATCAGCGATGTCGCCAAGCCAGTGCCGGATGGGGCGCAGGTGCTGATCCGGGTTCGCGCCTGCGCCCTCAACCGCGCCGATCTCGGCATGACCAAGGGCCATGTTCATGGCAGCGCTGGCGGCGTCGGTACCGTTCTTGGCATGGAATGGGCCGGCGAAGTCGCCGAACTCGGCCCTGACGCCAAGGGCGTCAAACTCGGTGACCGGGTGATGGGCTCGGGGACGGCGGCGTTCGCCGAATATGCGCTGGCCGATCATCGCCGGCTGTTTCACACGCCCTCGAACATGAATTTCGAGGAAGCGGCCACGCTGCCGGTCGCACTGAGCACCATGCACAATGCGGTGGTGACCCATGGCGCCGTTGCGGCCGGCCAGGCGGTGCTGATCCAGGGCGCCAGTTCCGGCGTCGGCCTGATGGCCATGCAAATCGCCAAACTCAAAGGCGCCCGCCTTGTGATTGGATCCTCCACCGATGCCATGCGCCGCGGCCGGCTCAGGGAGTTCGGCGCCGATCTGGCGGTCAATTCCGCCGATCCCGGCTGGGTCGAGCAGGTCCTGACGGCGACCGGCGGCGACGGCGTCGATCTGATCGTCGACCAAATTTCCGGCAAGCTCGCCAGTGAGAGCCTGGCCGCGACCCGGATCAAGGGCCGCATCGTCAATGTCGGCAGGCTTGGCGGCAGCCATGCCGATTTCAATTTCGACCTGCATGCCGCACGCCGCATCAGCTATATCGGCGTCACCTTCCGCACCCGCACCCCAGAGGAGATCCGCGCGATCTTTGACGAGGTCCGCGCCGATATCTGGCCGGCGGTGGAACAGCGCAAGCTGCAATTGCCGATCGACCGGGTGTTCGCGTTCGACGACATCGGCATGGCGTTCGAGCACATGGAAGCCAACCGGCATCTCGGCAAGATCGTGGTGACGCTGTAGCCGGCGCCATGCCCCGGCGCGATCGCTGATCGAACGACCGCCACACATCGCGCTTCAGATGCCGATCTGCCGTCGGCAACGCAACGACGAACAGCGGTTCAGCGTCAGGCACGCGATGGCTGGCCTTGAGCGACCGCTACAAAGCGGTAAGTCCGCTTCGTAGCGGTCGGAATCCGGCTCAATTAACGGTGATCAGGTCCCGGACCTCTGTGACTCCAGGCGCGGACCAGGCCGTATCGCTGGCGAGCGTTCGCTCATAATAGCTGTCCACCTTGCCACTGAGCGTGACCTCACCGCCGTCGACGCTCACGGCGACGTTTTCGGCTTCAAACCCGGCATTGCGCGCAAACGCCGCCTTGATGTCTTTTCGAACATCGGATGCCTGGGCGCTGGGCTTGATGACGATCTGGTTGCTGAGACCCATCACGCCCAGAAGCTTGTGGACGTCCATCTCGGCGGCATGCTTTTGATAGTACCAGTTCACGTCGCCGGTCAGGGTGATCCATCCCTTGTCGACCTTGATCTTCACTTTGTCCTTGGGGACGGAGAGATCCCAGGCCAGAACGTTCAGCGCTTGCTTGGCGATATCTTCGTCGCCGTGTCCGACACCGTACAAATATCGAATCTCGAGTTCCTCGGCGATCGCTTTAACGCCGGACACGCGGCCCACGGCGCGCTCTGCCGCGCATTTTTCGGAATAGCTACCGACATGCCCGGTGAGCGTCACCACGCCACCGCGCGCGGTCACACCGATATGCGCTTCGGAAACACTGGGTTCCCAGGCAAGTTCGTCGAGTATACTTTGTTTGAGGCCTTGGTCTGTCATGGGCTCGCTCCGTTTTTTAATATTCGATTCGAGGTTTTGGCTCCTGGCCCCGAACCATCGCATCAGAAAGCGCGTTCATCTTCAAAGGCTTCCTGTTCAAGGTTGCCTGTTCAAGGTTGCCTGTTTGGCTGCCTTCGTGCCGAAGGCAGCTTCAATTTCATCCGACTTGATGCGGAGTGCCGGATCACCCTTTTCATTCAAATTCTGTTCTTCGGTGCCATCGCCCATCATTCCGGGATGGCGGATCTTGTCGGGCTTGCTGGGGACGCTGAGGGTTGGCTTGCTGGACATCTGGAACTCCTGCTTTGGGGGGATGCGACGCCGTCACGCATTGTCGATAGCAGGGACCCGGGATGCGCGGTCAGGGTCGGAAACTACTCAGTCCGGCATCGAAACCGGTTCCAGATTCGGAACAAGCCCTCCATCGAGATTATCCGGAGGTGGTTTGGACCGCCTGCCGCAGCGCGATCAACGTCGTTCGCATGCCGTAGATCTGGTCGACCAGATGCAAAATCATCCCCACGCCCTCATCGTTCACGCCGAAATCCACCTGGAGATCACGGATGAGCCGCGCCCGGGCAATATCGATGTCAGAGAAGCTCAACTCCGACGCCGTACCGCTCGGTATCAGCCACTCCTCCTCGATCCAGGCATTCAACGTGTCATGCCCGATGTCAAAGAGCGATAAGAATTCCTGCTTGCCGAGTGTGTTGCGAAGTGTCATGGCGCTACCTCTTCACGGGGATCATAGCTCTTGCCGCTTTCCCAGCCGGAGACGAATGCCTCAAGCTCCGCATTCGGCTCCTTGGGCAGCATGACCCGGAGCTTGACGAACTGGTCGCCATGACCTCCGGCCGGCCTCGGCGCACCCCTGCCCTTCAGGCGCAACATGGTGCCGGTGTTTGAACCTTTCGGTACGGCCATGGTGACTGCGCCAGTCGATGTCGGAACCCTGATCCGGGCGCCGAGAACGGCCTCCGCGAGGGTAACAGGCCATTCCAGATGGATGTCGTCGCCCTGGCGGGTCAACAAGCGATCGGGTCGGATTTCAACTTCAATGAGCGCATCCCCGAAGCCGCCCTTGCCTGATCCCGGCGCACCCTTGCCGCGCAGCCGCAGCACCTGACCTTGCGCTATACCGGGCGGGATCGTCACGTCGAGGGTCCCGCCATCGGGCAATGTCAAGCGCTTGCTGCCGCCGGCGATCGACTCGACAAATTCGATCGGCAATCTGAATTCGAGATCATGCCCGCGCCGGTCCGTTTGCGCCCGGGCGCCGCGTCTCAACAATTCAGCGAAGCCGCCTTCGGACTCCATGAACTCGGCAAAGCTGGAATTATCGGCGTAGGGCGATGCCGATTCCGCCGATGCATAATCCCGATAATATTTATGATGCGGCCGCTCGGCGCCGGCGGCATCAATTTCGCCGCTATCGAACTTCTTGCGCTTTTCTGCATCGCCAAGCAGGTCATAGGCGCCGGCTATTTCCTTGAACTTCTCTTCGGCTTCCGCATTGCCTGGATTGAGGTCGGGATGCAATTTCTTTGCAAGTTTCCGGTAGGCTTTCTGAAGCTCGGCCGCCGACGCCGTATGCGACACCCCGATGATGTCATATGGATCTTTCACCGCCGCCTCCGCTATTTGGACTGCTTTCCTGGTCGCGCGGCCAAGCCGCAGCTCGCCACCGGCGGTTGCTGACAAAATGCATTGAGCAACTCCGGTTATGCCTGATCGATTGTCGTCGACGTCACGCATGACTCCGGATGGCTGTCGAAGGCGGCCTCAGAAAAGCGTCAAACCGTTCCTTGACGACGGCGTAGCATTCGCACGACGTCCGCTCCAGGCCCGCGCGATCGAGCACCTGGATGGTGCCCCTGTGGTAGCTGATAAGCCCGGCGGCGTTCATCGCCTGTGCCGCGATGGTGATGGATTTACGGTTGACGCCGAGGATTTCCCCCAGGAATTCATGCGTATAGGGCAGCGACTCGCCTTCGGCCCGGTCATGCATCATCAACAGCCATCGGCATATCCGCTGCTCGGTCGTATGCATGGAATTGCAGGCGACCGTCTGCTGCACCTGCGACAGCAGCGTCTCCGAATAACTGACAAAGAGGTTGCGGACCTGCTCGCTGATTTGGAATTCATGCTGTAGCAGTTCGATCGGACAGCGCAGCATATGGCCTTCCAGCTGCACGATGCAGCGGTTGAAGGAGACCCGACTGTACATTGCGGCGAACAGGCCAAACGCGCCTTCGCGGCCGATATTGGCGGTTTCGATGGCGTCACCGTTCTCCAGCACGGTCAGCAACGAGAGCACCGATCCTTTCGGGAAATAGGCGTGCTTGAGCAGGCCACCGGCATCGCAGACCGTGGCGCCGAGCCCGAACGCCATCGGCTCAAGATGGGGATCGATGCGCTGGCGACTGGCCGGCGGCAGGGCATCAAGCAGTTGATTACTCCGCAGGCCATCATCGATTTGCGGCTTGGACATTTGCGGTGGGCGTCCATGTTTGAAGCGGTGGCAAGCCCAAGGGCGGCACGGGAACCGGCCAGCCTTCAATGAGCGACCGCTTCGCCATGGAGCGCGTCTTTCGGCGAAATGTCTGAGCAAAACCGCTCGCGATCGCCCGCGATTCCGGACGCTCTCCGCGCTATTCGGCGGAACGGCGGTCGTCGATCCCCGACGATGAGAATGGCAGCCTGTGCGATGGCTACCTTTTCATGCGTGTCACCGACCCCCGAAACAATGGGAGTGCCGGACCTACGCGTCCCGATCTTGCGCCGCCTGATCGGACCAGAAGCTCGCCATTCGGGCGCAGTGCGCACGGAGTTCCGGATTGAGCGTATCGCGCGACATCTGGGTGAAGTCTGACGCCAACCGCAAACACTCCAGATCACGCTTCAGCTCTTTGCTGTTTTCGAACACGAGATATCTCCTTTGGGAGATCTCCAGTCGCACACCTCAGGATGGGTTGTCGGTGGTCCACACCACCAAGCGATAGCTAATCCAGCGGTTGTGGCGGTTTCGAGCCGAGACCATGGTGAGTTTGGAAATCGAGCCTGAACCAGGCGCTGGCTGCTGCGCCGCACGGGCATGTGAGACGGAGTGAGCTCAATTGACCAGACTGGCCTCCTCGGCACTGCCTAGCGTGAAGGTTCGAAGCGAGACGGCCTGCACTGCGGCAGGCCGTTGCCCGCCGAGAAACAGCTGGAGAAATCACGATGTCAACAACCGAGCATAAGAAGGCAGCGGAACTGCATCAGGATGCCGCCAAGTCGCATCTGGCGGCGGCCGAAAGCCACGCCAAGGGCGATGCCGCCAAGGGCGCAGAACATGCGAGGGCGGCGCAGCAGCACTCGCAATCTGCCGCCAAGCAAAGCGACCAGGCCAACGCCAAGAGCCAGCAGCAGAAATAACAGTCAATACGCAATCAAAATCCAAGCGAGGTCCGCCGACGCGCGGGCCTCGCTTGGAAGCAGCAGCGCCGCTGGAAGTGCGAGGCGCGATCAACAATGAGGATACGATGTCCAAGCACGGCCACATGCCGCCCGTACCGCCCGCCAATCAGAGCCAGAAAGGTCCGGGCGACCATTCTGAGGTTCCGACCACCGAGCCAGCCAAGCAGGCTGACGTCAACCACTCGGAGCAAGGTGAAACCGCCAACATCCGACAAAACACCACCAACAAGGGCTTCTTCCGGGGTCGCCGCGTCAAATAGCGGGGGGAGTTCATGGCCACCATGATCGCCGCCCAAGTGCGCCAATTGGCCTAGGCCGACTTCTTCTTCCCCGTTGCATCGTCCACCTCGGTGAACTCGGCATCGACGACATTTTCGTTGCGGTTCGGGGATGCCGCGGCATCGTCGGGTCCGCCTGCTGACTGAGCCGCCAGGGCTTCACTGAGCTTGATCGATGCTTGCGCCAGCAGCCCGGCTTTCGCCGTGATGGCCGCGGCATCGTCAGCCCTGAGCGCTTCGCGCAGACCCGCCATGGCGTCCTCGATCGCGCGGCGCTCGGCGACACCGACCCGGGATCCGTGCTCGGCTACGGTCTTCTCAGTGGTATGCAGCAGAGCTTCGCCATGGTTCTTGGCTTCGACGCCTTCCTTACGCTTCCTGTCCTCGACCGCATGGGCTTCGGCGTCCTTGATCATCTTGTCGATATCCACCGCCGATAAACCACCGGACGCTTGAATTTGGATCCGCTGCTCCTTGCCGGTGCCTTTGTCCTTGGCCTCGACATTGACGATGCCATTGGCATCGATATCGAAGGTCACCTCGATCTGCGGCGTGCCGCGCGGCGCCGGCGGAATGCCCATCAGGTCGAACTGGCCGAGCATCTTGTTGTCCAGCGCCATTTCGCGTTCCCCCTGGAACACCCGGATCGTCACGGCCTGCTGGTTATCCTCGGCGGTTGAGAATACCTGGCCTTTCTTGATCGGCACTGTCGTATTCCGATCAATCAGCTTGGCAAATACACCACCCAGGGTCTCGATCCCGAGCGACAGCGGGGTGACGTCAAGCAACAGCACGTCCTTGACGTCGCCCTGCAGCACGCCAGCCTGGATTGCCGCGCCAATCGCAACCACTTCGTCCGGGTTGACTCCCTTGTGCGGTTCCTTGCCGAACAACTCCTTGACGAGTTGCTGAATCTTGGGCATCCGGGTCATGCCACCGACCAGAACCACCTCGTTGATATCAGCAGCCGACAGGCCGGCGTCCTTGAGAGCATTCCTGCACGGCTCGACAGTCCTTTGCATGAGGTCATCGACCAGCGCTTCGAACTTGGCCCGGGTGAGCTTGATTGCGAGATGCTTCGGTCCTGCCTGATCGGCGGTGATGAACGGCAGGTTGATTTCGGTCTGGGTTGTCGAGGACAACTCGATCTTGGCCTTCTCGGCAGCCTCCTTGAGGCGCTGCAAGGCGAGTTTGTCGCTGCGCAGATTAATGCCCTGTTCCTTCTGGAACTCATCGGCCAGATAGCCGACGAGGCGCATGTCGAAATCTTCGCCACCGAGGAATGTATCGCCGTTGGTGGACTTCACCTCAAACACGCCATCGCCGATTTCAAGAATCGAGACGTCGAACGTGCCGCCGCCGAGGTCGTAGACGGCGATCTTGCTTTGCGCCTGCTTGTCGAGGCCGTAGGCCAAGGCCGCTGCGGTCGGCTCATTGATGATGCGCAGGACATCGAGGCCCGCGATCCTGCCGGCGTCCTTGGTGGCCTGTCGCTGCGCGTCATTGAAGTAGGCCGGCACGGTGATAACGGCGGAATCGACCTTTTGGCCGAGATGGGCTTCCGCGGTTTCCTTCATCTTTTGCAGAATGAAGGCGGAAATCTGCGACGGCGAGTAGGTCTTGCCATCGGCCTCGACCCAGGCGTCGCCATTGCTGGCCTTGACGATCCGGTAGGGGACCAGCGCTTTGTCTTTCTCAACCATCGCGTCGTCATAGCGGCGGCCGACCAGCCGCTTGACGGCGAAGATGGTGTTTTCGGGATTGGTGACGGACTGGCGCTTCGCCGGCTGACCGACCAGCCTTTCGCCATCCTTTGCAAAGGCGACGATCGAGGGCGTGGTACGCATCCCCTCCGCGTTTTCGATGATATGAGCGGTCTTACCATCCATCACAGCGACGCACGAATTCGTCGTGCCGAGGTCAATGCCAATGACTTTTCCCATGATATCCTAAAGCCTTTCGTTGCTCGCTTAAGGTTACCCGCGAGATGTTTCCGCACCCGATGAACTTCGGCGACAGCGGATTAGCCAACACAGTATTCGCGACCGATCAGCGTGGAAAACCGCGCTGTTCGCGCGTCCTGTCCGAAGCGTCATCGGGCGGGATCACGGCCCGCGCGAAATCAGGTCGGCCGAACCTGGAGTTAGTCATCAGTCCGTGCGAAGCGACAGACTCGGAAACTACTCAGATCGACAACATTGCCTGGACTGGCTTTGTCTCCAGCTGCAAATCTTTTCCTGCGACATTTCGCGTCAACGCGCCGTCGTTTGTACTGCAGCCGCCGGAACTATTTGACCTCCACAGTCTTTCGTCTGACGTCGAGCCGACGTCTTCCGATCCGGCCGAACGAGGTATCAGGAATGAAAGCTGACGGCTGCCGTGTGCAAAACAGAACACGTATTCCTGACCGGCCAGTCGATTGAGTTCCGCTCCCCTTCTGGACGAGACGAACCGGGGCGAAACGCTCGAGCTGATCCCGAGCGGCTCCTGGACCGCAGCCTACGCGGCGGCGCTGGAGAGGCTGTTCGATGTCGTTTCACCCAGGCTTAGCCGGAGCAAAGGCCTGACGATCGACATGGCCGGTGTGAGCGAACTCGACACGCTCGGCGCCTGGTTGATCGAAAAACTTTCCCGGCAAGCGCGGGACTCCGGCCATGCCGTCGCCGTTGTCGGCGTAGCCGAGCGCTATGCGGGTCTGATCGACGACATCCGGCTGGTCAACCGGGACAAGCCCAAGACCGCGGCATGGCAAAACCCGATGCTCGCACGATTGGAGTCGATCGGCCGCTCGAGCCTCAGTGCCATTCAGGAGGCAGCGGTGTTTGTACAGATGCTGGGAGCGCTCAGCAACGCGGGATACGCTGTGACACGGCGTCCACGCCGGCTGCGCTTCACCTCCGTGATCTATCAGCTGTATCAGGTTGGCTGGCGCGCCATTCCGATCATGGCGTTGGTCACGTTCCTGATTGGCGGCATCATCGCCCAACAGGGTTTCTTCTTCTTCCGCAAGTTCGGCGCCGGGTCCTATGTCGTCGACCTCGTCGGCATCCTGGTGCTACGCGAATTAGGCGTGCTGATTGTCGCGATCATGGTCGCCGGCCGGTCGGGCAGCGCCTACACCGCGGAGCTTGGATCAATGAAGATGCGGGAGGAAATCGACGCTTTGTCGACCATGGGCCTCGATCCAATCGAAGTCCTGATCTTGCCGCGTATCATCGCGCTGGTCTGCGCATTGCCGATGCTGGCGTTCATTGGCGCGATGTCGGCGCTTTCAGGCGGCGGCCTGGTGGCCTGGCTCTATGGCGGCATGAGCCCGCTGATCTTTACGGCCCGGCTTCATGATGCCGTGTCCATCACTCATTTCGAGGTCGGCATCCTCAAGGCCCCGTTCATGGCGCTGGCGATCGGCATTGTCGCGTGCAGCGAAGGTCTGCGCGTTGCCGGCAGCGCGGAATCGCTGGGGGCAAGAACGACCATCTCGGTTGTCAAGTCGATTTTTCTTGTCATTCTGCTCGATGGCGGTTTCGCCATTTTCTTTGCCTCGATCGGAATGTGATGGTGGACATCGCATCGGACTCGTTGGCGATCCGTATTCGAGATCTCGTGGTGGCGTTTGGCGAGCAGATCGTCATCGACCATCTTGACCTCGACGTCCGCAGGGGTGAGATCCTCGGTCTGGTCGGCGCATCCGGCGCCGGCAAGTCGGTGCTGATGCGGACGATCATCGGACTTCTCCCCAAGCGCAGTGGCGATATCGAGGTCATGGGGGTCGATATCGATGACCACGGCGCCGACAATGCCGAGGCCGATAACGCCAAGACTTGCTGGGGAATCCTGTTCCAGCAGGGCGCGCTGTTTTCATCGCTGACGGCGCTGCAAAATGTGGAATTTCCGATACGGGAAGGACTGGTGCTTTCCGCTGAGTTGATGAAGGAAGTGGCAACTGCAAAACTTGAGATGGTCGGCTTGACGCCGCGCGACGGCGACAAGCTTCCCGCCGAATTGTCAGGCGGAATGACCAAGCGCGTTGGGCTGGCGCGCGCGCTTGCGCTCGATCCAGCGCTGGTTTTCCTGGACGAGCCGACATCGGGACTGGATCCGATCGCGGCGGGTGAATTCGACGATCTGATCCGGACATTGCAGAAGACGCTGGGGCTAACCGTTTTCATGGTCACGCATGATCTCGCCAGCCTCAATACGGTTTGCGACCGCGTCGCGGCACTCGCTGACGGCAAGATTGTCGCCATTGGTCCAATGAGCCAATTGCGCCATTCGGTTCATCCCTGGGTGAAAGCCTACTTCCACGGCAAGCGTTCCCTCATGCTGCAACCAAAAGCGAGTGAGATATAATGGAAACGCGTGCTCCCTTCATCATTGTTGGCAGTTTTGTCCTGGCGGCGATCGGCGCGGTCTTCGGCTTCGTCTACTGGCTCAACAACAGCGCCGGAAGCGGTGCCCGGACCATCCATCATATTCGCTTCGAGGGGTCCGTCTCGGGATTGCTGGTCGGGGCGGCCGTGCTGTTCGACGGTATCAACGTCGGGGAAATCACCGAGCTGCGCCTCGCCCCGGAGAATCCCCGACAAGTCGACGCCACCATCGCAGTCGCACCGAACACCCCGGTGCACGCCGACACCAAAGCCGGCCTGGATTTTCAGGGCTTGACCGGCGTGCCGGTAATCGCGCTGGAAGGCGGCAAACTGACCGGCGCGTCGACGGTGACCGAGACGCTGGTCGCTGATCCCGCGGCCAGTCAAAGCATGACCCAGGCGGCGCGCAATGCGATGATGCGGGTCGATTCCGTGCTCAGCGAGAATGCCGAGCCCTTGAAGAGCACGATTGCCAATCTGAAGATATTCACGGCGGGTCTCGCCAAAAACACCGGAGGACTCGACAGCATCATCAGCGGCCTCGAAAAGATGACTGGAGCTGGCGCCGCGGCGGCACCGAAACTCACCTACGACTTGCAGGCTCCCGGCATTTTTGCCAATCCCAGGAAGGCCATCAAGGGGCAGCTCGCCATTCCCGTACCCACGGCGGAGATCATGCTGGCCACCCAGAGAATGGTATTTTCGCCGAACCGTGATGATCCCGATTTCCAGAACTTTCAATGGGCTGACAGCATTCCACAAATGCTGCAGGCCAAGCTGATCCAGAGTTTTGAGAATTACGACATCGCCGACGCTGTGCTGCGGCCAGTGGACGGCATGGACGCCGACAACCAGCTTCTGATCGACGTCCGGAATTTTGACATCAAGACCGATCCCGACCCGACCGTCGACATCGCATTTTCAGCTCGGATCCTGGCCAAAAACGGCCACCTTCTGGCCTCGCGCGTGTTTCAACAGAGTCGCAAGCTTGACAAGCTCGACCCGCTTACAGCTACAGCCGCGTTCAACGCCGCATTCGCTGCGATCGCGACCGATCTGATCAGCTGGACGACGGAACAGCTTTAGCCATGCCCTACCTCGGTCGGTGCAAGGAGCCGTGAAGCCACCCGTTCAACACTTCGGACTTCATCGGATCGATTTCGAGGGGCGTTACCTTCCGCGGGGCGAGCGGACAGCCCAGGCAACCCGGAAATTCAAAGGCGCAAAGCTCTCGATTGAAATCGCAGGGTTGCCCGCTTGCCATCCCCTGCAGCAATTGACACTGGTCCTCAAGCGATTGCGGCTGCGGCATGAGATCCCCTTGTCACATGGAGCTGTCGTTCTATCGGATCCCCGGATCAACAATGGATGTCATCCGGACGGACGTTTCAACAGGCACGATGAAGTAAACCGTTCCCTCGGACTGACCAATTTGGCTCAGTCATGAAAACTTCGTCTGAACCGAGCTGAGTAGTTTCCGACGCTGATCCCGCGCCCCGAAATCATTCAGACTGAAGATCGGGAGGCGGCCATGGCCTCCTGCCCAGTCGGAGATCCAGCCATGCCCACCGCCATCACGCGCGCGATTACTGAAAAGTCCGTGTGGTTCATCACCGGATGCTCCACTGGCTTTGGGCGGGAGCTGGCAAAGCAGCTCTTGCAGCGCGGCCGCAGCGTTGTGGTGACGGCCCGCAATCCTCGCTCCCTCACTGAGTTCGCCGTCATGGCGAACGCGCTGGTGCAGAAGCTCGATGTCACCGACCCCGGCCAGGTGACGGCGGCGGTGCAGGCGGCGGAGAGCCGATTCGGCCGTATCGACGTGATCGTCAACAACGCCGGCATCGGCTATTTTGCCGCGGTTGAGGAGGGTGAGAACAACGAGATCAGGCGGATGTTCGACATCAACCTGTTTGGCGTCGCCGCTGTGACCCGCGCCGTGCTGCCTGGCATGCGCCAGCGACGACACGGTTTCATTGTCAACATCTCCTCTATTGGCGGTCTCTGCTCGTTTCCGGCGATCGGCTGGTACAACGCCAGTAAATTCGCGCTCGAGGGTCTTTCGGAGGCGCTGTGGCAGGAAGTCGAACCACTGGGCATCCGGGTCATGCTGGTCGAGCCGAGCGGCTTTCGGACCGATTGGGCGGGACGGTCGGCCGATGAGAGCAAGGATCAAATCGCCGACTATGCGGCAACCGCCGGCGCCGGACGTACCCGGGTGCGGGCGGTCTCGGGCAAACAGGCCGGCGATCCCGCTCGCGCGGTCGAGGCGATCATCCAGGTGGTGGAGGGCCCAAACCCGCCGCATCGCCTGCTGCTTGGCGCTGATGCCTACGAGGCAGCGACGGCGAAACTTGTCGTCTTGCGAGAGGACTTCGCCAACTGGGAGGCGGTCAGCCGCGGTGCCGACTTCCCGACGGATGATGTTGCAAAACCAAGGGAAACTCACCCGGCCTGAGGCCGTCCGGCATCGCGGATGCTTCCCACGGCTGGCGGCCTGCCTTCCCGGACCAGCACGCCGGCCGACGGACCAGTCAAGGCGGGTGTCAATCCGCCTCGTCAAGCGCAGCAGGCGGCTCGCTAAAACCGTGCTGGCTTGCAAATCGAAGCGCATCGATGATCAGCTGCTTCGCCCGCCCGGGCATGTCGTCGTGGCTATAATCAAGCTGTAACAGCGAGGCAAACGCATCGACGTCCAGCGCTTCGAGCTTATCCGCCAGTTGCGTTGCATCCATGGATGTGCCCTACCCCTACTGCTCGCTCGCCGCAACCGGCGGTGCCGTACCGAGCTATCTGATGCTATTGCTATAAGAGCGAACCGCTACGGCTTCAATCTTTTCCTTGATCATATTTTGACGGGGATGGCTGGTCGGCGCTGGCGGGATCGGAAGCAGGGAACGAGCCCCCGACCAACCGAGCCTCTAGTTTGGCGCCCATTTCACGGTCTGCCTTGAGTGCTGCCAGCACGGATTCGGAATACTTGTCGAACGGAGCCGGATTGAATTTTTCGCTCATCGAACACGTCCTTTTCCTCTCGGTCGAACGATCCGTCGCAAGGCCATGCTGGCCGCTGCACACGCTGATCTGGCCGAGCCGCCGGATTGCCGGTTTTTTCAGACCCGATCGACCGGTGTCTGGTCTTTGTAGTAGTCATTGAAATGATTCTCGTATTCCCGATCGACCACGATCGAGGAATCGTAGGTTGGGCTGTCCTTGACACACTGCCGAGCAACGTTCAGGTCGACCAACCTCTTGCTCCAGTCGATCGCCTTGATCGAACGCGGTGAAACAAGAACCTGCTTTCCGGGCCACCAGTTCCTGGTATCGACAACGAGAAAGTGGATGCTCCAATCGGCGTCCTTCACCAGAAAATCAGCGACATGGCCGATCTCGCCATCGCTCGCATGAATGTGATAACCGGTGACCGCCTTGACGCTGCGCAGATGCGGATCGTCATCCTGCTCTTGCTCGGCGGCTTCCTCTGCCACCCGCGCTAGCGGCTCCCCGTAGGGTACCGGCGACATCCCGCCCGTTCCCCAGCTGAAACCGCCGAGGTAGAGCCCCCGGTTCCAATAGGGATTCCAGCCGTAGTAATCGTAGGTATTTGTCTCCGACTGTCTGGACACCGGCAGATCCGTATCGACGCCCGGGCTGTCCTTCACTTCCTGCATGGTCAGCCTGACCGAGAACTGATCCCCGATGCCGCTGAAATGACCCAGCACGGAAGGCGGCAGCAGGACCTTGCGTCCCGACAGCCAGGAGCCGGTGTCGATCACCAACCAGCGAACCAGCCAAGTGTCGTCGTCAAACAGGAAGTCGGTCACTCTGCCAAGCCGACCGTCACTGGCACCGATCGTATATCCAATGATTTCCGATGAGTTCCTTAACATGGTCCGGCTCCTTTGGCGCTACGGGGTTGATCCGTCGTAGCATACAGCAATCGGGCCAGCGATGGTCACCCTGTTCATCTGATATGCGTCCTTGTCGCCGCTCTGCCACACGCTCCATACGCTTGAGCTTCCGTGATCAGCACATGGACAATAGCAACTGCCATCAGCGCGCCCAGCTTCGGAAACTACTCAGTCCAATTTGCTGCCAGCAACCTCTACTTGAGTTGTCCTGCTACCGTCCTGAGCCCAGGTTCCGATTGGTTTTTGAGTATATTCCGAGCCTCGCATCATCGACATTCTGTTCATTATGCTCGGAGGTGCTTGACTCCCAACCCGACATTGATCCCCCAAGGAGACGACGATGCAGACAAATAATGGCAAGGCCTTTGTTCTGGCCTTAACCGCGACAACCCTGTTGACGGCCGGCTTCGCCAGAGCCGCCAGCGATACGACAGCGACCGCACCAGCCCAGAAGTCCGAGCAAGCCGCCGCGACCAAGGATTTCGGCAAACTTTCCGCCGAGGGCTCCAACGGATTTCAGGATCTGACGCTCACCCGCATTGCCATCTTCGATGGCCGCATCGATGACGCCAAGAAATATGTCAAGCGGGCGGAAACCGCGTTCGACAAGGCGAAGACCGACGACACTGTATTCACGAAGGCCGAGGCCGATCTTACCCCACCCGCCGCCAAGAACGCGCCAAGCAAACAGACCGTTGGCTCGGCCAGCACGCCGGCGAACAATACGCCGGATAAAACTTCGGCAAACCAGAGATCGCCCGAGCAACTCAAGAAGCCGATCGCGTGGCTGCCAGTCGACGGGGCGCTTTCAATCAACGAAGACTATACTGGAAATTCCGAGAAGACGGCGGCTGTCGCAGAGGCTAACAAGCATCTCAAAACCGGCGATCGCAATGGCGCGATAGAGAAGCTCAAGCTTGCCGACCTCAATCTTGATGTCACGTTAGCCGTTGTTCCTCTCGAACAAACCCTGGACGACGTGCATCAAGCCGCCACCCTGATCAATGACGGCAAATATTATGAAGCCAGCCAGTTGCTTCGCCAAGCGCAGGACGGCGAGCGATATGACGTAACGGACATCATCGCGACACCTGCACCGGCAAAAAAATAGCGCCTATCCCATGCCTGTATGGCCGTCTGGCCATGCAGGCATTTGGCTTTGGCCGCACCCATTTCGCAAAAAGACGGCATTCTCGAAGACTGCATTAAGACAGTATTGGCTACATTCCCGAGGAAACGATATTTGACGTCGGCTGGCTGCGTTCGCGTCCCGCCTGGGTCAACGCCGCGAGCACCTCGTCGGCAGAGATCACCCGGTTCCTTCCTGACAGCTTCGCCGCATAGAGCGCCTGATCGGCCTGCCTGAGTAGCCATTCCGACGAGAGCTCCTCACTGGGGATTTGCGTCGCGATTCCGATGCTGAGTGTCACCAGCGGTCCTGCGCCGGGTGCGCCGTGCGCTAGTCCCGCCGCCGCGAGGACATCGCGGAGCCGCTCAGCCACTTTTCGCACGCCCGTATGATCGGTCTCGGGCATAATCATCGCAAATTCTTCACCGCCATATCGGGCCGATAGATCGGCCGCATTCAGGGCGTTTTCGCCGATGGCGATTGCCACTGCGCGCAGACACTCATCGCCCTTTTGATGGCCGTGCAAATCGTTGTAAGCCTTGAAATGATCCACATCGGCAAACAGCAAGGACAGCGGTTTTTTCGTTCGTTGAGCGCGAGTCCACTCCATGGCAAGTGTCTGATCAAAGGATCGCCGATTGGCCAGTCCGGTCAGTCCATCACTGGCCGCCAAGGTCTTTAAGGCGGTTTCCGCCCGCTTTTGGTCTGTCATGTCACGCAGCGTTTCGACCACAGCGATCAGGTTTCCCTCCTCATCGTGAATCGGGCCAGCGTCGATGGCCAGGTACAACTGGTTTCCCAATCTTGGCATGACACACCAATTCTCAGCACTGTAGCCAAAGCCATCCTCCGGAACCGTATGCTCGGGATAAAATTCGCCCAGCCTGTCCGGCCTGCCGAGCGCCACCAAGTCGGCCAGACAATATCGCTGCGTTTCATAGAACGCACGCCAATGTCTGGTTGTCCCTATGACTTCCGAGGCAGCGACACCGGTAAGACGTTCACAGGCCCGGTTCCATATCACGACACGGCGCCCCGGGTTGAGAACGAAGGTCGGGACGACCAAATGTTGCATTAGTCTTACGGCGTAGGCCTGAGCGACGTCTAAGTTCCTCGAATTCCGCATTTTTTTCTCTTGAACCGGTTTATCGGAATCTCGAACATCACGTTTGTCCCTGCTATTGCACCCACGACGAATGGAAGGCGCGTTAGGATTTTCGGATAATAAAGCATTAAATTCGGTCGCGACCTTGTCCGATCCTGCGGCCTATGATCCCTGCCGACCAATCTGCCGGGTGTCATATCAACGACCGGTTTCGTCTTGCTGGCAATTTGAAACAGCGAACCATGAGTAGTTTCCGAGTCTCTACGCGAGTTCCGGTTTACGCGTAGGCTTGATCCCCGAAGACACTCACTTGAAAAAGTTGCGGGTGCCCGTCCGGTCAGAGCTGCGGCTCCCACTCGTGCGTTGCACCTTCCGAAATCGCCCAATAAGCGATGGAAGTTTCCGCATTCCGCGATAGACCGGAGTTCATTCGTGACAAAACAGAGCGAGACCGTCGGTCGGGCACCATCGACCGAGCTTGGCCCTTGGGATTCCGGGAGCCGCACTCCCCGCTTTCGCATGAGCCGCCTCGGCCCGGCGATTGTCGCGTTTGTTCTCTTCGTCGTCATTCTGGCAGGTGTGACCAGTTATATCGAAAAATGGCTATGGATGTCGCAGCTCGACTATAGCGGCATTTTTTGGATGCTTCTTTCAGTCCAATGTGCCATGTTCTGCGCTATACTCGTTTTTTCTTTCTTATATTTGTGGCTCAATCTTCGCCGAGCTGCGAACTATTGCGGTAAAAACCTGAACGCCGATCAAGCGTCGGATTTACCCTATTTGTCATTGACCGATGCCAGCACACCGACCAAGAATATCTTACCTGTCCGGCTCATGAAAGCCTCGATTATCCTGGTCAGTGCGGCTGTTGCGCTATTCTTTGCGCTTGGCTTCTACACGGAGTGGGACACCTATCTGCGCTTTCGTTACGGTGGATCTTTCGGCGTATCGGACCCGCTGTTCGGGGTCGATGTCGGCTTTTACATCTTTCATCTGCCGTTTTATGAAATGCTGCAAACCGGCTTCACGATGCTTACTGTCGGTACAATAGCGCTTGTGATGCTGGTCTACGGCTTGTTTTCACCCGCACTGCGCAGCAGCTCCGTCACGTCGGTTGGCCGCGGAGCTGAAGCGCATCTGACGGTGCTGCTATTCCTCCTGGTCGCGAATTTGGCATGGGGCTTTTATCTGGATCACTATGAGCTGCTCTACTCGGCGCAAGGCGTTGTCTACGGGGCGGGCTATACCGCCGACCACGTGACCAGACTTGCGTTGTGGGGCATGGTAGGCGTTTCAGGGGTGGCCTGCGCCATCCTGGTGTTCAATTTTTTTCGTCCGAGATTGATGTCGCTGGCTGTGGGAGCTGGCGTTTACGTGGCACTTTGGATGGTTGGGGTCGTCTTGGTACCCTTCATATGTCAGAAATTCTTCGTGCAACCGAGCGAGCTGGCGCTGGAGACGCCCTATCTGAGAAATTCCATCGAATCCACCCGGAAGGCGTTCCAGCTCGATACTATTCAGGAAACGTCCTATCCAGCCCTGGCGGACCTGACGCCCGCCGTGTTGGCCAGAAACCAAGACACCATTCAGAATATTCGCTTGTGGGATTCGCGACCGTTGCTGCAAACCTATCAGCAAACCCAGGCGATCCGCCTCTATTACCAGTTCTATAACGTGGATACCGACCGTTATCACCTGGCGGACGGTTATCATCAGGTGATGCTTTCGGCCCGTGAGCTCTCACCCGAGTTGCCCGCCAAAGCGCGGACCTGGGTCAACGAATACCTGGAATTCACCCATGGCTATGGCTTGGTCATGAATTTCGTCTCGAAGAAAGTTGGAGGCGGCTTTCCGGATTTTACGCTTCAAAACGTCCCTGCTGAATCGAATTTCGGTCTCACCATCGCGCAACCAGCCATCTATTATGGACAATCGATGCCGGGATATCGAATCGTCGATACCGACATCAAGGAATTCGACTATCCAAAGGGCAATGACAATATCTATACGAGCTATCGGGGCAAGGGAGGAATTCCTCTCGACAATATCTGGAAGAAGCTTTTAT
>Ga0302319_10007362_pt1 | contig 21666 bp, 21 predicted proteins | sample Bog_T0_2_FD_203319 | JGI IMG/M metagenome (GOLD analysis project Ga0302319, IMG submission 203319) | Peat permafrost microbial communities from Stordalen Mire near Abisko, Sweden - Bog_T0_2 | ecosystem: Environmental > Terrestrial > Soil > Wetlands > Peat | place: Sweden: Abisko, Stordalen Mire... | reverse complement strand
AGCGGATTGGTTAAGAATCTTGCAGGAGTTGAAATACAATCAAAATTCCGTGTTGGATGCAGAATCGATCATGAAGACACAGAAGAGATGGATTATTCGAGTCTTTCAAAAGCGTTGAGACATTTTCTCATCTTCTTTCAGGAAAATAAGGACATCCCTTTTCACTCTTCCTTAAAGTTTCAGGACGCAATGATCTGTGGTATAGGTTGGAGCGCGGTATTTAAAGAAAATGGTGTCATCCAATACAAACACGTGAATCCGTTTGAGGTGATTCCTGATTTTGATGATACGAGTCCTCAATTTGATAATTCAAAGTTTGTGTGTAAAGAGTGGTACCTTCCTCGTGACAAGATACTTTCCGTATATCCACGCGCAAAATCTGAAATAGATTGGGATAATTACGTAGGTTTTGATGAGTACACGCGTTCAGAAGCTCTTCAAAAGAATGCTCCCACCTTCTCCTACATTCCTGATCGACGCTCGGTCAATCCTCTTGTATGCGAAGTTCAACATAAGGTGGCTAAAAAAGCTTTTACAGGACTTACAAAAAACGGAAGATATTTTGAAACATTTGATTTCGATAAGGCGGAAGAAATAGCAGAGAGTAAAAGCCAGATTGATGAGATTGATTCTGAGCAGATTGTCAGGACTTTATTCATAGGGGATTGTTTATTGGAATCTGCTCCTCTTGATCCAAGTTTTCCCAATCAAAATGACTTTAGCTTTGTTCCTCTGGTGTGGCAAAAGACAAAGATGTTTAATATGCCTTACGGATTTATTCCTCCTCTTAAATCTATTCAATATGATCTTAATAAAAGAGCGACTGACGCCATCTATTTCATGAATTCCAACCAGTATATTTTTAAAGGAAAGATGCCAGAGGGCAAAACTTTAGAGAAAATGAAGAGAGAAGTCAGAAATAAAAACTCTTTTATTTTTTATCCAGAGGGATCAGAAGTAACGATTCATTCGTCTGCTCCATTGGGTCAGGATTTGATGAAGATGGCGCAGGATTATTATATTGGTATACTGAAACAAGTTTCTGGTGTTCATGATGAAATGCTGGGCATTCAGACCAATGCATCCAGTGGCATTGCTCAAAAAATTCGCCAGGTGAACAGTGTGAGGACGAATGTCTTTGCCTTTGATATTTTGGCTTATATGAAGAAGCGTGAAGCAAGAGTGGCTCTTAATTTGTTTCAGAATTCTTTTGTCGAGAATTTTTATGTGGATGTCTTGGAAAACGATGAAAAAAAGACGATGTATTTGAATCTCGCTGTTGAGGGTCTTAATGGACAGTTAAGAATTGAAAATGATGTAAGCTTTTTGCCCATCTCGCTTTACTTTGAGGAAATTACTGATATTCGCAGCACTCTTGATGAAAAGAGAGAAATGGCGATGATGATAGCTCAAAATCCTGCATTGCTGTCGATGCCTTCTCTTCTTGAGGACATGGGGAATATTCATGCTCGGAAATATATTGAAGAATATCAACAGAACCAGCAGCAGATGGCGATGATGCAGCAACAACAGTCACAGGTGGAGCCTATGATGACGGCTCAACCTGGACAATCTTGATAGGAGATTGTGATGGAAGAAGAAAAAAACGTTGGGATAGAAGAAAGTCAAGTACAACCTTCTCATCCTGACAGCCTGCCCCCTGAAGAAGCGTTTGATCCTTTTGACAGGATGATGTTGAAGAAAGAAGGAAAAGAGAAAGAATCTCATTTCCCTGCTGAACGATCTGAAAGCGTTAAGGCTCAAGAAGACAAGAGCAAAGAGACATCTTCAGATCACGCGGAAACAATTAAAAAGCTGGAAGCGCGCGCCCATGATAACCAAAAATTTGCACGCTCAGCTAACCAGAAAATTAAGGAAACACTGAAAGTTCTGGATCAATTCGTTGCAGAGGGAAGTCTTGAGGAGGATCAGGCAGGGCTTTTGCTCTCTATTCTCAAAAAGGATGGACTCACCTTCTCCGAAGACTCATTCAATGAAAAGATAGAAGAAAAAAGCAACAATCCTTTTAAAAAATACAAGGACATGCTTGATCCTGAATTGTTCAGCACCTATGTAGACGTTTCAGACGATCAGGAAGCTGCTAAAAAACTTTATGCCTTTGATCAATTGCTCAATGAAATTGATAGCACAGAAGCTGATGTTTTTCTTAAAGAACTTTCAGGGCTTCAATCACCTATGGCTGTCCTCAAGAAGATTATTTCCTATGGAGAGAAATATTTGGATGAAGGAATGGGGGAGGTTTATAAGCAAGGGGGATTCAGGAAATTCTTGGCTGTTCAAAAAGAAGAGACGCAGAAACTTCAGAAAGAACTTGACAAAATGAAGAAAAAAATGGTTGAATATGAGCCAAATGAATCTTCAGGAAAATTCTGGCTAAGTAGTGATTCCAAGGGTTCAGATGGTTCTTCTGATTCTCTGAAGGGTCTTGATCCCTTTGATAAGTGGCAAGCCCAAAAGCAAAAGAGAAAGAAGACCAGCCCCATGTTGGGAATGTAGCCTCGTTGAAATAGACCCCGCAGACCCAAAGACATCGTTTCTGATGAGTACGACAGTGCCTCTTTAGGAAAAGACCCGAAAGGCTTCTCTTGGACTAAACGGATACTCCTCTCCGAAAAGAAGAAATAAAAATAATCCTTTTTTAAGGATGGTTATTTTTGTTTAATTTTTAACGGAGAATGTAATGCAATATCCTATTATTGGTAATTTTAACGGCGTCGCAGGTCAGCTTTTTCCTGATCATATTTGCGATGACTTGTACATGCAGTGGATGGCGCGTACCACTTTTAGCGAGTGGGTGGGGGGCACAGACAAGCCTGTTTTGAAAAAAACGGTTAAATCCGGTGAAGGCCTTGCTTTTGAGGTTCCACGTCTTTATGCCATAGATTGGCAAAATCCTATTATTGACGGACAAATCAAGGATGGATTCGAGCAGCAGCAGCGGGTTGAGTCCATCATGGTCACCATGACGCAATATACATGGGCCATCAAGAATACTGATCTTGAATTGATGAATGTTGGGACACCGCTCCAGCCTAAAGTTCTTGCCGATGCCTTGCCTCAAATTCGAGATGCGTCGTCTAAACATTTTGATGATTCCCTGCTCAAGGCGGCGACCACTCAAACCTATAATCAAACGGGCGTTTATCAAAATGGCGTCATGCCTATTACGGAACGCGCGGTGGTCGGTGATAACGAGATGATCGTTTATACGTATGCAGGCGGTGCAACCCTTCCTGCCACGATTGAGGGGTTAGCGGGAGGTGCTTTTGACTATACCACCAAGGCGAGCGTTGCGAATATCAAGGCTTGTGTGGATAAAGCCCTTGTGACGTCTCCCGCAGCAGACGGGATCAAGCCTTATAATGTTTCCATGCTGCATGGTCAGTTGAATCCGAGCTATATTAAATTGATGTCCTCGGCGGCTGTGCGTCAGCTTGAACTAGACCCCAACTTTATTACTCCTTTCACAGCGCGAGGTCTTGCCCTTCAGGATCAGCCTTCTCCTGTTAATGGAGCGTTCTTTGTGGGTAAAATTGATGCTGCGTATATCTTCCGTTGCCCTGATCTGGATCGCTATAAAATCGTCATTAACGGACATACTTACTCATGGAATCTGATGTTTGGTGTGGGCGCATGGGCGGTGGGCTGGGGATTGTTCCCAAAAATTGTCACTGTTGAGGATATGCGCGAACTCAAGAGGGGTATTTATTCTCATGAAATACGCGGGCTTCAATCCCTGAGATATCCCTCCTTGAATAACGCTGCGATTCTTGCTGAACAAGGCATTATCCATTCATTTACACGAGATTCATAAGGAGAAAAAGATGTCCATACGTTATACAAGTTATACAAACGCTCAGGCGATTGCAACCACAGATATCCCAGGCAAAGATATTGCCTTGATGGCTGTACAAGTTGTGTGTCCTGCAATAGCAGCCGCTGCCAATGCCATTGTTTTTACATTGAAGGGGGCTGGGACGATCAAGGCGATTATGAATGCTTTTATCCTAAAAAATAATGGAAATATTCGTCTTGAAGACCCTACAGGCTTTAACAGAGGGTTAAATATTACACTGAGTGCTGATAGTCGAAGCGTTATTTTTACTCTTCCAGCAAACGCTCAGGTTATCGAAAACACAGACACAGCTTATCTTTTGCTTGCTGTTGGATATTAAATGTGAATGTCTCGGATATTTTAGATTTGATGGCGGATTTTAGTGCGGGTGGCAGCAATGTCACCCCTACTCAAAGAGTCTTGTTTCTAAGATATCTCAACCTTGCTCACCATCAGCTTTATAGTGAAACTGCTTTATTTAACGAGGCGGTTTTTTCTACGCAAACCTTTAACGATGTTTATAATGCCGTTACAGGGGTTGTTATCCCGTTCAATCCTTTTTTAGTTTCTAGTGTTTTTGATCTGCATACTCGGTGTGAATTGAGTAAAAAATCCCACTCAGAGGCGCTTAAATTGTATGGACGTCGCACGGGACGTCCCTTTTGTTTTTCAGCCTCTCTACAGGTTGATGTTCCAAGCTTTACTGTTTTTCTGCATCCTGCCCCTGTGAGAGCGCATGCTCTCATCACGTGGGTTCAGGAAGCCATTGTGTTAACAGCAGAAACGCCTTCTTACAACATTCCTTATCCGTCTTCTTTCCATCATATTCTTGTCGATGGTGCTTTGTGGTACGTCTTTCAGGAAGAAGGCGGATTTAAGGATAATCTGAAAGCAAAAGAATCTAAAGAGCGATGGGAAAGAGGGAAGCAGCAAGTGATATCCTTCCTCTTTAATTCTTTTGAAGATCAGGGGCGTGAGGCATCGAATGTTTGATGCTTCCCAATACGATGTTCTTGACATTCAGGTTCCGCCCAAGGGCATGAATCAAAATGTCTCTCCTGAGCGACTGGACATGTTCTACGCCTACATTCTTGAAAATATCATCCCCCAACCTTTAGGGGAAGGAAGAGTGAGGTATGGGACAGATAAACTGGCACAATTTGTGACGGAAGAAGAATACGCGATTCTTAAACAATTCCCCTATGTGGGCGTTGGGGGCGTTGAACAGGTATTGCTTTATGTGAGGCAGTTTACACTTGATGCTACGGCAGCTGCTTTTACATCGAGCGCAAATAACTCACGTCAGTTTTCGTTTACGACAAACAACGTAACGCAATACATCCGCGACACTCCCATTCAGGTGGAATATACATGGCACGGACAAAACACCGTTTACGATGTGATGGGAGAGGTCTCTGTAGCAGGACAAACTGTCACTGTCACTTTAGTTCAAAACGCTTTTCCACCTATGGATGTGATGGATGATCCTGTGATTACGGGAGTTTTCTATCCTGTGGGAAATATTTATCTTTACGACGTGCCTACAAAGACGATTGGACAAAACCCACTGAGAACAAATTTAGCGGTTGCATGCGTTCCAAGATGGGTTGCTTTTGCAGGCAAACTTTACATCTGCAACGGCGTTGATCGCGTGATGGTTTGGGATGGGAATGCTCTCACAGATGTATTTCAGTTTCTCAAGGAGAGCGCAACCAATCTGACAAGAATTGATCAGAATAATTTAAGGTTTCAAACAGGCGATTTGTTTAACATTCAAAATTACGCCGCAGGTAGTCTTATTCAAGTTGTGGTGAATGGGCTTCCTACCTCTCTTACCATCACGCAGCGTGTTTTAAATGTTAATATCCTCACTGTTACAGTGGCTGAGAATATTCCCGTTTTTGTCCAAAACCGTACAGAGCTTCTTTATCAAGCTTTTGTCCCTCGATTTAATTTTATGTTTGTGATGTACGATCGGATTTGGGCGTTGGGAGCAGGTGCGGCTTCTCTGAAATATCGCAGTCCTGATCAGGCGATGCGGGTTTATTTTATGTATAAGCCTGGAGCATCCATGCAATGGTTTAATGAACAACTCAAAATTGTTCCCAGCATCAACCTGGCTGAAAATCACGGCATTGCTGATAATCTGGAAGCCATTTCCTTTCTGAACGGCTTTATGCTCTTTATTGGGCGTGAAAAGACCCAGGCATGGTCAGGGTCAGAGCCTGTCGGGGGAGAAGTGGCTCAAAATAAGCCCGTTTTGCAGTTCCATTCGGAACTTCCCGTCGGAGCCGTTCATGGTGATCTGGTCTTGTCTGTGGCAAACGATGTTTTTATGGTGGCAAAAACAGGATTACAGTCTCTCAGCACGCTAAATGTCGCCAAGCAATTTTCTGTTAATAGCTACGACGCCGTTGATCCTCTCATTAAGCAATACGTCTCAACAATAACCCGATCGGAGATTGCTTATAGAGCCTGCGCTTCCTTCAAGTATGATGGCGGCTCTCTGGCTGGATTTAAGATAGGATTTAACAACATCCTCTGCTCTCTTTTCTCGACAAGTTTTTATGCCTGGACGCTCTTTACGGGAGATTTTAGAGAGGCGACTGCTTTTTGCGTGTTGGGCAACAGCTTTTACATCGCTGTTCAAAACATCTTGTACAAATATGGGGATGGCAACGATGGCTCGCTTCCTATTTATGGTGATGAAGGCGGAACGTGTCCTGTGTTTTTTTCATGGTCTCTGCCCGTGATTCAATTTAAAGGGAGAGCCTATGCAGGACTTTATTATGATCTCAACATGTCTTACCCCTCCAGCTTTGCGATTCGCAAGGGAAATAACATTTCCATGATCATTAGCGGAGATTTACCAAAATCTTATACTGTGAGTAATCTGGCGCGTTTTGATCTGCGGGGAGATTCCTTAGCGACTATTCCTCTCACTCAACTCCCTTCCAATGTCGTTACGCCAAATGATTTGGGGTTTAGATTGGATCAACCTTACCATATCTATCAAGACAAATTTAAATTTATCGCCCGCAATTTCTGGGTCACTTTGAGGGGATGGACGATGGACGGGGTTTTGTCTTTTAAGGGTATGCGGATTTACGGAACTTTAGAGAGGAAAAGATAAATGCCTTTACCTACCAATAATTCCCGTCCTGCCTTACCTTATGTGCCTGCGGTAAAGCTTCCTTTTTACAATCGCTATTCTTCCTTGGGGATGATGCCGCCGACAGCAGAAATGTTTGATGCAGATTTTGACGCCCTTATAGACATCTTGAATGCTCAGGCAGCGTATGTCAACGGCATTGTCGTCGGTGCGTTGCCTGGAGCGAGCGACCCTCTCAACGCCAATAGATTGATGATGACGGATGGGAATGGGAATATTTCCTGGACACTTGTAAACGCTTTGAACCTTGCTGTGAATACCATTCAAACACAGCATATTCAGGATTTGATGGTCACAACAGCCAAGATTGGCTTACAAGCCGTTGGAACGCTTCAACTTGCCGATGGAGCCGTGACAACCATCAAACTTGCTGATCTGTCTGTGAGCAATAGCAAAATTCAGCTTGTGCCTCTGACCAAAACGCAAGCGCTAGGGAATGCTTGTCTTGTAGTAGGGCAACTTGGAAGTACGAGTTATGGTGAACTCAGTTTTGCGAATCGTCCGTGGACGATTGCGACCGTCGGCGACGATGGAAGACTGAATGCTTATCCTCTTTACGGCATATGGAGCAAAACAACAACACCTTTTGATGGTTCCAAATTGGGGGATACGACTATTCCTCTTAGCAAGCTCAACGCGGGAACGCAAACAGCATCCGTTTTAGGTTCTGGTGCAGGGACAAATAATGTCTCAGCCATTCTTGCTCCAAATAACGCTTACTCTCTCCTGTCAGGCGGAAGAGGGAAGGATGTTGGCTTTCGAGAAATTTCAAATGTTCTGAATAACGCCCCAAGAAATCAAACTTTAGGGACACTGTTACAAGACAACACTGTTCCTTATTCAAAACTTCAGACTCTTCCAGGACAAGTGGCTCCCTTTGCCATGGGATATGTACAAGCCAATGGCAACTACCCCACCCGCATTGGACTCACCGCCAGCCGATCAGGCACAGGAACCTATCCCATTGTCTTTACCCAGTCCGCCATTAATACCACCTATATTGTTCAGCTGACCCCAGATTTGAATAATGTGGGGGGAGGTTTGACCATGAACGTTTCCAATAGAAATGTTAATGGATTTACAGTCACGGTCACATCGGGATCAGGCATCTTGTATGATTGTCCCTTTTCTGTGCTGGTCTACAGTTTTTAGGAGGCGGTGATGACAACCTCTTTTACAGAAATTGATGCACAGGAAGTCAAGAATTCTTTTCCTGAATTCTATTATGAGGGAGGTAAATTCTTTGAGATTATTCATAAAGGAAAGCCGTTTGGGATCATCGGGATGACAGATATAGGGGTCGGTTATTGCAATCTTGGTTTTTACATCCATCCTGAATTGCGAAACAGCATGAGTAAGGAGCTTATTTTGGATATTGCAGATTTTCCCTGTCAATTAGGGTTCAAGGTTTGTTTGTTTATGACCCTCAAGACTAGCATCCTGAAATTGTTACATAGAATGCAGAGATATGGTATAAAATATTGTGGAAAATCATTTGAATATTTTTGTTATTATAAAGAATACGAGGTTTAGTGTATGGCATTTCTTGCGCCCATAGCACCAGCATTGATCGGTGGAGCTTTAGCAGCGGGTGGTTCAATTTTGGCGTCAAGAAGTGCGCCAAAGCCTCCTGCACCGCCAAAAATCCCTGATGCGCCCAAGCCTGAAGACATGATGGACGTGATTGACAAGGTTGCGGGTGTGCAGGCGATCAATGTCAATGGGGCGGATGGGAAAAAGCGGCGTGTCATTGAAAGAATACCCCGCACGAAACAGGAACAAATTCTTTATGATGAAGCGGGCGATCTTATGAAAAATGCTTTGGGAAACATTCAGCAGCTGTATCAGCTTGATCCAAATGCCGTTATTGATTTTGCGCCCTTTATTCAAAGCGTGAACCATCTGAATCAGAAAAGGGGGAGAGATATTGCCCGACTCGCTCAAATTCCTGACTTTAACGAATTTGCCCAGAACTTCAAGAATATGCAAAAAACAGTGATTGATGATGAATTCAGAACCGCAAAGAACGCCAAGCAGGCAGAACTCACGCGTATGGGTTATGGTGTGGATAGCACCGCATGGGCGAACGCTGAGGCGGCTCTGGATCGTCAATATGCAGAGGCTGTTGCTAAAAATGACGTTACCTCCGAAATAAATGCGCGAGAACTTCAGAACAAAGATATTCAAAACCGCGTGTTGGCTTATAACCTTGGAGAGCAAGGGCGTACAGGAGAGCTTGATGCAGAGCAAATGATCCTTGCTGCTAACAGAGAACAAGCAGGTGAACGTGAAACGCATCGTGCTAAGCAAATTCAGGAACAGGCAGGCTTGTTTCAGACGGGGGCAGGAATTCGCAAGGAAGACATTAACACGGCTCTTCAGAATGTCGCGCCTCAGACAGCGCAAAACCTCTTTGCGTCTCAAATGCAGGGACACCGCACCAATATGGAAGGAAGCATTCTTAATTACCAGAATCAACTAGGAGCCTTTGATCGCAAGCCTTTAAACTTTGGAGAAATAGCAGGATATCATGCGGGCAAGATCGGGGGAGAAATGATTAATCCCAATTCCAGCATTGGAAAATACACGATGGGCTTTGCAGATTGGCTGACCAGAGGCAAAAATGACGGCTTTAGCAAAGGATTGGTGTACTGATGTCGACGAACATTTATCAGGATCGCCTCAAAAACAAAAAAAATCCCCGCAGCGAGGAGTTGCATAATCTCCTGAATTCAAGAACAACGGCGCTTGCCAAGAAAGGGGAGGTTGTCGCTTCCACTCCCGATGAGGAAGGCTATTTTGATGCTGCCAACAAGACGCTTATGGAAGGAGCGGGGGGTCGTCCTCTGAGGGGCTGGCAGCTTGCTTTGAAAGGTTTTTACGAAGGGGCATCTACAGGCAAGAACAAGAAGAAGATTGAAGAACTGAATAAAATTGCTCAAGGTCTTTCGTATATCGAAGAACAGGGTCGGAAAGCTTCTGACATGATTATGAAAAAACAGGACATGAAAGAGGCTGAAGAGGCGATTGTGCCTTCCCTCAAGACTTACCTGCAAAAAGCAGATTCCCTCTCTCCTCGTGATCGTATGGACTTTGTGGGTGGCGTTGTGAAGCAGTATAACACCATGACGGGTCAGGACTTCGCGATTGATGCGGTAGACGGCGTGAATCCTGCCAACATTACCCTCTCCAGCAAGAAAATGGGCGTGCAGAATATTGATCTGCTCAACTCTCCCCTGTTTAAAGGGTTGAAAGAGAATATCGAGCAGGAACGCCTCACACGGCAGGCTGATGATTATTCAAAACGGCAGTTGGATAACGAGACGATGGCCGCTGAGGCGCGAGCAAGGTCAGCGGATGCAAGTGTGCAGAGGGCGAATTTGGATGAGGCCTATAGACCGCAGGAATTAGGCATTAGGAAACAAGAGGCTAATAATGCATCCGAGCGCACAAAAGAAATTGGAGCAAAAAGGATTCAAAGAACAAGAGAATTCTATGAACCAAAACTTCAGTCCACGACAAACGTTATCAATACGGCAACCAAATTAAAGGAACTGGTCAAAGCAAGACCAGATATGTTGAACGATTTGGCGAATGTTCTTTATACTGCAAAACATGAAAGGTCTGATATTGGAGAGGCTCTTAATTTATATGCGCGTCAGCACGTTGGGGATGAACAGCTTAAAGAATATATTGCTACATTTGATAAGCTTTCCGCTGAATTGAGAATCGGTCAAGTCAAAGGACTGTCTAATCCGAACATGCTCATTGATAGCATTGTCGCTCAAACTGTCCCAGGGAAGGGAATACCACCAAAAGCGTACGATAAACTCATCACTGACATGATTGACAAGGCACAGTTTGAAAAATCTATCTATGTTGATACTCTCAATGCAACTAAAAACATTGTTGGACAAGAAGAAAAGCTAGGTGATTTTTATCAAGAGAAAATTGACCCCTACACGGAAAAAGTCAAGCAAGAGGCAGAGGAGTATTATGGCAATAAGGGTATCCTCACCTCTGAAAAACATCTTACAAGAGAGCAGATAAATTCTTTGACGGATGAACAAAAAAGAGAAAGGTTAGCATTTATTCAATCTTTGAAGGCTAATAAAAAATGAGCATTCAAAGTTTAGAAGATGAGATGTCTCTCCTAAAGTCAGATTTAGCAGGGGCTGATAAGAATATTTCATCTCTTGATGACGAAGAAAATCTACTTTCTCAAACTTTAGAGCAAAGAGGCGTTGACCCATATACTGAATTCTCAGGAGATCGGACATTGGGTAGGGCATTTGCTCGTTCTGGGAAATCATTAACGGCTGGAGCCGTAGGAGGAACCGCTGATTTAGTAACTGCTCCTTATAACATTTCTGCCTCTGTTTCGAATATTAAAAATCAGGCGATAGATTCACAAAAGCTTGATAGAGAAGCTTACGCTCGTGCAGAGTCAATGGGGGGAGAGATTCCCTATATGCCCTATGGAGGAGAAGTTCCTACGATTTCTTCCGCTGTTGAAACCATTGATAAAGGTATTGATAATGCTACTCAAGGCTATACGACAACACCTGAAGACCAGAAAGCCTTACAAGAAGGTCTAAAGATTACAGGGTCGATGGCGGGCGGGGTTGCCTATGCTAAATTAATTGAAAAATTTGGAGCAGAATCCGCCTCTCATATCTTGAAGGCTTTATCAAGCGCAAAGGGTCGGGATTTAATAGGCGGATTTACGGCTGGCGTTACTGCTGAGAAAATGAAAGAAAAAGGACACAATCCCTTATTGGCTGAAGCTGAAGGGATGGGGGCTGGACTTGCTGCAACCTTAGCTACGATATTTACTAAAGGTTCTGCTCCTAAATTTTTATCCACTCTTGGACATGATCCCAAGAATTACAACGTTGAACTTTATCATGCGGCTCAAGATATTGGGATGGGAGATACTGCCCCGATTGGATTGTTTAATGAGTCAAAAAGATATGCTGGGAACGAACAAATCGTTCAAAGAACACCTATTGCTGGCACAAAGCATAACAGGAATTTATCTCAAGCGAATGAAGAGTTTGTTGAAAAATTAAGGGACGAGACAACAAACGTTGGAGAACAAATATCCCGTTCATCCGATGCAGGCCAAAGAGCTTTAGACGTTGGAACCAGCATTAAACAAACGTTGAAAGAGGCAGAGTACGTTGTCAAAAAAGAAGCTGACTTTATGTACGAGCAGGCTAAACACGCCCTTCCTGCTGATAAGATGGCTTCCCTTACTCACGTTGAAGCTGAAATTAAAAAATTAAGAGAGATGACACGTACTCTTAAAGACTCAAGGCAGCAAACGTTTTTAACGTCTTGGCTTAATGACATTGAAAAGAAAATTTATAAAACAGAAGGGAAAGAAGCCACACTTTGGGTTAGTCCGACAGAATCCAAAGCAATTAAACCTAAAAAGGTGTCTAAAGAAGTTGATATTAATGACGTAGTTGGAACTAAAATAAGCCTGAATGATGATATTGACTGGAACCCCGAAGCAGCAGGGGTCAAAGAACTTTTAAAGGGATTAAAGGGAGCTTTTGATAAAGATATTGCGGTTTACGGAACAAAAAGTGCAGAGCATGGGAAATGGTTTGGGTTCTTCAAGAAAGCCGACAGTTTTTATGGCAAATATTTAGGGGATGAAACAGGTCTTGCGAACTCTACCCTTAAAGGAATTTTAAATCAGGAAGACCCAGAAAAGATATTAAGCAAACTCAATAATGTTTCTGACTTTGTGGCTCTTGAAGGATTTTTAGGCAAGACAAAGGAGGGTCAAAAGTTTTTTGAATCTATCAAAAGAGAAAAGCTTGACTCTATTTTTGCAAAAGGAATGGAATCTGTACTTGAAAGCAAGGATGGTCGTATTTCTTGGCATGCACTTCATAAAAATTTAGCAGACCCATCCAAGGCAGTTTTAATTAAGCATTTGGCAGGAGAGCAGACTTATAAACAACTTCAGTCTTTTGCTAAATATGCTGAAGGAATGACGGCACGCTTTAAACGCAACCCTAACGCTTCAGGCTCTGCTCAGGAAGGCATGGTATTAGCTGTCATTGGCGGAGCTATTGGAGGAGGAGGAGGTATTATTTCAGCAGCAAAAGGCTTAGGAAAGGCTGCCTTGGCAGGGTCAATTCTTTCTTGGGCAGTAACCAATCGTAAGCTGATGAACATTGCCCTAAACGCTGCTAAAGCCTCTGCTGAAGGCAGAGGAAAAGATGCTCTTAAATGGGGGGCAATGCTGGATAAATCGTTTGCAGAAGAGTTTGGAGAATCCGCATTAAAACAACTCGCACAGCAAGCAGGTAGAATTTCAGATGAAGATAAGTAAAAGAAAGGTTTTGAAGATAAGTAAAAGAAAGGTTTTCTATATCTATCTTACCTCTAAATCCTGTTTTTTTTTATCGAAAAAAAAGATGATGTCTTGATTTTAATTCAAAGCGTTGTGTCATCAAATTACATGAAAGCAACTAAAACTGCTTCCCATATTATAAGCTCCTTTGCCGAACACCTCCTGAATTTGGACATGCTTACAAAAGTTAACGAACTTATGATTTAATTTAATTTCTTAGCCATGTTAAATGCGCTAGTAATTCTTCTTTTTGCTTCCTTGACATTTGAGGAATGAGTTTTTTCCTTTCTTCGGAAGATAAAGAGGTTAATTCACTCAGGGTGAGCTTATTGACGGGGTCGTCCCCTTCTTCGTTTGCTTTCTTTCTTATTTCATAAAGATTTTCCCTATATTTAATAAGGTCTTTTGTAGACATTTTCTGCATTTGCTCTTTAGTAAGCGGTATATATTTTGCCTGCACTTGCACTACTAAAGACATTGCTATTAAAGCGTATATAAGTTTTTTCATAGTTAACTTCCTTTCTTGTTTTTTATCTTGTCTCTATGTTTACCAATTATATGACCAATCTCCTATTTTGTATCCATTCGAAAACTCAATGCGTTTTGCGTATGCTTTATAAGACAATGTTTTTGGGTCTATCGTTTCATTTTCTTGAAACTCTGGCAGCCTAAAACAACTAATATGTGATTTTTTTGGCTCAATTATTTTGTGAGATTCGTACTTTTCATTATCTCTTACATTGACACTTCTATAGCCTTCTTTTTTATAATAAGACCCAGTCTTAATAACATTATTGCTATATCCTTGCTTATAAGCAGAAAACTTAACCCCAACAAAATTAATAGTTCTGTCTGTTAAATTCTCATAAACGACCAACAAAGGAAATTCTTTTGGGCAGGTTTCCCTTCCAACGCTATAAGTAACAAATATTTTTACGTTAGCTAAAAGATCATTTTCAACTATATATCTTCTAGTATTTTCTTGAGTTTGCTTAATCTGTGTTAGCTCTCTTTCCTTTCTATTTTTTGTGTCTTGTATTTCAGTGGATACGTAAATAAGAAATCCTAAAGCTACTATACAGCCTATTCCAATAATAATTTGTTTTGGGTACTCGATAAAAAGCCATATTCCGCCAAGAATTAAAACAACTGTCCAAAAAGTCATTTCACACCCCTATTCCTATAATGTTTCGCCCAGCTTATGTTATTGCCGGTCTGGTTTTGTTTTGGTATATTCCCTTTATTCATTTTCAACTCCGTGAGGTTTATATGTCCTTTGATCCTGAAATCGCTCTTAAAGCTCTTGAGTTTGCCATTCAAGAAAATCTCCCAATTTATCAAAAAATTGAAACCGCTCAACAATATTACTACTTTTTGACTGGCAGTTTTCCTCGTCATCCTTCAGAAATTACCAAATTAGATCAGGAAGTTTAATATCTTTTTCTTTTGTCTCTCCTTTAACGATAGACAAGATAAGAGCAAAAAGTTTTAATTTCTGCTCGCGAATTTCTTTTGTGTTTGCCTTTCGTGAAATCATTCCTTGTTGCATTGGATGATATACTTCTTGTCCCAATGCGTTTTCTATTTCATTAAAAAGTTTAAAAGCTACTTCTTCTTGTGAATTAATTTCGAATTTATTTTCAGACATTATTTTCTCCTATTATTAGGAGCACCTTGACATTTTGGAGATATTTTGGGATATTTCTTTCAGTGTCTTCATAGGTGCTATCTATGTTGATATAGCAGGGTAGGTGTTCAAAGCGCCTACCAACTGCGACCATTCTAGCAATTAGAATGATTATGTCAAGCCCTCACCCTATTTCTTCTTGCTTCCCAAATTGAGACCTTTCAGGAAGGCTCGGTTGAGATTAAGTATTTTCTTTTCGCTCTCTTTCTTTAAGGCATCTTCCTTCTTCTTCATTTCTTCCTGATTATCGTTAACAGGCTTTATCGGCTCAAACGCCGTTGATTTATCGGCGCGCCGCTTGAAATTCCCGATATAGCGGTCAATGGTCTCCTGTTCTTGCGTAATTTCCAGCAGATTCTCGGCATTTGATTTTTCTGCGGCGTCAGTCCAGTTGTAACTTCCTGTCAGCACGACCAACCCGTCAAGAATCATGACCTTGCTATGGGCGATTTTGACTTTGTCGTCTATCTGCACAGGGATACCGCACCTTGTGAGATAGGAAAGCACGCCATAGGTATCGTTCTTCTGGGATGAATCCACTACCACGCGCACCTCGACACCACGCTTATGCGCTTTCACAAGAGCAATGGCGACAGGTTTTGAGGTGAAGTAGTAGGCTTGCACCCAGATATACTTTTGGGCATTCCTGATACTCTCTAACACCATGGGGAGGCATTGTTCCTGAGGAGTAAAACAAACTTGCGTTTTGGAAAAAGATGGAGAAATGAGCAAGCTCATAATAATCATCCATAAGTTAATTCGTTTCATTTTATTCTCTTTCGTTGATTTTATTGAACGTACGCCCTAATATACCTTTGTTTAAATTAAAGGAGAAATTTTAAAATGATATTACCAAATCGGAACGGTCTCAAAAGTGTTTCAGACTTTGCCATTGATGCTCAGTTCATTCAGGCACACGCCTCAAAAATTTTCCAATACAGTGGAGAAGAAACTGAAGAATATCGCGCTTTAGTCGCAGAACTTCAGAAGGTTGTTTCTGAAGCAATGAATTCTCTTCAGTCCATCCAAAGTCTTGTTTCAGTGATTCATTAAGCATTATGACTGCCTATCCTTTTGTTAATTTCAAGCAGCATCCCACAAAAGAGATTAGCTCAACGCCATCTCTCATTTTTGGGTCACAGTTTGGATGTATCATTGATGGACTGATCATATCGAATCAAACAGATTCTACAATCCTCTTCTCGCTTTATTTGTTGCGAGAGGAGGGAGAACCAACACCTGTGCCTGTAGAGTATCCTGTTGTATCCAATAGAACTCTAGCGGCCAAAGATAGTATTGATATTTTCAAGGAATGTTCTTTTACAATGGAGCCAGAAGATACGCTTTACGCTTATTCGGATTATGTTGATAATCTTTTCAACACATTTGTCTCTTATCGGGAATTGAATGAATTAACGCCGACACCTCAATCAAAATCTAAATCATGAAACGCATCATTTTGTTGACCACAATAGTCGTCTCGTTATATATGCGAAGAATTCTATAACGAATATCACAACGATACAACACCCCTACGCCACTGGACACCATCAACCAGAAAGGAATTAATGATGAAGATTTTCAGTTTATGTTTTTGCTTGTTTCTCGCTGCCTGCCAAATCCCTCTGACCTTCTGGGAAGAAGAAGCTTTAGAGGTTGCAGATGAGGCGCTGAAGGAAGAGGAAGAGCTTGAGAGCCAAGAACATGCCATTGCTAAAAAGCGTCTTGAGCATCTTGAAAAAGACCATGAATACCATCATGGATGGAAATAATGGTTTTTATTGAACCGCAGTATCATTCATAGTAAAGTCCAAATAGGCTGGAACCTATCGTTAATATGACGAAATGATAGGTCTCCAGCCATTGTTTTTCTGTTTTCGATAGGTTCCTCCGCTTATTTTATATATGCTCAGGAATTTACCGATGCCTTCGACCTCTGCTCAAATTCAGATTTCAACTTCTATACGATTGGCTCAGAGTGATATTCTGACCCTCAATTCCGTGCCAATTATCATTGCTCCTGCCTCCACAGGATTTATCAATGTCTTTGAAAAGGCGACAGCAACGTATATTTACAAAAATGCACCGTTTACGAACGTAAGTAATCTCATAGGATTTTATCTTATTCCGACTCAGCCTGATACAACAGGCGGCACTATTCCTTCTCCCTTCCTCGTCTCAAACAGTTTTGGTGGTCAGAGTGTTATCGGTGCTGCTCAAGGAACATCTTCCTCGTTTGTGGCGGCTAATCCGTATCCTGGACAAATGAGCAAACTCTCTCTGAGCAATGCCGCTCTTGTCTTCATGATTGGTCAAGGCATATCAGGGGCTGATCCTTTGGGGGGTGATTCTGGAAGTATGCTGACTCTTTCAGTTGTCTATAGTGTTCTGGCGCAGTAGCGATGGGTTCATCTAAAACCATTCGCATTCTTTCTCTCGACGGAGGTGGTATTCGTGGATACATCTCGGCGACCTTCTTACAGCAGTTCGTCCAGCTTTGGGGCATTAATCCCGCAGAGATTTGGAAGTACTTTGATGTGATCACCGGCACCAGCATCGGGGGAATTCAGGCATTGGCGTATGCCTACGGACTCACGCCTGCCCAGATGCAGCAGCTTTTCATCGACAATGGTGCCAGTATTTTTGATTGCGCTTTGGGTGGTCGTGCAGGCTGGGTGACAAAGGGCATTGTGATGACCGCAGGATGGCCTCTGTCTACTTTCTATCCCAATACAGGACTGATCAGCACGATTAACAGTGTTCTCCCCACTCAAACGCTTCAGGACATGAAAACAAACGTCATGATTACATCCTATAATCAGGATGCGGACGTTCCTGTCTTCTTTTCCAATGTCACCATGCCTGGATTTATTGGTCAAAATGAGTTGGCTGCGAATATAGCTCTGGCAACCGCATCAGCCCCACTTTATTTTCCCACGGCTGTTTTTGCTCCTCCGAGCGTTTATGCGGGGATTAACTTTATAGATGGCGGCGTACAGCAAAATAATCCCGCAGAAATTGCTCTTACTTTGGGTCAAATGCTCAACCCCACAGCCAATCGCTTTTGTGTCTTGTCAGTGGGAACAGGGTTGGGAGAGATTGGAACACCTGAGACGATCACACAAGCTCAGAAACATGCAGAACTTGAAAAGCTGAAAATTGTCTATCCCGAACACGCCCGTCACATTGAGCATATGAAAGGACAGCCGAATATCCTTGATAATATGCAGCTTCTTTTGAAGCTTATTGATGTGGGCATTACAGGCTGCCAGGAAGCAGTTAATTCCAATCTTAAACTTCAGAGCCTCTATACCTTACAAAATGTTTATTATTATCGCTTTAATTATAGCTTGGATTCTACGCGAGATATCGAGCTGGATAACTTTGACCCCTCTTTTTTTAGCTACATGCAGCAATCCGCTTCAGAGCAATTTGAAGCCGATATGTCGAATATCACTAACTTTTTAGGACATCTGACCGCATGAAGAAGATGCCTGGCTATACTGATCTCTGGCTTTCTCCCGTTACAGGGTTGAGACATGCTGACGTAGAGCTTTTATTTCCTGATCTTCAGCAATGGTATTGCCGGGAAGGCAACAAACAGGGGCGCCCTCAAGAGTCTCCTGTGCTGATTGATATCAAGCTGGATTTGATGCGGTTACGGCGCAGAGCTTTGACGCTTCCTTATGGACAGCTTTTCATCGGTAATTTTGAGAATATTGCGACCCCGACGCAGCAGATTAACGTGAACAATTTGCCAATCTTGGGGGCTGCCATTTTCCCTGACCCAACGGGATTATTGCCCAACATTCCTATTCCTAATCCTGACTGGAACCCTCTCTCTCCCTTAGACTGGGTGATGAGTGGGCCTATCCTTGGACAAATATTCATTGGAAGCTCTTCTGCGCCTTATACAGCCTGGCAAACAAGTATTTCAAGCTCCTACGCTCTGGCACAAGCCAAAATCGCTCAACTGCTGAAGCGGTTTGATGTCAGCGGCTTTATTGTGCAAACGCGGACAGTGAATTACGGCTGGCCAAACCCTGCGATGGCTCTCATTCCTGCTCCCTTAAAGGCTCTTTATGGGCTTCAGGATTCTTACAGCTTTACGGATGCACAAGCTTTAGATGAACTTGGCGGAGATGGTCTTGTATGGGTGAATGAGGAAGGCGTTTTAAGCGTTGCTTTTTTAACCTATAAAAAAATATGGCGAGGCGATGAGAATAATAGGCCTGTCGAGTCCGATGACCTCAGCAACTTGGAAGAAACTGTTGAAGAAATAGAAGGCGATGTCACGGAACTTGAAGAACAGATTACCGAGATACAGGATGAGATTTCTATTCTTGAGGAGGAAATCGCCGAGCTTCAAAATTGGCAGGCCGCCGCTGAGGCGCAACTGGAAGAAATATTAACAGAAATTGCCGAGCTTCAAGCTGACCTTGCAGCCCTGGAATCTGAACTAGCTTTGCTTCAAGCTGCTGTTGAGAGCCTTCAGGATTGGCAAGTTGCCGTTGAAGCTCAGCTTGAGGAAATCCTGGCAGAACTTGGGGTATTGCAAACAGAGATTTCCGCCCTTGAGGGGGATATCGCAGCCATTCAAACTGAGATCGCTGTGCTTGAAGGAGAGGTTGCCACTCTTGCTGCGGATATTGCGGCAATTGATGCTGGTTTGGCTGCTCTTGGCGGTATTTCTGCGGCTCAGGGATTTTTTAGTTTCTTGAGTGGTTTGTTTGGGAGTGGCGGTGGGGGTGGAGTGCCGCCTACTTATGCAGCGAATATCACTTTGACGGGTGAATCAGTTGGGAGTGGAACGCTGAATGCCCCTATAGACACAACAGTTAACTGGACTTTTATGTGGAATTTTTTTAACGGAGATTATGATTTAGAATGGGTATAACATCATCCTTAACAGTTTCAAGTTTAAAACCTGATTTGCAAATTCTGGGAGCTTATCAGAATTTTATTTTTGGACAAAGTTTTTCAACTCAGCGTCTAAGCAATAGCTTTACGCCCACGTCTACTGTTTCTTCCCAGACGCTTCTTGAGTTTCAAAACTACCTTTTAAACGGTTTCAGATTTTGTCATACAACGAATAGCTCTGATACTACTGGCTCTCTATCTTTTCTGAGCTTTCTGGGGGCAAGCCCAACAGGAACAACCCTTTTTAATATTACGTCCACACAGGTCACATTTAATATACCTGTTTCTGGTGTTAATCCAACTTCTGCTCAACAGTTCGCGACAAAGTCTTATGTAGACAGTCAGGGTGGATCCTCAGCTTTAACATTGACAGGAGCGGTTACAGGCTCAGGTTCTTTATCTTCCCCTATCGTTACCACGTTGACACAAACTCTTGATGAAATTTTACCGCCTCAATCCAATGTGAGCATGAATTGGAACAAAGTTACGAATCTAGCCGATCCTGTTTCTTCAACCGATGCAGCGACAAAGAACTACGTGGATGCACTTAGTGCAGGATTTGATTTCAAAAGCCCTTGTAAAGCAGCGACAACCACGAATTTGACAGCAACTTACGCCAATGGTTCTTCAGGAGTGGGAGCAACACTCACTAATTCAGGAACCTTTGCGACTCTTTCCATCGATGGCTATACCCCTTCCTTGGGTGATCGCATTCTTGTCAAAAATCAAACACTGCGTGCTCAAAATGGAATTTACGCGGTTACAAATGTTGGATCGTCAAGCGTTGCATGGATTTTAACCCGTACCGGTGATTATGATATGGCTGACCAAATGACGCCAGGAAATTACATTGTCATTGAAAGCGGTACGGCAAATAATGGAAGCTCATGGTTGCAAACGTCTATTGTTGCCACAGTGGGAAGCGACCCTGTCACTTTTATGCAGTTTGGTTATGGGGCTTCTTCTTTTCTTGAGGTTTCGAATAACTTGTCGGATGTCAATAATGTGACTCTTGCGCGCTCTAATCTCAGCGTCCCCAGTATTGCCTATGTGGACGCTCATACATGGACGTCTTCAGCCATTACGGACTTTTCAACCGCTGTATTAGCAAAGCCGCTTAATCTGTTTGCGACTCCCACATCAAGTTTCTCGATGGGTGGGTATAACTTGATCAATTTAGCCAATCCGCTCAATCCTCAAGACGCAGCGACTAAAGCTTATGTGGATTCTCATGGAGGCGGTTCCGTTACTTCTGTCGGACTCACAGGGGGAACGGCACTAACGATTTCAGGATCGCCTGTCACCTCAAGCGGTATAATGAATATCACGCTTGGAACGGAGCTTCAGGGATTGTCTCTTTTGTCTTCAAATGGACTGCTCGTAAGAACGGGTTCGGGAGCTTACAGCACCAATCCTTACCCTGGAACGACCACGACCTTTTTAAGGGGGGACGGCACCTGGGTTTCTCCTTCTTCATCGGGGGGAACGGTGACCTCTGTAGGTTTAACGGGCAGCCCGGGGCTAACGATTACAGGGTCACCTGTCACGACAAGCGGGGTCATTACAGCGACATTAGGTTTAGAACTTCAGGGGCTGTCTTCATTGGCTTCTAATGGATTGCTGGTAAGGACAGGAACAGGTGCCTATAGCATTACCTC
>Ga0302319_10007360_pt1 | contig 21674 bp, 16 predicted proteins | sample Bog_T0_2_FD_203319 | JGI IMG/M metagenome (GOLD analysis project Ga0302319, IMG submission 203319) | Peat permafrost microbial communities from Stordalen Mire near Abisko, Sweden - Bog_T0_2 | ecosystem: Environmental > Terrestrial > Soil > Wetlands > Peat | place: Sweden: Abisko, Stordalen Mire... | reverse complement strand
ACCAACTTCATGCCGGAGGCGATTGTGCTGGGCGGCAGCGTGATGCGCAGCGCCGATCTGCTGCTGGGCGGCGTCAAGGAAGTCTTGCGGCAGAACTGCCGCCTGGTTCCATACGAACTGTGCGAGATTTCGCTGGCTTCGCTCGGCCCGGATGTGGGCTTGATCGGCGCGGCGCAGGTCTGGCATCGCCGCTTTCCTCGCGGCTAATCGAAAGCAACCATTGCGCGGCACCATCTGAGGCCGCTGCAAGAAGGCTTGGCGGAAGCCGGCCAATGGAGGATACGTTGAAAGTGGATTTGTCGGTCATCAATGGACGCTACCTGGAAGAGATTCTCGGTCAGCCGGAAGCGCTGCGGGCAACCTGGACGAGCCTGCGCAACCATCCGGTTCTGGACGAAATCAAGCAACTGCGCGACAAGGACAGGTTTCCGCGCGTCATTCTCACAGGGATGGGATCCTCCTACTTTGGAATGCACCCGCTGAGCATTGAGCTGGGCGAAGATGGCTGGACGCCGATCTTGATGGAAAACTCCGAGCTGATTCATCACCACGCGCATCTGTTGAAGCCCTCTTCATTGGTGATTGCGGTCTCGCAATCCGGCCAAAGCGCGGAGACAGTGCGGCTGCTGGAGCGCTTTGGCGGCGAATGTGTCGTCATTGGCGTCACGAACAACAGAGAGAGTGCGTTGGCGAAGCAAGCGAAGCTGGTTCTGCTCACTGAGGCCGGACAGGAGACTTCGGTCTCGTGCAAAACCTATGTGACCGCGCTGATGACGCACGAGGCGCTGGGAGCGGCGCTGAGCGGCAAGGATCTGGCGCAACGCATGAGTGTGCTGGAAGGCGCGGCGGATCTGGTCGAGGCGTATCTGCGCGGCTGGAAGGAGCACGTCGTCGAGTTGAGCGAGTTGCTGCAAGGCGTTCGCAACCTGTATCTGACAGGACGCGGGCGCTCGCTCGCCGCTGCTGGATTAGGTGCGCTGATGGTCAAAGAGGCCGTCAGCTTCCAGGCCGAAGGGATGAGCAGCGCGGCCTTCCGCCACGGGCCGATGGAGATGGCCAAACCCGAGACCCTGGTGCTGGTGATGGAGGGCGAAGAGAATGTGAGCGCGCTCAATCGCAAGCTGGTGACCGATATTCGCGACCGCACCGGCCGAGCGGAGTTGATCGGCCCTTCGGCGGAGATCGCGGCTCTGCGCCTTCCCAGCGTGTCGGTTCATCTGCTGCCGATTCTGGAGATTTTGACCGCCCAAATGCTAACCCTGGCGCTGGCGGCCCTGGCTGGCCAGGAAGCCGGAAAATTTGCTCATGCCACCAAGGTCACAAGCGAAGAATAATTTCAAGCCGAGGAAATAATCCCGATGAAGCGCAGCAAGTATCTGGTGACGATTGTATTTGCGATCTTTTTTGTCATCTCGCTGGTAACAAATATCCTCGGCCCGATTGTTCCGGATATCATCCAGAGCTTTCATCTGAGCCTCTTCGCCGCTGCGCTTCTTCCCTTCTCCTTCTTCATCGCCTACGGGGTCTTTTCCATTCCCGCCGGCTTTCTGGTGGAGCGCTGGGGCGAGAAGCGGGTTATCCTTACCATGTTTTCCATCGCGCTCGTCGGCTCGCTTCTCTTCGCGTGGCTGCACATCTTCCCCATCGCCATCGCCTCGCTCTTTCTTATTGGAAGCAGCATGGCTGCGCTGCAAGTGGCCATCAATCCTCTGCTGCGCGTGGCCGGCGGAGAGGAGCACTTTGCCTTCAACTCGGCCTTCGCGCAGCTCATCTTCGGCATTGCTTCCTTTCTCAGCCCGCAGATTTTCTCCTACGTTGTCCGCAATTTGGAGCACGAACCAGGCAAGAATCTGCTGATCTCGTCGCTGGCCGCAATTGTGCCCGAAGATATGCGCTGGATCTCCATGTACTGGATCTTCGCCATCGTCATCACAGCCATTCTGCTCGCCCTCGTATTCACCCGCTTTCCCAAGGTCGAGCGCAAAGAGGACGAGTCCGCAGGCACGGCCGGCATGTACGGACAACTGCTGCGCAAGCCGCTCGTCTGGCTCTACTTTTTTAGCATCTTCTTCTACGTGGCTTCCGAGCAAGGAACCTCCAACTGGATGTCGGAGTTCCTCTTCAAGTACCACCATTTCGATCCAGACACCACCGGCGCTTCGGCTGTTGGCTGGTTCTGGGGCCTGATGACAATCGGCTGCTTCGTGGGTATGATTCTGCTCAAATTCTTCGACAGCCGCCGCGTTTTGGGAGCCTTCTCCATCGGCGCGCTCACCTGCCTATCGTTGGCCCTCTTCGGACCCGCCTCCGTCGCCCACTATGCCTTTTCCTGCATGGGTCTCTTCGCCTCGGTCATGTGGCCCATCCTTATCTCCCTGGCGATGAACTCGGTGCTCGAACATCCCGGCGTGCTGGCCGGAATTCTCTGCACGGGCATCATGGGCGGAGCCGTCATGCCGCTGCTCATCGGGCGTGTTGCCGACTCGTTTGGATTGCGTACCGGCCTCTGCCTGTTGTACCTGACCTTCGGCTGGGTCTTTGCTGTTTCGCTCTGGGCCAAGCCGCTGATCACCAACCAGAAGTTTGGCGAAGAGAGGCCGGCCGCCAGCGCAGCATAGTTTTGCGCGGCGGCTGATAGGCTGGATATATGCCCGCACTCATCGCCAACTGGAAGCCCGCGCCGCCGATCAGCCCTGTCACTCTTCGCGGCCAGCACGTCACGCTGGAGCCGTTGAACGCCGAACGCCACGCCGAGGCGCTTTGGCAGGCGGTCAGCGGCCACGACGAACTATGGACCTGGTTGGCCGACGGGCCATTTGCCTCCGAGGCGGATCTGCGCAGGGCCATTGCGGCGAAGCAGACGGCAACCGCCGCTGTCTTTCTGGCAATTGTGCCAGCGGCAACGGGCCAGGCAGCGGGCTGGACCAGTTTCATGCGCGCCGAACCGGTTCACGGGGCCGTCGAGGTGGGCAACATATTGCTCTCGCCCGCGCTGCAACGCACCACCGCCGCCACCGAGGCCCACTACCGGATGGCGCTCCACATCTTCGAGCTGGGCTATCGCCGCTACGAGTGGAAATGCGACTCAGAGAATCTGCCCAGCCGTCGCGCCGCCCTGCGTTTGGGATTCACCTTCGAGGGCATCTTCCGGCAGCACATGGTCGTCAAAGGGCGCAGCCGCGATACCGCCTGGTTTTCCATGCTGGATAGCGAGTGGCCCGCCCGCCAGCGCGCCTTCAAAGCCTGGCTTGCCCCCGCCAACTTCGACAGCGAGGGCCGGCAGCGGCAGAGTCTCCAAGAGATTGCCGCTGCGCAGAGTTCCTAGCAACCATAAGTTCGATTATTTGTCGCCGCGCACCAACCAGAAACGCCCTAACCAGCTCAGCGCGTTGACCTTGGCAGCTTGCTCAGCGCATCCGTTACGATTCCCGGCGTCAGCACTTCAGGAAGCATTTGCGGCTGGCTCTGCCCCGGCGTGTAAAGCGCATAAGCCGGCACTCCGCTGCGCCCCAGCGCGGTCAGCGCCTGCGTGATGGCTTCATCGTGGCGCGTCCAGTCGGCGCGCAACAGAACCACGTTGGCGGCCTGGAAGGCTTGCTGCACAGAAGTCTGGCCGAGAGCCGCGCGCTCGTTCACCTGACAGCTCAGACACCAGCTTGCGGTGAAGTCCACAAAGACCGGACGGCCCTCGGCCTGGGATCGGCTGACCGCCTCGGCAGACCAGGGCTGCCACTGCCCTTGAGCTTCCGGTGGGGATAACGTCTCCGAAGCAGTCACCATTTCTTTCGATGCAAAGACAGACAGGCCTATCACCAGCAGCAGAAGCAGCGCGGCAACCATCGTCGCCCAGCGCTTCGCCGGCCAACGGCCCAGGAACCAACCGGCGACGGCCAAAAGCAGGAAGCTCGTCAGCAGCGCCACCAGCGCACCAGCTCCGTAAGCGCCGGCCAGCACCCACGCCAGCCAGATCACGGTAGCGAAGATGGGCACCGCGACGGCCTGACGGAGCACTTCCATCCAGGCGCCCGGCTTGGGAAGCCAGCGCGTCCAGGCCGGATGCAGAGTGAGCGCCACATAGGGCGCGGCCAGCCCCAGAGCCAGCGCCGTGAAGACGGCAAAGGTGACCGCCGCGGAGGCGCTGAGCGCGTAGCCGATAGCCACTCCCATGAAGGGCGCGGTGCAGGGCGTAGCCACAACAACAGCCAGTACGCCGGTGAAGAAGCTGCCTGTGTAGCCGTGCTTCTGGGCCAGCTCCCCGCCCGCGCTGGTCAGCGTCAGCCCTATCTCGAACTGCCCGGCCAGCGAGAGGCCCAGAAAGAAGAGCAACCCGGCCATCAGCGCCAGAAAGACTGGTGACTGAAATTGAAATCCCCAGCCGAGCGTCGCTCCCGCCGCGCGCAGCCCCAGCAACACGCCAACCAGCGCCCAGAAGGAAACCAGAATCCCTGCCGCATAGACCAGCCCATGAGTACGCAGCTTGTGCAGTTCAGTGTGGCCGGAGTGCACCAGCGCCAACCCCTTGAGGAAGAGCACCGGAAAGACGCAGGGCATCAGATTCAGCAGCAACCCGCCGAGAAAAGCCAGGCCAGTGGAACGCAAGAGCGTAAGCCAAAAAGCGGAGGAAGTCTGGCTCGCCGAAGAGTTCGCCGCTCCATCGGAAGCAGCAGCCTTTAGCCCGTACATTGGTTTGGCTAAGTCGTCGGGGGCTTTAGCCCCAGCGACCTGTTGTTGGGAAGTCTCGCCCAGGCTGGCCGCAGCCGCAACCGATCCCGGCAGCGCGACAATCTGATACGCCCGCCCACCGGAAAGCTCCAGAACCCCGCGCAACTGCGCCGGCTTCGCCGCCAGCTCCGCGTCCTTTTTCAAGTCGAGAATCAGTCCCTTCGCCGTTGGCGTCAGCTTTTGGGGAGCGGGATTGTCGAGGATGTCCTGATCTTCCGGGAAAAACTCGGCGGAACTCTCTCGCTGGCCGGTTTCGACGGTGAGGCGAAAGCCGGTTGGCGTGGGCTGGAAGTTGGCTTTGGCGCTGGCTGGAAGTGGCTTGGGAATCTCCGGCAGCGGCTTGTGGCCATTGTGAAAGAATTGCTCAGCTAGCGATGGTCCTCTGTCGTCTAGCAGTGTGTAAAGACCAATCCATACCTTGCGCTCGACTTCTAAATCGGCTTTGCCTGGTATACAGCGTTCTCGACAAACGAGCCAATCGACGTGGGCGTGAAGAGTAGATGGACCAACATTCCCGATCTTACCTTCTCGTTCGACTCCATTACTGACGATCAGTTTGAGAGGAAAAAGAACCTCACCCTCATACCCGTAGTCCATCAACGGGCCGAGGGGAAGACGCTTCGGAGCGGGAAACAGCATAGGTTCTGCGGTGATCCCAGTAGGCAGCGTCCATAGAACGTGCGGCGGCTCACCCGCATCGCCGGGGTTCTTCCAATAGATGTGCCAGCCGGGTTCCAACTTGAAATAGACGCCAGCCTTGTTCCAATCGCCGATATAGAGCGTGTCGTTCTGCACCAGGAGTTCTACCCGCACGTGCTCCGCATCAAAGGAGCTCGACGCCGCCCGCGCGGGCAAGCCAGCGGCGAGCAGAAGTAGAATCGCAAAAACAAAACGTGGAAGACGTTTGGTTATTATCAGCCTCCTTGTGGCGACGCTAACTCCGCTAACTCCGCAAAATGTGCCTCTACTTGCCCGTCCAATACGCGCGATGGCCGAGGTAATCCGAATCGTCGAGATTGGCCAGAATCACCCGCCGCAGCGCCAGCACGTCCAGGTCGCCGGTCTGCTGGTAGAGCACCTTGCCGTCGGGCGCCAGCAGCACCGTGTAAGGCACGCCCGACTCCCACTTGGGATCAAATGCGGCCTGCAAAGCGTAGGTGTCGGTGGTCGAAAAGATCAGATTGCGACTGCTGGCGTGCTGCTTCAGCAGGAACTTCAGCACTCCCGGCTTTTCATCGGGCAGATTCGTCGCAACGGTCACCATCTCAAGATCGCGCCCCCGGAACATCCGGTAGGTCGTCTCCAGATCGGGGAACTCGACAACGCAGGGGCCGCACCAGGTGGCCCAAAAGTTCACCACCAGAAGCTTGCCGGTGGGATTCGCGCGCAGCTTCTTGAGCGTCTCGGCCGTAGCGTCTTCCAGCGTCACCGGCTCGGCCTCAATCTTCTTCAGGTACTCCTGTCCGCTGGCGATCTTCGACTTCCACTTGGTGGAGCAGCCGAAGACGCCGGTATGATCGACCGGCACGGGCTTATCGGCCAGCAGCGCGTCGATGGCGTTGCGCGTGTCCTGCACCTTCACCAGCGACTCGCGCTGGCTATCGTCTACGCGGCCCTCGAAGCGCAGCTTGCGCTGGCCGTCAAAGATAAAGACGTGCGGCGTGGCCTTGGGACCGTAGGCGTTGGCCGTGGCCTGGGTGGCGCCGTCGTAGAGGTAGGGAAAGTTGAAGTGCCGGTAAGCGGCGCGAACCTTCATGTCTTCGAAGCCGTCGCCCACGTCGGTCCAGGCCAGCTCGTCCAGGCGCACGGCATTCGGGTCGTTGGGCTGAATCATCACAAACTGGACGCTCTTGTCCTGATAATCGTCCACCAGCTTCTTCAGGCGCGATTCATACAGTTGCGCCGTGGGGCAGTGGTTGCAGGTGAAGACAATCACCAGCACCTTGGCGGCCTTGTACTCGGCCAGCGTGTGGGTCTTGCCGTCGATTCCCGGCAGCGAAAAGTCAGGCGCCTGCGAGCCGAGGGCCAGCGTGGGGTGCGCGGAAGCGTCCTCAGCGGCGCAGATCGAAGCGGAAAAAGCCAATGCCAGCGCAAACAGACCCGCCAGTGCAAATGCTCGGATCGAAAACCAGTTAGCGGGATTCAAACGGGCGATTCTATTGTCCTTCATCGGTAGCAGCCTCTTAATCAACACACGATGAAAGTATACTCCGGAGATCGGCGTTCATCAGGCGCCTTGTCACCCAAGCCAGGGCTTTACCGATGCGCCTTCTTCCATTTCTCCAGCAGGGCGAGCACCTCTTCGGCGTGGCCGGCGGGCGTAACCTTGGGAAAGACGTGCAGCAGCGTCTGGTCCGGGCCGATGAGAAAAGTCGTTCGCTCGATGCCCCAGACTTTCTTGCCGTACATATTCTTTTCTTTCAGCACGCCAAACTGATTGCAGAGTTTTTCGTCTACATCAGCAAGGAGTGTGTAAGGCAGCTCGTACTTGGCGCGGAATTTGGCCTGGGCCTTGGGCGTATCGCGGCTGATGCCCAGCACCACGGCGCCGGCCGCCTGAAGTTTTTTGAAGGTGTCGCGGAAGCCGCAGGCCTCGATAGTGCAGCCGGGCGTGTCCGCTTTGGGATAAAAAAAGAGGATGACCGGCTTGCCGGCAAAGTCTGAGAGGCTGGCGGGTTTGTCTTCATCGGTTTGCAGCGTGAAGTTGGCGACTTGCTGATTGAGTTCCATGGGAAAGCACCTCGTCTGTTGATTGGAGGGCCGTTGGTGGCCATCGGGTTCGATTATTTCCGAAGTAAGTGGCAAAGAACCTTGCGCAGAGGGCTGGCGGCTGCCGTCCTGCTGGCCGCATCGCACCTGCCGGCGCAATATCCGGGCCAGGTCGCGAAGTCCAGCAAGGAAGCGCCTGAGTTGCGCTCCATCGCCGTGCTCGAGTGGACGGGCGAGGCAGGCAAGCCCACGGCCAGCCGCCTGGTGCCCGTGGCCTTGCTCGACGGCGCACGTATCGAGGGCGAACAACTCCAGGACGGCGGTATCTATCTGGCCCGACCGGTGCCGCTGGCGCTGGCTGGCGAGGTCGAGTACGAATTGCAGCAAAACGGCAAGCCTTTGGGCCTCTTCGACATAAAGCATGCCGGCCAGGAGCAGGGTTCGTGGGTAGGCTATGGCGCATGGAAGCCGCTTCCCGCCTTCAAACCCAAGCCGTCGAAGCCGGAGCAAATCAAGATCGACGATGAGAACAGCGACCGGCCCGTTCTGCATCGCAAACACCACGCCGAGGACAACCGTGCGCCAGACAGCGGCGGCTCTGACTCCGGTCCGGCTTCGAGCGCGCCGGCTGCCGATCCTGACCGGCCCACGCTCCACAAGAAGGAGCCAAGCCCCGACACAACCAACACCGCCCCTCCGCCGGACGACCCGGACCGGCCAGTGTTAAAGAAGGGCCGCAAGAAGCCGCCGGAAGACACCGCGCGCGTGGATTCGCTGCCCGATGTAACCGATCCCGACCGGCCCCGGCTCAAACGCGGCAAGTCCAGCGGCGACGGCGCCGGGCTGGCTCCCACGCTGATGGGCCTGCCTCCGGATATGCAGCAGGCGGTCGCTGTCTCCGATGCCAGGAGCCGTCCCGAGCACCCGTGGAGTTACAGCTGGGCCAACCCCGAAGATGAGGGCAAGATGAAGTCGGCCCTGGAAGAGATCGCCCGCGACGCGCTGGGGCTGAATCCGCCTCCTGTTCCGCCAGCGCCCGCGCCCAAAAAACCAGCCTCGCGGAAGAACGCCAAACCTGCGCCTCCGCCGGAGCCGCCTCCGCCCGCGCCGCTTTTGGACGAGCAGTTCCGCGTCTTCGAGCTGGCCTACAACTCCGGCGCAACGCTGGTGCTCACGGCGCGCACGGATGGTCCTCTAACCCAGCAGAAGTTCGTGACCCTCATCGCTCAGCCCGACCTTTATGGCAACGTGCTTGTGCTGCTGAAGAACGTGGCAACGGGCGCTCACTTGGATGAGACTCCGCGGATGCGACTCATCGACGCCGTGGACGCGATGGCCGACAACCGCGGCGAACTGCTCTTCGAGTTGCGCGGCGCGACCCAGCGCCAGTTTGCTCTCTACCGCGTTCTGCGCGGCCAGGCCGAAAAGCTCTTTGTCAGCGGCGGCGGCAGCTTGGGGAGCGCGAGCACGGAATAAGAAGCGAACTCCCGCGCTTGACTGCCCAGTATGATTCTGCTATCAAAGGGGCGTCCCGTAGACTGATCTTTGGCGCGATTCCAGCCCGCGTCCTTCGTGTGGCCAGAGTCCGTTCAACAAAGGAGCCGTAGTGAAATTCAACCGTTCGTCCGAGTCCTCGCAACCCTTTTCCATGGGGCGTCTTCTGCTGGTCAGCATCAGTGGCCTGTTTCTGGAGATCGTCCTGATCCGCTGGCTCGGCACGGAGGTGAAGATCTTCGCCTTCTTTCAGAATCTCTCGCTCATGGTCTGCTTTCTGGGCTTCGGCGTTGGCTGCTTCACCTCCAACAAGCGCGGCAGCCTGCTGCCCTCGCTGGCAGCCGCGACCGTATTGGTAACTGCCGTCAGCCTGCCCTTCGATTCCTGGCACAGAATGCTGCGCCTCATGAGCTCGGTTCTCTCCTTCACGCCCGACGCCGCGCTCTGGGGCGGCGCGCTCAAGCTCTCGCCGGCGGAGTACTACCAATACTTCGCGTTTTCCTTGCTTGTGGTCCTGGGATTCCTCATGCTGATTGCCATCGCCATGATCCCGCTGGGCCGTTGGATTGGCTACTATCTTGAATCCGCGCCCAACACCGTGACGGCCTATTCGGTCAACCTGCTGGGCAGTCTGGCGGGAATCTGGCTTCTGGCCATCCTCGCCTATTTCTGGCTTCCACCCTCTTATTGGTTCATCCTTGCCTTTGCCCTCATCTTCTTCGCGCAGCCCGTCTCCTGGCGCTCGGCGCTGGTAGCCAGTATTCTGCTGGCTGTTACATTGCTTGCACTGAAAACCACAAACAGCGGCTCGGTCTACTGGTCGCCCTACCAGAAGCTCTCCCTGATGCAGACCGGCAATCAGGAGTACAACATCCTGGTCAACAACGAGGGCTATATGTCGATCGCCAACGTCAGCCCCGATGCGTTGGCCCGGAACCCGCAACTGGCAAGCAACTATCAAAACTCTTCCTATGACAGCCCCTTCCAATTTGCCAGCAGCGTGAATCGCGTCCTGGTTGTCGGCTCCGGAGCGGGCAATGATGTAGCTGCCGCGCTGCGCCATGGAGCCTCGCGTGTCGATGCCGTGGAGATTGATCCGCTGATCGCAAGCCTGGGGAAGAGCCTCCATCCCGAGCAGCCCTACGCCTCCCCGAAGGTTCATCTCATCAACAACGACGCCAGAAACTATATGCGCCAGTGCCATGAGAAATATGACGTCATCCTCTTCGGATTGCTCGACTCGCACACGGAGTTTTCCGGCTACAGCAATATGCGGGTGGATAACTATGTCTACACGGAAGAGTCCTTCCGCGATGCGCGGCGGCTGCTCAATCCGGACGGGATCATGGTTCTCAAATTCGAGGTGAGGCAGCCCTGGACCTGGATCGGGCAGCGCTTCTATGCCATGCTGAGCGGCATCTTTCCCCGTCCGCCGTTGACCTACTACGCCGGGCCCGTCGAGGGGTTATTCAGCGCCACGGTTTTCATCGAATCCGATTCCACAACCCCCTGGCAGAAGGCTCTCGACAAGCCGTCGGCGGAGTTCCTCAACGCCCACCCGCCCGCATTCCCGCTCACAGTTGACCATGCCCCGCCACCCACCACGGACGATTGGCCCTACGTCTACCACTTCGGCCATTCCATCCCGCGGACCTATTACTCGGTCTCCGCGATCATCCTGGTGATGGCGCTCTATTTTGTCGGGCCTTTCTTCAAGATCAAAGAAGGCAGCACGTGGCAGTTCTTTCTGCTCGGAGCGGGATTTTTCCTGATGGAAACCCAGTTGGTCAGCCGCCTCGCCCTGTACTTCGGCACCACATGGCTGGTCAATTGCGTCGCCCTGACCGGCATTCTTTCGGTTCTGCTCGTATCGAACCTCTATGTCAAAGCGCGGCGTCCAGGTAACCTGGGCATCTTCTATGCGCTTCTTTGCGTCACGATTCTCGCCAATTACGCAATCAACTGGACTCTCATTCCAGGCTCCGGCACGCAGGTGGGCATCCTTATCTGCCTTGCCTACTGCGTGCCCTTTTTCTTTGCCGGAGTCATCTTCACCGAGAGCTTCCGCCGCTCGGCCGGTCAAAGCAGTGTTTTCGGCGCGAATATGCTCGGCGCGGTGGCTGGAGGTCTGGCGCAGAACCTTTCATTTATAGTCGGAATGAAGGCTTTGCTGCTGATTGCGGTTTTGATCTATGGCGGCGCGGCTCTTCTGCAAATTCTGAAGCCCAGGTTGAGCATTGCACGGTAGCCATTCTTCCGTACGACCGGCAGATAGCTTACTTACAGCTACGCATGTAGGGTACTGCGTGGACCGGAAGGTCCACGCGACAGCCGGCCAGGAGGCCGGCGCTACCCCATGCAACAGGCCGCTCACTTACGACTAGATCGCTCACTCAAGACTCTTGAATGGGCTGGCGCATACAACACATCGAGCGCATGGGCCTCAGCAAGGCCTGCGGATAGTGAGTAACCACCTTCTCAATCGGCAATCCCAGCACTTCAATCTGCGAGAGATCGCCAATGCCGACATTGTTCTGACTGGCCAGCAGCACCATATTGTCGCAAGTGGTAAAGGGCGCAGTGCCGCGCACGGCGAGCGGGTTGCTGTAGCCCATCACGGAGATGCCCACGGCATCGGTCGAGACCGGGTTCAATCCCGCGATGAGAACGCCCGGCGCGGTCAGCGCGGCATTCGGCGCCCAGGGGCCTTCGCCGCCGCTGATTGAGGTGATGCCGTCGATAATGGCGATGTGAACCCGGCGCGCCGCATTGATGTCGGCAACGATGCGCGGAATGCGTGCGCCGGCGTCGACCATGGGAGTGCTGGTGATTGCACCCGGAGGATTGATGCCATCCCAGTCTGCCGTGCCGGAGCCGTGCAGAGGACCGCGGTAGCCGATAGCGTTCTCCGATGGGGCTTGCGTGCCATACAGGGAGTTTGGCGTCGATCCGTAAACACACTTCATCGAGAGAGTTACGCCTGCCGTCAGGTGCTGCTTCATCTTCGCCAGCGATATGAAGATGTCGGTATCGTGGTAACAATGGTTCAGTCTAAAATAAGAGAATAGATAGCCGGTGCCCTCAACATCCAAATCATAGTACTGGCTTCCGCTGCCCAGATTGCGCGTATTCTCCAGGACAACATTGCCCTGCGCGAGCAACGTCGGCACATCCCATCCGGCGATCGTTAAAACCTGGTCCAGCGGCTGTAAAAATGGCACCGAGTCCACAAACCGCACCATCTTCGCTCCAGCGGCGAAGAGCAGCGCAGCCAGCGCAATGGCCGTATTGCCATTCGTGATATAGGTTTCAGTCGCTGGTTTGCCCAACATTCCCTCGTAGGGGCCATCGCAGGTGAGGTTGACCTTCACGGTGACGGTCTTGTCTTTGACCATCCCTTCAATGCCGCCCAGGAGCTTGAATGCCTGGCCAAGAGCGTCTTGCACCAGCGAGGTTGTATAGCTGGTGCAGGCCACAATGGCCACCTTGGCGTCGGCGCGAGCCATGCCTTGCGGGGAATAAAACCCGCTTTCACTCTCGCATCCACTGGCAAGCACAGCCGGCGCGCTCGCCGCAAGTCCCAATCCCAGGCGGAAGAATCCGCGCCGGGTGCAGTCAGTCAGTTCGTTTTCCATCCTAATCTCCTTTGACCATGAAGACGCTCCGAATTGTAAGCGCGCACAAGAGGACAGTCAACACCAGCCGACAAACCTCATAGGCCGCGCAAAGATCAGTGCCCTCCGTGGTAAGGATGCCCCGTCAAAATCGCAAATGCCCGGTAGATCTGCTCGGCCATCACCAGCCGCGCCAATGCGTGCGCCAGCGTCATCGGCCCCAGCGAGAGCAGCAGGCTGGCACGCTGGCGAGCTTCACCGCTCCATCCGCTGGCCGGCCCAATGGCGAAGACGATATGCTGCGTCCCCTCGTCGCGCCGCTCACCCAGCCACGCGGCAAAGGCCTCTGATGTCATCTGTCTTCCCCGGCTGTCCAGCAGCACCGCCACAACCGGCGTCCGCCCCTGCTGCCGCTCCAGCCAATCGAGCAGCGCCTTCTCGGTGCGGAAGGCCTCCGCCTTGCAGTGCGCAAAGGCCGAGCAGCGCTCCAGATAGATTGCAGTGCCGGCGTCGAACTCGTCCTTCGAGCCGGGGCGCGCGCCGATGTGGGCCAGTGTGAGATTCATGGCTTCGAGGATACCCCGCCGCCACGGCAATTGCATCAGCGAATCCGCGCAGCGCCCTAAGCGGGCATTTCGGAACTGCTTTGCGTTGGCTTCAATGTGGTCACTGTTGTCCATTTTTGGGATTTTCATCACTCTTTCTCCAATTTTTCATAGATCACGCAGGAGTATATGTCTTGATTTTCAGTGACAAGTACTTTAGTTTCAATACAAATAAAAGATTTCAAACGATAGAAAAGAATGGCAACTGTCGTGCATATCTAAAACAAAGCCCTCTTTCACCTTCCGGGGATAGATCTCTGCCAAGCACGACCCTGAGGTGAAGAAAAACAGATTTTGTCCTTGTTGCTTTACGCCGTACAGCCTTGCAGATGCGAATCGGGTTCACCCCCTCAACCGAGACGCCTTAGCTCAATCACGAATCGAGAAGCGCCCCTTTAAGGGCTTCCGGTTCCAACGACTTTCTTGGAGGATGTCAATGCGAATTTTCCGGTTTCTAAGCGCGATGCTCGCCCTCACTGTAGTCCTGGGGTTGCTTGCGCCATCCATTTTTGCGCAGGAGACAACAGGCGGCCTTCAGGGCACGGTAAAGGATCCCTCGGGTGCCGTGATCTCTCACGCCCGGGTTGTGGTCACGGGATCGACGCTCGTCGGTTCCAAGGAAGTCACTACAGACTCCAGCGGCTACTACCGCTTCTCCAACCTTCCGCCAGGCACCTACACACTCACGGTGACGGCGCAGGGCTTTGACACCCTCAAGCGCGAAGGCCTGGTTCTCGAAGTCGGCCATCTCCCCAGTGTGGACCTGACCCTCACTGTTGGCGCGGTCAAGACCGTCGTCGAGGTCAGCACCGAGGGACCGCTGATCGACACCACCACCACCACCACGCTCACGAACATCCCGGAAGAAGCGCTTCAGAATGTTCCCCACGGAACTTCCTTCCAGTCGGTCATTCAATTCGCTCCCGCCGCTCGCAATGAGCCTCTGGAGGGGAATAACACTACGAGCAACGGCGGCGGCTCGTCTTCTCCGGGCAACGGCAGCAACGGAGGAGCCTTCGGCTTCTCCATCGCCGGCGGCTCTGACTCGGAGAACTCCTACCTGGTTGAAGGCCAGGAGACAGCCAACATCATCGGCGGCTACTCACATACCAATGTTCCAATCGACTTCATCTCGGAAGTGCAGATGAAGACCTCCGGTGTTGATGCCGAATACGGCGGCGCCCTGGGCGGCGTAGTCAATGTCATCCTAGTAAAGGGCACCAACGCATGGCATGGTTCGGTATTCACTTCGTTCCAGGACGGCTCCATGAATGGATCGCCGACGGCGGCTCCGCGCTACGATCCGAGCAACAGCGGCACGTCTAAAGCTTGGGGTGTCATCGACCCGACCTACCAGAACTATCAGCCCATCAGGCCCCACACCAGCGATGTCTGGCCCGGCTTCACGGTCGGCGGCCCGCTCCTGAGCCTGCTTCCAAAAGTCACGAACAAGGACCGCATCTATGGGATCGTAGGTTTCAATCCTGAGTTCAACAACTATGAGCGGAAGTTGAATTACGGGCCATCGAATGGCGGCATGGTGCCCTTCAGCAATAACACCCGGACCTATTACAGCTACGCGCGTCTCGACGCCGAAGCCACGAAGAAGATTCGCGTCTACGGATCGTGGCTCTATCAGTTGCAGCGCGAATACGGCGAATCGCTGCCGGGCGACGACTCGGTGCAAGGTTATTACAACACCTACACCGGCTGCTTTGGGGCCGCCACGTCCGCGTCTAACCCCTGTCTGTCAAGTGGGGTTCCGCAGTTTGCATTCGCGCATCCTCAAGGCTCTGTAGCTCCCAATCTTACCCTCAACACCGGCGCGGATATCACGATTACGCAAAATCTGGTTTCCACCACGCGCTTCGGCTACTACTTTGAGAACTATCACGACTTCAACTATCCGCAAACCGGAACGATCTATAACTTCGAAGACAACGGATTAGGCAATACGGACACCAACGGAATTCTACTCTCCACGAGTGCTCCGCAACTGAACGAATCCACTGGCTACCAGAATCTTTCCATGGATGCCAACTTCACCCACAAGAATGCCAACAAGGCCATCCAGTTCGATCAGGATCTGGCCTGGTTCAAGAGCGGCAAATTTGGCACGCACAACTTGAAGGTTGGTTACCAGTTGAACCGCGATTCGAACGACATCTACCAGAAATTCAACACTCCCTACGTTCAGGTCTGGCCCGGCACGACGAACCCATATTCTCCGGCGGGAACCACCGGCGCGGCAAATTGCGCTATCGTGGAAGGATATACCGGGAATGCGGGTTGCATGGGCACATACGGTACCGTTGATGTCTACGATGCCGGAAGCGAAGGAAAAGCGACCAGCTACAACCATGGTTTCTTCGCTCAGGATGCCTGGACCATCGGCAAGGGGCTGACCGTTAACTTCGGACTCCGCATGGAGCATGAGAATCTGCCCGCCGAGGATCAACCGAACGGCGCAACGAATCTGACCCCGATCAGCTTCGGCTGGGGTGACAAGGTTGCACCGCGCATCGGCGCCGCGTGGGATGTCTTCAAGAATGGCAAGGCAAAGATATTCGGCGGCTACGGCGAATACTATGACCAGATGAAGCTGAATGTGGCCATCAGTTCGTTTGGCGGTCAGTATTGGCAGGAGTGCTGGTATGCTTTGATGACTCCCAATCTCTCCTCCATCAACCCCGCTTGGGCCAGCGATGGCCGCTACTGCGAAGGCGCGCTCGGCTCCAGTCAGGCAAATGGGGTCAATAATACTCCCACAGGAGCTTTTTTCCTGGAAAACACGAATATGCGCACCTTCCCCACCTCCTGCTCGACATGCAGCGCGACGGAAGAAGGCGTGGCTCCTGACCTGAAACCCTACGCTCAGCATGACTCAAACTTTGGCGTGGATTATCAGCTCAAGCAAAACATCGCCGTCGAGGCGCGATGGGATCGCAGACGACTGGACCATGTGATAGAAGACTCCTCGATCTTCGACCCCTTGACGGGCAGCGAAACCTTCGTGATCGTCAACCCGGGCCAAGGTGTCAATTCTACCTTCCTGGGCTTCTGCAACTTTCTTTACCCGGCCGCCACGAATCCCGGAGCTTGCACCTCTTCGACGGGCCAACTTCCTCCTTCCAAGACGATTCCTGCTGCTCGCAGCTATGATGGCCTGGAATTCCGCCTCACCAAGGCCGTTTCCAATCACTGGATGGGGATGCTCTCCTACACGTGGAGCAACTTCCGCGGCAACTATACCGGCCTGACCAGCTCGGACGTAGCCGACGGCAACGGCGGACGCAATGCGCCCAACAACAGCCGTTCCTTCGATGAACCGTTCTTCTCATGGAACGCCGAAGGCGGGTCTTCCAGCGGCCTGCTGCCTACCGATCGCCCCAACGCGCTCAAGGGCTACGTCTACTACGATCTCGGATGGCTGAAGAAGTTCACCACCGACTTCGGCGTCTTCCAGTCCGCTTACAGCGGTACGCCGCTTACCAGCTACCTGGATGTAGGTTATGCCTTCCCAGGCGCCTTCCCGACCGACATTGTGGATCGCGGCAAGTGGATTGACGTCACCCAGAATCCATCTTCCGGCGTCATCACGACGAGCGCGCCTTATACCAAGCGCACCCCGTGGTACCTCGACACGGATTTCAACGTCAAGCAGAGCTACAAGATCACCGATACGAAGGTTCTGGCCTTTGATGCAACGTTCACCAATTTTCTTAACCAACATTCTGTAACATCCATGGGCCAGCAGATCGACTCGAATTACTTCCAGAGCTTCATCATGCCTGGTGGTCATTGGCTGGGAGACGGTCCGGCTTTCTATGCGGCTGCCATGAGTCCGTACAACTACACAGCCCTGATGAACAACGCGCCCACCAACCCTACCGCGGCTGGCGGACCGCTCACCGTCGACAGCCAGTATGGCAAGCCCTTGTTCTATCAGCCGAGCCGCAACATCCGTCTGGGCCTGCACTTCACCTTCTAACTGCAACCAACTTGCAAACCTTGGGGGACCTGAGCGATCAGGTCCCCCATTCATTTGCGCGTCGATCAATTAGTGCGAAACAGAACGAATAGCAGCGGCCGTTTACCGCTTCCGCGCCCGCCAGAACGAGCTAATGCCCAGGTAGAGAAAGACCGCCGTCATCGCTGCTGCGATGAGGAACTTCTGATGGTCGGGGCCGTGCATGAAGCTGGCTCGCATGCGCCAGAGAGCCTGGGAAAAAACCAGCGCAAAGAGGAAGAAGAAGGCGCCGGTCACCTCCAGCCACAAGATGCCGCCCACTCGGCGGAAGGGACGCAGAAAGCCGCGCGCGCCACGCGCCACGCCGCCGGCAGCAAGCTGCGTGACGGCTCGCCTCGCCGCCTGCACGTCCGTAGCGAGTCCGCGCACTCCGTCGGCTCCAGCCGCTTGAGTTGCGGGCGCATTTGCGGCGGCGCGCGCCCCGGCGGCCATGCGCTGGCCGGCTATGCGTCCTGCAACCCGTAGCCCGATGCCCAGGGCGCGTCCGATGCGTTCTGCTCCCATTTCGTTATGATGGTAACAGGGCCGGTTGCCGAGCCGCTTTTTTCGCCGATTTGCGGCGATTCGCACTTGCTCTCTTACGGCAACGGAAGTAAGGTAGAGGAATCCAAGCTGCTGAGCGCGTTTTTGCGCTGGCAGCTACCCCTGGAGGCGCCTGTGACAACACGATTGCGCGAACTGATTCAGCAACTGGGCGAGGCCATCCATGAGTCGGTCATCGAGAGCGAACAGATTGCCGGCGTGGTGCAGGATATCCGCCAGCACGGTTTCGACGTGCTGCTGATGCTGGAGGCCACCATCGGGCTGAACGACGTTGCCGCCAAAGAGGCCGCCGACTCTCAGGAGGTGGAGGTCGCCGCCGGCCCGGGCGGCGCCGAAGCGCCCTTCACGCAGAGCGATCTGAGCTTTCTACGTTCGCTGCGCATCTCTGTCGCAGGCGAGCGGGAGAACCCTACCGGCCCGGAGCAACGCTAATCTGCTCACTGGTGGCCCCGACAGCAATATCGACCTGCGATTTGCGCGGACATCTTCAAACGAAATCGGCTTCTAACTGACCTCCGCCGCCGAGTTTCCCTTCATACTAAAATAGAGTCAGCGGCGCATCCCCGCAGAGAATCGAGCAGACATAATGTATGAAGTCACCGTGGAGGCAGGTTTCTCCTCCGGCCATTATCTTCGCAACTACAAGGGCAAGTGCGAGAACCCGCACGGGCACAACTACAAGATTCGCGTGACGCTGGCCGGGCGCGAACTGGACGCTGCCGGCCTGCTGCTGGACTTCAAGCTGCTCAAGCAGGTGCTCCGCCCGGTCATCGAGCGCATCGACCACCGGATGCTCAACGATCTGGAGCCGTTTATCGAGCTGAATCCCTCGGCCGAGAACATGGCCAAGTACTTCTATGAGCAGACCAACGAGCAGCTTGCCGCGATGACCCAGGGCCGGGTGCGCGTGAAGGACGCGACCATCTGGGAGACGGACACGACAACGGCTACTTATTACGAGTAGCGGCAGAGTCAGTTCATCTGGCTTGACTTGGATTTGAGGTACTTCTCGAAGGGAATCTCGAAGTCGTAGAGTTCGTTGCCGCCGGCGTCGCGCAGCTTGCGCACCAGCAGGCTGGCCCCCACGAGCGGGTGGTCGAGGCCGGAGACGTCGTAGAAGAGGAAGCCGGCGCAGGTCGAGTGCGGCGCAACGGTCAGGGAGCTGTACTCGAAGGTGTTGAAGTCCTGCTCGATCTCCTTGTTGCTGGCTTTGGGTTTGAGCTTGATCTTGGGAATCGGGCTGGGCATGGGGATGCTGCCGCCCCCGCGCTCCTTGCGCGTCATCAGCCTCTCTACGTCTTCCGGCTCGGCGGCCTGGATCTTGTCGCCGGCGGCGGTGAGGAAGAGAATGCGCGCCTCGCTCAGATGGATGGGCCGTTCGCCGTTGTTGGTGACGATGAGCCGGATGGGCATCACGCCGTGGGCAAGATAATCGACGCGGAAGATGGATTGCTTTTCACGCGTATCATAGGGTTCGGCGGCGATGACCACCTTTTCGTCGTCGTGCGCCTCGACCGCGGCAAAGGCCGTGGCCGGCTGCACCGGAGGCGGAGTGTGGTCGCTGGCCAACGCGGTGAACGTCAGCCCGAGCAGAAATAGTGGAGTTGTCCGCAAAAAACTCATCGTGCTCGACTTTATCATCCTAGGGCCGCCTGTATCCTATGAGAGTTAGACCGGATGAGGAAAAAACCGTCACCGATGATTCTGTTCCTCTACAACCTGGCATTGCTGGCGGCGTTGTTGCTGGGCGCGCCCTGGTGGCTCTGGCGCATGGCCACCAAACAGAAGTACCGCGAGGGATTGCTGGAACGGCTGGGCCGGGTGCGGCTGGGCCTGACGCAGCTTGATCGTCCGATCATCTGGGTACACGCTGTCTCGGTGGGCGAGGTGCTGGCCGTCAGCCGTCTGGTCAAAACCCTGGACACCGCGCTGCCGGAGTACCTGATCGTCGTCTCGACCACGACGAGAACCGGCCAGGCGCTGGCGCGCGGGCGCTTTGGAGCCAACCGCGTCTTCTATTGCCCCCTGGACCTGCCCTGGGCGGTGCGCGCCTGTTTGCAGGCTCTCCAGCCGCAACTGCTGGTGCTGGCCGAGACCGAGTTCTGGCCGAATCTGTTGAGCGGCTGCTATCGGCGGAAAATTCCCGTGGCAGTAGTCAACGCCCGCGTCAGCGACCGCTCGTGGCCGCGCTATCGGCGGCTGCGCTGGTTGTGGCGGCCAATTCTCGCGCCACTCAGCCGAGTTCTGGCGCAGAGCGAGACTGACGCCGAACGGCTCAAGGCTATCGGCTGCCGGCCGGAGCGGGTGACAGTGGCGGGAAATCTGAAGTTCGACGTGAGCGCCGCGGAAGAGTCTGAGGCGACGCGGTTGCTACGCTCGCTCGCCGCCGGGCTGCGGCTCGTCGTCGCGGGCAGCACGCTGGAAGGCGAAGAGGCCGCATTGCTGGAAGCTTGGCCGCGGCTGCTTGCAGCCGAACCGCAACTGGCGTTGGTGCTCGGCGTCCGCCATCCGGAGCGGTTTGACGCTGTGGCGGCGCTGCTCAAAGACTCAGGCTTCGCGTGGGTGCGGCGCTCGGCTTGGCGGGCGAAACCGGAGAAGTTGCTCCAGCCGGTCAATCCCGGCGAAGTTGTTCTGCTCGACACCATCGGCGAGCTGGCCTCGGTCTACTCGCTCGCCGCCGTAGCTTTTGTGGGCGGCAGCCTGCTTCCGGCCGGGGGACACAACCCGCTGGAGCCGGCGCAGTTCGGCGTTCCCCTCGTAATGGGTCCGCACTTTGCCAACTTCCGCGCCATTACAGAGGATTTGCTGGCGCATCAGGCGGTTCGCATCGCCGCCAAGGAGGAGTTGACCACAGTTTTGATCGATCTACTCGACGACAACAGCGCCGCCCAAGCGATGGGCGAACGGGCCAGGCAGGTCTTCCTGAGCCAGGCCGGCGCAACCGGCCGCACTGTCGATGCGCTGATGGAGTTGCTTGCGGCTCGGAAAGTTGAGCGCCCCGCATGAGCCAAAGCAACTTTGCGCGACGTCTACTGTTTCCGCTGAATCCGCTCTACCGGCTGGCACTGGCAGTGCGCGAGTTGCGGCTTGCCCTGGCGCCGGAGCCGGTGCGGCGGCTGCGATCTCCGGTGATCAGCGTCGGCAATTTGTCCACCGGCGGCGCGGGCAAGACGCCGCTGACCATAGCGCTGGCCAAGGCCTTGAAGGAGCGCGGCGTGCGCGTGGATGTGCTCTCGCGCGGCTACGGACGGCAGAGCCAACTGGCTGCCCGCGTTGATCCGGATGGCGCCGCCAAAGAGTTCGGCGACGAGCCGCTGGTGATTGCTTGGGAGGCTGACGTTCCCGTTTTCGTTGCCCCGGAGCGCTACGACGCCGGAGTGCTGGCCGAGGCCGATGAGGCGGCAGCGCAGCCGGCCAGCAATCCAGAGCTGGAAACGCCGGAATGGTCTACGCCGGGCTGGGAGGAAGAGGCGTCTCTGAGCCAGCCGGGGAGTGCGCTGGTCAGGGTAAAACCCTCCCTGGCGGTCGAAGTCTTCAGCACGGGCGACGAGCCAGCCGAAGCGCCGCAGAAAAGCTCGGCTTCGGCAGAGCAACCCCAAGCCAATGAGTCGTCTTCGGCAATGGAGCCGGCCGTGGCTGAGCCGCCTCGTTCTGTTCATTTGCTCGACGACGGCTTTCAGCATCGCCAACTGGCGCGCGATGTGGATATTCTTCTTTTGAATCAGCAAGATTGGAGCGACTGGCTGCTGCCGGCGGGCAATCTGCGCGAGCCGCGCGAGGCCGCGCGCCGCGCTACCGTGATCGCCATTCCCGCCGACGAGCCGGAGTTGGAGGTGGCGCTCGGCGTATGGGGTTGGAGTGGCCCGCTCTGGCGATTGCAGCGCAAGATGGAGATTCCGCTGGTTCGCGGCCCGGTGGGCGCCTTCTGCGGCATCGCCCGCCCGCAGCAATTCTTCG
>Ga0302319_10007358_pt1 | contig 21675 bp, 18 predicted proteins | sample Bog_T0_2_FD_203319 | JGI IMG/M metagenome (GOLD analysis project Ga0302319, IMG submission 203319) | Peat permafrost microbial communities from Stordalen Mire near Abisko, Sweden - Bog_T0_2 | ecosystem: Environmental > Terrestrial > Soil > Wetlands > Peat | place: Sweden: Abisko, Stordalen Mire... | reverse complement strand
ATGTAATTTTCATTGGCATAGTGATATTCGTATTGATATAGGTAATATAAAATATAATTTGTAATTGTTATGTAAATTCGTGCATAGCATGTAAACTGCCCGATGTATCGAGTGTGACTTTGTCAAAGTAGGGCGGGTTGCCGTCGCGGCGGGGGCGCGACGCAGGCGTGCCCGCCGTGCCGCGCCTGCGTCGCGGAGGGACAGCGGCGGTGAATGACATGAAACCAAGCACGCCGAGCGGCATTCTCGCCTTCGCCGCGCTCGTGGAAATCCTCACCGGCCTTGCGCTGTTGATCGATGCGCGTCTGGTCATCGCCTGGCTGGCCGGCGTGCTGATTGCCGACGCGGGAACGTTGCTCGGCCCGTTCCTCGGCATCGCGTTGCTCGCGCTGGGGCTGGCCTGCTGGCCGGAGCGGCGGCAGGCCGACAGCGTCACGCCGGCCTTCCGGGCGATGCTGATGTACAGCGTGATGATCGCACTGTACCTGGCTTATCTCGGCATTGGCTGGCAATGGGCCGGCCCGTTGTTGTGGCCGGCGGTGGTGCTGCACGCCGTGGTCGCGCTGTTGCTGCTGTGGACCTGGCGCGGCAGCTTCCACCCCAAGGAGGACAGCAGGTGAACGCAACCCTCTCCTGGCGCGGCATCCATCGGCGGCGCCTGCTCGCCACGCTGGCGGCGCTGCCGGTTCTGCCCGCGGTCGCGCGCGCGCAGACGCTGGCCGGGCCGCTGCCGTCCTGGAACGACGGGGCGGCGAAACAGGCGATCCTCGACTTCGTGCGTGCCACCACCGATCCGGCCAGCCCGGCCCAGGTGGCGCCGGAGGACCGCATCGCCACCTTCGACCAGGACGGCACGCTCTGGGTCGAGCACCCGATCTACACCCAGATGGTCTACTGCCTGGACCGGGTGCCGGCGCTGGCGGAAAGAAAGCCCGCGCTGAAGCATATCGAGCCGTTCAGGACCGTGCTGTCGGGCAACCGCGAAGCGATTGCAAAGCTGCCCTTGACGGCTTTCGAGGAGATCGCCGCCGCGACCCTCACCGGCCTCACGGTGGATGCGTTCAACGCCGACGTGGCCAGGTGGATCGCCACCGCGAAACATCCTCGCTGGGACCGGCTGTACACCGATCTGGTGTACCAGCCCATGTTGGAGGTGCTGAGCCATCTGCGCGCCAATGGCTACAAGACCTTCATCGTCACCGGCGGCGGGCAGGATTTCGTGCGCGTCTATTCCGAGCGTGTTTACGGCATTCCGCCCGATCAGGTGGTCGGCACCGCCGGGGTCACCGCATACGCACGCGGCCGGAACGGCGAGCCGTTCCTGATCAAGCAGCCGAAGCTGCTGCTCAACGACGATTTCGCCGGCAAGCCCGAAGGCATCCATTTGATGATCGGCCGCCGTCCGCGCGCCGCCTTCGGCAATTCCATCGGCGATCGCGAGATGCTGGAATACACCAAGGCCGGCGACGGCACCCGGCTGTCGATGCTGGTGCTGCATGACGATGCGAAGCGCGAATTCGCCTACGGCCCGGCCGAAGGTCTGCCCGACACCAGGGTCGGAACTTTCACCCAGGCGCTGCATGACGAGGCGCGCAAGGCCGGCTGGCCGGTGATCAGCATCAGGAACGACTGGAAGCGGGTGTTCGCCTTCGACTGATCCGCGCCTTCCGGCATCAGGAGCTCACGGCATGCAACGACCTGTCCTGCCCACCTTCGCGTTCGTTCCGGCGATGCTGCTGCTTACCAGCAGCTTCGCCGCCGCGGCCCCGCCGCATCTGGCCGCCTCCACGCCCGTGGCCGAGGCCATCCTGGATGGCCGCAACCAGCAATTCGTCGTCCGCTTCGATGCGCCGATCGACCATGCAGCCGCGCGGCTGGCGATCGTGCGGAATGGCAACGTTGTCGAGAGGCTGCATCCGCTGCTGGACAGCGCGCCCGACGTCCTGTTCGCCTCGGCCAGCGCACTGGCGCCCGGACACTACACGCTGCACTGGCATGTCGGCGCGGCTTCCGGCGGTGACGTCGCGGAGGGGGACATTCCGTTCACGGTGCGGTAAGCAGGCGCACCGGCCGGACAGCGGAATGACACCATGAGCCTGGCAGCACGTGCCGCCGCCGTCCTTTCATTGCTCGGCTTCGCCTGGGCGTGGCCCGCGCGGGCGGATGAGCCGGCGCGGTTCGTCGGCGCCAAATCCTGCATCTCCTGCCATGCGGCCCAGGCCGCGCTGTGGCAGGGGTCGCACCATGCCCGCGCCATGCAGCAGCCGACGCCGCAAACGGTGCTGGGCGATTTCAGCGGGGCGCGATTCACCTTGTTCGGCGTGCCCACCACGTTCTCGCGCGCCGGCGAGCGTTTCATCGTGCGCACCGAGGGGCCCGACGGCTACCCGCACGACTACGACGTTGCCGCCACCTTCGGTGTGGAGCCGTTGCAGCAATACCTGATCCGCCTGCCGGGCGGGCGGTTGCAGGCGCTCGGCATCGCCTGGGACAGCCGGCCGAAGCAGCAGGGCGGCCAGCGATGGATCGGCCTGTATCCCGACCAGCGGCTGCGCGCCGGCGACCGGCTGCACTGGACCGGGCGCGACCAGACCTGGAACTACCAGTGCGCCGCCTGCCACTCCACCGACCTGCACAAGAATTACGACCTCGCCACCGACAGCTACGCCAGCAGCTTCGCCGACATCGATGTCGCCTGCGAGGCGTGCCACGGCGCCGGTTCGGCCCATGTCGCCTGGGCCGAGGCCCGGCCGAAGTCCGCTGGTCCGGTCGCGCCGGGCGAGCGGATGGGTCTGGCCAACTGGCTGCGCCCGGCCGACCCGGGGCAATGGGAGATGGACGCCGCGACCGGCATCGCCCGCCGCGGCGCGCCGCTTGTCTCGGCGGAACTCGACACCTGCGCCCCGTGCCATTCGCGCCGCAAGCCGCTGACCGAATCGGCGGCGCCGGGGGCGCCGTTCCTGGATGGCTATCTGCCGGCGCTGCTCGAACCGGGGCTGTATTTTCCCGACGGGCAGATTGACGGCGAGGTGTTCGAATACGGTTCGTTCGTGCAGAGTCGCATGCAGTTGGCCGGCGTCACCTGCTCGAACTGCCACGAGCCGCACGGCCTGAAGCCGCGCGCCGAGGGCAATGCGCTGTGCGGCCAATGCCACCTGCCGGCGCGGTTCGACACCCCGGCGCACCACCACCACGAAGCGACCGGCGCCGGTGGGCAGTGCACTGCCTGCCACATGCCGACCCGGACCTACATGATCGTCCACCAGCGGCACGACCACAGTATGCGGGTGCCGCGGCCCGACCTGTCCGCCGCGCTCGGCACCCCGAACGCCTGCACCCAGTGCCACAGCGACCACCCCGCCGACTGGGCGGCGCGCGCCGTCGCCGGCTGGTATCCCGGCGGCCGGCAGACCGCGCCGCACTTCGGCACCGCTTTGCAGGCCGGCCGCACCGGTGCGGCCGATGCCGAGCGGCTGCTCGACGCGCTGATCCTGACCGCCGGCCAGCCGCCGATTGCCCGGGCGAGCGCGCTCCCCGCCCTGCGCAACCTGGGCGGCGGCGCCTCCGAGCCGGCGGTGAAGGCGGCGATCGCCGATCCCAGCCCGCTGGTCCGCTCGGCGGTGCCGCGCGCCTTGCCGGAGGTTCCCGGGCGCGGCCTGGTGCAGGCGGTGGCGCCGCTGCTGGACGATCCGGCGCGGGCGGTCCGGGTGGAAGCGGCGCGGGCGCTGGCCGGCGCTTCGGCGCAGCTGACGCCGCCGCGGCGCGACGCCCTGGCGCGCGCCACGCGGGAGCTTCTGGCGGCGGAGATGGTGGATGCCGACCGGCCGGAATCACATCTCAATATCGGCTTGCTGCACCTGCGCGGCGGCCGGCCGGACGCGGCGGAGGAGGCCTGGCGCACCGCGCTGCGGCTCGATCCCCGCTTCGTGCCGGCGCTGGTGGACCTGGCCGACCTCGACCGCATGCGCGGCCGGGACCAGGAGGGCGCGGAGATGTTGCGCCGCGCCGTCGTCCTCGAGCCGGACAACGCGGATGCCTGGCACGCGCTGGGTCTGCTGCTGGTGCGCCAGCACGACGCCGCCGAGGCGCTGCCGGCGCTGCGCCGCGCCAGCGAACTGGCGCCGGACAATGCGCGCTACGCCTATGTTTATGCCGTGGGGCTGAATGCCGCCGGCGCGGCGGCGCCGTCCATCGCCGTGCTGGAGGCGGCGCACCAGCGCCACCCGGCCGACCGCGATGTCCTGCTCGGCCTGATCGCCATCGCCCGCGACGCCGGCGACATGGACACGGCCCGGCGCCATGCGCGCGACCTGCTGGCCCTGGACCCGGCGGACCCGCGGGCGCGGCTTCTGGCCGAGCAACTCGAGGGCCGTTAGCAGGCTGCGGCAAAGAGGGGGCCGCGCCTGTCGGACAAGGAGGCGTTGCGCATCCGATCAAGCCCGGCCGGCTGTTTCCGCCGCCTGTTAAGGGTGTTATCCCGATACGCTGGCATCACGCCGTACCGTCCTCGCCCGAGCGCAGCCAGTTCGCCATCAGCGACCACACCACCGCGATCCCGGCCGCGCCGAGGAACATCCCGGAGAACCCCCAGGTCAGCAACCCGCCGAGCACGGCCAAAGAGAGCAGCGGCGCCGGCACCTCGGGGCGCTGCATGTCCAGCACCGGGCGGAGCGCGCGGTTGGCGCCCATCACCACCAGCACCAGCCATCCGGCCAGAAACAGGGCATTCCACAGGCTTCCGTGCCACAGCCACAGCCAGAGCACCGCCGGAATCCACACCGGCCACGGGCCGATCTGCAGCACGCGGCAGACAAAGCAGACAAATGCCAGCACCGAGGCCAGCGGCACCCCGGCCAGCATGAAGCCAAGTCCCGACAGCGCCGCCTCGATCAGTCCGCAGGCGATCAGCCACAGCGCGACCGACAGGATGGCCCGCCGGGTGGCCGCCAGCGCCCCCTGGCCGGCGCCACCGCCCACCGCGGTGGCGAACCGGCGCAGCGTGCGCAGCACCGGCGTGCCCATGCCGAGCGTCTGCGTCGCCAGAATGATGCCGAAGACGATTTCGCCGATCGCCGAGAGCAGGTCGGTCAACTGCCGGAACACCACCTGCGCCGCGTCGAGCAGCACGCTTTCGGACTGGCTCGCCAGTGCCGGCAGGTTGCGCATGTCCTGCTGCCAGGTCCGCACGATGCGCTTGCCGATGACGGGGATATCGTTGAGAAAGGCCGGCGGTTCCGGCAGTCCGTTGGTGGTGATGTTCGCGGCCATCATCCAGGCGTCGCGGAACACGAGGCGCAGCGTCAGGCTGAGGTAGATCAGCGGCAGCGCCAGCACCACGAAATACCCAAGGCCGATCAGCGCCGCCGCCAGCCGCCGCCGCCCGCCCAGACGCTGCTCCAGCCGGTCGGCGACCGGCCACGCCGCGACCGTCATGGTGAGCGCCCAGAGCAGGGCGCTGACGAACGGCGCCAGCGCCCTGAAGGTAACCCCGAGCAGGACGCCGCCGGTCAGCAGCGCCAGCGCCGCCTCCATCAGGGAGCGGCGATCGCCCCGCGCGAGCGTCACCGGCTGTGGCGGACCGGCGGCAACCGGCGAGGGGGAGCTTTCGCCGTTCAAGGCGGGCGGCTCCCCGCCCGCGCCTTTCCTGCCGGGAGAGGCCGCCGCGCCGATCCCGCCATCCTGGCCTCCCTTTCGCGCAGCCGCCGCACGACCGCCAGTTTGCGGCCCGCGCGGCACCGGTCCATACAAATTCGCCAGAGCGCGTGGGCTATGCCTGCGCTTCCAGCCACCCCTCCGCCGCCCGCTCCGCCCCCGAGGGCAGCGGGGCCGACGGATCGCTCAGCCAGGCCACGATGTCGCTGATCGGCAGCGTCCGGTCCAGGTCGCGCAGCAGCAGGTGGTAACCGTTCGGGTAATAGGCGATCCGTGGCCCGTCCGCCCCGCCGCGCGGCAGCGCCTGCCAGGTGGAGGCGGTCGCCGCCTGCGGCACCAGTTCGTCCTTGCCGCCATACAGGAACAGGCTCGGCACCCGCATCCGTGGCGCCGCCGCCAGTGCCGCGTCCATCAGGTCCACCAGCCCGCCCAGCGCGTCCACCCGCGTGCGCCGGACGGTCAGCGGGTCGGTGGAAAGCCGGATCAGCGCCTCGCGGTTGTCGCTGGCGGTGATCTGCACCGGCCCGCGCGTCAGCGCCAGCCCCGGCGCCAGGGTGCGCATCACCCACAACGCGCCGGAGAGGACGAAATTCATCCGCGCCCGGCCCCAGACCGCCGGCGCGATCAGCACATACGACACGTCCGGCGGCGCCAGTTTCCCGGTCGCCAGCACCATCAGCACCGCGGCACCCATGCTTTCGCCCATCAGCACCAGTGGCACGCCCGGGTGCAACCGGCGCAGCAGCCGCACCATCTCGGCCGCATCCGCCACCAGCGCCTCGCCGCTGGGCCACAGCCCGCGGCCGGGCGCCTCGCCGAAGCAGCGCTGGTCGGGCGCATACAGGGCCACCCCGGCGGCGGCGAAGACCGGGGCGGGATATTCCCAGGCGTCCCGGCTGTCGTTGAAGCCATGCAGCGCCAGCACCACGGCCTGGGGCTTGCCGTCCGGCAGCCAGGCGCGGAAGGGCAGCCGCGCCCCGTCCGGCATGGTGAACGCCTCCCCGGTCATCGCCGCCGCCACCACCGCCGGCCCCGGCGGGGCTTCCATCGCCACGCAGCCATCCAACGCCATCGCCACCCCCAGACCCAGCACGCCGCGACGCGACAGCCCGGCGCCTTGCGTCCGGGCGATAGCAGGACGGAACGGACGCTGCGAGGTTGAAAGCACGGCCCCCATGGCTATCATGGCGCAGGCCCCCCGGGGCACCCTCCAGTTCCTGAGGTCCCCATGCACGGCGCCGCTGCCCCCGTTTCCCCCAAGGTACCCGTTTCCCCCAAGGTAATCGTGTCCACCAAGATAATCCCCACCGAAACCGTCGCCAGTGAAACCATCCATGTCGACGACCGCACCGTGGCCTGCGACGGCGGCGACGGCGCGCTCGGCCATCCCCGGGTGTTCCTGCGCATCGAGGGCAGCCAGGTGACCTGCCCGTATTGCTCCCGGCGATTCGTGCTCAATCCGGGGGCCGGCGGCGGGGCCAGCCACTGAGCGACGCCCCGGGCGCGACCGGCCCGCTGCTGGCCCAGCCCCATCTGGTCCTGCCCCATCTGGTCCTGCCCCATCTGGTCCTGATCGACGGATCGGGGTTCATCTTCCGCGCCTTCCATGCCCTGCCGCCGATGACGCGGCCGGACGGCACCCCGGTGAACGCGGTGTTCGGCTTCACCAACATGCTTGCCCGGCTGCTGAAGGACCATGCCGGAACTCACTTTGCCGTGATTTTCGACGCCGGTCGACTCACCTTCCGCAATCGCCTCTATGACCTCTACAAGGCCCAGCGCCCCGAGCCGCCCGAGGAGCTGCGGCCGCAATTCGCCCTGGTGCGCGAGGCCACCACCGCTTTCGGCGTCCCCGCCATCGAACTGGCCGATTGGGAGGCGGACGACCTGATCGCCTCCTACGCCCGCGCCGCCGAGGCGGCCGGCGGGCGCACCACCATCGTCTCGTCCGACAAGGACCTGATGCAACTCATCCGGCCCGGCGTGAACATGCTGGACCCAATGAAAGAAAAACCGATCGGCCCGGCCGAGGTGATGGAGAAATGGGGGGTGCCCCCCGGCAAGCTGGTCGAGTTGCAGGCGCTGATGGGCGATTCGGTGGACAACGTGCCCGGGGTGCCCGGCGTCGGCCCAAAGACCGCCGCCCAGCTGATCACCGAATATGGCGACCTGGAAGCGGTGCTGGCCGCCGCGCCGGCGATGAAGCCGTCGAAAAAGCGCGACATGCTGATCGCCCACGCCGACGCCGCCCGCTTGTCCCGCCGCCTCGTCCAGTTGCGCGACGACGCGCCGCTGCCGGTGGCGCTGGACCAGCTCGGCGTGCAGGCGCCGGACCGCGCCAAACTCGCCGCCTGGCTGCACGCGCAGGGGTTCCGCAGCATTGCCCTGCGCCTGGGCCTGGAGGGAACGCCCGCCGCGCCACCGCCACCGCCGAAAGGCCCGCAAGGGGCGCTGGATTTCGCCGAACCGTCCGCCCGCCCGGCCGCCCCGCCCGATCCGGGCGAAGGCCGCGCCGCCTATGTCACCGTGACCACGCTGGAGGCGCTGCAAGCCTGGATCGCCGAGGCCAGCGAAGCCGGCATCGTGGCGCTCGACACCGAAACCGACGGGCTGGACGCCATGCGCGCCAATTTGGTGGGCTTCTCGCTGGCCACCACGCCGGGCCGTGCCTGTTATGTGCCGCTGCGTCATGCCGACGCCGACGGCCGCGCCCCCGAACAAGTGCCGGTGGCGCAGGCCCTCGCCGCCCTGGCGCCGCTGCTGGCCGACCCGGCGGTGCTGAAAGTGTTCCTGAACGCCAAGTTCGACATGCTCATCCTCGCGCGCGCCGGCGCTCCCCTGGCGGCGCCGCTGGACGATGCGATGCTGATTTCCTATGCCCAGGACGCCGGCCGGCACGGCCATGGCATGGACGAGCTGGCGCTGCTGCACCTGCACTACGCCTGCATGAGCTTCGATTCCGTTACCGGCACCGGCCGCGCCCGCATTCCGTTCGGTCAGGTGCCGCTCGACCGCGCCACCCGCTACGCCGCCGAGGACGCCGACGTTACCCTGCTTCTATGGCAGCATCTGCGCCCGACGCTGCGCAGCACCGCCTCGCTGGCGCTGTACGAACAGATCGAGCGCCGGCTGGTGCCGGTGCTGCTGGAGATGGAGCGCGCGGGCATCAAGGTGGACGCCGATGACCTGCGCGCCATGTCGAAGGATTTCGAAACCCGCATGATTGTCATGGCGCATGACATTCACCGGATGGCAGGTTTCGAGTTCAATGTCGGCAGCCCCAAGCAACTCGGCGAGGTACTGTTCGACCGCATGTCCCTGCCCGGCGGCAAGCGCATGAAAACCGGCGCCTGGGGCACCGACTCCGGCGTGCTGCAGGGGCTGGCCGATCAGGGCCACGACCTGCCGGCGCGGGTGCTGGAATGGCGCCAGTTGCAGAAGCTGAAATCCACCTATGCCGACGCGCTGGTGGAGCAGATCAACCCCGACACCGGCCGGGTGCACACCAGCTTCGCCATGGCCATCGCCAGCACCGGCCGGCTCTCCTCCACCGATCCCAACCTGCAGAACATCCCGATCCGCACCGAGGAAGGCAGCCGCATCCGCCGCGCCTTCATCGCCGAGCCCGGCCATGTGCTGATCTCGGCCGACTATTCGCAGATCGAGTTGCGGCTGCTCGCCCACGTGGCCGACATCCCGGCGCTGAAGGCAAGCTTCGCCGCCGGCGAGGACATCCACGCCCGCACCGCCAGCGAAGTGTTCGGCGTGCCGATGCAGGGCATGGACCCGATGACCCGCCGGCGCGCCAAGGCGATCAATTTCGGCATCATCTACGGCATCAGCGCGTTCGGCCTGGGCCGCCAGCTGGGGATAACCCCGGGGGAGGCGCGCGCCTATATCGACGCCTATTTCGCCCGCTACCCCGGCATCCGCGCCTATATGGAAAAAACCAAGGACGACGCCCGCATCGCCGGCTTCGTGACCACCCCGTTCGGGCGGCGCTGCTGGATTCCCGGCATCGACGACCGCAACGCCGCCCGGCGCGGCTACGCCGAGCGCCAGGCCATCAACGCCCCGCTGCAGGGTGGGGCGGCCGACGTGATAAAACGCGCCATGGTCCGCCTGCCCGCCGCCTTGTCGGCCGCCGGGCTTTCCGCCCGGATGCTGTTGCAGGTACACGACGAATTGCTGTTCGAGGCCCCGGCGGCGGAGGCCGAAGCCACCGCCGCCCTGGCCCGCCGCGTCATGGAATCCGCCGCCACGCTGTCGGTGCCGCTGGTGGTCGAAACCGGAACCGGCCGCAACTGGGCCGAGGCGCACTGAGAGTTTATGAATGAATGCCCGCTGCGCTCGGATCTGGCCGGAAAGGCTCGATGATATCAGCGGGCGTTCATTCGCAAGTTCGATTGCTTCACAAGCTCTGACCCAGGCTATTTCGCCAGTTCGCGGGCGAGGGCGCGCAGCAGGTCGGCGCGGCTGACCAGCCCGATGACCTTGCCGTCCTGCACCACCGGCACGCGCTTGATCTTGCGGTCGTAGAACAGCCGCGCGATTTCCCGGGTGGAGGTGTCGGGGGCCACGGTCACCGTGTCCTTGCTCATCAGCTTGCTGACCTGACGCTGCTGCGAGCGGATAGCGTTCATGAAGGTCGGCGCCAGTTCCAGCCCGTCGGCAAGGTGGTCGAGCCACCAGGATTGCCGCTCGGTGAACTCGCCGTGCCAGCGCAGCAGGTCGCCCTCGGTCAGCATGCCCACCGGCCGGTTCTCATCGTCCACCACCACCAGGCCGCTGATGTGGTTGTCCGCCATCAGCAGCACGGCGGTCAGCAGCGGCGTGTCCGGGTGCACCACCTTGACGTCGCGGGTCATCACGTCTTCCGCTGTCAGTGGCGAATCCTCGAGCATGGTCGTTCTCCCTTCCTCAGTTCGCGAGATATGCCGGCGCGAAACCGTGGTGAAAGCCAGGCGACGGCCCCCGCGGAGCCCCCCTTCGATCCCGGAGGCTGGCAGGCGCCGCCGTGGGCAGGATATACGCGGTGCCGGCTGCGGGGCCAGTCCCGGGGCGGCAGGGCGGATGTGCAATGGACACTGTTTACCGCGGCGGGCTGGATACCGCCGCCGGGCGCCGGCTTGCCTGGCTGGACAGCATGCTGGTGGACCACGGCGTGCTGCGGCTGGTCTGGACCAACGCCGGCCCGGTGCTTCCCGGGCGGCTGTATCGCTGCAACCACCCCACCCCGGCGCGGCTCTCGGCCATGGTGCGGCGCTGGGGCATCCGCAGCGTGCTCAACCTGCGCGGCCCGACCGGCAACGGCTCGGACGCGCTCTCGCGTGAGCGGGCGGGGCAGTTGGGCCTGGCGTTCATCGACCTGCCGATGTCGAGCGGGCGGCCGCCACCACGCGAGCGGCTGCTGGCGCTGATCGACGCCCTGCTTGCCCTGCGGGAGCCTGGCCTGGTGCACTGCAAATCCGGCGCCGACCGGGCGGGGTTCGCCGGGGCGGTGTTCCTGCTGCTGCAAGGTGCCGCGGTGGCCGAGGCAATGGGCCAGCTTTCGCTGCGCTGGGGCCATTTGGCCCGCTCGCGCGCCGGCGTGCTGGACGCCGTGCTGCGCGCCTATGCGCGCGAGGGCGAAGGGCAAATGGGGTTCGCCGCCTGGGCGCGGGATGGCTACGACCCGGAGGCGATCGCCGCCGGCTTTGCCGCCGGGCGGCTGGGGTCGTTGCTGAACGACCTGGTGTTGCGGCGGGAATAGCCGCCCGAGCCGGCCAGGGAAGGCGTCGAAGCCACGCCCGGTCGGCGGCGATCTCAGTCCGCGACGTCGATCCGCGCCCAGCTTATGTCGGGGTCGAACCGGGTGAACCGCGCCACCGTTTCGGCGGTCTGCGGCCCGAGGTCTTTCTGGTACACCACCCCGTCCGGCCCCATCTGGAACGACATGATGCCGGAAGCGCCGTATTGCGCCGGCCAGGCCAGCACGGCGAAGCCGCCGGTCAGCCTGTCGCCGGTGAGGAACGACCTCGCCCCCCCCGGCGCCGACCGTCCCTGCGCGGTCAGCATGCGGAACCGGTAGCCCTGGAACGGCACCTTGCCGGATTGCAAGGGTTCGATGGTGTAGCCTTCCTGGTCGGCCAGTTCGCCGAGCGGCGCCAGCGGACTCGGGTCGTCGTCGTCGGTGGCCGGCCAGAACAGGCCGTCATGCTGCCCCGGCGAGGCGATGAAGTGGCGGGCATAATCGCCGGTGCCATCGGCCTGCCGGCGGCGCTCGAAATAGTCCTTCTGCGCGTCGGCGACCGCGAGCAGCGTGCGGATGGCATCGATCTCGTTCCGGCCGATCCGCCGGTCGACGATGTCCTGCGCGCCGGCGGCCGAATCGAAGTGCCAGCGCCCGCCGGCCTGCACCAGCGGAACCGGCAGCGGCCACTCGTTCGCGCCGACCACCAGGGTCCGCCGGTCCGGCGACGGCGCGTCGAGCCGGTGCATGGCCCCGAACGCCTCGAGAAAGCGCCGCCGCGCGCTGTCGTCGGCGACCGGGTCGCCGGACACCAGCAGTTTCTCGCTGCCGGGGCCGAACACGTCGCGCAGCGCCGGCACGCTGCCGGCCTTCAGCGCGGTCTCCAGCGCCGCCACGGCGTCATCGGGGGTGGCGTAGTCGGCCGCGAGGGAAGGCGCGGCGAAAGCGAGCAGGATGGCGCCCAGCAGCATCCCGATCCGATCGGCCATGGCGTTTCCCCGCATCACCGGTGCCCCCGTCCGCCGCCGCCGCCGCCGCGATGACCACCACCACCGCCGCTGCGCGGGCCGGGGGCGGGGCGCGCCGTCTGCCGGCTCTGCTGGCCGCGATTGGCGAACTGCCCGGCGTTGCGCCCCTGGTTCATGTTGCCGAAGGCCGGTGGCTGCTTCGGTGGCGGGCGGGCGGGATTGGCCGGCCGGTTGGCGGGGGCCGGTCGGTTGACGGGGCGGTTGGCCGCCTGGGGCGACCGCTGGGGGGCCGGGCGCTGGCCGGCCTGTCCGGGGCCGCCCGGCCTTTGGGCATTGGGCCGCTGGGCATTCGGCCGTGGCGCCGGCGGACGCTGCACCAGGTTTGACGGAACCCGCACGTTCGACCGGCCGACCGCATTCGGCGGCAACCCGCCCGCCCCAAGCGGCCTGCCCACCGGCCCACCCGGCGGCGGACGCCAGGCGCCACCTCCGGGCGGCCGGGCCGGCGCCCGCCACTGGGCGTTGTTGATCCGCGCGTGATTGACGTTGACGTTGTTCCAGCGGTTGACGTTCACGTTGACGTTGCCGCGGCCCCAGGCCGGGGTGGCGAGGCCCCACAGCGAGGAAACCACCCCGACCCCCACCCCGAACGCGATGCCCGACGCCAGCGCCGAGCCAACCCCGTAGGCGGGCGGGTAGGGCAGCGCCACCGGCGGGGTGGCCGGGTAGGGCCAGGACCCGTACACGACGGCCGGGTTGTAGGCCGGCACATACACAACCTGCGGATTGGCCGGCTGGATGACGACGGCATCCTGCGACAGGCTGACGACCTGCTGATCGGTCGTCGTCAGGTTGCCGCTGGCCTGTGCCTGCCGGCGCAGCCGCTGCACCGAGTCCATCACGTCCGCCTGCTGGGTGGCGAAGGCGTAGCCAAGCTGCTGCAACCAATCCAGCCGGTCATTCATCATCGCCAGCACGTCGGGGAACGGCACCAGCGCCTTCACGCTCGGGTCCCAGGACTGCGATTGCAGCGCGGCTGCCAGCGCATCGCCCTTGAGCGCGGCGTTCGCCGGCAGCTTCACCCAGCGCGCCGCGTCCACGATTTGCAGCGGATTGGTGCTGGCCATCAGCATCGGCGTCAGCAGCGGATCGGGATACAGCGCAATCGGCGCCAGGATCGCGTCGAGCTGCTCGGGGCTGTAGCTGGTGGCAGCGTCCTCCTGCTGCGCATAGGCGCGGGGCACCGGCGTCATGCCCGGCGGGACCAGCAGGAGCGCGGCACAAAGGCAGATCACAAGCCGGCGCATGTTGGTGCCCACTCCGCGGTCCTCCCGGTCTGACCGGTGGGCGCGGGCTTGCCACCGCTGTCCCACCCGTTCACCCGCCGCAGAGTGAACGAAGAAACCCGGCCGGCGCAAGCGCGGCATGATCAACGGTCCGCCGGCCGTCGATTCCGACGTAAGAACGAACCACGCTCCACCGAGAGGCGGGCCGTCGTTGCCGCGTCTGGACGACCAGCCGGCGGGGGTGTCCGCCCTTCGCGCTGAAGAATTGGTGGGGGCGATCGAGCGAACCACGGCCAACCGCGCGCGCCTTCTCGCCAACGGGACGCGGGCAACATTGCGGGCACAGTCGTCGGCTTCGGACCAGATTCCCGATCCGATGACCGCTTTGGGTGGACAGCGGCGGTTCACCTATGCCGGGGAGAGCTTCCGCTCCCGCTCCCCCTCCCCCTCCCCCTCCCGAAGCGGGCATTCGCAGGTTCAAAACCGAGTGGGAGCAACCGGCCGGGTTTGGCCGAAGAACGAACCCGCTTCGCGGGATTGGTGCGTGGGGTAACGGCGTTGGGTCGTGCCCAGTAGCGGCGGTGGATTGAACGAGCCGGCGGGCAAATAGCGCCTCGCATGATGGCTCCTGTCGTTTCCACGAAGGAGCCACCCCATGAACAAGCCCCTGCCTCCGCCTGTTCCCGGCAGTATCATCTCACGCTTTGCCGCGTTCCTCGGCCGCTCGCCCGATACCGCCGGCGTGCGTTCCTGCGTCATCTGGCGCCGTTACGGCGGAAGAAGTGGATGGTCTATGCCAAGCGGCCCTTCGCCGGGCCGCAGGCCGTGCTCGCCTATCTGGCCCGCTACACCCATCGGGTCGCCATCTCCAACCGCCGGCTGCTGGCGATGGACGCGGCGGGAATCGCCTTCCGCCACAAAGACCATCGCCGCGAGGGCGCCGACTGTCGATCTTCCTTCCGCGCTTCAGCTGGTCCCTTTGTCGCTTCAGCAAGCGGCCGGCGCTGGCGGGGCAGGGGGGCGACGCTTTCACTGTCGACGCGACACGCAAAGCGGCTGGAATCCGCCGCTTTTTGCCCACCCAGGCGCGATAACACCCGTTATCGCGCCTGATGGAATTATTCGGCTTGCCCGGGCGCCCTCAGCCGCGCGAATTTGGCGTCATGACCGAGCCGAGGCCGTCCGAACCGCTCGCCGCCGACCCGCCGGCACGCAACCCGTCCGCCGATCGCGCGGCGGTGCCGGACGGCGCAGTGGTCGCCCCGACGGCCGGCGGCGCGGTCGTGACCACGCCGAATGCCGCCGGCCAAGCCGCGCTGGCGACCGCGCGGGCGTTGGCCCGCAACGCCGCGGCGCCGGCGACGCTGCGCGCTTACCGGGCCGACTGGGCGCACTACGCCGCCTGGTGCGCGCAGGCCGGGTTCACCCCGGTGCCGGCCGACCCGGTGACGGTCGGCGCCTATCTCGCCAGCCTCAAAGACACCCATGCGCCGACCACGATCCGCCGGCGGCTGTCGGCGATCGGCAAGATGCACCGGTTCAACGACCTGCCGTGGAACCCGTCGCACCGCGCCATCCAGGAGCCGCTGCAGGGGCTGCTGCGCCAGCACGGCCGCCCGGTGCAGAAAGCCGCGGCGCTGTCGCTGGACCTGCTGCGCCGTCTGGTCGCCACCTGCGACCGCAGCGCCCGCGGCCGGCGCGATCGCGCCATGCTGCTGTTCGGCTTCGCCGGCGCGCTGCGCCGTTCTGAACTCGTGACCCTGCGGGTGGAGGATGTCGCCATCGTCGCCGGTGGATTGCGCCTGCGGATCGCCCGCAGCAAAACCGACCAGGCCGGGCAGGGGGCGGAGCTCGGCCTGCCGCGCGGCAAGCATGTCGAGACCTGTCCGGTGCGGGCGCTCGACGATTGGCAGACGGTCGCCCGGCGGAAAGCCGGCCCGCTGTTCCGCCGCATCAGCACCGGCGGCAACATTGGCGACACCGCGCTGCACCCGGACGCGGTGCGGCGCATCCTGGCCTACCGGGTCCGGCTGGCCGGGCTGACGCTGGAGGGGTTCGATCGCATGAGCGCGCATGCGCTGCGCGTGGGCTTCATCACCGAGGCCTACGCCAAGGGCGTGCGCGACGAGGACATCATGCGCCATACCCGCCACCGCGACCTGCGCACCATGCGCGGCTACGTCCAGCGCGCCGGCCTGGTGAACGAAAGCCCCGCCGGGATGCTCGATCTCTGATGCAACTCCGCTTCCCCTGGGAGGCGGACAGGCCGGCCCCCGCTGCGGCACCGGCACCGTCGCCAGAGTCCGCGCCGACCAAACAGCGCGGCCGGCGTGTGGCGCTCGCTGCAGGGCTGGCAGCGGAGCCGGGCTGGCGGTTCCACCACCTGACGGTCAGCGGACCAGCGTCCGACCTCGCGGCCTTCGCCGGCGCGGCGCGGGGTTCGGGCGTTACCCCCTGGCAGCTCGACCTCGCCGCCATCGAGGAGGATGTGTTCAATCTGGCGGCGGCGCAGCCGGCGCCGCCGCGGACGCTGACGATCGACGGCTGCCGGATCCTGGCGCGCCAGTTCCGCGCCCGGGTCGAGGCGCGCCAGGCGAAGGCCGCTTCGCTGGTCGGCCGCAGCCGCGCCTGTCCGTTCGACCTGCATGCGCTGCTGCCGGTGCCGGCCGCCATCCTGCAGCTTGGCCCGACCCATCCCACGTCCCTGGCCTGGCTGTCGGCGCATTGGGGCATGACCGACCGGCCGCGCCAGGTCGCCGAGCGGCAGCGGCCGACGACCGGGCGGCGGCTGCCGCCCGGTCACGCCGTGGTCGGCTACGGCTTCTTCACCGCCGGCGAAACGCCACACGCGGCGATTGCTGCACTCAGCGGGCGCTGGCCGGCGCTGCGTTTCGTGTTGCGGCCGCGTCCGCCCGGCTGACGCGCGCCGATGGACGGGGGCGCCGATCCACAGGCCGGGCTGGTCAGCGAAGGGCAGGGGACACCGCTGCTCGCGCTGGATGGCTTCAATGGGCCGTTGGAGCGCCTGCTGGCGCTGGCCCGGACGCAGCGGATCGATCTGGCGCGCCTGCCGCTCGGGGATCTGCTCGACCAGCTGGCGGCCGCGTTGCAACACCCGCCGCCGGCGACGCCGCTGGGCCGGAAGGGCGACTGGGTCGTCATGACCGCCTGGCTGTTACAGCTGCGCTCGCTGTTGCTGCTGCCGGTGGAGCATCCCACACAGCTTGCGGCCGAAGCCGAGGCGGATCAGCTGCGCGAGCGTCTGGTCCGCCTGCGGGAGATGCAGGCCCTCGCTTCCTGGCTGGATGGCCGGGCGCAGCTCGGTCGTGACGTGTTCGCACGCGGGCAACCGGAGCTGGTCGGCACCACGGTCGGGACCGCGCACGCGGTCGACGTCGTCGAGTTCCTGTGGGCCGCCATGGAGTTGTTCGACGACGCCGCCGATGCCGCGGAGACCGGCTTGCGTTACCAGCCGCTCCGGCTTGACCTGCATTCTCTCCCGGCGGCCCGCGACCGCATCCTGCGGCTGCTGGGCGAGACACCGGGCGGCGGGCCGCTCGATCGGTTTCTGCCGGCAGCCCGGGCGGAAGCGGAGACCGCGCTGCGGCGGCGTTCAGCCTGGACCACGACCTTCGCCGCCAGCCTGGAACTCGCCAAGCAAGGCAACGCGGTCCTGGCGCAGGACGGCGTGTTCCTGCCGATCCAGGTGAGCCGGGCGCCCGCGTGCGAGCCCTTGTAGACTCAGAACGTTCTTTTGGATTGGCTGCCGCGCGGATCAAAAGCCGTGGTTTCAACAACGGGGGGCCGAGCGTGAGCGTATTCATGTCGGAACATTCAACGTCGTTGCCACCCGCTTCTGGTCGACCGCCACCGGCCGTGGACAGCCCGCCTGAATCGGGCGTGACGGCTGCGGACCTGTCCGCCTCGGAGGATTCTCCGCGCGTGGCGTGGTCGGATGCCGCGCCGGTCGTTTCGGCCGGTGGCTTTGATCAGCCGGTCGATTGGCTGCTGGAGATAGTGTGGGCGAGCAAGATCGATCTGGCCGGACTGCCGATCGCCCCGCTGATCGAGGCGTTGGGACGCTTATGTAGATGTGTCAGTTAGCTACCATATATAGTGAAGATCTGGGCCGAGGTTCGCGCCACCGTTGCGAATTACGAATTACGAAAAGCTCTGCCTAAACCACGTGATTTCTAGATTGATGCCCCGGCGCAGCAGCCGGACCCAATGAGCTAGATGTTGTGGTCGCCTGACACATCTACATAAGCGTCGGCGTTGGCCACCGCTATGTTTGCAGCAGGGCAGAGCGGCGTATTTGAAACCAGGCCGGATCGAGAGGGAAAATAATGTCTTCCTTGCGACGATAGATCGCCGGGCGATGGAAGCTTCTATTAACTTCTCTTATTATGAGTACAATTTATTTTGTTGCCAATGCGCTGTGGAAGGAGATCGACCACACGGTGTGCACGCCAACAACGATTGAAGCTGTTACAAATATTATCGGCCTCGATTTTTATCGTGACGCAACGCGATTGCGATTTATTTGCGCGTTTTTCAGAGACACTTGTGTAGGTATCGAAGGCAGGGCAAACAGGAGGCTCTCTTATTTTATATGCACCCGATTTATCGGCGCCGCGATATGTTGGGGTCGCACCACGGATCAGCGTATCTGAGGACAAGGTGATTACGATCAACGTTGATAGCGTCTCGGAAATTCTTATGTACAAAACCGAGTGGGGGGGCAGGCATATCCATTACCAAATCGGACATATTGAATATCCGCCCTCCCGACCATCTAAATCTGACTCGTCAATACCAAAGTCGTGAAATCCGATGGTGTAGAATATATTCGTAAAGGATTCGCCGCTGGGGAAAGCCACAATTTCGGCGCAAAAACCGAGAGGCATGCCGGTGACGCCACAGCGACTGCAAATAATTAAGGCTCTTACAAAAATTGCGGCAACGGCAGGAATTGCCGTAGTTTTTTGCTGTTTATTGCGTTTTGCTTGGCTTTTGGTGGCCATGCCAGGTCGCATGTTCCGAAAAACAGTAAAAGAAAAACGCGGCCTGCAAGGCCTTGACTTTGATGTGACGATGTTTGATTGTTGGTTTATCGGAAGCTCCTGGGAGATAAGCGTGAGCGCGTCAGAGGGCGGAAGCTTAAATAAAACCAATATTTTTGTTTGTGAACATGAGTTCCTGCCGCCAGAATATGCACCCACAAATCCAGAATTTCGCGTTTTGAGTGGCGGCGTTATTACCATAAGTATTAATGCTGTTTTGTCCATAGATCTACAAACAAACGATTGGAATGGCCATCGGATAATATATGAAATATGGCACATAAAATATCCTGCGCCTTTTCATTGGGGATCGACCCGCCAGTAACAGAGCTGGATTAAGTTGCCTTCTGCTGCTGGCGTTCCAACGGGCTGGTCCAGCCCCGCCGCCGCAAGAGTGAAAGGGCCGAGTGGGATTTCGTGACGTGTCGGCGGTCAGGAGATCGTCTCCCAACCGGCCCGTCGCGGAGAACCCGAGATGGCTGCTTCCCCCAAAATCGTCCTGAGTCGGTCGCAGGGCATTCCCTTCAACAAGCCGGTGCTGAGCCAGGCCAATGTCCGCCGGGTCAAGGCCGGCGTGTCGGTCGAGGCGCTGGCCGAAAGCATCGTCCGCCACTCGCTGCTGCAAAGCCTGACCGTCCGCCCGGTGCTCGACGCCGACGGCCAGGAGACCGGCATGTTCGAGGTGCCGGTCGGCGGCCGGCGCTTCCGCGCGCTGGAGTGGCTGGTGGCGCAGAAGCGGATGAACAAAATCGCCCCGGTGCCCTGCATCATCCGCACCGACGGCATCGCCGAGGGTACCGGACGGCCTGCGGATGGGAGATGCTCCACCCTCTGTCACTGCGCCCGTGTCCACTTGCCCGATGATGGACACTTACCGCTCTCACCACGCCGGCTGGAGCATCTCCCATCCGCAGGCCGTCCGGTAGGCGGCCATCGGCCGACGTGACCCTGACCGCCAGCAGCCGCCCGTTGATGTCGACAGCAATGTGGCGCTTGCGCCCAAGAACTTTCTTGCCTGCATCCTATCTCCGCTCCCCCTGCGGGGCATCGCACTTGACCGATTTGGGCGTCGATGATTGCCAACGTCGGGCTCGCCTCCCGGCCCGCCTTTTCGCGGTCCATCATCACCAGGCGATGGTTGATCTGCTCCATGTGGCCGCCGTCGGACAGCAGGCGCCAGTAATCGTGGCAGATGCTCGACGGCGGCAGGTCCTTGGGCATGGCGCACGACATAGCGAATGCCGTTCATGACCTCGCGCAACCGATGCGCCCGCGGGCGACCGCGCCCTTGGCGAACCGGCAGAAGCGGTTGCAGAGCCGCCCACTCCTCGTTCGTCAGGTCACTCGGATATCTTTGACCACGCCGGTCGTAGCGACCGCGATTCTCGGCAGTCCACACCATCGGCACGCCTGTCAGCTGTCCTATACAAACCACCGGATTCTACAATCGGTCCAGTTCGACTTGAAACCCCTTTCCCAACGGACACTTGAACGCGTCGACACCGCCCCTACCAAAATTGCTGCGCCACAGCCGAACCGTGTCCTCCCGCACGCCGAACACCTCGGCAATCCGCGGACTGGTCCAGCCAGCGTGAACAGCACGGCACGTGCCGGTCCGCTTCCCCGCGGTCGCGCGACCCCGCGAGAGCCGTCAAGCCATCGCGCTGTTCGTCGCTCGCCGTGATCGGAGTCTTGCCACCTATGCCGCACTCACCCACATCGGTGCCAACAGAGAATCCCATAACCAGTCCGTTGGTCAACCAACCGGAATCTGCTTACCTCCCGTTGAATCGCCGACATCGGATCAACCCGGAAGTTCGAAAAGACCGGCGATGGCGAACTCCGCCTCTTATGGCACGGCGAACACCGTTACGGCGGTTTCTCCCTTTCCACCGGGAAAGAACACCGACACCGGCCCTGAGACGACCGCGAGGTATTGTTTGCCTGCCACCGCATAGGTGATCATGCCGCCGCCCGCCGACGAGCCCAGCGGGTGTCGTAACAGAACGCTGCCGTCGTCGGAGTTGATAGCGAAAAGCGTGCCCTTCAGATCGCCGGCAAAAACCAGACCGCCGGCTGTTGCAGTGACGTTCGCCAGCATCGGCGCCGGGTTTTCCATCCGCCACCGCACCGTGCCGGATGCCACATCGACCGCGGAAAGGACGCCCCGCGCCTGGTCGATCGGGTCCTGAACGATCTTGCCGCCGTAATAATGCTCGCCGACTTTGTGTACTGGCGTGGTAGCGTCCCGATGGGCGGTGCCGCACCAGTTCACCATCGGCGAAATGACAAGGTGGCGCACCGGATCGTAGGTGGAGCTGCTCCATTCCTGCCCGCCGAGAAGGCCCGGGCAGACATGAACGCCCCCGACGGTCACCGGGGCGGCGACGTTTTGCTGCCTCGCAAGGACGATGTCGAAAACCGTTTCATGGGAATCGCGGTCGACCAGGCGAAGGCGCCCGTCCTTGCCGCTGACCGCCACGATATTGCGCGGCTTGCCTTTGACCGTGGCCGACAGCAGCGGGCCGGTCTGAGTCAAATCCCAATCGTGCACATCGTGGGCGACGAACTGCGTCACCCAGACCGGCTTACCGGTCTGGAGATCGAGGACGGCCATCGCATTGGTGTTAAGGTCGGCGCCGGGACGTACGTCGCCGAAGAAATCCGGCGCCGGATTGCCGACGGGGATGAACACGAGATTGTTCAACCGATCGACCGACACCGGCGTCCAGAAGCTGCCGCCGCCATGGGCAAGAGCCTCGGGCGCCCCCCAACTCGATGCGGCGGGTTCGCCAGGTGCCGGCAGGGCCTTGAAGCGCCACAATTCCTCACCGTTCTCCAGTTTAAACGTAACTGCCCAGGTGGTCGGACAGGGCCGACCACTGGGGGACGGCTGACTCTACAACGGAATTCTTCTGTTGCGGCTGGTTCAATGCGAATCGCAGATCAGTTGTGAGCGCGGGGCCGTAAATCTT
>Ga0302319_10007356_pt1 | contig 21677 bp, 18 predicted proteins | sample Bog_T0_2_FD_203319 | JGI IMG/M metagenome (GOLD analysis project Ga0302319, IMG submission 203319) | Peat permafrost microbial communities from Stordalen Mire near Abisko, Sweden - Bog_T0_2 | ecosystem: Environmental > Terrestrial > Soil > Wetlands > Peat | place: Sweden: Abisko, Stordalen Mire... | reverse complement strand
CCTTGCGCTTCGCTATCACTTCTCCTCCATCGGGATGTGAAGGGGACTTGCACCCCCAAGCTGTCAATCATGCACGGCGTACCCAACAGAAGCGGCGCAGCCGAGGCTGCGCCGCTCATTAGATTCATCCGTTGTTATTGTTGCGGAGCCGGCGGTGATGCAGGCGTTGCGGCTGGCGTCAGCGTCGCAGGCGTCGAGTCAGCCGGAGCGGCAGGGGCGGTTGCGTCGGACTTCTTGTTCTTGTCACCCAGACGCGTCTTTTCTCCGGTGGTAGTCTGCGTCTTCTTCTTTTTCTTTGCGGAAGTATCGCCGTTCAGACCCAAAGCCGCGGCCTGCTGCTGGCGGTCAGCGATCTCGGACGCGTCAGGCGGGGGAGGCGCATCAGGGTCAGCGAGCTTGCCGCCGGCCTTGCCTGTCTTTGGTGTTTTGGGGCGATCGCTGAAGCGAGATTTGACCGCCGGCTTGTTGCCGGCCTCAAGCGGATTCACTGGCTCTGGCGCGGCTGCCGTCTGAGCCGGCGCGCCGCCGCCCGCATCCTCAACCGCAGAGGATTGCGCAGCGGGGAGCGTCTTGGTAGGCGCCTTGCCGAAGCGGATCTTTTCCTTCTTGCCCGGCTTCTCAACCTTCACGCTGACGTCCTTCTTCGTCGCAGCCGAGGTTGCAGCTGCAGGAGCCGACGCAGTTTGTGGCGACTTCTGCCGGAATGTGCGGGTTGTCTCGCGGAAGCGGGTACGCTCGACTTTCTTTTTCTTTTTGGTCGTCGGCGGAGTGTAAACACTGTAGACCGGTTTGATCTCGTTGGGGCTGGCCCCGGTGTCGGAATAACCGTCCTTGACATAGACATAAGCTTCTTCGCGCATCTGGGTGAGATACTCGCGCATCTTGGGAACCATCAGGCTCTCGTAGAAGCTCTGCTCGACATCCTGCTGGACGCTCTTGTAAGGGGGTACGCCGCCTGCGTTGTGTTCGTCCACGCGGAAGACGATATAGCCTTGCTTGGTGCGGATCGGATCAGTGACCTGGCCGGGCTTGAGGCTGAAGGTTGCGTCTTCAAAAACCTTGGCGAGTTCTCCCTTGTGGAAGGTGCCGAAAGCTCCACCTTCTGCCGCCGTGGTGCCGTCGCTGAACGTCTTGGCCAACTGGCTGAAATCGCCGCCGGCCTTAAGCTTGGCAACAATGTCGTCTGCCTTGGCCTTGCCGGCAGCCGTCTTGGCCGCATCGTCCGGGTCAGGCCCGGTGGACACTAGGATCTCGCTCAGCTGCACGCTCTCAGGCTTGGCATAGTCCTGTTTATGCGCCTCGTAGTAGCGCTCCACTTCACCCTGGGTGAAGTTAAGCCTGCGCCCCACTTCCTGGCGCATCACTTCCTGGGTAATGATCTGGTTGCGAATGTTGGCCTTGAAATCCTCGTAGGAGTAGCCTTGGTCCTTTGCCGCCTTTTCCAGGTCTTCGATGGTCGACAGGTTGTACTGCTTGCGAATCTCGTCCAGGCGCTTCACCAGCTCGGTTTCGCCGGTGATGTCCAGTTCCTTGCCCTTGGAGAGCCAAAGCTGCTGGTCGATCAGGGTGCGCAGAAGGTCCCTGTGCCGTTCGGACATCTCCTGCCTTGTTTCGCCGTGCTGCTTGCCCTCGTCGTCCATCTCCTTCAATGCGCGGTCATAATCTGACTGCGTGATGATCTGGTCGTTGACACGGGCGATAATATCTTCCACCACGGCGCCGCCATAGGGGCTCTGTGACGCGGCAGGTTTGGTCTGCGCCGTAGCGAAACTTGCGAGCAGCGCCGTGCCGAACACGATAGCCGCGGGAATGCGAAGGGATCTTAGGGTCATAGTTTAGGACACGGCAGGCAGCGATCTTCCTCCACCTGATGCATAGACGCCATTGTAAATGGCTGGGCAGCAGGAGCGCGAAGATTGAGCCAAATCGGAAGCAAAACCGGCCGGAAATGTCCGAGCAATCGGAATTCTAATCTCGGCCGGCAGCTACCCGAAAGTGCCGTTCCCCGTCGAACAAACGGGTGGTATACTTTAGCCCAAGACTGGTGTGCTCAGTGTATTTCGAGCGGTCTTCCAATTGACTTCAAGCCTTGCCGGAGGCGCCCGGGAACGCCGGACGCGATGGGCAAGGCAAATTTTTTGCCGGGAACTCCTTGAACCGAATCGGCTTCCCCGCAATTGGAAACCCGTACCTGAAGTCTGCCGCGGCATTCGCAGTCCGGAGGTTCTTCCTGCTTATGACTCCCCGCGCCCGCCGCGCTTTATTTACCGTGGTCCTCTTTTTCGCCGTCTGCGCCGTCGTGGGCAGTGTGCTGCAGCGCCGCGTGGGCGCCCAGTCCTCTGAAGACGAAAGCCAGCTGCGCGACAGCCTCAAGTCGTTTACCAACGTCTACGCGCTGGTGGAGCAGAACTATGCCGAGACGCTCGAAGGCGACAAGGCCGACACCGCCATTTATGACGGCGCAATTCCCGGCATGCTGCGCGTACTCGACCCGCACTCGAACTTCTATGACCCCAAGGCTTACGCCAAGATGCGCGAGGAGCAGCACGGTCGCTACTACGGCGTTGGGATGACCATCCAGCAGGCGATCGGTGGCGGCAAAGTCTATGTCGTGTTCCCCATGGAAGGCGGACCGGCGTTCAAGGCTGGCGTCCATCCGGGCGATGTCATCGCTGCCATCGATGGCAAAACCACCGACGGCATGACCTCGGACAATGTCGCCAAGACACTCAAGGGGCCCAAGGGCACCCCGGTATCCGTGAGCATGGCCCGCGAAGGCCAATCCAAGCCGCTGGTGTTCAACCTGGTTCGAGACGAAATTCCCAACCCGTCGGTCGACCTGGCGTATGAGATTCGTCCCGGCGTGGGCTATGTACACCTCAAGCAGTTCCAGGAGACGACGGCGCAGGAAGTCATTCAAGCGATCGACGGCTTCCCCGACCTCAAAGGACTGGTATTCGACCTGCGTGACAACCCGGGCGGACTGCTGAGCCAGGCTGTTGAAGTGTGCGACCACTTGCTGGCAAAGGGGCAGAACATTGTTTCGCAGCGCGGGCGCGCTTACCCCGACCAGAATTACACCGCCCAGCGCGGCAACGACGGCAAGACGTTCCCGATCGTCGTCCTGGTGAGCCGCGGCACCGCTTCCGCTGCGGAGATCGTCAGCGGCGCATTGCAGGATCATGACCGCGCGCTGATCGTCGGCCAGACCACCTTCGGCAAGGGCCTGGTGCAAACCGTCTATAACCTGAGCGAGAATACCGGCCTGGCGCTGACCACCTATCACTACTACACGCCGTCCGGCCGCCTCATCCAGCGCAACTACGAGGGCGTATCGCTTTACGACTACTACTACAACCACGCCGGCGCATTGCCCGCGAACAAGACCAACCAGGAAGTAAAGCTCACAGACTCCGGCCGCACCGTCTACGGCGGCGGCGGCATCACGCCGGATGAGAAGATTGATGCCCCCAAGGCCAACCACTTCCAGGAGACCCTCCTATATAAGGAGGCGTTCTTCCACTTCGCTCCGCTCTACCTGGCCAACCGCACCGTGGACAAGAACTTCCAGGTAGACGAGCCCGTGCTCATGGAATTCAAGGGGTACCTGACCAGCCAGAGCATTGCCTGGACGCAGGCTGACCTTGACGGTGTGAGCGACTGGGTGAAGGAGAGCATCAAGAGCAGCATCGACACCATTCAGTTTGGGGAGTCGACTGGCCTGCGCGTCCGCGCCGACTGGGACCCTGAGATTCAGAAGGCTTTGTCGTACCTGCCCGAAGCTCAGGCCCTGGAAGACAACGCTCACAAGGTGCTGACGCAGAAGGCGGAAGCGCGCAGCGACTCCGGCGTTCAGGGAGCGGCTGTCCAGAAACCGTAACGCATCGTTGCTTCAGGAAGAAGGCCATCCCCGCGGGGATGGCCTTCTTCGTCTCAGCTTTGAACTTTAGATCTGAAGCTACTGCTCATCCTTATAAATACCCACTTCCAATTTGCCCCCCTCGCTCAGTCTTGCTCTGAACATTCCCGGCGTATTGAAGCTGAAGGCCGTCTTCCCATCCGGCGTCAGCGCGATCACGCCGCCATCCCCATGCAGCGCTTCCAACTCCCCGTGGATCACTTCATCCGCCGCCGCCTGGATGCCCATGCCTTTGAAGCGCACCAGGTTGCAGATTTCGCGCGCCACGCCGAGGCGGATAAAGTACTCGCCCGAGCCGGTGGCTGAAACGGCGCAGGACTGGTTCGACGCGTAGGTGCCCGCACCAATGATCGGCGAGTCGCCCACCCGGCCCGGCAACTTGCCCTGCAATCCGCCTGTCGATGTGCCCGCGGCAACATTGCCGCTGCGGTCAATTGCCACCACCCCGGTTGTGCCGTGGCTGTGCGGGTCCGCACCCTCGTCATAGAAAGCTACAGGCACCGCTGCGCCCTCTGGCGGGGCTCCGGCAGGCCGTGGAGGAACCGGCTTGCCTTCCTTCTTCAGTTGCTTCACCAGCGACTGCCATCGCGCCTCGGTGAAGAAGAAGCTGTTGTCCACCTGCTCCAGGCCCACGCTCGCGCCAAAGGCATCGGCGCCCGGGCCGTCCATCATTACATAGGGAGACCTCTCCATCACCGCGCGCGCAAGGCTGATGGGATGCCGCGTGTGCGTGACGCTGGCCACTGCGCCCGCCTTGAGATTTGAACCGTCCATGATGGAAGAGTCGAGCTCGTTTTTGCCCTCGGAAGTGAACACTGCGCCGTGTCCCGCGTTAAACAGCGGATCGTCCTCGAATATTTTGAGCACCGTCTCCACCGCATCGAGCGCCGAGCCGCCCTGGTCGAGGACTTTGGCACCCGCCTCGATGCCTGCCTTCAGGGACGCGCGATACGCGGCATCGCCCTTCGGCCCCAGCGCCGGCCGCTCGATTACGCCCGCACCGCCATGCACCACGATGGTCCAATGATGATCGCCCTTGGGCGCGCTCGCTTGTTGAGCAGAACCCGAAACAGCCGCCGCCGCAATCAACGCAGCCAAGCCTAAGAATCCAGCTGACAGTTTCATTCATGACCTCCCGATTGCTCCCATCCTATCGCGTCAGCACGTCTCTATTCCCAGTTCCCTATTCCCTGTTCCCTGCTTTTTTCGGTTACCATCGCAATCAATGAAGCTTCAAATACGATCCATGGCCTTGCTGGTCCTTGCGCTCACGCTCGCTGCAGGGGCGCAAGCCAAGCCCAAACCCATCCCCGTCAAAGTCGTCGTCATCGCCATGTTTGAAGTTGGTGAAGACACCGGCGATCAGCCCGGCGAGCTGCAATATTGGGTAGAGCGCGATCACCTCGACCGCGTCTATCCCCTGCCGGCCGCCTATCACGCCGCGCGCATGAACGACAAAGGCGAAATGGCGGTGCTCACTGGCCAGGGAACAGCGCACGCCGCGGCCACCATCATGGCGCTCGGCCTCGATCCGCGCTTCGACCTTAGGCATGCCTATTGGATCGTCGCCGGAATTGCTGGAGCAAGCCCGGACAAAGCTTCGTTAGGCTCCGCGGTGTGGGCGCGCTGGGTGGTCGATGGCGACCTTGGATACGAGATCGATGCACGCGAGATTCCTTCCGACTGGAGCACCGGCTATATCCCGCTGCGCAAAGCAAAGCCGTTCGAGCCGCCCGCTGCGCCGCTTCCTGGACAGATGTATTCGCTTAACAAGCCGCTGGCCGAATGGGCTTACAACCTGACCCGCGCCACCGCTCTCGCCGACACCGACAAGCTGAAGGACATTCGCCCCAACTTTGACGGCGCAGCAGCCCAGCGCCCGCCCTCGGTGATGATGGGAGATGAAGTCTCCTCCTCGCGCTACTGGCATGGCGACCTTGAAGACGCCTGGGCCGCCGAGTGGATGCGCTACTTCACCAATGGCCAGGGCGAATTTGTGATAACGGCAATGGAAGACACCGGCACGCTGCAATCGCTCGAGTACCTGGCCAACGCCGGGCGAGTCGATCGGAATCGCGTGATGGTGCTGCGCACGGTGAGCAACTTCGATCGCCAGCCCCGCGGCATGACCGCCGCCGAAAGCCTGGCAACCCAGCGGGTGGGCAAATACTCGGGCTACCTGCCCTCGCTGGAAGCCGCCTACACGGTGGGACATGTGGTAGTTGAAGACCTGCTCGCGCATTGGCCGCAATACGCCGACAAAACCATAGGCGTGAACGGCACTTCAAAACCCTGACCGCAAAAAGCCAGGTGGTGATCTGATCAATCCGGGAATGGATTGGGGAACGTCGGAAGCTTGTTTGCGCACGAAGTTATCGTGCAGTCGGCGTCTTTTCCTTCCGTCTCTTGATCGCAGGCGTCAGTCTTGTAGTGCCCGTTCTGATAGCGGTAGCGGCTGTAGGTCGCGTGGCAAACACCCTCGCCCCAGCCAAACACCAGATCAGGCACAGGCCGAGGCTCCGGCAGGATTTCCGGCCCGAAGCCCTCAGCCTCAATCAGCAGATGGTAAGCCCCATTCTTGCGAAGATAGATATTGCGCATCTCCGCATTCGCGTTGTTCAACGGATTCCATACGACCAGCACCGCCGGCCCCAGCACGCCCAGCTTGAACGGCGTGAACATGCACTTTCTGAACTCGCTCTCCATCTCAGCAGCCTCTGGATTCTCTTCGTCGTTCACGATTCCAACATGCTTCCTGAGACTGGGAAGCACCGCTGGTCGAAGCAGCGCAACCTCGCTGTCCGGGATCCCCGGTTTCACAGAGTCAAGATTGGCTGGTCCTGAGCTCGCCGCTCCGGCCCCTTGCGTCTGCGTTTGCGCGCTGAAAGCTGCCGCAAAAAACAGAACGCTCAGAAATCCTGTCGCACTTCTCACGTGAGTCATGGAACCTCCATTCTGCCTAATCAGGAATGCCTGCAAATCAAGCCTGCTGGCCAACATTCTAGCGCGAAGCCTGGCGGCTGCGACGGGTACGTCAAGTATTTTCATTGACCGCAATCCGCACCGGCGCTTGGCGAAAGCAGCCCCGACAGTGCATCATGCTGGAGTTCCAAAAATTCAGCTCCAAATGGCGCTCTGCCGCGGAGAGTCCCCTCCGCAGCCGCGCAAAGGTAAGGTCAAACGCAATGCATTCAATATGGATGGGTGAGTTCGCAGGCACGCTGGTGCTGGTTCTTCTTGGGAGCGGCGTCAATGCCGGCGTAACGCTGCGCAAATCGTATGCGGCCGATGCCGGTTGGATGGTCATCGCCACTGGCTGGGCGCTGGCCGTGCTCTGCGGCGTCCTGGTTGCACAGGCATTCGGTAGTTCCGGCGCACACCTCAACCCGGCCATCACCTTTGCCGTCGCTGTAAACACCGGCGACTACTCGCAGCTTGTGACCTACTGGTCGGCGCAGATGCTCGGCGCCATGTGCGGAGCGGGGTTGATGACGCTGCATTACGGGCCGCACTGGAAGCTCACGCCCGACCCCGCTGCCAAGCTCGGCATCTTCTGCACCAATGCCGCCGTGCGCAGTCCGCTCTTCAACCTCTTCAGCGAAGCGCTGGGCACGGCCGTCCTTGTGGTTGTTGCCGGAGCCATCGGTTCGCATGGAGTCTCCGCAACTGGCCCGGCGCCCGCACTTGCGCCGTGGCTGGTGGGCTCGCTGGTGTGGGGCATCGGCCTGTCACTCGGCGGCACCACGGGCTATGCCATCAACCCGGCGCGCGATCTTGGTCCACGGCTGATGCACTGGCTGTTGCCCATTCCCGGGAAGGGCGGATCAAACTGGAGCTATGCGCCGATCCCGATTCTTGGCGACCTGGCCGGCGCGGCAGTGGCGGGGGTGTTGCTGCACTACGCTCACTTCTAGTTTGAATGGACGCGTCATGAAAATTCTCGATCGTATCCTCGCTTGCGTCCTTGGTCTCGGAGCCATTGGTCACGGTGTCGGCTCCTGCCTTGGATACAGGCACGAGCCCTTGACCATGCTCTGGGCGCTGTGCGCATCGATTCTCGGGTTACTACTGGCCGCCATCAACCTGTTGCGCAGTGGCCGCCCCGCGGACCGGCCGCTCGCCTGGATTTGTTTTGCAGGAACGATTGCCATGGCCGCATCCGCGTTCGCTTTCGGCGGATTGATCGGCAATGTGCTCGACCCGCGCGCGCTGGGCAATGGCGGCACTGCAGTTGTGCTCGCTGCGTTCAGCCTGCGAACCGCTCTGAGGCCAGACCCGGGCCAGGCATAGGGCTCAAAAAGAAAGTTGAAACTTCATTCCAGGCACGAAGCCACTACCGCCAACGCGGCGATGGCAGCCGTCTCCGCGCGAAGAATCCGCGGGCCGAGCGACACGGCGCGCCAGCCGTTTGCATCAAACAGCGCTTCTTCCTCCGGCGCCCATCCGCCTTCCGGCCCCACTGCAATCTCCAGCGTCGGCATCTCCGCATTCGCCGCCTCAACCGCCTCTTCAATCGCGCGGCGCAATGTCGTAGTGCGCTCCTGCTCGGCAAGCACAATGCGCGTTGCCTCTGAAGCAGCGCGAGCGCGAGTCGCCAGCGGCGTGGGCTCGTGGATCAGTGGAACGTCCGACCGCCGCGATTGCTGCGCAGCTTCATGCACAATGCGCCGCCAGCGCTCCGCGCGTTTCTCCGCCGAAAGCCCAAGGTGCTTCTCCGTCCTTCGCGCGATCACTGGCGCAATCGCGGCCACACCCAGTTCCGTTGCCTTTTCAAGCGCCCATTCCATGTGGTCAAATTTATACACAGCTACAACCAATGTCACAGGCAGCGCGGGGTCGGCCTGCACTTCGGCGATGAGATTGAAGCGCACTTCCGACGGACTTACCGCGGCCACCTCCGCATGAAACACATGGCCGCCTGCGACAATGTCGGCTTCGGTGCCGGGCTGCGCGCGCAGTACACGCGCCATGTGTTCCGCCTGCGCACCAACAATTGAGGCTGTGGCTTCATCCCAGTGTTCGGCAATCCAGCGGCGTCGTGTCATGAGCTTCTTGCTTCCCTTCGCAATCAAGTCTATTCTCTCGGCCGAAGCACGCATGCTCAATATAACTCGCCCCCACAAACACTGAGGGGGACGCTTTGAGCGCCCCCCTCTGAGTGTTGCCTTGTTGTTGGATTGCCGCAATTACTTCTTCTTTGCGGCCTTCTTTGCGGCTTTCTTCGCGGGTGCCTTCTTGGCTGCTGCCTTCTTCGCGGGTGCCTTCTTGGTTGCCATTTTGCCTATTCTCCCTTTTCGATAATTTGCATCGACCTGCAGTAGTTAAACTGCAGTTGATGAATGTATAGATTCACCGCTTGATAGTGTCAAGAAAAAAACGAACGAAGCGTGGAAAAATGGACAACAATTTTTCGATTCTGCATCGAGTTTCATTTCACTCATCAAGCCCTCGCATGCGACAAGCCAACAACAAACCCTTGATTACGACGTCGAAGCATCAAGCCCCGATCAAAAATTTCAGGTGTGTATCTTGATCGCCAAGGACGATAAGCTTGTTGCGGATGGGCTCGGAATGCTTCGCATCAGTCCCTAACAAATCGTTCCCGAACCTGCGAATCGTCAATGAATACGAGCACTTTCGAATGGCAGGCGCGATCGGCATCAACATTCAATGATGTTCAAGGCCAGCCCTGCAAGGCTTGTCTCCTTATACCGCGACTGCATATCGAGACCGGTGAGATACATGGTGCGAATCACCTGGTCCAGAGAAACCTTGTGCCCCTCTGACTCATTCATCGCGATGCGCGAGGCATGCACCGCCTTAGCCGCGCCCATTGCGTTGCGCTCGATGCAGGGAATCTGCACCAACCCCCCGATGGGATCGCAAGTCATGCCCAGGTTGTGTTCCATCGCAATCTCCGCGGCATGCTCCACCTGTCCATTGGTGCCGCCGAGGGCCGCCGTCAATCCTCCAGCGGCCATGGAGCACGCAACGCCCACTTCGCCCTGGCATCCAACCTCCGCGCCGCTGATGGAGGCATTCTCCTTATATAGGATGCCGATGGCCGCCGAGGTTAGAAAGTAGCGAAGGATGCCTTCGTGGTCTGCCTCGGGAATGAAGCGCGCATAGTAGTGAGCCACCGCCGGCACAACGCCGGCCGCACCATTGGTTGGCGCAGTCACTACGCGACCACCGGCGGCGTTCTCTTCATTCACCGCCATCGCGTATACCGTCACCCAGTCAAGCGGCGCGAGTGGATCGCTAACCATGCCGTTGGCTTCCTTCTCTCGGAGCCGCTCGGCAAGCCGATGCGCGCGGCGACGCACCTGCAACCCTCCCGGCAATATCCCCTCGGTCGCGATGCCGCGCTGGACGCAGTCCTGCATCGTCTGCCAGATGGCTTCAATCTTGTTGCGCACGACTTCCACTGGAGCGTTCTTTTCGTCATGTTGCACAAGAGCGCACTCATTCTCCAGCATTAGTTGGCTGATGGAGAGTTCGTTCGCCTCAGCCAATTGCAGCAGCTCCGCAGCGCTGTGAAACAGAAAAGGAATTGGGGTCTTGCTCTTGTCCGCCGATTCCGCCGCACCGTCCTCCACAATGAATCCCCCGCCGATGGAGAAGAACGTTCGTTGATTCAAGACTGCTCCAATTGCATCAAAGGCCGTGAGGCGCAGACCGTTCGGATGCTGCGTCACCGCGCCGGGCGGATACATCACAGTGCGATGGAAGACCAGGTCGCTCATTTCCTCGAAGTGAACCGAGTGCGTCCCTGCCAGTTCCAGCCGCAACCGCTCGCGAATGCCGGCGACCGTGGAATCAATCAAGGCAGGGTCGATCGTTGCCGGCTCGTGTCCAGACAAACCGAGCAGCACGGCACGATCCGTCGCATGGCCGATGCCGGTGAGCGCGAGTGAACCATAGAGGTCCGCCAGCACTCGTTGCACTTGATCCATCAATCCGCTGGTAGCCAGGTCCTGCGCAAAACGGCAGGCCGCACGCATCGGTCCCATCGTGTGCGAACTCGATGGTCCAACCCCGATTTTGTAAAGATCGAAAAGACTCGTGGTCACGGATGCGATTGTATCGAGAAACAGGGATCAGTGGTCAGTTTTCAGCCGCCTGTCGCGCCAATTGCCTTTCCGTTCCCGGTTCCCGGTTCCCTGCTTTTTCCATGTTCACTGATCACTGACAACTGACCGCCCGCCCCTGCTACACTCGCTGCGACTTTCAATCATGCTCTTCAAAGCCCTCAGCGCCGCAGTGTACGGCATCGATGCCAACCTCATCGATGTTGAGGTGGGCTATAGCGGCGCGGTGATGGACAAGGATGTCTTCCATACGGTTGGCCTGCCCGACGCAGCCGTGCGCGAGAGCCGGGACCGTGTCCGCGCAGCCATCAAGAACTCCGGCTACCTGATTCCGCCTACGTTCATCACGATCAATCTGGCGCCGGCCGACATGAAAAAGGAAGGCGCGGGTTTCGATCTTCCCATCGCCGTCGGCATTCTCGGCGCGTACGGCGCGCTGCGTGTTGACGATCTGAGCCGGTTCCTGCTGGTTGGCGAACTGGGACTGGACGGCAGCGTTCGCTCCGTCCCCGGCATGTTGCCCATCGCCATTCTGGCGCGCGAAAGGAGCATTCCCAATCTCATTCTGCCCGCCGCCAACGCAGCCGAAGCGGCCGTGGTGGAAGGCGTGAATGTCTACCCCGTCTCATCGCTGCTCGATGTTCTGGACCTGCTCAACACATCGCTTGTCGGTTCTATCCAACGCGAGCCGTTTCGCGTGGCAACAGAGGCATTGCTCGGCGAACTGCAGCACTTTGCCCTCGACTTCAAGGATGTGCGCGGACAGCAGACTGCCAAGCGCGCGCTGGAAGTGGCCGCGGCCGGAAGCCACAACATTCTCATGATTGGCCCTCCCGGCTCCGGCAAGACGATGCTGGCCAAGCGACTGCCGTCCATCCTTGCACCGCTTACGTTTGAAGAAGCGCTGGAGACGACCAAGATCCATTCCGTAGCCGGCGTGCTCGATGCCGCGGCGGGCTTGGTCACGCAGCGCCCTTTCCGTTCTCCGCACCACACCATCTCCGATGCCGGGTTGATCGGCGGCGGCGCCGTTCCGAGACCCGGCGAGGTCTCGCTGGCGCACAATGGCCTGCTCTTTCTGGATGAGCTGCCCGAGTTTCCACGCAACGTGCTGGAGGTGATGCGCCAGCCTCTTGAAGATCACACCGTAACCATTGCGCGCGCCTCAATGTCGCTCAGCTTTCCGGCGCGCTTTATGCTGGCCGCTGCCATGAACCCGTGCCCCTGCGGCTACTTCAATGACAAGTCGCGCGAGTGCATATGCACGCCACCCATGATTCAGCGCTATGTGGCCAAAATCTCCGGACCGCTCTTGGACCGCATCGATATTCATATCGAGGTCCCCGCGGTGCAATACAAAGAACTCCGCGGCGGATCGGCGGCGGAAGGATCGGCCGAAATTCGCGCCCGTGTAATGGCCGCTCGGGAGCGGCAGCGTGTACGCTTCGCCAAAACCGGCGACAAAATCTACGCCAACGCCCAGATGACCACACGCCAGATCCGCGCCCACTGCGAACTGGAGGCCGACTCCGAACGGCTGCTGGAGCGCGCCATGCAGCAGCAGGGCCTGACCGCCCGAGCCCACGACCGCATTTTGAAAGTTGCGCGGACCATTGCCGATCTGGAAGGCGCCGAGAGCCTTACTGTCGCGCACCTCGCTGAAGCTATCCAATATCGGACGCTGGACCGAAGTTACTGGGCGTGAGAAAAACAGGGGCTAGGGATTAGGGGTTAGGGACATAACTAGTCTTGGCTGCGATGGCCGACATCCAGATCAGAAGCCCGCTCTGCTTAACCCTCGGGTGGCTACAATGCTCAACCCCGATAGAGAAAAATAGAATGATCGCCAAAAGACCACCCTTATCTCAGCTCCAGAATCCCCAATCCCTAACCCCTAATCCCTGCTTCACCGTTACTTTCGACTTTTAACGATTTCTAATGCTGTGCCGATAACCGCCTTGTCTGCATGAGAGAAGACTCATGCGACGGTTTGTGGCGGAGGGAGGCCGAACGTGGAGGAAGACATATTGATCTCCGGCAGGGATACCCTGCTGATCGCAATCCCATTCGTCTTATTGTTGATTTTTACGGTGTTTCGTTTGGATGAATCCATTGCCGCCCCAAAAGGATCGCTGAACCGCAGGCGGCCATCCTGCGGCGTGGATGAGTTTGGGGAGCCGATCCTGCGCGATCCCGATGGGAGGCTCTCAGGGCCAGAAAAGTCCAAATGCAGTGCCGGGCAGATGCGCACTCCAGCCACACACATCACAATCCCGGGTAATTGAGCCGGCGAGCGGATGAGCGGCGTGAAGTCCACGTCGACTGGGGCGTCTATTGGCCGCCTCTCAATTGGTTACTTTAGATTAAGCAGCCTCGTCTTCGCATTACCATTTTCGTGCATCGAAGTAATGAGGAGAAAGTAATTCTCCTAGTGAAAAACAATTGTCCTTCATTCGGAGAGGCAATTGAGGGGCGAGAATGCATGAAATCTACCTAACATCGATGAAGGATTCCCTTCTGGTCGGAGTGCCATTTATTGTGATCCTGGGCCTGGCAATCTTTCGGGTCGATTCCCTGTTTGCGGCATCAAGGGGGGCGAGTGGATCTGACAACAAGCACAGACGGGCCTGTGGCATGGACGAAAACGGCGGACCGATCCTGGTCGACCCGGACGGCAGGCCATCTGTGACCTGGACGAAACGCAAGTAAAGGGGTGCGCCCGTCCCGGTTCCGGGAATCTCGAGGGCGGGAAATCTGACCCTGAACGCAAAAACACGCCGCCAGGACTTGGATATCACTAGCGCGGGTGCTTGCCAGGCGAACGGGAGTAAGAAATTCGATTCCAGCCGAAAACCATTCTACCCATTGGGTTTCGGCGCTTCTGCCGGAAAATAAAGCGAACCAAAATTCGGCTGTAAATCCCTCATTATTAAAATCTTAACTCCAGAAATCAGCTCGCGTTCCAAAACCGCTTGCCGGCGCCAAAAAAGTGCAAAAAACAGTTGACCCCGATCGCAACTGGGTATACATTCATGAGTGCCATCCTTCAAAGGGCAGATTGCGCAGAGTGAATGTGCGCGCCCGTCTGTGGTCTCCCTGCATCATACTGAGCTGAGGCTCACCCATTGATGCACAGCTGCGTTTGCGAACTCGGCCAGTAAGGGAAACGCGGGACGCATCGATTCCTGGGGCGGCAATCTGCATCACTGATACGGCACATTGCAATTTCCAGGCTCGCGGATCTGCGTGAAGAATTTGTGAACTCCACACACAGTTCGTGCGTCTAAGAGGGGTGAACGAAAAACCGGAGCAGCCGGAGCGCGAATTGGCTGCCCAACTGGACCCTGCGACGCAAGGCTAGTGCCGCCCGGACAGGTAATTCAAGCAAGGAGAGATGTATCATGCGTTCTGATTTAGTTTTTGGGGCACTTTCTCATGTGTCCAATCGCTACCAGCTATGTCAACTGGCGAGCAAGGCAACACGTAAGCTGCACAAGCCAAACACAAGGCTGCAAGACACCACCAATGAAGTTCTGGGGCGTTTTCAGACCACCAATCCAGGGTCTCCGGCTCCATTCGCAGCACATGCGGCTGATCTCGTCGAGCGCCGTCGCGCGGCGTAGGTCTCGCAAGCAATGTATAGTTGATTCACGCAAAGGCTTCAAAAGCGGCTGGCCGGCCAGGTCAGCCGTACTCTTCCGGCGTTTCAGTCTTCCTTCTGATCTCGGGAAATGCTACATGCGCGGTTTCGACCGGCGGCATGCATTGATCCCCGCATGATCTCCCCCTGGAACACAATCCCATTCCGCACCACCCACTCCCACTCCCCCTTGTCGCAGGTGACCATGACCATCGCTGAACTTAAAGAGAAAAACATCACAGAATTGAGCCGCATTGCGCGCACTCTGGAGATTCCAGGCGCCAGCGGGCTCCGCAAACAAGACCTGATCTTCAAGATTCTTCAGGCACAAAGCGAAAAGGAAGGGCATATCTTCGCCGACGGCGTGCTGGAGATTCTGCCCGATGGTTACGGCTTCCTGCGCTCTCCGGATTACAACTACCTGCCCGGACCGGACGACATTTACGTGTCTCCTTCTCAAATACGCAAGTTTGACCTCAAGACCGGCGACTCGATCAGCGGCAATGTCCGGCCCCCGCACGAGGGCGAAAAATATTTTGCGCTGGTCAAGATTGAAGCCATCAACTTTGAGTCGCCAGAAGAGACCCGCAACAAGATCCTCTTCGACAACCTGACCCCGCTTTACCCGCAGGAGCGCATCAAGATGGAGACGGTCCGCGAGAGCATCAGCGGCCGCGTCATGGATCTGCTCACCCCTGTAGGCAAGGGCCAGCGCGGTCTGATCGTCGCTCCGCCGCGCACCGGCAAAACCATGCTGCTGCAGTCGATCGCCAACTCCATTTCCACCAACCATCCTGAAGTTGTACTGATCGTTCTGCTCATCGACGAGCGTCCGGAAGAAGTCACAGACATGCAGCGCTCGGTGAAGGGCGAAGTGATCAGCTCCACGTTTGACGAGCCCGCGGCCCGCCACGTGCAGGTGGCTGAGATGGTCATCGAGAAGGCCAAGCGCCTGGTGGAACACAAGCGCGACGTGGTCATCCTGCTGGATTCGATCACCCGCCTGGCCCGCGCCTACAACACCATCGTGCCTCCCTCGGGAAAGGTGCTCTCAGGCGGCGTCGATTCCAACGCCCTGCAGCGCCCCAAGCGCTTCTTTGGCGCGGCCCGCAATATTGAAGAAGGCGGCTCGCTGACCATCATCTCCACAGCCCTGGTCGACACCGGCTCGCGCATGGACGAAGTGATCTTCGAGGAGTTCAAGGGCACCGGCAACATGGAAATCATCCTTGACCGCAAGCTGGTCGACAAGCGCGTTTTCCCGGCCATCGACATCCAGCGCTCCGGCACCCGCAAGGAAGAGCTGCTCATCCCCAAAGAAGACCTGCAGCGCATCTTCATCCTGCGCCGCGTGCTCAATCCGCTGTCGCCGGTGGAAGCTATGGAACTGTTGATTACGCGGCTTGAGAAGGTCCGCAACAACGCCGAGTTCCTGGCGAATATGAACCAGCTGTAAACCACCACCTCCGGTTGGGAGAACGCGCCTTCGGCGCCATTCTTGCCTGTATCGCCGGTGTGCATAAAGGCCGTCCTTCGTGGGCGGCCTTTTTTGCGTTGTGTGGGTATTGGTTCGCGCGGTCTTCAATGACTGGCTAGAACCGAAATGATATGAAATGGCCGTCTGTTCCAAGCCCTGATCCTGCCTCCCAACGGAAGGCTACTCTCTTCACTTTGGACGTCCATTGCTTGCCCCTCCGCGCGTTCCTTCTTGATCACCTTCGGTAACTCCACCAACAAGACTGGCAATTCAATCGCCAACAGTGGCGCCTCGACTACCGCGAATATGCTGCCGACCAATATACAAGGACCGGGATCATCGCATTCGCAGCCGTCCGGCATCTGGATGTTCAATGGTACGCTCTTGCCTGATGGCAGCTGAATTGATCCGGAAGTAATGATGACGCGCCCATTTCGTTTTCCGGGCATGGCGTGTTCGACGCGACGCACGGTTGCTGCGACGGCAGTTCCCGAGGGCGCGATGAAGTGACCTTCCGCGAACCAGTCTCCGTCCAACTTCATGCGGACGGTCTGACCTTTCTTTGCCGTCGCTGACGAGAGCGGTTCACCGAGCACCAGATCGAGGTTGTTCGCGGCACTGAGCCGGATGGATGTCTGCCGGGACGAAAGCACCCCATCCGGGGTCTGGGTCATGGCAGAATGAGCCGCTAACAGACCACAGAGGAGCATAGAGAAAACCGATCTTAAAATCAGACGCATCGCAGCACGCCTCACACCACTGGCGTCATCGTAGGGCGAAGTCAGCCACGAGAGGCGCGCGCGAGGACAGTATTCGAGGTGTCACAATCCGGGGAAGAACTCCGCCATCTCCTCACGCGTATACCGCGGTGTAATGTGCTGCGAGCAGTTCCAGTCAAACCCCACCACATCGATCACAAAGATGCGCTCCACCCTGGCGCGACCCTGTGGTGCGCGCATGCGAGCTTCGAGCGCAGGCTCGGCGCCGGGCTCAACCAGCCGCGCGTGGCCGATGATCTTCAGCCGCGTCCGATTGGGATAGTCCATCAGGAAAAGCGCGACGCGGTCGTTGACCGCCAGATTCCCTGCCGTGATGTATTGCTTGTTTCCCGCATAGTCGGCGAAGGCGAGTGTGTGCGCATCTAGCGCCTGCAGAAAGCCTGCTTGCCCGCCGCGATGCTGGACGTACGGCCAGCCATCCGGCGTCACACTGGCCAGATAAAAGCTGTCCCGTGCGGCGATGAATTCGGCCTCGTCCGGACCCAGCTTCTGTTCTTCGGCGCCGGTGCGCGCTATGTTTTCGTACTGCGCCAGCGAGCCGTTGAGCTTCTGCAGGCGCTTGGCCGGCTCGGAGAACATTGTTTTAGCAAAGGTGTGGGGCATGGGGTTCCTGACTCTTGTATTAGTTTGATTGAAGTGGGCGACGGTAAGCTTCTGGGATTTTGAGTTTGGCGCCGCGCTTCTTTGCGAACCAGCCGAACATTGCTACAATAGACAAGTTGTCACCCGCTCCGTGGGGCTGTAGCTCAGCTGGGAGAGCGCCTCGTTCGCAACGAGGAGGCCAGCGGTTCGATCCCGCTCAGCTCCACCAACATCTCCAGCACCTTATTTCCTCTTCCTCGGTGCCAAGCGCTATTCTGCGTGCATGCCATCCATTCGGACTCTCGCGCTTTCCATTGCCTTCGCGTGCCTGTTTTGCTCCTTTTTGACCGCACAGGAAAAGAGCGCGAGCGATCGTCTGGCCGCTGCGCACGCACAGTATTACACTCCAACAACAAGCGGCTTGAAGTCCTTCCACTGCAAGGCAGCAATCGACTGGAAATCGCTGATAGAGCGCATAACGGGAACGGCGCTCCCTGACGACAATCCAACCATCAAATATCTGCAGACTGTCCAGCTTTCTGTCACTGACGAATTGAAGGGCAACGGGGCTCTCGAATGGGCCAGTTCAGCTTTTGTCCCGGAAGGAAAGGAGCAGGCGGTGGAACAAATGCGCGAGGGATTTCAAACCGCCGTCGATGGGTTCTTCCAGAGCTGGAATCCCTACATGAACGGAAGCATGGTGCCGATACCGGACAAAACGCTCACCGTGACTCCGTCAGGCGAGGGAATTCACTTGAGTGCATCCTCACAGGCGGCGAAAATCGATGAAGACTTCGACAAGAGCCTTCTTCTTACGCAAGTCCTTGTTGTCTCGCCATCAATCAAAGTCCTCGCCACACCAACCTACGTGGAAATGCCGGGCGGGCTTACTGTGACCTCCGTCGACAGCAAAATAAATCAACCCCCTTCTGCACCACAAACTGAAGCCATTTTCCGCATTGAATATGCGAATGTGGATACGTTTGAGATCCCTTCGCGGATTGTCCTCGACATTAAGAACACGGGCCTGATCGATCTCTCCCTGAACGCCTGCCAGGTCTCCGTCGCCGACTGGGCCCGCAAGAAATAGATCTTCCAAATCTCGCGTAAACCGAGCATTATTCCTCCTGGATTCGAGGCGGCGTGAACTCAATTTCTGGACTCTGATGTCCTGACGAGGACGCCAGCGGTTCGATCCCGCTCAGCTCCACCAAATCCCTCCAAAAGCGCACTGAAACCGCAGCCTCCCGCCCGGGTTCAATGCCTGCAGCTCCCTGCGATACCAAATCCTGAATTCGACCCCATGTATACTGAGGGTGCGGGGTGTATACATTAGATTCTTTATCGGCCGGAACATCACCATTGACCCCAACTCTGCATCGAGGTGATCTTGTCCCAGTCAACCCCAGTGTCCCTGGCAGTCCCGGTGCCGCAAGGAACCACCTCAGCATTGCGTCCGCTCTGCGTGGATCTCGATGGAACCCTGGTCAAGTCGGACACGCTGGTCGATTCCGTTTTGGTGATGGTGCGAACCAACCCCGAGTTGCTGGTCAAGCTGCCCGGTCGCCTGCTCCGCGGTAAGGCTGCGCTCAAGTCCTTTGTTGCGGAATCCGTCACCCTGGATGTAGTGAACCTGCCCTACAACCGCAAGCTCATTCAATTCCTGCACCATGAGCATGCGCGCGGGCGGGCCATCTACCTGGCCACCGGCGCGGATAAGCAACTTGCCCGGCGAGTGGCAGATCATCTGGGCGTTTTTGCCGATGTGCTGGCCTCTGATGGCGCCACCAACCTGACCGGCGACAAAAAACTAGATAGCCTGCGCAAACGGTTTGATTCCGCGGACTTTGACTATATCGGGAACCACACTCCCGACGTGCCCCTGCTGGCTGCGGCGACTGAGCCGATGGTGGCCAACCCGAGCCTCCGTCTGATGATCCGGCTCAAGGCCCGCGGCATTCGTCCGGTGCAGGCCTTCAACGAGCGCAGCAGCTTTGCTCCCATTCTGTTCAAGACCCTTCGAGTGCACCAGTGGGCGAAGAACCTGCTCATCTTTGTTCCTCTGCTGTGCTCGCACATGCTCAGTCCCGGCAAGCTGTTGACGGCGCTGGCGGCATTCTTCTGTTTTTCGTTCACCGCTTCCTCGGCATACATCGTGAACGATCTGCTGGACATCGAGGCCGACCGCCGGCACCCGCGCAAACGGCTTCGCCCCTTTGCTTCCGGGGAGTTCCCCGCCGCTGCAGGCATCCTGCTGGTGATTCTGCTGCTGGTTACCAGCTTCGTGGGGGCTGTGCTGCTGCCCGGCAGGTTCTCCGCGTGGCTGTTCGTCTATCTCTGCGTGACGCTGGCTTATTCCGGGGTACTCAAGCGCATTGCCTTGGTCGACGTGCTGGTACTCTCCGGGCTCTATATTTCGCGCCTGCTGGCAGGCGGCTCGGTCACCAACACCCCCATCTCCCAATGGCTGGCCGGCTTCTCCATGTTCCTGTTTCTGTCCCTGGCCATGGTAAAGCGCTTCGCCGAACTGGAGAACCTGCGCCCGTCCAATGCAGCTCCGAAAAATGGCCGCGGCTACCTGCTCACCGATCTGGATCAGTTGCGCAGTTTCGGCACAGCCAGCGCCTATGCTGCCGTGGTCATCTTCGCGCTTTACATCACCGGGTCGGATGTTTCAAAGCTCTACAGTCATCCGCGCATGCTCTGGTTGAGTGTTCCGCTTTTGACCCTGTGGCTCAATCGTGTCTGGCTGCTCGCCTCCCGCGGCCGGTTGGACGAAGACCCCGTCGCGTTCGCGCTCACTGACCCAATGAGCCAGGTGATCGGCCTGGTCTTCGTCATCATTGCCCTGCTGGCGATCTGAGAAGCAGCAGAATGGCTTATGCGCAACTCGGAAGCTACGGCGTTGCAGCGGGCAATCCCTGGAAGAACTCACCACTGCCTGTTCCCGAATCCCTAATCCATATTCCCTGTTCCCTGCTCCCTGCTTCCTGTTCCCTAATTAAACAGGTCCTTCATCTTGTCCAGCAGGCCCGGCGATGTTGGCTTGTTGTCGACTGTCAGCGACTCGGCCAGCTTTGCTACCAGCTCCCGCTGCTGCCGGCTCAGCTTGCGCGGCACCTGGACCAGCACCTTTACCACCAGGTCGCCGTTGCCCTTGGCATTCAGGAATGGAACGCCACGCCCACGAATCTTGATTTCGCGCCCGCTCTGCGTACCTTCCGGGATCTTGAGGTTGATGGGCCCGTCGATCCCCGGGACTTCGAACTCGTCCCCCAGCGCGGCCTGCGGAAAGCTGATGGGGATCACGCAGTACAGGTCATTGCCATGGCGTTCAAAGAAGTCATGCGGCCGCACTGCAAGCACTACATACAAGTCGCCTCTCGGGCCGCCTGAGCGCCCCGCATCCCCTTCCCCTGTGTAGCGGATGCGCGTGCCCTCTTCCACACCTGGGGGAACCTTCACGTTGAGCTTGAATTCGCTGCTGATACGCGTTTGTCCGCGACAGGTGGTGCATGGGTCGCCGATCACCTGGCCGGTGCCGCCGCAGGCTCCGCAGGTCCGCGCGACCGAGAAGAACCCCTGCTGATAGCGCAGCTGCCCGCGTCCCTGGCATTGGGTGCATACGCTTGGTCCGCGGTTTGAGGCCGTTCCCTTCCCGTTGCAGGTCGTGCAAGTCTCCAGACGACGAATCTTCACCTCGGTCTGGGTGCCAAAGTAGGCGTCTTCAAAGTCGATGGTCATGTCGAAACGCAGATCGTCGCCGCGCTGCTGCCGCGAGCCGCGCTGCTGGCCGCCGCCGGTATTGAACATCTCACCAAACAGGTCGCCGAATATATCGCCAATGTCGACGCCGCCGGCGAATGGACTGCTGCCGAAGCCGCCCTGGCCGTTGAGCCCCGCGTGGCCGTAACGGTCGTACGCGGCACGCTTGTCGGCGTCGCTCAGCACCTGGTAGGCCTCACTGGCCTGCTTGAACTTTTCTTCCGCAACCTGATCGCCGGGATTGCGGTCAGGATGATACTTGAGCGCCTGCCTGCGATAGGCGCTCTTCAACTCCTGGTCGCTTACTTCCCGGGAGACCCCAAGGACCTCGTAAAAATCTGCTTTGCTCACTCTTGTATTAGAACTCATTTGCTGTAGTCAGGGCTCACTTCGTGAATTTCAAGATTAAGATCAGTTTCCCTAT
>Ga0302319_10007354_pt1 | contig 21678 bp, 19 predicted proteins | sample Bog_T0_2_FD_203319 | JGI IMG/M metagenome (GOLD analysis project Ga0302319, IMG submission 203319) | Peat permafrost microbial communities from Stordalen Mire near Abisko, Sweden - Bog_T0_2 | ecosystem: Environmental > Terrestrial > Soil > Wetlands > Peat | place: Sweden: Abisko, Stordalen Mire... | reverse complement strand
TGCGGCGGAACTATCCGACGCAAAACGCCCTCAGCCAGTCCGCGATTTTATCGCGGCAAGGCCGGTTTGGTTGAAAGTCCAAGCCCCCGCCGTGATTGAATCCATCCCTGAAATCCATGAAGGGGAACAGGCCGCTATCAGTCTCGCAACCGAACTGCAAGCCGACCTCTTGCTGATCGACGAAATGGATGGACGGAGGGCGGCTCTTGCCCGCAACCTGGCAATTACCGGCACAGTCGGGATTTTGGAGCGCGCAGCCGAAGGAGGGTTGCTCGATCTCAGCGATGCATTTGTCCGCATCAAGAAAACGGATTCCTGGATTTCCGCAAAGCTTTTAGATTCCGAGTTGGAAAGGTTCCGCCAGCAACAGCGTGAACAGCAACGCAGAAAAGAGCGATTCAATCATTTAGAATCAATCTCCCTTGTACCCGGCGTCGACCAATGCCCCGGCCGGCGTCGGCAATTCCAGTTTGACGCTGCTATACGCCGGTACGTCGATGCTCTTATCCAATGAGGCGAGGGGAGTGAACCCGGGCGCCGCTTCCAGCTTTACGGCTTTGGCGTTGCCGGACGGGTTGTGAATCTCGACGAGCAACTTATCGACACCGTCCTGGGTGCATGAAAGCCTGACGTCGTCATTGTCGCAGTGGAACAACTCGCCGACGTATAGGCTGGTATCGCCCAACGTAGTGTTGATGCTGGTGGTCGCCGTGTTCTCATACACAGGCAGGATCAGTAACTGCTTGTGGTCCGGGTCATAACGGCCCGCGACGGCGTTTGCCGGCATCCCGGCTACCTTCACCAGCAGGTTGTGCGGCAGGTCGTATTTCTTGACCGTCAGCGCGGCGCCGCCGTTTTCCGGATCGAGATTCAGCGAGTAATTGACGCCGCTGACTTTCCCTTGCGACACCGTGTAGGAGTATCTTGGCGTACCGCCGCCGATCGCATAATCGGCGATGAATTTCTTGATCCAGAGATTGTTGTTCTGACCGGCGCGCGGCTTGTTAACGATGATGAAGCGGGTAGTGATCTTGTCACCGGCTTTCATGCCGCGCTGGTTGCCGTCGATGTACGCATCGAGGTGCATCTTGGCATAGCTATAGGAGATCGGCGTATCGCCCAGGTTGATGACCGCCGGAGCACCAGAGTAATCCGAGCCGAGAAAAACATAGTCGCCGGCCCCGAGAACGCCGTCATGGCTGAAGCCGTCGCGCCCGCCCGCATCCAGCGCGGACCATTCACCATCCCGGTCCTTGCCGGTGACATACATCGGGCCGTTTTCAACGCGGTTGTAAGTGCGAATGAGGTCGACGCGGTTGAGTGTGCACTCCTTCTTGAACGTGACATCGACCTGGTTGATGTTCGCGGCGAGCGGCGCGTGATAGCGCGCGCGAACAGTCTCCTCGCGGCCCTCGATATCGACATACTGCATCGGCTGCGGCACGGAGATGAAACTGGACCGGTTGCAACCCGGAAACTTTACCGTCGGAGTCCGAGGGAATTGGTTATGCCCGTCGTACTTGCTTACGACATCATCAAAAGAGGCAAGCCAGTTCTCAAAATAATACGCCGCGATTTTTGGTTCGGTCGCCTGCTGCATCTCGACCTGCGGGACCACAGCGCAATGCCCGGAGCCGACGCTGCCGCCATCGACGCCGTGGTAAACCAGCTCGTCTGCAAAGGGATTACCCGGCATGTCCCCGGTATAATAACCGCCGACGTGGAACGGCTCCGGGATCCAGCCGCCCCATTGCTTGAGTTGCTGATGTTTCTCATCCCAGCCAAGCACCAGGAGACTGGAATCGTTGTTGTCCATGTATGCGGATATCCGATTGCCATCCTGGAAAGTCTCGATTGTCGCTCCGATTGCAGTGCGTCCATTGCAATCGGTAACCAACGGGATCAGATACCATTGCTCCTTGTGGGTTTCGTCGATGCTGCATGCAAAATCCTTTGCCGCGCCCGGTTTGAAATGCCGGAAGATAGCTCCAGTGCGCGCCTCGATGATCTGCACGTCCGCGATGCCGGCGTCGCTGTGCGCCTCGAGCGCGAAACGGACCCGCTGCCGGCCCGGCGCATACGGCTGGCCTGTGGCGTTGAGTGTTCCCCAGCGCGTGATCGACGGCCCGCTGGTGATGTAGACCGGGTCCGGATGGCGCAGCGTGCCCGGCCCGAGGCGGGGCGCGAGCAGCGACATATCTTCCGCGTGATAAACGTTGATATGCGCGTTGGCGACCGTGTTCGCGAGGTCCTTCGGGCTGCGGACGATGGTCAGGCTGACCGGCGGGTGATGATGCAGCCGTCCCTGAACACTCTTGTAAGTTTCAAGGCCGTCGTATGTCAGCTTGCCGTCATCATAGGCATAGGGGGCGATCGTGAAGTAGGCGAACAGGAAATAAGGATCGACCTTTTGCGGTCCCAGGTCCGCAATGCCGCCGGAGGTATAATTCCTGCCCGCCTGCATGAAATCGGTCGGCGCTTTTATCCGCCCGTCCGCCGTCATCTGGTACGGCTTTGGGAAAATCTCGGTATTGAACACGAAATATTCGATGCCGAGCGTATCGCGGAAGAGGTATCCCGGCATCACCTGGAAGTCGGCGGTCGAGTTCGCCTTGCAATCGGCGGCCAGCTTCGCGTAACGCGTCGCGTCGATCTTGTTCAAGTCCTCGAGGAAAACGATGAACGAGAGCCCGAGCTTTTTGCCTTCCGCCACGTAATCCTTCACCGTGCCGTTGCCGTCCCCATAGGAGGTCCGCGCGCCGAGGATGCCCTTGAAATCGCGTGCATTGGGGGTAATCAACTCGGTGGTCTGCACGTCCTCCTGTGTCCGGGCGTTGAACCACATGCCCACGCTGCTCCAGGAGTTGGGCGCGTATTGCGCCTTGCTCCAATCCACGGCCGTCACTACCGCGCGCGTCGTTGCCGGCGGCGCGACATAGCCGCCCAGGCCCGCCTTTTGCGCCGGCACTGCGAGCCAGTGGCAGGCGTTCACGAAGAGCTTCATGCCGTCGCTCGGGAACTCCGCATAACCGTTGAGCATCATCGCATCGTTGAGCACCCAGCTATTGAAGTTCGCCCACGTGTGCGCGGGGTGGAACGGGAAAAGCATCATCCGCCCGGAGCCGTCCTGGCCGTCGCGCACGCCCACCACCTCCGGCGCCGAGTCGTAAGTACCCTTGACGTCCGGGCTGTATTCTCCTTCCGGCGGCGCCCCAACGTCGATGTGTCCGATGGTCCGCGTCGTGTCGGCGCCGCGGATCAGCGTGGTCCACGTTTTGCCGAAAATCATCGGTACCGTGCCGGCGGCCTCGTAGTCGCCATGCCGCGGCAGCAGCAGCCCGCGCATACCGGCGGTGACCGGGTGGGCGGTGATGTTATTGGTCCAGAAGTAATCGCAGCGCTCGGAATGGTACAACGGATTTACGTGAAGCACGTGCCGGGGGTCGTACAATTTTTCGCGCAGCGCCTGTGCGTCGTACAACTTGCCGAAGGATTCGGTCCAATACCCCGGGTCGTCATCATGGCCGAATGGGACGAAGATGAGGCCGCCGCCGGCTTTGTGGTAGTCGTCGAGCCGCCGGAGGAACGCCTTGCCCGCGTCGATCCTGCTTTGGACCAGGTTATAAGTGTGCGGCGAGGCGCCGACGACGAGCACGTCGAACTGGTGAAACAATTCCGGCGTAAGTGCCTCGTAAGTGCTCCGGCCATCTCCGAGGATATTGACGTTCACGCCTTGCGCGGCGCATGCGGCCTTGAATTTCAGCCAGCCCGGTTCGGTCAAACCGGCGAGGCCGGTCTGCCCGCTGTCTGCGTTGGCGCTGATGAAAAGGACATCGACTGGCTTGGCAGCGGCAAGGTGAGCGGCAAAGACGAATAATGCTGCGGCCAGTAACAGACGGTTGAGCCGGGATTTCCCATTTGGGTTCTTGTTCATGGTGAGTCGGGGTGGATTACTGAAATTTTCTTGGAGGAGGGGGTTCGACGAGGAGATGCCAGGTCTGAAACCCCAACCTTTCTGAGACGTTGCGCGGTCGTTCAATCCCTTCCTGCATGAAATCTCCAATTTTCCTTGCAAAATGTACAATAGTGGTCATAATGGAGAAAAAGAATGCATTATATTGGGTGCGCGCCCCGCGGGCGCTCCTCCAGTACTCACCATTTCCACCTCCCTTCACATATGACTCGCAAAGGTAAGATCGCACGCATCCCCTCGAACATCCGCCACCAACTCAATTCCCGCCTCGAAGACGGCGAGCCCGGCAAGGACCTCGTTGCATGGCTCAATGGCCTCGACCAGGTACAGCAAGTGCTGGCCAGGGATTTCGGCGGCCGCGCCGTCACCGAGCAAAACCTCTCCGAATGGAAGCAGGGCGGTTTTCTCGACTGGCAGCAGGAATTGGAATCCTCTGCCCGCCTCCGCGACCTGGTCGAATTCTCCGATAATCTCGCTTCGATTTCCCCGGACCGCGGCGTCGCCGACCGCCTCTCCTCGCTCCTCGCCATCGATCTTGCAACCGAGACCCGCGGCATCCTTCAGCAGATCACCGACCCCAAAGAACGCTGGGAATACCTCAGCCAGACCATTCCCAAAATGAATATCTTGCGCGATGGCGACCTGAAGGCCGCTCGTGAGCGCCGCGCAATGGCTCGTTGGCAGGCGGAGCGCGACGACCGCCAGTGGGAGGAGAAGAAAGCCTTGCTCAAAGAAACCTACGAGCACTCCGTCGCGCCGTACGAGATTAGGCGCAGGCGTGCCACGTTACTGGCAGCCTTCGGAAACACTGACTACGACATAAAAAACATCGAATCCATGCTCGCCGCGGAACTCAAGTACAAACCATACCGCTATATACAGCCTTCCGACGAACCCCTCTGGGGCGTCCCTCGATCCAAACAAACCAAACTCGACCCTGATCCAACCAAATCCGACCAAATCCAAGTAAATCCAACCAAATCAAACCAGATCGGCATCTAATTTTTTTGCAGGCCGCATAGCTCCCGCCGTGGAAATTGGGCTGAGTTGGAAGTTCATCTGCCGGAGGGCCTTGGCGGCAAGCGGCGATCATCGAAAGCAAATGTTGAACGGAGACGGATCATGCATGTGGATGCCGAGGTCTTTCAGTTCGCCCAGTATCATCCGCGCCATCGGCCAGTCGGAACCGAATTGCTCCTCGTTCTTCCGAGTCCATTCCTCCCATATCTCATCGGAAAACTCTGGCGCGCGGTCCAAGTAGGCTCCGGCGAAATCCAGCACGAAGGGCGGCTTCACCACTGTCATCTCCAGCGCCAACAACTCGTCGTCGAACGCGATGAGTTGAGGCACCCGGAATCCGTGAATTTCGAGGATGCCAGCTTCAGCCAGCCGTCGATAGACCTGCTTCTCGCGAAAATACGGTTCCTCCGCATTGTGAATCTTCAACGCGGCGATGCCAGGATGAGCATTGCTTTCGATCGCAAAGACGATACCATGAATGCCAAAGCCGAGCCGCCCCGCCAGGTGACAGTCGCGCCGGAGGGAATAGGCGTCCGCTCTTTCAACGATGTCTTCGTCCATTCTTACTTCCGCTGGTCACACAGGGCATTCCGCCGATGTGAGAATGCACCTGCTGCTTGACGGGCGGACTCTTTCGGTCGGACAACTCGGCCCGGATTTTCTCATTCTGGACACGGCCATCGACCACCCGCCGGCGAGCGGACGTCTCTTTTTTGCAGTCGACGGAAACGAGCGGGAATGGGATGTCCAGCTGCCAGAAGGCATCTCGGCTAAATCGAGACGGGTTGTCATCGCGAAAGCCGTATAAGTTACTGAGCGGGAAAGCAAATGGCACTTCGGAGAGCGGTTGTCTGTCTCTCCGCGATTCTCCCGAGCGCCCATTGCGCGTGCTCCTTAATCATCGGCTCCGGATCGCGCGCTGCGCGTTCAAGCGCCGGAACGTCCTCCGGCGTACCGGTGTTTCCAAGGGCCACGCAGACATTGCGCAGCAGGCCGCGCCGCTTGAGGCGTTTGACGGGTGACTTGCGGAAAAGCCTTCGGAATTCCTCGTCGGTCAGCCCGAGCAACTCAACCAGCGGCATGCGCGCGGCCTCGCGGGCGGCGAACGCCGTCTCCCGCGACGCGCGTGCGAAGCGGTTCCATGGGCAGGCCGTCAGGCAATCGTCGCAGCCGAAAATGCGGTCGCCGATCAGCGGCCGCAGTTCCACGGGAATCGATCCTTTGAGTTCAATCGTGAGATATGAGATGCACCGGCGCGCGTCGAGGTGGTGCGGCGCGTCGATGGCCCCTGTCGGGCAAGCCGCGATGCAGCGGGTGCAACTCCCGCACCGGTCCCGCGCCGGCTCATCGGCGGGAAGCTCCAGCGTCGTCAGAATCTCCGACAGGAAAAACCATGTCCCAAGTTCCTCCGAGATCAGCACGGTGCTTTTCCCGTGCCAGCCCGCGCCGGCAAGCGCCGCAAAGTCCCGCTCGAGCACCGGCCCGGTATCCACATAACATTTTTGAGTGCCGCCATTTTCCGCGAGCCATCCATCCAGCGCCCGCAGCCGCCCCTCGATCAACTCATGGTAATCGTCCCCCAAGGCATACCTGGCGATTTTCCCGCCTGCTCCGCTCGAATTTCCCGCCTCACCCTGCCAATAATTCGTCGCAAGCACGACTACCGACCGCGCTCCTGGCAGCACCTTTTGCGGGTCCACCCGCCGTTCGCTGGTCCGCTCCAGCCAGGTCATCTCCCCGGCGTTCCCTTCCGCGAGCCACAGGCCGAACTCCCCCGCATGCGGCGGCGCGGCGCAACGCGCCACCCGGCAGACGTCAAACCCCAGCGCCAGCGAGCGCGACACAAGTTCGGCCTTGAGATCGGTCATCAGTTAGGGAACCACTGATTAAATGGGGGTGGCCACCCCCATTTAATCAGTGGTTCCTTATACCGGCAATATCTACGCATCATGCTCCGGAATCCAGACGCGCATCGCACCGGGAGCCCGGTTGTCCCATGCAAAGAACGGGACGGCACGAAATGCCGTTTTCACGGCGGATTTCGTGGCGGCGGAATACAGTGAGGTCGGGGTGGGCGCGGCGGACAGGCATTGACCCTCGATAACGGTTATAGGGATGGGGAATTGCGAATCATCCACGCGGGCTTGCAGTTGCTCCGCGCGAGGCAGCGCGACCGCGAGCGCGCCGGCGCTAAAGTCGGCGTCCTCGATGCAATAGATGAACGGGCCGCGTTGAAGCGCGATCTGTCCCGCGTTACCGGTGACGCGCGGGTGCGACGTCAAGCGGCGGATGTTCATTGAAAGGTCGAGATGGAGAGTGTCTCCGGTTTTCCATTCGCGATGGAGGCAGGCGTAACCCTTGCGGATAGGGACGGGCGTGGTCTCGCCATTGAGGCGCACGACGCATTCATCCGCCCAGCTCGGGACGCGCACACGCAATTCCCACGCCTTTTCGGTGTTCACCTCGAGCGAGATTTTCACCCGCCCCGCCCATGGATAATGGCCGGCCTGACGCAGAGTGCCGCGGACGCCGTTGTCGAGTTCGAAGTCCGCATCGCTGCCGATGAATTGATGGACCAGCAACGTCGATGGTCCCGTCGAATACAGATAGCCGCCGAGCGATGCGATCAGGCGCGAGATATTCGACGGGCAGCAGGAGCAGCCGAACCATTCGCTCCGGTGATGGGCGCCCGAGGAGGCAAGCGGGTTCTGGTAGAAGAATTTCCTGCCGTCCAGCGACATGCCGCAGAGGGCGCCGTTGTGCAGGGCGCGTTCAAGGACATCGGCATACTCTCCTTCGCCGTCGTGCTGGAGCATGCGATGCGCCCAGAACACGAGGCCCACGCTGGCGCAAGTCTCGCAATAGGCGTGCTCATTGGGCAGATCGTAATCGCCGGCGAACGCCTCGCGATGCCCATCGCTGCCGATGCCTCCGGTGACGTACATCTTGCGATCAACCACGTTCCGCCAGAGCCTTTGCGCGGTGTCGAGAAGGGTTTCATCACCGGTCTCGCGGGCGATGTCCGCCATGGCGGAGTAGAGATAGACCGCGCGAACGGCGTGGCCTTGCGCCTCATCCAGCTCCCGGACGGGCACGGCGCATTGGTGGTAACTCCAGGGGAACGGGGCCGGCTGGTCGCCGTGCTCGACCGCGAACCAGATCGGTTGCCGGCCCCGCTGGTTGACGAAATAAGCGGCGAGGTCGAGGTATCGCCGCACGCCGGTCGCCTTGTGCAGACGCACCAGGGCAAGCTCGATCTCCTCATGCCCGGGGTAGCCGGGAATCTTCCCCTCGTCCGTTCCGAAGACCGACCCGATGTAGTCCGCGTACCGGCAGGCCGCGTTCAGCAAGCAATCGGTTCCCGTGACCTCGTGGTGCGCAACCGCGGCCTCGAAAATGTGGCCGGCGCAGTAGAGTTCGTGCATGTCGCGGAGATTCTTCCAGCGCTGCTCGGGAGCCACGGCCGTGAAGTAGGAATTGATGTAACCATCCGGTTGTTGAGCACCGATGAAGAGATCGGCCACGCGGTCGATCCGCCGCCGCAGTTCTGGGTCGCCGCTCGATTTCCAGGCATGGCATGCCGCTTCGAGCCACTTGGCCGTGTCCGAATCCCAGAAATGATGAGGCCGGTTCTTGTCGCCTGGTTTCCAGTTCAGGCGGAGGGCGTCGAAACGGCCTGTTTCCTGGCAATGATCATACTCGGTGGGGATGGCGGTTTCCGTATTGATCCGCTGGCGCTCGCTCCAGAAAGGATTTGTGATGCGGACACGGGAGGAGGGGAGGGGATCGAACATGACGGGGAGGGAGGAGGTTCAGGTGAAGGCGCGGCGGTTAACTCCGCGTGGGGCGCCGACCCACGGCGACTATTGGCCTGCAAATGCGTTCGGCTACTTCGGCGTGCGTCAGGACGGAGGTGTCCACCGTCAGGTCCGCCACCGTCTCATAGAGCGGATTCCGCTTCTCGATCAGAGAGCGGATCGTTTCCCTGGGATTCTCCGTATGCAGCAGCGGACGATGTTTGTTTCGCGAGACTCGCTCCCAGATCACCTCCTCAGCCGCCGTCAGCCATACCACAAAGCCCAGTTTCTTTAGCGCCGGCAGGTTCTCCGGCACCGTGACGATGCCGCCGCCCGTCGCCACCACCAGGCCGCTCCCGCCCAGCAGAAGGCGCAACGCACGGCTCTCCTCCTGGCGGAACCAAGGCTCTCCGTGCGCGGCAAAGATGTCCGTGATCTCGCGTCCCGCGCGATCCGCCACGAGCCGGTCCGTATCGACAAAACGACTCCTCAGGGTGCGGGCAACCAGCCGTCCGACGGACGACTTCCCGCTCCCCATGAACCCGACGAGCACCACATTCTCGTACGCGGAGGCGCTCAAGCAGCGCGGCCCCCGGCCGGGAAGGTGATCGGCTCGCAGTTCCCTGGCATTGGGTCAGGCAGCCACGCTTTTCGGTACTCGCACGACGTTTCGCGCTTTCGCTCCTTTGTTGTCACTGAACAGTTCGTAATCGACTTCGTCACCCTCGGCAAGGGTGCGGAAGCCGTCTCCCTGAATCTGTGAGTAGTGTACGAATATATCGCTATGGACATCGGGGTCCACGATGAACCCCCAGCCCTTCTTTTCGCTGAACCATTTTACTGTGCCTCTCGGCATATATTATCACCTCCTTGGTCGGTTTCAGCGGCGGGGGGCGTCCGCGACTGCGTTTTACATGACATCCGGACCCGAGGTCAAGCGCCGGATGCATCGATAAAAGGGAAATTCAAAACTCGAAATTCGAAGCTCGAGATTTGAATTTCGATTTTTTTCCGCCTTTACACTCCTTGCATCCTCGCCGGAGTATCCTCCCCATCGAACAATGACCACATCCGCACCGCTGGTTTCCGTAATCATGGGGAGCAAGAGTGACTGGGAGGTTATGCGCGAATGCGCGCGCATGCTCGCAGATCTCAATATCCCTCACGAGTTCCGAGTGATCTCCGCCCATCGCACCCCGGCCCTCGCCGCCCAATACGCCTCCGAGGCCGCGGGCCGCGGCATCCGCGTGATCATCGCGGGCGCAGGCGGCGCCGCGCACCTAGCCGGGGTAATCGCCGCCCAGACGCTCGTGCCCGTGCTCGGCGTCCCCATTCTCAGCAAGCTCAACGGCCTCGACTCGCTTCTTTCGACGGTTCAGATGCCGGCGGGCATTCCGGTGGGCACGCTTGCCATCGGCGCCGCCGGCGCGAAAAATGCCGCCCTTTTCGCCGCCGCCATTCTCGCCCTGAATGACCCCGCCCTGCGCGGGCGGCTCGAGGCATTTCGCGAGAAGCAAACCAGCGACGTGCTCAACGCGAAGCTGGAATTGGAATGACGCGCCTGTTCCGCCCCGGCAGTTGAATACCCAGCTTCTCGAGGGTGTGTCCGGCATTGAGCGGGCCGCGGAACTCCTCGCCGCCGGCCAGGTTGTCGCCCTTCCCACCGAGACCGTTTACGGGCTGGCCGGGCATGCCCTCGATCCCGAGGCCGCGGCCCGCATCTTCGAGGCCAAAGAGCGCCCTTACTTCGATCCTCTCATCGTCCACCTTCCGTCCCTCGATTGGCTCGACCGGCTCACCGACGCCGCCGGCGATTCCCTGGTCCAGGCCCTCATCCGCCAATACTGGCCCGGGCCGCTCACGCTGGTCCTGCCCCGCCGTTCCATCGTCCCCGATATTGTCACAGCGGGGCTCGACACCGTCGCTGTCAGAATGAGTGCGCATCCGCTTTTCCGGGCCGTCCTCAGCCGGTTTGGCAAACCGGTCGCCGCGCCCAGCGCCAACCGCTTCGGGCGTATCTCCCCCACCGCCGCCGCGCACGTCATCGAGGAACTCGACGGACGCATTCCCCTCATCCTTGACGGTGGACCATGCGCCCTTGGCGTGGAATCCACTATCGTCGCCCCGCGGGACGGCGCCCTTTGCCTCTTGCGCGCCGGGCCGGTCACCGCCGGGGAACTTGCCGCCCACGCCCCGATTCTTGCCCCGCCATCGGGCTCTACGATCCAGGCGCCCGGCCAGCTCCGGAGCCATTATGCGCCCCGCACCCCCTTTCGCCTCCTCTCCAGCGCCGCGGAGAGCGATACCTACGAAGGTCCTGGACGGGCCGGCCTCCTGGCATGGAGCCGCTCGGTTCGCCCGGCCCAATTCGCAGCGATGGAGGTCCTCACCCCCCGCGACGATCCGCGCGAAGCTGCAGCTCGGCTTTTTGCCGCCATGCGCCGCCTGGATTCTTTGGGCCTCGAACTCATCGTAGCCGAGCCGCCCCCGCCTTCGGGCCTTGGGGTCGCAATTATGGACCGGCTTCGCAAGGCGGCCGCACCCCGCTAAAGACCGTATTTTGGCCTAAGGCGCATCACTTCCTGTTAATGGCACAGCCTCTGCTCTGTCAGAGTCGAGGGAGTCGATATTCCCTACCATCCTTATTTCAATGCCAGCCGCCCAGCACCGCATTAACATCGAGGACTCGCGTTCTGTGATCCAGACACGGCGTGTCTTGCTCCTGGAAGATGACGAGATGTTCAAGAACATCATAAAGGAGTTCCTCGAGTCGAATCTTTATGACGTCGTGGCCGTTGCCAACGGCGCCGAAGGAGTTCGCGCCGTCCTCAAGGAGGGGTTCGACATCGTCATCTGCGACATGATGATGCCGAAGCTGCCCGGCGATATGTTCTACACGGCCATCGAACGCATGCGCCCTGAGCTTTGCCGCCGCTTTATTTTTATTACCGGCCACCGGGGCAATGAGAGGATCAACGATTTCATCAAAAAGGTGAGAGGCACCATGCTCAACAAACCCTTTCACATGGACGACCTCCTCGAGGCCATCGCCGTAGTCCAGGTCCGTTCCACCATTGTCCGTTAACCCCCTCCACTCCCATGCGCATTCTCCTCGCCGATGACGAACGCGAACTGGCGGCTTGCCTTGCCATATACCTTGGCAAAGCCGGCCACGAAGTTTGCACTGTCACGACAGGCGGCCTGGACGTCCTTCCCGCCTACGACCGTTTCCACCCTGACGTCGTCCTAATGGACATCCTGATGCCGCGCTTCAACGGCATCACGATCTCCCACGCCCTTGTCAGCCGCAATCCCGCCATCAAGCTCGTTCTTTGCTCCGGTTCCCTCGCGGCAGATCATCCCTTCCTCGGTTCGACGGGCGCCTGCTGCTTCCTTCCCAAGCCTTTCAACTTTGCCGAGGTGAAGGAACTCCTCGAGAGCCTCGGGCCCGCCACGGTGCCCGCTGCAGCCGCTGTAGCCGCGGCGTAAGCCTTCCCAAAAGCAGGCGATTCAATCCTCGTACCCTTTCGGGTGATCGAGGTGCCAGGCCCAGGCGCTTTCGACGATCTTTTCGATCGACTCGAATTTCGGAGACCAGCCCAACTCCCGCTTTATTTTTTCCGACCCGGCGATGAGGCGCGGGGGATCGCCGGCACGGCGCGGTTTCTCAACCACGGGGATGGGCTTCCCGGTCACTTTTTCGCAGGCGGCGATGACTTCGCGCACGCTGGTGCCGCCGCCGGTTCCGAGATTGTAGAAGGCGCTGCTCTGGACTCCGAGGGCCAGGATGTGCGCCTGGGCGAGATCGACGATGTGGATATAGTCGCGAATGCAGGTGCCGTCCGGGGTTTCGTAATCGGTGCCGTAAATCTCAACGTGGGTCTTCTGGCCGAGCGCGACTTTGAGGACGTTCGGGATGAGGTGCGTTTCGCACCGGTGGTCTTCGCCGTAGCGGCCGGTGGCGCCTGCGGCGTTGAAGTAGCGGAGGGCGACGAATTTGAGGCCGTGGATTTCGTCGTACCAACGCAGGATTTTTTCGAAGAGCAGCTTGGATTCTCCGTAGGGGTTGATCGGGCGCTGCGGGAGAGTTTCGTCGATGGGAAGCCGCTCGGGCGGGCCGAAGGTGGCGCAGGTCGACGAAAAGACGAAGCGTTTCGCGCCATGGTGGATCATGGCGTCCAGGAGATTGAGGCCGCCGCCGACGTTGTTGCGGAAATATTTGGACGGGTTTTGCATCGACTCGCCCACGAGGGCATTGGCGGCGAAGTGCATTACGGCCTCCGGGCGGACCCGATCCATGGCAGCGAAGATGGCGTCGCGCTCCTGGAGATCGCCTTCGATGAGCGGGGCGCGGGGATCGATGGCGCGGCGATGGCCCTCGGTGAGGTTGTCGAAGATGGTGACGTTGTGGCCCTGGTCGAGCAGTTGTTCGACGCAGATGCTTCCGATGTATCCGGCTCCGCCGGTGACGAGCAGTTTCATGAAGAGGTCTCTACGACTGGATGCGATGAAATTTGGTGGGAGTGCCCTGGGTCTGCTGCCTGAGGGCGGCGATCATCGGCCGCACCTGGGCATTGCGTGCGCGGGGCGTGAGGATCTCGAGGCTGCGGCGCGCGGAGCCCCAGGCGACGATTTTAATATGCACCATACGGACACCCCAGTCGCGCATCTGACTGCGATTGTCCTTGTAGAGATCGATGGTGTCGGTGCCGATGAGCGCGGAGCCATAGTCGTCAATTTCGCAGAGTTCGCCGGTCTCGAGGATCTTAAAACAGGTGCCGACCGGGTATCGGGACCAGTCCGCGGCGGCGCTGTGGACGGCGCCGGTGCTCAGGAGTTTGCCGCAGGCATCGCGGCTGCCACCGGGCTCAGCGCTGGTGTAGGCGGTGGTGCGTACGATTTTCGAAATGCCGGCAACGTGGCCGGCGTTGCGGGGAGTGGCGCATCCCGCGAGCAGGATAACGACGACGAGGCCAAGGGAGATAGCGTGCTTCATGACGGGGGAAAAAGGACTGCGCAAGCCGCCGGTGTAGTTAGCCGCGGGCGAGGGAGTTGGCAACTTCTAAGAGTGGCCGGGGTCACTCTTCTCCCTCCCGGGAGACGCCGGGCCGGGAGCTCTCGAGCAGGTCGCAGATGCCGCGCTTCTTTGCCGCGCGAACGAAGTCGAAGAATTCGCGGGCGTCCTGACCCCAATCAAGTTCCTCGGAGGCGGCGAGGGCCTGGGCGGTGTTGAGGCCGCTTTTGTAGAGGAGCTTGAAGGCGTTTTTGATTTCCTGACGCTGGGCGGGTTCGAGGCCGGCACGTCGCAGCCCGATGGCGTTAAGGCCGGCTACGGTGTTGCGCTCGGCGGCAAGCGTGAAGGGCGGGATATCCTTGCTGAAGGCGCTGGCGCCCTGCGCAATGGCGAGGCGCCCAATGCGGATGTGCTGATGGAAGACGCACCCGCCGCCGATGAAGACGCCATCGGCGACGCGGACGTAGCCTCCGAGCAGGGCGTTATTGGCGATGATGACCTTATCGCCAAGGTGGACGTCGTGGGCCAGGTGGGTGCCGGCCATGAGAAAATTGTGATGTCCGATGCGCGTTGCCCCGCCCTCGGCCGTCGAGCGGTGGATGGTGCACAGCTCACGGATTGTGTTCGAGTTGCCGATAACGACCTCGCCCGGATGATCCGCCGAAAAGGAGAGGTGCTGCGAAGGCGCGCCGATGATCGCGCCGTAGCCGATGCGGGTATCGTTGCCCACGCGGACACGGCCTGCGAGAACGGCGTGCGCCTGGAGGACGCAGCCGGACGCGATTTCGGCCGGCCCCTCGATACAGACGTAGGCGCCGATATCGGCATCGGAGGCGATCTTCGCGTTTGGATGAATGATGGCGGTCGGATGAATGGGCATGCGAAACGATTGATGATTGGTGATCTCGGATTGCTGATTGCCAAAATGCGGCGCTTATGGCGCCGGTCGAATTCAAATCATTAATCGCAGATCAGCAATCATCAATCTTTTCACAGCACCCCGGCCTCTTTGAACGAGTAGTAGGGCAAGCGGCCCTCGATGGCGGAGCCGATGATGATATGGTCCAGGAGGCGAATCTGGAGGATCCGCGCGGCCTCGGCCATGCGGCGGCTCATTTGGATATCGGCGGCGCTGGGGGTGGCGTCGCCCGAGGGATGGTTGTGGGCCAGGATGACAGCGAAGGCGGAATGGACGAGCGCCGGCCGAAAGACTTCGCGGGGATGGGCGATGCACTCGGAGATGGTGCCGAGGGAAATCTCCTCGACCCTCAGAAGTCTCAAGCGAGTGTCGAGAAGGATGGCACGCAGCGATTCCCTGGAGAGCATGCGCATTTCCGAGCCGAGGAGCTCGTAAACCAGCTCCGGCGTGTCGAGCTTGCCGCGGACCGGGGATTCCTGGGCGAGGCGCTTGCCGAGCTCGAAGGCGGCGGCGAGCTGGAGGGCCTTGGCAAGCCCGATGCCTTTGACCGCGGCAAGCTCGCGGGCGTTGCAGCGGGAGAGGGCCGTGAGCGACTGCGCTTTGAGCAGGAGCTCGCGGGCGACGTCGATGGCATTCGCGCCGACAGTGCCGGTGCGCAGGAGGATGGCGATGAGTTCGCTCTCGCTGAGAGCGGAGGCGCCCTGCTTCATCAACTTCTCGCGAGGCCGATCTTCGTCGGGGAGTTCCTGGATTCTCAGCGATGACATCCTGTAATCATGCGAGGCGAGGCTGGCCGCTGCCAAGTGAAAGCTGTAGGTTTGGGACGGAAAACCATTTATGTGCGGTTTATCCGCCTCCCTCCGCCGGTTTCTTAAAACGCATCGACGAATCATGATATGATAATTTGTCGTTGAGTGCGGCTGCGTTGACCCTTATTCTTCCTCTCCCATGCCGCACGCCGCCATTTCCCACTCACTGCACGCGCTGCTTCGGCAGCGCATTGTCCTCCTTGATGGGGCGATGGGGACGATGGTGCAGCAATACAGACTGGCGGAGCAGGATTACCGCGGGACGCGCTATGCCAGCCATCCGAGCGATCTCAAGGGGAATAATGACCTGCTCTCGATTACGAAGCCGGGGGTGATCGAGGAAATCCACGCGGGGTATCTCGCGGCGGGCGCGGATATTATCGAGACCAATACTTTCAATTCGCAATCGATCTCGCAGTCAGATTATGGGCTCGAGGCGGCGGTGCGCGACCTGAACCTGGCGGCAGCGGGCTGTGCGCGGCGGGCGGTTGAGAAATGCGGACGCCCGGCCTTCGTCGCCGGGGCCATCGGGCCGATGAGCAAAACACTGAGCATCTCCCGTGATGTGAACGACCCGGCCCGGCGGGAGGTAACTTTCGTCCAGGTGGAGAAGGCATACCGCGAGCAGGTCGAGGCGCTCCTGGAGGGCGGGGTCGACCTATTGCTCGTCGAGACGGTGTTCGATACGCTCAACGCGAAGGCGGCGCTCTTTGCCATTACCGGGGTGTTCGAGGAGCGCGGGGTCAACGTTCCGGTGCTTGTGTCGGGCACGATTACCGACCTCAGCGGGCGGACGCTCACGGGGCAGACGGTCGAGGCTTTCTGGAATTCCATCTCGCACGCGCCGCTGCTTGGCATCGGGCTCAATTGCGCGCTCGGGCCGCGCGAAATGCGCCCGTACATCGAGGACCTCAGCCGCATCGCGCCGATCTTCGTGAGCGCGTATCCGAACGCGGGGTTGCCGGACCCGCTTTCGCCCACGGGGTTTCCGGAGACACCGGAATCGCTCGCGCCGCAAATCCGCGACTGGGCGGAACAAGGCTGGCTCAATATCGTGGGCGGGTGCTGCGGCACGACGCCGGCGCACATCCGTGCCATCGCGGAGGCGGTGCGCGATTGCCCGCCGCGGGCCTTGCCGGATGCCGGGCATGGCGAGACGCCGCGCTCGCTTTGCCTCAGCGGGCTCGAGCCGTTGCGCATCACGCCGGAGACCGGCTTTGTCGTCATCGGCGAGCGCACGAACATCACCGGCTCGCCGCGGTTTTCGAAACTGATTCTCGCGGGGGATTTCGAGGGGGCGCTCGCGGTTGCGCGGCATCAGGTCGAGGGAGGCGCCAACATTCTCGATGTGAACATGGACGAGGGGATGATCGACTCGGAAGCGGCGATGACGCGCTTCCTGAATCTCATCGCCAGCGAGCCGGATATTTCCCGCATCCCGATCATGATCGACAGCTCGAAGTGGAGCGTCATCGAGGCGGGGCTGCGTTGCGTGCAGGGGAAGGGCGTTGTCAATTCCATCAGCCTCAAGGCCGGCGAGCAGGAGTTCATCCGCCAGGCGCGGCTGGTGCGGCGGTACGGCGCGGCGGTCATCGTCATGGCATTCGACGAGCGAGGGCAGGCCGACAGCTTCGAGCGCCGCACGGAAGTTTGCGCCCGGGCCTACCGCATCCTCACCGAGCAGGCGGGCATCGAGCCCGAGGATATCGTTTTCGATCCCAATATCCTCACCGTGGCCACGGGCCTGGAGGAACACAACAATTACGCGGTCGATTTCCTCCGCGCCACTCGCTGGATCAAGGAGAACCTGCCCCATGCCCGCGTCAGCGGCGGCGTATCGAATATCTCGTTTTCATTCCGCGGCAACAACACTGTCCGCGAGGCGATGCACTCGGCCTTCCTTTACCACGCGATCCGCGCCGGGCTGGACATGGGGATTGTCAACGCGGGCCAGCTCGCGGTGTATGAGCAGATTCCGAAGGACCTGCTCGAACTGGTCGAGGACGTGCTGCTCAATCGCCGGCCCGATGCGACGGAGCGGCTGGTCGACTTTGCGGAGACCGTCAAATCGCACGGCAAGGCGGCGGTCAAGGAAGACGCGGCGTGGCGCGACGCCCCGGTCGAGGAGCGGCTATCGCACGCGCTGGTGAAGGGGATAGTCGATTACATCGACGCCGATACCGAAGAGGCGCGCCGGAAGCTTCCGCGGCCGCTCGACGTGATCGAGGGCCCGCTGATGGCCGGCATGAGCATCGTGGGCGATCTCTTCGGTGCAGGGAAGATGTTCCTGCCGCAGGTGGTGAAAAGCGCGCGTGTGATGAAGAAGGCGGTCGCCTATCTGATGCCTTATATGGAAGCCGAAAAGTCCGCCGGCTCGAAACCGCAGGGCCGGATCGTCATGGCGACGGTGAAGGGGGATGTGCACGACATCGGCAAGAACATCGTCGGGGTTGTGCTCCAATGTAATAATTACGAGGTTATCGACTTGGGGGTCATGGCGGCGGCGGAGAAAATCCTCGAGACCGCGCGGGAGCGGGAGGCTGATTTCATCGGGTTGAGCGGACTCATAACGCCGTCGCTGGACGAGATGGCCCACGTGGCGCGCGAGATGGACCGGCTTGGATTTCACGTGCCGCTGCTGATCGGCGGCGCCACGACCAGCCGCGCCCACACCGCGGTGAAGATCGCTCCGCATTACCGCAACCCGGTGGTCCACGTGCTGGATGCGTCGCGGGCGGTGGGAGTCGTAAGCTCGTTGCTCAGCGATGCGCTAAGGCCGGATTTCGAGGCGAAGATGGCGGCGGATTACGAGCGCCTGCGCCAGGAGCACGCGGCGCGCAACAAGGATAGCAAGCTTATCCCCATCGAGCGGGCGCGCGCCAATCGCACCGCGATCGACTGGGCCGGCTACGAGCCGCCGCAGCCGCAATTTACCGGTGTCCGCGATGCGGAGCCGGCGCTTGCCGCGCTGGTGGATTATATCGATTGGTCGCCATTTTTTCACACTTGGGAATTGCGCGGGCGCTACCCTGCGATCTTCGACGATCCCGGGCACGGGGCGGAGGCGCGCGAGCTTTTTGAAGATGGGCGGGCCCTGCTCGAGCGGATTGTGCGGGAGGGGCTTTTACGCGCGCGGGGGGTGTACGGGTTTTGGCGGGCGAATGCCCAGGGGGATGACGTGCGGCTGTTTGCGGAGGGGACGGAAGGGACGCTGGCGACGTTCCACTTCTTGCGGCAGCAGATGCTGAAGCCGGCGGGGCAGCAGAATCATGCGTTGTCGGATTATATCGCAGCGGATGGGCGGGATTTTCTCGGCGGGTTCGCCGTGGGAATCCATGGAGCGGATGAGGTGGCCCGCGGCTTCGAGAAGGAAAACGACGATTACTCGGCCATTATGGCCAAGGCCCTGGCGGACCGGCTGGCCGAGGCCTTCGCGGAATATCTTCACGAGCAGGGGCGCATCGCGTGGGGCTTCGGCGCCGATGAGCATCTCACTCGCGAGCAGCTCATCCTCGAGCGCTACCGCGGGATCCGGCCCGCGGCGGGCTATCCCGCCTGCCCGGATCACACGGAGAAGGCTACGCTCTTCGCACTGCTGGATGCGGAAACGCGGGCCGGCGTGCGGCTGACGGAGTCCTTTGCAATGCACCCGGGCGCCGCGGTCAGCGGGCTCTATTTCTCCCATCCCGATGCGAAATACTTTGGCGTCGGAAAGATCGGCCGCGACCAGGTGGACGATTACGCCGTCCGCAAGGGCGAGACTGTCGAGTACGTAGAGAAGTGGCTCTCGCCGAACCTCGGCTACTAAGTGCCGCTCGTGCGCGCCTCGGGCAGGAAGATGCCCACCGTAAAGCGCGCCTTGGGCGTTTTTTCAACGGTGTTTTCCGGCGGCGGCTCATCCATCATGCTTGTCGCATGGCCCAGGCTTCCGGTGTTCGAGTTCGGGGGCGTCTGCCCGCCCGGCGTCGGTGTCGCGACGGGCACTGTGCCCAGCGAGTCCTCCCAAACGATGAAATCGCCGCCCACCGCAGCCGCCTTTTGGCGGGCCAGCTCGATCATCGCACTGGTGTTTTGCGCCTTGGCCCGGTCCACGAGCACCGTCCCGATGACCATGCCGCGGGGGACGGAATCGAGCACCTGAATGTGCTCGGGATTCGTCGGCGCAAGGTTGACGCCGGTGCCATTCGGGATGAAATCGCGCGGGTGTGAGGCGCAGCCGGCGAGCAACAAGACGGCCAGGAATCGAGAGGGCGTTAACGAAATGCGCATGAGATGGATAGAGAGAGCATTAGCTTCACTGGCATGGCGGTGCAAGCGCGCGGCGATTTTTGCCTTGGCCGTTGCTCGATAGGGCCCATGAGGCCTATTGGGGGTTCCTCGCTGTTTTCAGTGGATGGTTCTCCCGCAGATGCGCAGAGGCGCGGAGGTTTTGGATCCTTCTCAGATATCCTCCGCGTCCCGGCGTCACAGCGGGATTCCATTTTTCTGATAGTCACCCACTGGAAATAGCGAGGAGCCCTATTGGGTCTATGGCGTAACCTGCATCCCAGTCCTCTCGCCGATTTTGTCGATGCAATCCTGCGCGAACTTGTGCTGCTCGGGTGAGGCGTCGGCGGCTTCGATCACTTTCTTGAACTCGATGAGCGAGCGCACGGCGTCGCCGGTCGCCGCGTAGGCCTGGCCCAGATAAATGCGGTAGCCGGTGGTCGATTGGCCCTGGGCCTCCGCCAGCTCGATGAGATGATCGAGGGCGGCGATTTCGCGGTCGTAGGCATGGGCCTCGTGGGAGATGGTCGCGTGGAAGAAGAGCATCGAGGGGTCGTCGGGATGCGCGGCGACCACGCGGTCGGAGATGGCCAGCGCTTCGTCGTAACGCCTTGCGCCGAAGAGGATCTCGGCCTTGGTGGTCAGGGCGGGGATGAAATCGGCTTGCAGCGAGAGCGCGCGGTCGAGCGAGGCGAGAGCCTCGGGCCAGCGGTTGACTTTGCCATCGTACAGGCCGAGGGCCGTCCAGAATTCCGGCAGCTCGCCGCCGAGCGGCTGCGCCTGACCCAGAGCGCGCCTGGCCATCGGGAGCTGGCCGATCGCGATGAGCCGCGTGGCCGCGCCGGCCAGGAACCGGGCGCGGTTTTCACCCTGGAACTGGGCGGCCGTCACCGTCAGGTCGGGCTCGGCCCACGGACGCGCGCCTTTCCTGCGGAAGATGAGGACCGCATTGTCCAGCCACGTGAGGACGAAATCCTTGGTCTCGGCCAGGTGATGGAGGAGCGGCTCGTAAGTGGTGGGATCGCCGGAAAGCAGCAGTGCGTCGAACTGCCGCTGGTGATCGAGCGCGCGGAACAGCGCGGGCCTTTGCACCGCCTGGGCAAAGGCGCGCTCATCGGCAGCGGCGAGGAGGTCCGGGCGGGCCGCCTGGATATCCGCGTGGGAGCCCGGGCTGAAGAAGAGATAATGGACATCCTGGAGCCGCGCGAGCCCGAGCTGCTCGCAAGCCAACCGCGGGTCCACCGGCTCGTGATGCCCATGCACGAGCATCACGATGCCAAAAACGAGGTTCAACAGCACGAGAGCCGCAAAGGCCAGGATGACGATCTTCTTTTGCACAGGCTGCCAGAATGCACGATAGGCGCGATTTTTCAAAACGGTCTCACGGGAGCGTCGGCGGATTTTTTCGCGCCGTCCGTCATCGCCGGAGTTTTGAAGCTTGCACCGGGGGCGGTCGGGCGTTAATTACAGCGCCCCGATTTTTTCCTGCCGGAGACGGGTTGGTAGCTCAATGGTAGAGCAGCGCCCTTTTAAGGCGTTGGTTGCGGGTTCGAGTCCCGCCCAACCCATGCCCGATTTTACTCTGTTATCCGCATGGATACAGGGGATTCCCTCACTCGGCTGCATTTCTCATTCCCTGCCATAGTTTGCCAAAATAGGCCATTATAGGGGGTTTTATTGTCAACTGATTGTCAACGGCATGGCAACACCCCCCCGGGGGGGTGGCAAGGTACTGGACTTTTTCATCCGGGGGTTTGGCCACCGCGAATAGCCCCCCTGTCAAAAACCAAGGGCCTCCCGTAGCGATGCCTTGCCCCTCCCTCGACCTCCTCCTCGATCTCGATACTGCCCCCCGGGCCTTCCCTCTCCAAAATCAGGAA
>Ga0302319_10007353_pt1 | contig 21678 bp, 24 predicted proteins | sample Bog_T0_2_FD_203319 | JGI IMG/M metagenome (GOLD analysis project Ga0302319, IMG submission 203319) | Peat permafrost microbial communities from Stordalen Mire near Abisko, Sweden - Bog_T0_2 | ecosystem: Environmental > Terrestrial > Soil > Wetlands > Peat | place: Sweden: Abisko, Stordalen Mire... | reverse complement strand
TTTCTGCACGCCCTCGACTTCGAGGCCGAGCATGGTGAGCCGCTCGGTCAATTCCTCGGGCGACCAGTTGAAATCAACGTATTGTTTGAGCCAGTTAAGGGTGACTTTCATGAAAATAATTTTCTAGTGCGAAACTTTTGTGAATAGTTCAGCCCAACAACCTTTGTGTCGGGTTTTAATTTTTGAAATCAATCGCTCGTGCGTAATTTCATCAAGCGAATTCAATTCCGCCGTTGTCACACTGGCATAAATTTCGGGATAAAATGTCAAATCGCGTTCGTCATCCCAAGCGATATGCTCAAGGCGCTCTATCTTTGATAACTTATCCAATTCGGCAATCAATTCCTGCCTTGCTTGGGCTTTAGCTTTTTGAAGAGTGATAGACTCTTGCTGCTGGCGACGAGTGACTAATTCCCGAATTGTTTTACAATGTTGTTCTGCTTCCGCGTGTTTTGCTGATTGAATGCGATGCAATTCTTTAGCTTTTCGATGCTCTTTGAATTCCGAAACTGATTTTGCTCCTCCTCGGCTTGTGCCATAAGGCACATAATTGTTCGTTGAGTGTTGCAAAATCCAGTTAGCAAGTTCGTCTGAATTTGTTGGCGCTTGTTTTTGATATGCTTGAAATACCCAAATAATTCCGGAAACAGAGCCGCCGTTCCAACCAGGCAGTGATTCCTCGGCGAAAACTAAACCACGAGCAAGTGATGATAATTGCTCGACATTCAAATTCTCTATCGCCGAAATCCATGCGTTCGCGTGGGTTCGACCACAGCGATCAAATGGTTTCAACTGATTGAAAACCTGATTTCGCTCGGCTTCCTCACTTTCAGGCAATTTGCCGAGCGCGATCAGATTATTCAAAATAGGATTTGGAATGTCATCCATTTTAGAATGCTAATACTGTTTCAAGAACCGCACGTCGTTTTCGTAGAAGAGGCGGATGTCGTTGATACCGTCGCCCAGCTCCGTCAGGAGCGGCATCTTTGTAGCCCGCAGGCCAGCCAGCGGCCAAGCCCCGTCGGGGCGGCATATTCCGCGCATCACAATTTTCTGGCCGTCGTGGTTCATTTTTATGTCGCTCCTGACGGAGCTTATAAAATTATCTAGTTTCGTTGCTACAAAGATTTCGCTCCTAACGGAGCTATGTTCGTCGCGCTTTAAGGTGCCAAATTGAAACCTTAAAGATTTTTCATATTAAAACTGTTTCAAGAACCGCACGCCGTTTTCGTAAAAGAGGCGGATGTCGTTGATGCCGTAGCGGAGCATGGCGGTGTTCATGTTCACAGTGTTTTTGCCAGCGGCAGGAGGATGTCAAAGTGTCCGTCTTTGTGTTCCAGTTCGACTTCGTGATGCGCAGCGCAGGCGGCAACCAATACGTCAGCGGCCGGAACTGTCTTGCCTTTGTCGCGGCAACGTGCCGCCAGCCGGTGAGCCAGTTCCCAGACTTCAGTGGTGGTTTCAAGACGCGGAGCAGCGGCTGACAATTCTGCCAGCTTGCGTTTTTCTTCCTGCCCGCGTGCGCCGTTCCAAAGCTCAAGCATCACCATGTCGCACCACGCGGCTTCATCTGCCAGAACAAGCGCCTCCACGTTTTCGGCGACATCGCTGTCCCCGGCACGCAGGTATTCCACCCAAGCGGATGTATCCACCAATTTCATGCGGTTTTGGCCCACTTGGCGTCTTCACGCATCACCTTGAGGTCGTCCTGGGTCATGAAATCAACGAACGTCCCGCGCAGCCGGAAATTTAATTCGCGGAGGCGCTGGAGGCGGTTGAATTTTTCCAGCGCGGTGATGACCGCATCACGCTTGGTTTTGGCGCTGGTTCGTTTGATAGTTTCCCGCATCAGCTTTTCAGGAATATCAATTGTCGTTTTCATGCTTCTAAAATACTTTGATTTGGAATCCTGTCAATTGTCTTTCGGAATCCTAAAATTGTTTCAAGAACCGCACGTCGTTTTCGTAGAAGAGGCGAATGTCGTTGATGCCGTAGCGGAGCATGGCGATGCGTTCGATGCCGAAGCCGAACGCCCAGCCGGTCCACACTTCGGGATCGTAGCCGACGGTCTCGAACACCTGCGGATGCACCATGCCGCAGCCGGCGATTTCCAGCCAGTCCTTGCCCATCTTTTTCACGAGCGCGTTGGTGAAATCAATCTCGTAGCTCGGCTCGGTGTAGCTGAAATAATGCGGCCGGAAACGAATCCTCACGTCGCTGCCCATGAGTTCGCGGAAGACGAATTCGACCGTGCCTTTGAGATCGCCGACGGTGACGTTCTTGTCCACGTAAAGCCCCTCGATCTGGTGGAAGGTGGGATTGTGCGTGGCGTCGGCGTTGTCGCGGCGATACACGCGGCCCGGCACGATGATGCGCACGGGCGGCGGCTGTTTTTCCATCACGCGAATCTGAACGGACGAGGTGTGGGTTCGGAGGAGAAATTGTTTTTCCCCGCGACCCTCACCCGGCGCTGTCGCGCCACCCTCTCCCGCTCCCGCGGGCGAGGGACTCAAATAAAACGTGTCCTGCGAGTCGCGGGCGGGATGGTCGGCGGGCGTGTTGAGCGCGTCGAAGCAATGATACTCGTCCTCAATCTCCGGTCCGTCAGCGACGGCGAAGCCAATTTTTCGAAACGCGCGGACGATGTCGTCGGTGACCTGTGTGAGCGGATGCAGTTTGCCGAGCGCGCGGCGGCGTCCGGGCAGCGTGAAATCGGTCGGCTCCTTCGGTAGCGCGGCTTTCAGTTCCAATTCTTCGCGGCGCGCGGTAAGCGCGGCTTCAAGTTCCTGCTTGGCGGCGTTGATGAGCTTGCCGGCGGCTGGTTTTTCCGCTTTCGAGAGCGTGCCGAGCTGTTTCATCAGCGCGGTGAACCTGCCGTTCGGCCCGATCCACGCGCCCTTGGTTTGTTCCAGCGCGGCGAAGTCGGCGGCATCTTTTAATTCCGCCAGCGCGGTTTGTTTCAGCGGTCCAATTTCGTCAAGAAATCCAGCCATAAAATTTTGAAAATGTTAGCCGCTAGAGGACGCAAAGGACACAAAGAAAAATCCTGCCTGAACCGCGCCTTGACACGACCCGTATCATGGTTATCCTCGCGTGCTCCGGCTTTGTCCCGGAAGGAAGTCAATTTATGAAACGCCAGTATCAACCGTCAAAGACCCGCCGCAAGCGGCAGCACGGATTTCTCAACCGCAATTCGAGCAAGAGCGGCAAGGCCACGCTGGCCAACCGCCGCCGCGTCGGTCGCAAACGCCTGACGCCCGTTTAATCCGGCCATGCGCGCCGAAACGCCGAAACGCCTGCGATTGGGCCGCGCCTCGCGGCTCGCGCAAAGCCGCGATTTCGCGCGCGTCCGGCAGCAGGGCGAACGGCTCGCGCAGGGCTGCCTCATTGCGAATTGGAACAAGCTGCCCGATGGCGGCGCGCCCAAACTCGGCGTGGTCACGAGCAAAAAAATCGGCGGCGCGGTGGCGCGGAGCCGCGCACGGCGGCTGCTCCGCGAAACGTTCCGGCGGCACCAGCATGAATTCGCGCAGCCGGTTGAACTGGTTCTGGTCGCGCGCAATTCCATCGCCGGGAAAAATTTCGCCGGGGTGGAAAGGGACCTTCTGGCGGCGCTCCGCCGAGCAGGGCTGCTCGGAATGTCTAATTCCTAAATCCGAATGACTAAAGAATGCCCAATGACGAATGCCAAAGCTTCCACACACGTGGCGGTTTCTGAAATTTCATTCGGGCTTCGTCATTCTTTAGTCATTAGCGCTTCGTCATTGGTTATTCGCCTGTTGATTTTCGCCATCCGGGCCTACCAGCTCACAATTTCTCCGGCGCAGATCTTTTTGTTTGGCTCAACCCCGGGTTGCCGCTTTACGCCGACCTGCTCGCAATACGCGATGGACGCGATTCAGGCGCGCGGCGCACTCGCGGGCGGCGCGCTGGCGGCCCGGCGGATTTGCCGGTGTCATCCGTGGGGCGGCTGCGGCCACGATCCGGCACCCAAAAAAGAATTCAGAATTCAGAATTCAGAATTCAGAATTTAATTTTTCATGGACCGAACAGGAATCATTGTTGTTTCGATTTGCGGCGCGCTGCTGTTGCTTTGGTTTTTTGAGACGACCAAGCTGGCCCAGGAAACACAACGCCAGGCGGCAACCAATGGGGTCGTCACGGCGCAAAGCCAGCCCGCGACCGCGACGGCCAGCACCCTTCCATCCGCGCCAGCGACCATTCCCAGTTATTCCTTTGACACGAACGCGCCGGAACAGATCCTCGTGCTCACCAACCGGCACGCGCGCTACACATTCACGTCGCGCGGCGGCGGCTTGAAGCTGGTGGAACTGCTGGATTATCCCGAGACAATTTCCGCGCGCTGGACGAAATCCAAAACAGACAGCAACGCGGTGGCTTCATTGAACACCGGCGCGGCGGTGCCCGTGCTGGCATTGCTGGGCGACACCAATCTGGTGGGCAACGGGGAGTTCACGCTGTCGAGGACGGATGACGGCGTGCGCGCGGAAAAACTGCTGCCGGACGGCCTGCGGCTGACGAAGGAATTTCATTTAAGCTCGAATTATCTGGTCAACGCCAGCGTTAGTCTGAATAACACGTCGGCCCGGCCGCTCGCGCTGCCGGCGCAGGAATGGGTCGTGGGCACGGCGACGCCGATGGACGTGGACGACAATTATTTTTCCATCTACGGAGGCGCGATGTGGTTCGATGGCAAGAAGAGCGCGCCGGTCAGGCTCTCTTATTTCAATCCCAGCACGACCAGTTTTATTTTCTTTCCCCGGATTCCCAAAACCGAATATCGCGAGGGCGCAAGCAATGTCGTCTGGGCGTCGGCAGGAAATCAGTTTTTCGCGCTGCTGGCCATGCCGAAACAGCCGACGGAGCAAATCTTCGCGCAGCCGGTGACGTTGCCGGCGTTCCCGGAGCAGGTGCCGGGCGTGCCGCCGCCGCAGGGCGTCCTGACGGCGCTGGTTTATCCGGCGCAGACACTGGCGGCGAATTCCAACCTCGAGCGACAGATTGTTTTCTACGCCGGGCCGAAGGAATACCGGACACTGGCGGACATCGGCGCGGAATTTCAAAATCACGCGGACGAAGTGATGGGCTTTGGCGGGTTTTTCGGATTTTGCGCCAAGCCGCTGTTGCTGATCATGAACTGGCTGCACGACGTGACCCGGGTCGGTTACGGCTGGGTGATTGTTTTGATCACCATCCTGCTGCGCGGCATTTTCTGGCCGTTGATGGCGGCGAGCACGCGCTCAATGAAGCGGATGCAGGCGCTGGGGCCGGAAATGAAGGCGCTCAAGGAAAAATACAAGGACGATCCGCAGAAGTTCACACAGAAACAAATGGAACTGTGGAAGAAACACAAGATCAATCCGATGAGCGGCTGCCTGCCGATGGCCATTCAAATGCCGGTTTTCATCGGCTTTTACACCATGATTCGGAGCGCGATTGAACTGCGCGGCGCGCATTTCCTGTGGGTGACGGATTTGTCCAAGCCGGACACGCTGTTCATGATTCCGGGCATCAACTTTCCGTTCAACCTGCTGCCGCTGCTGATGGGCGGGGCGATGTTGTGGCAGTCGCATTTGCAGCCGCCGTCGCCGGGCATGGACGCGACGCAGGCGAAACTCATGCGCTACATGCCGCTGATCTTCCTGGTGTTCCTTTACAACTATTCGGGCGGACTGGCGCTTTACATGACCGTGAGCACGCTGCTGGGCGTTTTGCAGACCAAGATGACGAAAAATTTGCGCGACCCCGCCGCGCCGGCGGCAAATCCAGCGTTGACGCCACTCCGAAAGAAGGCAAAATAATGCAGTTGAAATTAATGCCGGATGACCCGGCGGCGGCATTTTGAATTTTGCACCTTTAATTTTTAATCAAACCAGCCATGCCAGATCAACCCAAAGAAATCCTGGAAAAAATCCTCGTGTCGCTCGGTTTCGCCGTCACCGTCGAGGAACACAAACTGGAGGACGGCTTTTTGCTCGACGTGAAAACCGAGGACGCCGGCAGGCTGATTGGCCGCCAGGGCCAGACGCTGGCCGACCTGCAATACATCACCAACCGCCTGCTGTTTCAGCAGGACGCCCGCGCGCCAAAGGTGATGGTGGACGTGGGCGGCTACCGCGCGCAGGCGCGCGAAGCGATCGTGAAACGGGCAAAGGAGGCCGCCGACAAGGTCCGCCGCTGGGGCGACGCAGTGGAACTGGAGCCGCTCAACGCCTTCGACCGGCGCATTGTGCATCACGCTCTGCGGGACGACCCCGACGTGGAAACGCACAGTGTCGAAGTGGACGGCACGGACAAAAAAGCCATCCTGCTCCGGCCCCGGCGCTGACCGCGCCTATTGGTCAATGATTCTCAATTGATACATCGGCGACCAGGCGCTGTCCGGCTTGGGCGGCGAATTAAAACTGTTGTAGAGGTAGTCAAACTTGAAGCGGTAGCCGACGGTGCTGACTCCCGGCGGCACCGGCACGAAACCTTCCCAGCGGTTCTGCACCATCTCCACGGGGCGCAGCGGATACGGCTCGCCATTGACCAGCACATACGGCTTGATGCTGTCCAAGCGCAGTGATTGCTGCGGGGAATTGAACTGCACTTCAACGGGGTAGAGATTGTTCGCGTTCCGCTGCTGCTGCAACGGCGACAACCGGGTGAACGTCGAGGCGCAACCTGTCATTAGCAGCAACGGCAACAACGGCAGAAATTTTTTCAAAATCATGTTTTCATGCTCGCAAAGCGCCGCCATTTTGTAAAGTTTTGATTTCAAGGCTTGAACTGGCGCCGGTTTTTGGTTATTCCTGCGGCGCTCTATGAATTCCCAAAGTCAAAACACACCGGCTTCGAGCCGCTATCGCTGGGTCATCTGCGGACTGCTTTTTTTCGCCACGACCTTCAATTACATGGACCGGCAGGTCATCAGCTATTTGAAGGACTATTTCTGCCGCCCTTCGCACCAAGCTGGAGATGCGCAAACATTTTCACGCGGCGATTTGATGGATTTGCCTGCATTTTCAAGCGAGCTAAAGCAGCCGACAAACGCCATAACCGCTTTCGTCAGGACCAATTTGTCCGATTCGACGCTGGCAGCCTTGCAGGACTACAAGGGCCCCGGCTCGGATGCCACTTCTTTGCAGACCAATCTGGTGCATGACCTCAACGCGCTGATAGGCGGCCGGTCAATTTATGACACGCAACGTTTTGCCGGCGTGCCGCTGCGTCCGGAAACACAGAAGCTGCTCGCCTCAAATCCGACCGGAGACGAGCTTCTTCATTTGAACCGGCTGCTGCTGGACAACGCCTATCCGCGGGAAATTTCGCGGGACGGATTCGGCTGGTCGAACACGGACTTTGCAAATTTGACCTCCTTTTTCACCGCCTTTTACGCCGGCATGACCATCATCGCCGGCTGGATCATTGACAAAATCGGGACGAAAATCGGCCTGGCGCTGTCGCTGATCGTCTGGTCGTTGTTTGGCATCGCCAACGCGTTCGTGGGCCGGCTGGTGACGATGCACATTCTGGTGCGCAGCGGCTTTGCCATCGGTGAAGGCGGAAACTTCCCCGCTTCCATCAAGACCGTCGCCGAATGGTTCCCCAAAAAGGAACGCGCCCTGGCCACGGGCATTTTCAACAGCGGCTCCAATTTCGGCGCAATGATCGCCGCGCTGTTCGTTCCCTGGTGCATGATTTATTTCGGCGACGAACTGGGATGGAAAATGGCATTCATCATCACGGGCGCGGCGGGATTTCTGTGGCTGATTTTCTGGTTCTGGCTTTATGAAATTCCCGCGCGGCAAAAGCGGCTTTCCCGGGCCGAGTTCGACTACATCCACAGCGACAAGGACGAAGCAAAAGTCGAAGGGCAGCCGGTCAAAAGCGCCGGTTTCGGAAAATTGTTTTCGTTTGATGGCCGGATTCCACGCTCCGCGTTTTGGGGAACACTGATTTTGGCCGGCATCTTGACGCTGTTCATTTATTTGATGACAACCTTGATTGTTGTTCCCAACGGGAAAATTTATGTCCCCGGCGAAAGCGCGAAAGCGTTGCTCCAGAGTGTTTTTGTCGCCCCGAATTCCTCGCATTCCATATTGGCGTTCCGGATTATCTGGCTCATCGGCGTGACTTGGATCTGCCTCGCGCTCCAAGTCAAACGCTGGCATGACCTCGGCAAAACCGGCTGGCTGACGCTCATCAACCTCGTGCCGGCAGTCGGGACATTGATTTCCATTTTCCTTCTCGGATTTTCCAAAGATGTTTCCGGTGCAAATAAATTCGGCAATCAGCCAACTCCTGGCGTTCTGGGGCATCGTCCGACGTGGTCGTTTTTCTGGGGAAAATTTCTCACCGACGGCATCTGGTGGTTTTATCTGTTCTGGCTGCCGGATTATTTGACCAAGCAATTCAACATGAACCATGCCCAAATCATGGCGCCGACCTTCATCGTTTATGGCATCGCCATAGTCGGCAGCGTTTACGGCGGCAGCATTCCGCTGACGCTCATCAAACGCGGCATGCCGGTCTATAAGGCACGCATGTTGGCCATGTTCCTCATTGCTCTCGCGCCGCTGGCCGTGCTGGCGACGCAATACTTCGGCAACGTCAGCCATTTCGGAAACATGGCTCCAATCCTCGCCATCACGATGATTTGCATCGGCGCCGCCGCGCATCAGGCGTGGTCGGCGAATCTGTTCACGACCGTTTCCGACATGTTTCCGAAACGGTCGGTCGGCTCGGTCACGGGCATTGGTGCCATGGCCGGCGGCCTCGGCGGCGTGGTGATCCAACAACTCGCCGGTGGCCTCACTGACGCCTTCAAGGAAAATCCGCAGACCGCCTACCTCGTCATGTTCATCGTCTGTGCCTTGAGTTATCTCATCGCCTGGGGAATTATGAAGGCGCTCGTGCCGCGCCACCAGCTCATCACGGATTTGTAAAAACTTCCGGCTGAAAATCAAAAGCCCGTTGAAGCCAGTCGCTTCAACGGGCTGAATTTTTTTTGCGGCGCGATCAGACGGGAAACCCGAAATAATTTTCCGCATTCCGATAACAAACGTCGGCGACGAGGTTCGTAAGCCAGTCGCGGCGGTCGGGCAGACGCCCGCTCTCCACGTCCGCGCCCAGCGTGTCGCATAGGATGCGCCGGAAATACTCGTGACGCGGATACGAAAGAAACGAGCGCGAATCCGTCAGCATCCCGACAAACAGGCTTAAAAGCCCCAAGTCCGACAGCGCGTCGAGCTGTGCGCGAATGCCGTTCTCCTGATCCAGGAACCACCAAGCCGCGCCGTATTGCAATTTGCCCGGCACCGTGCCGTCCTGAAAACTGCCCGGCATTCCCGCGAATAAATACGTGTCCGCCGGATTCAAATTATACAAAATGGTCTTTGGCAATTTGCCCAGGCGGGCCAGCCGGTCCAAATAACGCGCCAGCGCCCCGGCCTGCTTGAAATCACCAATGGTGTCGCAGCCCGTATCCGCACCGAGCTTGGAGGCGATGTGGGCATTCGGATCGCGCAGCGCGCCGAGGTGCAGTTGCTTCACCCAGCCTTTGTCCGCGTCCAGCACGCCGAAGAAATCCATCAGGAACGACGCGAACCGGTCCGCATCCTCCGGCGAGGCCGCCTTGCCCTTGAGCGCCGCCGAAAAAATCGCGCCGGCTTTTTTCTCCGTGCAATCCAGCGATGGCATTTCGTTCATGCCGTGGTCGGAAAGCCGGCTGCCGTTGGCATGAAAGAAATCGTGCCGCTGCTTCAACGCCTTGAGAAAACCCTTGAACGTGGTCGCGTTTGTTCCCGCCGCGTCGCTCAAGCTTTTCACCCATTTTTTGAAACGCTCCGGCTGGTTGACGCGCAGCGCGTTGTCGGGACGGAATGCCGGAAACACTTTCACCTTCCATCCGGATTTTTTGATGGCCTTGTGATGTTCGAGCGAATCGGTGGGATCGTCCGTCGTGCAAATCACCTTGACGTTCATGCGCTCGACGAGGCCGCGCACGGAATAGCCCGGCTGCGCGAGCAGGCGGCTCGTTTCGTCCCAGATTTCCTGCGCCGTGCTTTCTTCCAGCAATTTTTCAATGCCGAAATAGCGTTGCAATTCCAGGTGCGTCCAATGGAAAAGCGGGTTGCGCAGCGTTTTGGGAACGGTTTTCGCCCACGCCTGGAATTTTTCGCGCGCGGACGTTTCGTTGCCAGTGATCAATTTTTCCGGCACGCCGTTGGCCCGCATCGCGCGCCATTTGTAATGGTCGCCGCCCAGCCACGGCTCCTGGACGTTTTCAAACCGCCGGTCTTCAGCCAAATCCTTCGGCGAAAGATGGCAGTGATAGTCAATGATTGGTTGTTTCGACGCCGTGCCGTGGTAAAGCTCGCGGGCCACGCCGTTCGACAGCAAAAAGTCTTTGTCGCAGAATTTCATAAGTTACACCGTGTAAGTGCTGCTGGCGACGCGACCGCCGGTGCCGGTCCAGTTGGTGTGGGAAAATTCGCCGCGCGGTTTGTCCACGCGCTCGTAGGTGTGCGCGCCGAAATAGTCGCGCTGCGCCTGCAGCAGGTTGGCCGGCAGGCGTTCGCTGCGGATGCCGTCGAAGAACGCCAGCGCGGTGCTGAATGCCGGCACCGGGATGCCTTTCTTGACGGCGGTCGCCACGACCTTGCGCCAACTGCGAGTGCAACCCTTGATCGCCTTCTTGAAGAACGGATCGAGCAGCAGATTCGACAGGTTCGGATTCTTGTCGAATGCCGTTTTGATGTCGCCGAGGAACGCGCTGCGGATGATGCAGCCGCCGCGCCACATGAGCGCAATGCCGCCGTAGTTGAGGTTCCAACCGTAATTTTTCGCCGCGGCGCGCATGAGCATGTAGCCCTGCGTGTAGCTGATGATCTTGGAGGCGTAGAGCGCCTTGCGGATGTCATTGACCCACTGCTGCCGGTCGCCGGCGAACGCGGTCTTGGAGTGTTTGAAAACTTTTGAGGCTTCCACGCGCTGGTCTTTCATCGCCGAGACGCAGCGCGAATAAACCGCTTCCGCGATCAGCGTGATCGGGATGCCCATTTCCTGCGACGAAATCACCGTCCACTTGCCCGTGCCTTTCTGGCCGGCGGTGTCGAGAATCTTGTCCACCAGCGGCTGGCCGTCGGTGTCTTTGAACGCGAGAATGTCGCGCGTGATCTCAATAAGGTAGGAATCCAGTTCGCCCTTGTTCCACTCCGCGAAAACCTGGTGCATTTCGTCCGGCGTCATGCCCAGCCCGTCTTTCATCAGGTGGTAGGCCTCGCAGGTAAGCTGCATGTCGCCGTATTCAATGCCGTTGTGGGTCATCTTCACGTAATGACCGGCGCCGCCTTCGCCCACCCAATCGCAACAGGGCGTGCCGTCGGCGACCTTGGCGGAGATGGCTTGGAAAATCGGCTTCACGTGCGGCCACGCAGCAGGCGAGCCGCCGGGCATGATGCTCGGTCCGCGGCGTGCGCCTTCCTCGCCGCCGGAGACGCCGGTGCCGATGTAAAGCAGGCCCTTGCTCTCGACGTATTTCGTGCGGCGAATGGTGTCCTCAAACAGCGAGTTGCCGCCGTCAATGATGATGTCGCCGGCTTCGAGGTGCGGGATGATTTGCTCGATGAATTCGTCCACGGCCTTGCCGGCCTTGACGAGCATCATAACGCGGCGCGGCTTCTTGAGCTTGGCCACCATTTCTTCGATGGAGTGCGCACCCAGCACCTTCGTGCCTTTCGCCTCGTTATTGAGAAAATCGTCCACCTTTGAAACGGTGCGATTATAGGCCACGACGGTGAAGCCGTGGTCGTTCATGTTGAGGATGAGATTCTGGCCCATGACGGCCAGACCGATGAGGGCAATGTCAGCTTGTGTTTCCATATTATTTTTTTGTTGATCCGGAAAACGTGCGGAAGGACGCGGCTTAAACCCCGCTGAACGCGGCGAAACCGCCATCAATCGGAATCACCACGCCGGTCACAAAACCGGCGGCTTCATCCGAAGCCAGCCACAGCAGCGCGCCGATTAGGTCCTCGGGCGCGCCGAACTTGCCCATCGGCGTGTGCGCGATGATGGTGTTGGCGCGCGGCGTCAACGAGCCATCCGGCCTGGTCAGCAGCGTGCGGTTCTGGTCCGTGAGAAAGAAGCCGGGCGCGATGGCGTTGACGCGGACGCCGACCTTCGAGAAATGCACCGCGAGCCATTGGGTGAAATTGCTTACCGCCGCCTTCGCACCGCTGTAAGCCGGAATTTTCGTCAACGGCCGGAAGGCGTTCATCGAGGAAATGTTGATGACGGTGCCCTTGCCCTTGCCGACCATTTCGCGGGTGAACGCCTGCGTCGGCAGCAATGTTCCGAGGAAATTCAGGTTGAACACGAACTCGATGCCTTTCGGGTCGAGGTCATAAAATGTCACGATTTCCTTGGCGGCGTTGGCGATGTCCTCCTTGCGCAGGTATTCCAGGCTGGTGGTTCCTTTCGGATGGTTGCCGCCGGCGCCGTTGATGAGAATGTCCACCGGGCCGAGTTCCTTTTTCACCGTCTCGTTGGCCGCGTCGAGGCTGGCCCGTTCGAGCGCGTTGCAGGCAACGCTCATGGCCACGCCGCCTTCCTTGCGGATTTGCGCCGCCACGGTTTCCGCGGCTTCCTGTTTCAAATCCGCCACGGCGATCTTCGCGCCGCACGCCGCCAGCGCCCGCGCCATGCTGCCGCATAAAACTCCGCCGCCGCCCGTCACGAGCGCGACCTGGTCCTTCAAGTTCACCTTAAACGGAACATTCATCCTAATTATCCTCTGGGTTTGGTTGGTTGTGGTTTGTTTGGTCAGTCCTTAAATCGTCCCCGGTAGGCCCACAAGCCGAGTGCCGGGTTTGAAATGTAGAAAATTTTCTCGCCGTCCGGCATCGTGTTCCAGCCGTCCTTGAGCCGGGCCGGATCGTAGCGACGCGACATTTCCTTCAGGTCGGCGTATATGAAATTGACGCTCTCAATTTCCTGCCGCGTGAGCTGGCCGGGGCAATAAGTGATGTTGAACCGGCCTTCCGACGAGCCGTGGATGAAATGCGCCGCCGCGCTTAAATTGTCGCGCAACTCGGCGTTGGCCTTCACCGCCGCCAGCGTCGCCGGCGTGCCGCGATAGCCGTATTTGCGGATGAGCCGGTCAATTTCCTTGTCCTCCCCGAATTCCTTCAGGCCGGGCGCCAGCACGACCAGTTCGCCGCCGTCGGCCATCGCCATGCGCGTGCGATAAATGCTCTTGTTGCCCAGCCACGTGCTTTTGAATTCGGACGGATCCAGATAAACCACCACTTTTTTCAGCGGCTCGTCGAGCATTTCAAAATTGACCTTGAGCGAAAGCGCCGCACCCTTGTCGAAACCGGAAATGTCGTCGCTGACGAACAACCCGCGCACGGCCAGCTTCCCGTCCTCGCCGCGCCCGACAACTGTGTGGGCGTAAACAATCGGCAGGTGCTTGGTGAAATTGTCCGAGGCGTAATTCAAGATGCGGCGCACCGGCGTGATCGCGCGGCCCATCATCCGTTCCATGCCATAGGCCGCGCCGACAAAATGGCTTTTGTTGATGCCTTCCTGGCCGCCCGTGCCGACGAAAATGTTTTTGTTGTAATTGGCCATCCCGACGACTTCGTGCGGAACGACCTGGCCGACGGACAAAATCAAATCGTGTTTGCCGGTCCAGATGAGGTTGGCCAGTTGCGCCGGCCAGGGAAAATCCACCGCGCCGCCCGACGCCTCTTTCACGAATTCGCCCGGCACTTCGCCGACGGTGGTGATGCCCGTGCGCCAGTTGTGGATGCGGAAAAGGCTTTCCGGCACGCCGGCGAACATCTCCGCGATTTGCGCCGAAGTCATCGCCGTGTGCGTGCCCAGCGCGGGCAAGACGTCCGTCAAATTCGCGCCGTAGTAATCGTAAATGAGCTTCGTCAACGGTCCGGCGTGCGAATGGAAGCGGGTGAAATCTGGCGGAATGACCAGCACCCGTTTGCGCGGGCCGATGCGATCCAGGGCTTGAAACAGCCCCTGGCGCAGGTCGTCCAACGAAAGCCTGTCGGCTACGGAACCACGTTCAAAATACAGCATAAACCAAGTCTAACTTACACCACTCAAATTTTGGCCGCCAACGCAATTTCCCCGATTGAAGCGTCAAGCGGTTTCAAATCAGCTTACGTCCAATTCCGAAACTCCTGGAATTTTCCAAAAAGCTTGCGGAGAGCAAAGGGATTTTCCCGAAAACCGCCGGGTTTCACAATTCAAAACTTTATTTTTTTGCAGACAAGCCGCGGCGCTTTTGTTAGTTAAGATGGCAGGCAATTAAGCCTCCCAAGCATTTGAATATTTTGTTTGGGAAATGTCATGGTCAGAAATCTTAAATCGTAAGTTAAATCGTAAGGAAAAAAATGAAATATGGTTTGAAAATCTCCGAAAAGGGCGCGCTGGACTTCCTGTCCCTCGGCGCGTTGGTCAACCGGCTTGATCCGGGCATCATCCCGTTCCGCAAGGCGACGCATTGCGACATCCACGTCAGCGGCGGCGAATTCAACTGCGCCGCGAACCTGGCGAATTGTTTCCGCCTGAACACCGGCATCGCCTCCGCGATGGTGGATTATCCCATCGGCGACATGATTGCCGAGCGCGTGCGGGCGATGGGCGTGAAGCCGTTTTACAAGCGGTTCAAGCACGATGGCGTGCGCGGCCCGAACCATGCGACGGTCTATAGCGACCGGGGCCACGGCGTGCGCGCGCCGGTGGTGTTCTACAACCGCAGCAACGAGGCGGGCGCGTTGCTCAAACCGGGCGACTTCAACTGGAAGGAAATCTTCGGCCAGGGCGTGCGCTGGTTCCACAGCGGCGGCATCTTTGCGGCGCTCTCCGAGACTACGGGTGAATTGATCATCGAAGCCATGAAGGCGGCGAAGGCGGCGGGCGCGGTCACGTCGTTCGATTTGAATTTCCGCCAGAAGCTCTGGGACATCTGGGGCGGCCAGGAAAAGGCCGTGTTGGTGATGAAAAGCATCGTCGAGAATTGCGACGTGCTGGTCGGCAACGAGGAGGATTTGCAAAAGGGACTCGGCTTGAAAGGGCCGGACGTGGCCGCCAAGTCCAAGCTCGATCCGAGCGTGTTTTTCGGAATGATGGATCAGGTGGTGAAGAAATATCCAAAGGTCAAGATTGTGGCGACCACGCTGCGCGAAGTGCATTCGACGAACCATCATAGCTGGGGCGCCGTGGCGTGGATTGACGGCAAGACCTACGCCTCGCCGACTTGCGAATTGAACGTGTGTGACCGCGTGGGCGGCGGCGACGGCTTCGCGTCTGGTTTCATTTACGGCCTGCTGACGGGCGAATCGCCCGAAGAAGCCGTGAAACTCGGCTGGGCGCACGGCGCGCTGCTGACGACGTTCCCCGGCGACACGACCATGGCGACCGTGGAACAGGTCAAGGCGTTCGCCAAAGGCGGCTCGGCGCGAATTCAACGCTAGAAATTCAAAGCTCAAATGAAAAGGGCGCGGAGCAATCCGCGCCCTGATTTTTTTGCGTAGCTGCTTTCGGCAGAAAGCCGCCATATTCCACTCAACCAATCGCGGAAATGTGAGCGGCTGAAAATGGCGGCTCTCTGCCGAGGAGCCGCTACGATTATCGCTGCACGCGGGCGCCGCCGCCTTTCATCAATTTCTCGACTTCCTTGACGTCGGCCATCGAGGTGTCGCCGGGCGTCGTCATGGCCAGTGCGCCGTGCGCCGCGCCGTAATCCACAGCTTTTTGCGGATCGCCAGAGGTCATCACGCCGTAAATAAAACCGGACGCGAAGCTGTCGCCGCCACCGACGCGGTCCAAGATTTCAAGGTCGGGATATTTCCGGCTCTCGTAAAACTTGCCGTCCATCCACGCAATGGCTGCCCAATCGTTGACCGTGGCCGTCTTCGCCGCGCGCAGCGTCGTGGCCGTCGCCTTGAAATTCGGATAGGTTTTCACCGCCGTCTCGATCATTTTCTTGAACGCGGTCACGTCAATGTGCAGCAAATTTTCATCCGCGCCCTCGACGTGGAAGCCGAGGCACGCGGTGAAATCCTCCTCGTTGCCGATCATCACGTCCACATATTTGGCGATTTCCTGGTTGACCTCCTGCGCGCGTTTCTGGCCGCCGATGGATTTCCAGAGCGACGGGCGGTAATTCAAATCGTAACTGACAATCGTGCCGTATTGCTTGGCCTTTTTCACCGCCTCGATGACGAGCTGCGGCGTGGTGTCGCTCAACGCGGCGAAAATGCCGCCGGTGTGCAGCCAGCGGACGCCAATTTTGCCGAAGATTTTGTCCCAGTCGAAATCGCCGGCCTTGAGCTGGCTCGCGGCGGTGTGGCCGCGGTCGGAAACTCCCACCGCGCCGCGCACGCCAAATCCGCGCTCGGTGAAATTCAGCCCGTTGCGCGTGACGCGACCGACACCGTCGAACGGCATCCATTTGATGAACTCGGTGCTGACGCCGCCCTGCAAAATACAATCCTCCAGCAGCCGGCCAACATCGTTGTCGGCGAACGCCGTGCAGACGGCGGTTTTCAGGCCGAAGCACCGGCGCAGGCCGCGCGCGACGTTGTATTCGCCGCCGCCCTCCCAGATTTTGAACTGGCGCGCGGTGCGGATGCGGCCCTCGCCCGGGTCGAAGCGCAGCATGATTTCGCCGAGCGAAATCAGGTCGTATTGGCATTGTGATTTGTCTCGAAGTTGGATTGGCATAAAAATCGGTCTTAATCAGGAAAATTGAACTGACACAGATAAGCAGAAATCCGAGCCTCGGAAAAGCCGAAAAAGCTGAATCCGTCGCGGGCGATTATGATTCCGCCGGGAAATCCGCGGTTCAGCGCGCGCCCAATTCCGAATGGGCCATCGAGGCCAGGCGGGTCTCCGCCTGTTTGGACAGGCCGGTGAAGACCATCGCCACATGGTAGCCGGCGTGCTTGTTGCCGGAGCAGGCGATGACCACGCCGTGGCAGTGCAGCCGGGCGCCGCCGCCGGGCGGTTGCAGCGCCACGGTCATTTCCGCCCATGGATTGAAGGGCGTGGGGCTGCGAAATTCAATGCCGTTTTTGCAGATGACCACGGTGTCGGCAGACAGGTCCAGACTGGCCTGCCGCGCTTCCACCGTCACGGGTTGTTCAAACGAACCGCCACCGACGTATTTTTTTGCGCTCATAAAATCACCCTACAGTAGCACGTTGCGGGAATCCGTCAAATTAACCAAAGCAATTTGAATAATTAGTTTCACCACTCGATGACCGCCGCGCCCCACGTCAGCCCGGCGCCGAAAACGATGAGCAGCAGCAAATCGCCCCGCTGGATTTTCCCCGACGCGACCGCCTCGTCCAGCGCGATGGCCACCGACGCCGCCGAGGTGTTGCCGTAGCGGTTGACGTTGATGAACATCTGCTCCGGCGTCGCGCCGAGGCGCTCGCCCACCGCGTCAATGATGCGGCGGTTGGCCTGGTGCGGAATGACGCACTTGATGCGGGTAATGTCCACTTCGCAACGGCGCAGGACCTCCTGCGCCGCCGAGCACATCGCCTGCACGGCGTTTTTGAAGGTTTCCTTGCCCTCCATCCGCAGAAAATGCATGCGCGCGTCCACCGAATCTCTTGAGGCCGGACAGCGGCTGCCGCCGGCGGGCATGAACAGCAAGTTCGCCTTGCCCCCATCCGCGCCCATCACCGCCGTCAGCAGGCCGTGGGAATTTTCCCGGTTCTGCAACACCGCCGCGCCCGCGCCATCCCCGAACAGCACGCAGGTGTTGCGATCCTGCCAGTCGGTGATGGCCGAAAGTTTTTCCGCGCCGATGACCAGCACGGTGTCGTAGGTGCGCGACATGATGAATTGCTGGCCGATTTCCAGGCCGTAAATGAAACCGGAGCACGCGGCTTCGAGATCGAACGCCGCCGCGCGCTTCGCGCCGATTTTCTGCTGGACGAAGCACGCCGTCGCCGGGAACGGCATGTCCGGCGTGATGGTGGCGACGATGATCAAATCAACCTGGCTGGCGGTGACACCAGCCATTTTCATCGCGCGCTGGGCGGCCTTCGCCGCCATGTCGGAGGTGAATTCATCCTTCGCCGCCATGCGCCGTTCCTTGATGCCGGTGCGCGTGGTGATCCATTCGTCCGACGTGTCCACCAGTTTTTCCAGCTCGGCGTTGGTCAAAACTCGCTCCGGCACATACGCGCCGACGCCGGTGATGGAACAGGTGCGGCCTTGAAAATTGAACTTGGCGCGCGGGTTTTTGAATTTTGGGCTCATACTGAAATGGAAACTTCCGCCGCGGCGATCTTTTCATTCGCGCGGGCGATTTCGACGGCGATGATTTCGTTGACGTGGTGCTGCACCGCCTCGGCGGTGATGCGCAGCGCGCTGGCGACGGCGCGTTCGCGGGCGGAGGCGTGCGCCTTGAACACCATGCCGTTGAAGCCGAGCAGGGGCGCGCCGCCGTGAACCTCCGGGTCCATCCGGCGGCGGATGGTTTGAAACGCGCCCTTGGCCAAAAACGCGCCGATCTGCCGTTTGGGGTTGTGCATCAATTCGCGCTTGAGCATCGAGAACATCCCAACCGCCAGACTTTCACACGTTTTCAAAACAATATTGCCGACGAAACCGTCGCACACGACGACGTCCACATGGTCCTTGAACAAATCATGCCCCTCGACATTGCCGATGAAATTCAAATCCAGTTTTTTGCAGAGCTTGAAGGCTGCCAGGGTGAGTTCATTGCCCTTCGAATCCTCGGTGCCGATGCTCAAAATGCCAACGCGCGGCCTTTTGCGGCCCAGCACTTCGCGGGAATAAACGCTGCCCATCACTGCGAATTGGGCGAGGTGCAGCGGCTTGCATTCGATGTTCGCGCCCGCGTCGAGCAGCACAAATTCACTTCCCTGCCGGGGAATAACCGTGGCGATGCAACCACGATCCACGCCGGGGATGCGCCCGACCTTGAACGTGGCCGCCGCGAACAGGCCGCCGGTATTGCCGAGCGAGACCAGGGCATCGGCTTTGCCATCGCTGACCAGTTCCGCAGCACGGGCGACGGAGCTGTCGCGTTTTTTGCGGAGCGCACTGGCGGGTTTGTCGTCCATCTCCACGACTTCGCTGGCGTGGACGACACGCACCCGATGGTCGCGAAAGCCGCGTTCGGGCAGCGCGGCGTGAATTTCGGCCTGATGACCGACCAAGAAAACGGCGGTGATGTTCTTGTTGTCCTCGAGGGCTTTTTTGACGCCGGCAATGACAACACCACAACCATGATCGCCGCCCATGACATCCACTGCAATTCGCATAGGTGAATGACGCGGAACTGTTCCGCGGACTGACAGACAAATCAGGCGCCCGCCGTGACGCTCAAGACCTGGCGGCCCTTGTAAAAGCCGCACGCCGGGCAGACCCGGTGGGGAATGGCGGGCTCGCCGCATTGCGGGCATTTGCCCAGTTGCGGCAATTTCAGCACGCTGTTATAAGCGCGGCGCATGCGCTGCCGGCTCGTTGACGGTTTGCGTTTAGGAACACCCATAATTCAAATCACAGTTTCAATTTGTCCAGTTCAGCCCAGGCGGAGGACGCTGATCTGTCCCTCCCGCCGGTTATTTGGGCCGGACCCTTCTTCAATCCGACGCAATCCGGTTTGCAAAGCGGATGCTGCGGAAACTCGAGGAGCATATCTTCCCGCAGGAACGGAGTCAAGTCCACGCAATCGTTGTTCACAGCCACCTTTTCCCCGCCGGTCAGCGGCAAATGGCAGGTCCAATCCTCAAGCATCAGCCGGTGCTTGAACGCTTTCAGGCAGCGGACGCAGTGGCAGTCCAAAATCAACTGCAACGAGCCGGTCACGAGCAGCGCGTCGTCCATTTCTTCAACGGTCAAATCGTATTGCAGCGGCTGCTCCGCGCGAATCATTTCGTCGCGCAGGCAGAAATCGAGTCCGGCGGCGGCCAGTTCGCCACCCAAATGGATTTCGTGCGCTTCAAGATGGCGTAGATTGACCAAAAGCATAAACCAATTTAACGCAAGGACGCAAAGGCGCAAAGACGCAAGTTGAATTGATGCGGATTGTTGGATTAGTGGATTGATGGAGATTGGGGTCGTGGGATTTCCCCTTTCTCCAACAATCCAGCAATCCAATCACCCATCAACCCCTTGTTTTTCTCCGTCGCTTCAGTTTTTTTGTCAGCGCGCTTTTCACGTGCGGCGGCACGAACAAACTGACATCGCCGCCCAACTGCGCGATTTCCTTCACGATCCGCGAACTTAAAAAAGTATAGGTGTCCTTCGGCATCATGAAAATGGTCTCAAAGCTGTCATTCAACTTGCGGTTCATCAGCGCGAGCTGGAATTCAAATTCAAAATCCGAGACGGCGCGCAGCCCGCGCACGACGGCCTGCGCCTTTTGGCGCGCGACATATTCGATGAGCAACCCCTCAAAACTGTCGGCCTCGACGTGCGGCAGATGGCTGACGGCGGTTTTCACCAGCGCCAGCCGCTCGGCCAGCGTGAACAGCGGGCGCTTGGAGTCGTTTTTGGCGACAGCCACAACGACGCGGTCGAATAATTTGGCCGCGCGCTCGATCACGTCCAGATGGCCGTTGGTCAGCGGATCGAAACTGCCGGGATAAATTGCCGTGCGCATTGTTTCCAGTTTTAAACTTTTAATTTTGAGTTTTATGTTCGACCGCGCAAGAGCATAAACTCAAAACTCAAAACTCAAAACTCAAAATTATCACCGGCTTTCGCGCTGGATGAGGCCGGTGAACGACGTTCCTTCCGGCGGCTTGGCCGAAAAAAGTTCCTCGTCAAATGGCGACGCGCCGGCCGGGCGCCACGGGACCTCGTAAATGTTCACCTCCGCGACAATCCCCTTGACCTTCACCGGCGGCAAGGCGATGCACGTCGCGGCCAGTTCCGGATCGTCGCGGAGCAAATGGCTGTAAGTCGCCCCGCTGATGATGATGCGGCTGCGGCCGGACACGGCTTCGAGCCGGCTGGCGAGATTCACTTCGCGGCCGAAAACCGTGTAATTCAAACCGTGTTTGTCCGACCCCATCAAACCGACGGTGGCCATGCCGGTATTGATGCCGCTGCCGAGCATCAGAATCGGCAGTTTCGATTTCGGGCGCGACGCGCCGCTCATTGTGTTTTCCAGTTCGCGCTTCTGGTTTTCCTCGGCGCGTTTCAGATTCAGTTCGTAAATGGCGCGTTGGGCGTCAATCGCCGCGCGCACGCAGGCGGCGGCGTGCTTCGGATTGGGCACAAGCGCGCCCCAGAACGCCATCGCGCAATCGCCGATGAATTTGTCAAGAATGCCGTTATGCCGTTTAATGGTGTCGGCGATGGCGCCGAGATAAAGATTCACCGTGTCCAGCGTCTCGCGCGCTTCTTCAGCGATGGCGGCCTCCGCCTCCGCGCCGGACAGACGGTGCGCGCGGATGTATTCCAGCACCTTCGCCTGACTTTGGTCGGTGAATTCGGTGAATCCGCGCACGTCGGCGAAATACACCGTAACTTCCTGCCGGCCGCCACCGAGCGAAAGTTGTTCCATGCCGAGCAATTCGTTGACCACTTCGGGCGAGAGCATTTTTGAAAAGACAAATTTGACGCGGCGCTTCTCGCCTTCCTCAAACATGA
>Ga0302319_10007351_pt1 | contig 21681 bp, 18 predicted proteins | sample Bog_T0_2_FD_203319 | JGI IMG/M metagenome (GOLD analysis project Ga0302319, IMG submission 203319) | Peat permafrost microbial communities from Stordalen Mire near Abisko, Sweden - Bog_T0_2 | ecosystem: Environmental > Terrestrial > Soil > Wetlands > Peat | place: Sweden: Abisko, Stordalen Mire... | reverse complement strand
CCAAACAGAGAGAGAGTTGAGATGATCCTCTGGTGGGTCTCACCATCTTGAACGCACCGATCCGCAAAGAGAAGTTTTGCTTCGGGCAGGGCATTGAGCGCCTTGGCCCAAAGACAAAGAGTTTCCTCCTGAATCTTCGCATTGTTATTGAAGGAGCCTAACCAGATTGTCCCGTCGGGATCAGGCGCCCAGGCGCTCTCGGGAAGTGAAGCTTCACCTGCATAGCAAACCGCGAAACACGGCAACCTCCAAATTCCTTCGGTAAAGTGCGCATCAAACGATGCATCGAATCCGCGGCCCGCGATGTGCCAGTCCATCTCTGTCAGGCCTGTAGTGCCCCAATAGCCGATGAAGGTGCATTGCACTGGAGCGGCGCGATGGGCAATGACTCCCAAGCGGCAATCAGCGGTGTGGCCGGAGGTTTCGATGAGAATGTCGATCTGCTCTGACCTTATCCGCTCGGCCGCCTGTGCGTCTGAAACACCCAGCAACGAGATGACGCCATCTGGATGAGCGACGAGGAGTTTCCGCAGTTGCTCGGCGTTCGAGCAGCCATTCAACCGTGTGGGGAAGAGAGTGAGACTAAAGCGGCTTCGATCCAGTTCCTTCAGGACTGGGTCCAGGAAATAGGACACCGAATGCGACTTCCCCACTTCCGCGCTGAGGATGCCGACCCGCAGCCTTCTCCCAGCTCGAGGACGCAGAGGAAACGTTCCCGAAGCGTGCGAAGATCGATGCCGTGCAGCCTGCCGCTCTTCGTCGGTGAGCATGCTTTTCTCCCATCCTTCCGCGAAAAGGCGCTCAACAGCGGGAGAAACATGACGGGTGAATGAATAGAAATGCAGCAGATTGCTGTAGGCGGTCGGGTCCGGCGGCGCGCACCCGAGCGCCTTCTGAAGGCTTTCGACAGCCTCTTCCAGTTTGCCTTGTTGCTTAAGAACCTCTGCCAGATTGTTCCATGCGAATGAATAGTTCGGCGAAAGGGAGATGCAATGCTGATAGCAACGCACGGCATCGCTCAGCAGCCCCATGGTCTTGAATGCGTCTCCAAGGCGCAAGTGACATTCAATCAACCCTGGCTGCAATGCGATGGCTTTCTTGCAACTCTCTACGGCCTTCAGAAAGTCGCCTCTGTCGATGAGAGCGCTTCCAAGGTTGCTGTGAGCCTCGGCTAAAGTTGGCTTGTAAAGAATTGCCTGCTGATAGCTCGCGACAGCCTCATCTAAACGGCCGAGCCGCTCGAGTACATGGCCTAGATTATTGTGCGCCTCGGCATAACGGACATTCAGAGCGAGCGCCTTGCGATAACAAACCACTGCCTGATCCAACCTCCCCAGCCTCTGCAGCACGGTTCCCAGCGTATTGATTGTCTCGCAGGCTCGGGGGTTAATGCTCAGTTCCCGCGCATAGCTCTTGGCGGCCTCGATCAAGTTTTCTTGACTCCGGAGCGCGTCGCCTAGCAGGTGATGTGCGATTTCAGAATTGGGATCGAGTGCAATAGCCTCCCGGTAGCGCGCCGAGGCAGTGTCAAAGTCGCCGCGAGTCGCAAAAGCCAAGCCCTGGTTGACGAAATATGAGGCGCGCGCTCCACTGCTCAGATTTGGTTGGTCACCAGAAGAAACATTCTGAGCAGGCGAGCCGCTCTGCCTGGCCTGACTATTTACATTTGATTTTTGTGCGTGCCTAGTCATTCTATGTCCCTGGTTTCTCGATGAATGGCAATACGGTCCACGTCATGCCTGGCATTCTGGCTTGTCTTTTCAACTTAGGTCCTTTTCTCTTCTGACGTTCCCGTGTCTCGCCCGCGAGTCCAGAAATCGATGAGGGTCTAATAGGAGCAATATGCAATTGCAGTGCCAATCGGGCCGCGACGAAGATCGCCAGGCCAACTCTGGTGGTTCAGGTTGGGAACCGGTTTCGAGCGACTGGTGCTCGGTGTTGGCACACGTTTTGATTCAAGCGGAAGGTTGGGACCTGCAAGCCCGGCAACGCAAAGACTACGCATGTTTGACGTTGTGGTCATTCGCGCAATGGAATTCGCAATGTCTTCTCTGCATCGACGCGCGCAACATCCAAGAGTCGCGCCAAGAGTCGCGCGATCCAATGACGGGATCCTCTGATCTGCCAGATGGCGAGTACCAGCCGTTCTCATCGTTGGTTAATCTATTACGCAAATTCGCTGGTGTCCGGTTCGATCGAACCGGACACTCATGAAGCCGCACTTATTCTGCCGGCGTTGAAGCGGACTCGCCCTGCGGCGGATCTCATGCATCCCGGGGCATGTCACCAGGCCAGGCAGGAGGGCGCCGCCGCCTTGGGGATATGGGAATGCACGACCCCCGCCCCGCTGACTGGACCCGGGTTGGGGCCCAAGAGCTGCCGGCCGGAAGCTGACTTGCCGCCCTGCCGACCCGCTCTTTATCCTCTTCAGGTGCCTACAACTCTGGTTGAATGCGTTCCCAATTTTTCCGAAGGCCGCGACGCGTCGAAGGTCGACGCCATCGTTGAAGCCATGAAGATCCCCGGCGTGTATCTTCTCGACCGGGAGATGGACTCGGACCACAACCGCTGCGTGATCACCCTGGCCGGCGAGCGCGAGGCCATTCAGGAAGCGGCGATTCGCGGCGTCGGCAAGGCTGCCGAGTTGATCGACCTGACCCGGCACCAGGGCGCGCACCCGCGCATGGGCGCCTCCGACGTCATTCCCTTCATCCCCATCGACGGGGTCACTCTTGAGGACTGCGTGGCCATGGCCCGCCACGTGGGCGCGGAAATCGCCCGCCGCTTCGCGATTCCGGTCTATCTCTACGAAGCCGCCGCCACCAGCCCCGAGCGGCAGAATCTCGAAAACATTCGCCGCGGCCAGTTCGAGGGGATTCGCGACGAGATCGCCGCCAACCCGGCGCGCAAGCCGGATTTCGGCGAGCCGCGAGTGCATCCGACCGCCGGAGCCACCGTGGTGGGCGCGCGCAAGCCGTTAATCGCCTACAACATTTTCCTGAACACGTCCGAGGTGTCCCTGGCCAAGAAGATCGCCAAAGCCGTGCGGTTTTCCTCCGGCGGCCTGCGCTACGTGAAAGGGGCGGGGTTCCTGGTGCGCGGAATGGCGCAGGTTTCCATGAACCTGACCGATTTCGAGCAGACTCCAATTCACCGGGTGTTCGAATTCGTGAAGCGGGAGGCGGCGCGCTACGGCGTGGTTCCGGTTTCAAGCGAAATCGTCGGACTGATTCCAAAACTGGCTTTGGAACAGGCGGCGGAGTGGTTCCTGCAGGTGGAGAACTTCGACTCCTCGCTGATTCTGGAAAACCGGCTGGCAGCGGTGATGAGCGGCAAGGTAGCCGTGGGCGGGCTGAGGGCCGGCGTGGAGCCGTTTATTGAGCAATTGGCCGCTGCCACGGCGACTCCGGGCGGAGGCAGCGCGGCGGCGGCGAGCGGCGCCATGGCCGCGGGGCTGGCGGGCATGGTGGCATCCATGTGCCGGGGCAAGAAGGCCTATGTGCAGTACGAAAGCCAGTTCAGCGAAGCCATTGGCCGGCTCACGCGGCTGCGCGAGGAGCTGAAGGCCGCCATCGACGCCGACGCCGAGTCGTACAACGCCGTGATGAAGGCGTACAAGGCGGCGAAGGAGTCCTCCGACGGCGGACGGGCTATCAACGCCGCGCTGCGGCAGGCAACCCGCGTGCCTCTGGGCGTGGCCGAGGCAGCCGCCGAAGTGGGAACGATCGCTGCCTCTCTGAAGCCCATCAGCAACCCCAACATGGGCTCCGATCTGATCACGGCGATGGCCCTGGCCAGAGCCGCCCTAGAAGGCGCGCTGTCCAACGTGGGGATCAATCTGGACTCGATCAAACCGGACTCGCCGGAGGACGAAGCCTTTGTGAGCGAGACGCGGAAACGAGACGCGGCGCTAAGAGCGCAAGCGTAAGCGACTCGGGAGCGGACGCCGGGAACGCTGGCCGCTCCACGCGCTGAACGCCGGCTCGTTTCTTTAATGGCGAAAGTCGAGCCGATTGGCTGGCACAGGCCCGTATCTGTCGTTCATTTCCTCTACGCCGCCCATCAACTCGATGGGCCCCGTGATCGAGGTTCTCTCAGCCCCTGCCATGTCCCTTCTTCTGTGTACCGATTCAGCAAAGTTGAACCGTAGAGGGCCAGTCTGCGCCCGAGGCGGGAGCACCTGGATGAATTGCGGCTGCCAGGCAGGCCTGAACAGCGCCAGCACTGTTTGGAGCATCACTCCAAGGTCGCTCCACAGACTGGCGCGCTCGATATAGTCCTGGGAGATGCGCAGCTTATCGGGGGTGACTACCCTCTTGAAATAGTCCATCGGTTCGGGGACCTGGACCAGAATCTCTTCTTCCCGGCAATACTTCACGGTCGCCGGGTCAGTGAGTCCCGGGCGCACCTGCAAGATCCGCGCATACGCCTGGCTGAATTCAGCGGTCAGTTGGGGGATGACCGGGCGGGGACCGACCAGGCTCATGTCGCCCCGCAGCACGTTCCACAACTGCGGAAGCTCATCCAGCTTGAACCGGCGCAGCCAGCGGCCGGGTCCCGTGATGCGCGCGTCCGCGCCCAGGGTGTAGTCCGGGCCGTCGAGGCTGGGCCGCATGGTGCGCAGCTTCAGCAGATAAAAGCTCTGGAATCTGCGCCCCATGCGAACCTGACGGAAGATGACGGGGCCTTCGGAGTCCCATTTGATGATGATGGCGGCAACGGCAAGCAGAGGAAGAGCGATGACCAGTAGCAATCCCGCCAGTATGAAATCCACGCTGCGCTTGAGCACGATCCCTCCCCAGAGTCAAGGACATGTGCGCTCCGTACCGGCACCGGTAAAGGGGCGCAATGAGGGAACATGTTCGACGGTCTGGGGAGCCATTCTTGTCGGACGGCTACGCCGGGGATGGGTTCGCCCGGCACGTCCGGTCCCTAGTTTCCGTCTGACTTGCTCCTTTGCCCGACAATGCAGACGGATACCCGGTGAGGGGATTTCCGCTGGGGAGAAGTAGATTCAGTACTGACAGGAAACAACTTCCGGGGTATTGATGTCAAGCAGTTAAAATGGGCCATGAAAACTCGCGTTCGGCTGGCATCCACTTGGTCAACGCAAAATATCGTCGGAAAAACCCTTGATTTGGCCTTCCCCGATCCTGTTTACCTGCCCACATCTCATTGAAAATGTTGACAATAGAAGCAAATTAGCGCGCGGAAGATCAGCCTCTTCGCAAGCTGCCCCGGCGCCTGGGACGGCTGCCGTGCTTTTCTGCGCAGAGCCCCCTGGCCGCCGCGGCCGTGCTGCCTGAGGGAGTCCGGCCGGCATAGGCATGGGGGCAACGCGAAGAGTCCGGCTCTCTTTCCGGCGACCCCGCCACCCCCGTCTACCAGATTGAGATCGCAGAGGTTGAATGGGAGCCCGGTCCCCGGCAACACGCTCTTCCACTGCCATCCGCAGGACCCCTTGGACCCCAGCTTCATGCCCTGTTCCGGCGCGTCTGATGGTCTATAACTTATCCAGGGAGACCCTTTGAAGCCCCTTCTTTCCGCCCTCATCCTGCTCGGGGCCGCGGCACTCGGTCATGCGCAGGGAAATTACGAGATTCAGGTCTACGGCGCAGATACCGTCGCGCCCCGCAGCACCATGGTCGAGTTGCATTCCAACTTCACCGCCGACGGCCAGCCGAGGACCATCGGCGGCGTCGCTCCCACCGACCACGCGGAGCACGAAACGATCGAAATTACGCAAGGGGTGAACGACTGGTCCGAGTTGGGCTTCTACATCTTCACCAGCGAGAGCAGCATGGGCGTCCAGTGGGTGGGTGATCACATCCGGCCCAGGGTGCGTGCGCCGGAAAAATGGCGCTGGCCGGTGGGGGTAAGCCTCTCGACCGAGGTGGGCTACCAGCGCGCCATCTTCTCGCCCGACACCTGGACCTGGGAGATTCGGCCCATCGTCGACAAGCAGACGGGACGCTGGTACTTCGCCGTAAACCCGGCTCTGGAACGCACCTGGCACGGGCCCGACGTGAACCAGGGAATCGGCTTTTCGCCGGCGGCCAAGATCAGCTACGACTTCACGAAAAAGGTGACGGGCGGCTTTGAGTATTATGCCGACTACGGCAGCATCACCTCGATCGCCAGCCTGCACAACCAGCAGCAGCAGCTCTTCCCGGCCATCGACCTGAATGTCTCACCCGACTGGGAGATCAACTTCGGCGTCGGCATCGGCCCCACCGCCGCCACCGACCACTGGATCGTGAAAGCCATCGTGGGCCGCAGGTTCAACTGGGGCCATGGCGCAAAATGATCTTGAAGATCCACCACCATCGAGGAGAGCCGATGAGCGCAGCCGATGCCGCGGGGCTTTGGGAAGAGAATGCCGAGGCCTGGACGCGGCTTTCGCGCGCCGGCTATGACGTCTATCGGGATGCGCTGAACACGCCCGCCTTTCTGGCCATGCTGCCGCCGATTTCTGGTCTGGAGGGGCTGGACATCGGTTGCGGCGAGGGCTCGAACACCCGCAAACTGGCCCAACTGGGAGCCAGAATGCGCGGCGTCGATATTGCTCCGACCTTTATCCGGCACGCCCGCGAAACCGAGGCCGCCGATCCGCTGGGCATCGATTTCGAAATTGGCGACGGGCGGTCGCTGCCCTTTGCCGACGATTCGTTCGACTTCGTCACGGCCTTCATGTCGCTGATGGACATGCCGGACCACGGACTGGCGCTCAAAGAGGCGTACCGCGTGCTGCGGCCGGGCGGCTTTCTGCAGTTTTCCATCCCGCACCCCTGCTTCGCGCCGCCCCTTCGCAAGGTGCTGCGGAACGGCGATGGAAGCGTGCGGGCCGTCGAAGTGGCGGGTTACTTCGACGGCCTCGACGGCGACGTGGAAACCTGGTGGTTCTCCACGCTGCCCGCCGCGGAACGCGAACGGGTTGCGCCGTTCCGCGTGGCCCGGTATCACCGCACGCTGAGTTCATGGGTGAGGATTCTGTGCCAGGCGGGATTTCAAATCCGGGAGTTTGGCGAGCCGTCGGCATCGGCCGAGCTCGCCCAGCGGGTGCCCACCGTGGCGGACACCCGCGTCGCCGGGCTGTTTCTGCACATCCTGGCAGGCAAGCCGGAGTTAACTTATCGGTAACTTAACCCATAACCTGCGCTATAACTTCCCTATATCGCCGCCAGTTCCATGGCGCGGATGGTCTCTTTGCGGACGGTAAGACGCTCGACTAGCTCAGTTCTAACTTCATAACCTCGGCCCGGGATGTCGGGGATGGCGATTTCGCCCTGGTCGGAGACCGTAACTTCCGGCTCGATGATGTCCTCGGCCCAGTAGCGCGCCGATGCCGAAACGTCGCCCGGCAGGGTGAAGTTTTCCAGCGTCGACAGGGCGATATTGTGCGCCCGCCCCACGCCCGACTCCAGCATTCCGCCGCACCAGACCGGAATTCCCCGCTCCTGCGCCGCGTTGTGCACGGCGATGGCCTCGGAGAAGCCGCCCACGCGCCCCAGCTTGATGTTGATGATCTTGCACGACTCCATCTCGATCGCGGCCAGCGCATCGCGCCGGTTGCGAATCGATTCGTCCAGGCAGATCGACGTCTGGAGCCGTTTTTGCAGCATGGAATGGTAATAGAAATCGTCGTGCCACAAAGGCTGCTCGATCATCAGCAGATCGAAGGCGTCAAAGGCCGTCAGGTGGTCCGCATCCCTCAGCCTGTAGGCCGAGTTGGCATCGCAACTGAGCATGATCCCGGGCCAGCGGTTGCGCACCCGGTCAAAGACATCCACGTCCCAGCCCGGCTTGCACTTGAGCTTGATGCGCTGATAGCCCGCTGCCAGTTCCTTCTCGATCGCCGCCAGCAAGGCCGGAATCGAAGCCTGAATCCCCAGCGACACGCCGCAGGGAATGGTGTCGCGCACGCCGCCGATCAGCCGCGACAGGGAGACTCCCTCGCGCTGCGCTTCCAGGTCCCAGATGGCGTTTTCCAAGGCCGCCTTGGCCATGCGATTGCCGCGCACCTGGCGAAAAATGCGCGGACACTCGCCCCCGTGCAGGGGCGACTCGACCGCCAACATGGGCCCCAGTTCCTTGACGATCACCTGCCAGGCGCTGTCGGTGGACTCGGCGGAGAAAAACGGCCGCTCGCCCGCCGTGCATTCGCCCCAGCCGGTCAGACCCTCGGACTTGATCTCCGCCAGCAGAACGCGGCGGTCGCGGGTGACGCCAAAGCTGGTTTCAAAGGGACGCACCAGCGGCAGGTGCAGTTCACGCAGGATGATGGCATCGATTTTCATAAGTTTTCAGGTTCCTCGGGAGTTCGGGCTATCTGCGGGCGGGCGGCGAAGCCCAGCTCGAAGACTCCATTTCCTTCCCCATCCCGGGCGAAGCCAACGACGGCCAACCCCTGGGAAAATGCTTGCTGAAACTTGCTCCGGATCTCGAGCTGAAGGGCGAGGGCGCGTCCGCGGCCGGCTTCCGAAGCCTTCCACTGTGAGATGGAGGCGGGGACCCGGATTCGCTCCACGATTTCTCCCTCTACGCTGTGCGCCACTGCTGCCGGGCGGCCGTCAAGCGCTGCGTCGATACTGGCCGAATCGAGCCGCCACTCGGCGACCAGGCGGTCCGTCGGCAGCCCGCCTTGCAGACGAGATGAGGATACACCATAGAAATTCACTTCATAGCGGGAAACCGTGGCCCCCAGCTTGTGGATATTGAGAAAAGCGTTCTTGATCTCCAGCGGATCGAAGGTCCACTCCATATAGAAAATGCCGCGCGAGAGCGCTTCCCGGCGCTGCTCCAGCTTCAAGCGCACGCCCAGGCCGCGGTTCCGGTAGCTCTCCCGCACCGCCAGCATGTGCGAGTGCAGATAGGGCCGCGGCCCGCCGCTGCCGGATTTGATGCCCGGCCAGGCCATGGCGAATCCCACCAGGGAATCCGGCCCGCCCTGGGGCGGAGAATCCTCCATGTCCGTATCGAAGGCTCCGATGACCTGGCCGCCGATCTTCTGCGCCAGCAGAAACGCCTTGCGGGGCAGCACGTCGCTGGCGTCGTAACCCCAGGTGTGAACCTGGAGCTGGACGCAGGCCTCCAGTTCGTCAAAGCCCGAGCAGGCGCGAACGGCGATCATGGCCGCGCCTCAGGAGGGCAAGCCTCTGCCGCCAGCTTGCGCTTGGCCTGGGCCCACAATTCCTCCAGCTCGGGGGCGGAAACCTCTTCCAGAGGCCGGTCGGAGGCCAGTTCCATCTCGTGAAACCGCTGCCGGAAGCGGCGATTGCAGCCGCGCAGGGCCATCTCCGCGTCCACGCCCAGGTGGCGGCCCAGGTTCACCACGGTAAACAGCAGATCGCCCAACTCGGCCTCGACCGCCGGCTTGCGCGCGGGATCGGAGGAGGCAGCCTCGGCTTCGAGTTCCGCCGTTTCCTCGGCCAGCTTGGGCAGCAGATCGCGCCAATGGGTCCAGTCGAAGCCGGATTTGGAGGCTTTCGAGCCCAGCTTGGCGGCCTCGGCCAGAGCCGGCATGGCGCGCTGGACGGAATCGAGCCGGGAGGGCGGTTCGGCTGCGTCGGTGGAAACAGCGCCTGTTTGCTTCTCCGCCTGCTTGATCTCTTCCCAGTTTCTCAGCACCGCCGCCGAAGAGAGGCTGGCCGGCGCATCCACCGTGGCGCGGTTGCCCGCCTCGCACGAGGCTTGGTCGCCAAAAACATGCGGATGCCGCCGGACCAGCTTGTTGTTCAGGTGGTTCAGAACGTCGGCAATGGTAAAGTGGCCGTCATTGGCCGCCATCTCGGCATAAAACAGCACCTGCAACAGCAGGTCGCCCAATTCCTCGGCCAGGTGGGGAAAGTCGCGGCGCTCGATGGCGTCGAAGACTTCGTAAGTTTCTTCCAGGGTGAATTTGCGGATGGAATCGAAGGACTGTTCGCGGTCCCAGGGGCAGCCGCCGGGAGCGCGCAGGCGGGCCATGATCTCGACCGATTGCTCAAACAACGTAGCCGCCCGCGCCGCATCGGACTTGAGTTCGGGCGCGGAGACCTGTGCAGGAAGTCGTTCAGGCGGAAGGTCCATGCACCTCCAGTTTACCCCGAGCGGGAGCGGCAGAGGCGAGAAGGCGCCGTTTCCCGCACCTTTTGGTGGCCGCATGGGCGGGAGATCGCAGGTCTTCAGCCGTTTTGTCCACCGCTGAGGGGCCGTATACTCATCTCGTCCATGATGCGCATTCTGGGAACGATTTTTGCGGGCCTGTTCGGGCTTGCCTTCGGCAGCTTTCTGAACGTGTGCCTGAGCCGCTGGCCGGAGGGCGAGAGCGTGGTCCAGCCGCGGTCGCACTGCCGGCAGTGCGGGCGGACCCTGACGTGGTGGGAGAATATTCCGCTGCTGAGCTGGCTTGCGCTCCGCGGCCGCTGCCGGACCTGCCGCACCTGGATCGGCTGGCGCTATCCGGCGGTCGAATTGGCTGTGGGGGCGTTGTGGGCTTTTTCCGTTTGGCAGGCCTTCAACCCGTCTCTCCTCCTGGATTCGGAACCGGTCTGGCTCTATGCCGCCCTCACGAGCGCAGTCGCGAATTGCTTCCTTTATTGGATGTTGGTGGCATTGGCCCTGCTGGATGCCGAAAATCTTTGGCTGCCTAGCCTAATTACTTTGCCTGGGATCGCACTGGGGTTTTTCTTTGCAGTTCTCAGCGGGGCCCTTAGTGCCGCCATGCCCGTGGTCGACAAATCGGGGTCCATGAAGTATGCCGCCGAACTAGCGGCAATTAGCTCCATCAAGGCCATTCTTGCGGCGGCTCTCCTTATCCTCCTCATCCGCTGGGCCTACTGGCTCATTCGCCGCCGCGAGGGCATCGGCCTGGGAGACGCTAAGCTGATGGCCATGCTCGCCGCCTGGCTCGGCCTGCCCGGCGCATTGCTCGCCTTTGGGTTGGGCGTGGTGCTAGGTGCGCTGGCCGCCCTCGTCCTATTGGCCGTGCCTTCAGCGCGCAAGGACTCCGAGCGCTGGGCCTTGAGCAAGCTGCCGCTCGGCACTTTCCTTTGCATCGGCGGCATCGTCAGCAGCTTGTGGGGCCAGCCCATCCTGGCCGCCTATCTGCGCTGGGCCGGCCTCTGAACTGCTCGCGTCTCTGAACGTCCACACACACAGACTCACACTCGCACTCACACTCGCACTCACACTCACACTCACACTCGCACTCACACTCGCACTCACACCGGCACCAAGCGCATGCGCCTCGCAAGCCGCGCAAGCCCCAATACCCCGCCTTCAATCCGGGTCGCGGGCGCAAATCCAGCCCAGTTCCGCCCAGTTGGCGAACCAGGTCTGCACCCGTTGCGGACGGCGAGGCTGGTGGATGCGGGAGTCCTGGAATCCGGCTTCGAGCGCTTCGGCCAGCGGCAGGCCTCGGCCGATGGCGGAGAGGGTGAGGAATTCCTCCCGCTCAAGACGGCGGTAATAGACCGAGAGGTCCACGCGGTGGGCGGCAAGCCAGGTGGGCCGCGGGCGCAGATAGGGCAGCTTGGCCGGGGCGGCAGAGGCCTGGCCGCGAGTCTGGCCGGCCTCGCCGGGTTCGCGCTTTTGCCGGTCGTGGAGAGCCAGCACCAGCTCGTCGGCGGCGCGGTCGAGAGCCAGCAATTGCACATGCGGCTGCAGGGCCAAGCGGGAACTGGCGTCCAGCGCCGCGATCTGTTCGAGGGTCAGAGGGTTCCGGTGGGCGGAGTCGAAGGCCTCCACGAAAGCCCATTCCATGCGCGCCACGTCCAGGGCCAGGCCATGGCGCCGGCCGCCCCAATGCGGGTTGACGGCCAGCCATTCAACCAGCCGGGAGCCCAGATTGCGCAGCGTGAAAGAGCGGCTGGGGCAGGCGGTGAGGTAGCCGATCGAGAGTGCTTCGAAAACCCTGCCGCCGACCACGGCCTCGAGCGCGGGAAAGTCTTCGGCGAGCGCGCCCATCACCCGGAACCAGTACTGGCGGTTGTAGATTTCAAGCCGCTCGAAGGCCGACAGCCGGCTGTTGGGCGCGATAAAGCTCTCGGCCACTGCGGCCATGGAGCGGCCGTCCGCAGTCTCCGGGCGCATCCCGTCGTCGCGGGTGAGCGGCTGCAGAATGGCGGCCGCCATCTGGCGCTGCAATTGCGCCAGGCTGATGGGTTGCAGGTTCATCGCACCGCCTCCACAAGCTGACCCGCATGGCCACGGAGATAACGCTCGGCCTTTTTGGCTTCCGCGTGGACCTCCTCGAAGCTGGGGATGCGGTCGTCCCACTCCAGCAGGGTGGGGGTGGGTCCGCAGCGCTCGATGGCCCGCGCATACAGCTCCCAGACCGGGTCGATCACCGGATGGTCGTGGGTGTCGAGAATGTACTTTTCGTAGCGCGAGTGGCCGGCGATGTGAATCTGCGCCACGCGATCGGCGGGAACGGCGTCGACGTAGTCCATGGGGTCGAACTCGTGGTTCACCGCCGAGACGTAGATGTTGTTGACGTCGAGAAGAATGCCGCAGTCGGCGCTTTCGACGACCTCGGTGAGAAACTCCCACTCGGTCATCTGGGAGCCGGTGAAAGCGGCGTAGCTGGAGACATTCTCGACGGCGACGGGGATTTCAAGGGTGTCCTGGACCCTGCGCACCCGCTCGGCGGTGCGCTCGACGGCCTCCCAGGTGTAGGGCAGCGGAAGCAGATCGTGGGTGTAAGTGCCGTCCACGCTGCCCCAGCAGAGGTGGTCGCTGAGCCAGGGAGTCCCGGTGCGCCGGACCAGTTGCTTGAGCCGGCGCAGATGCTCCGGGTCCGGCGCGGTCGCCGAGCCGAAGTACATCGACACGCCGTGCTGGACGACGCGGTATTGCTCCAGAATCCGGTCCAGCAAGGCCAGCGGGCGGCCGGCATCGATCATGAAGTTCTCCGAGATGATCTCGAACCAGTCCACCACCGGCTTGCGGGCAAAGATGTGGTTATAGTGCGGAATGCGGAGGCCGATTCCGACGCCGTGGTCTTGAAAGGCATTGAAGCGATTGCCGGGCATGGAGGTCCTTGTTTTGCTTCGGCGGGAAGCGGTGTTACTGGGCACGAGCGGTGTCTCCGAAATCGTTCGCGCAAATTTGGAGGCGGAAACCCTGGTCCCCTCCGGCTGCTCTCAGGACCGGCATTCAACGGCTCAGCCCGAAAGTGCGCGGCGCTCCGCCCACCAGGACAGTTCTCGCGCGGGGCGGATGAACAGCTCACCACATTCGAGTGCATCGGTCTCGATCGGAGTGCATGTGGCTCGATCGCAGCGGAGGAAGCGGCGCGGCGGGGGTCCAGGTTCGGCTTCCCTGCCGCGCCATGGCAGGCCCCTGGCTTAGACGCTCTTGGGAGGCGTGGAGCCGTCGGTGGCGCAACCACCCTTACCCTTGCAACTGTTTTTGCCCTTGCAGCCGTTGTCGCCGGCCTTGCAGCCGCCCTGGCCCTTACAGTCGTTTTTGCCTTTACAGGAGTGCTTGGAACTGTCCTTGTCCTGGGCGGTGTAGCGCAGCCCGGCCTTGGCGGCCTTGGCCGACGCGCCGCTGGCCGCGTGGTGGGTGGACGGCTGTGCCGCAACGGAGGTTCCGCCGATCAAGCCAGACAGGGCCGCGGTGAGAAGCAATGCATTCAGTTGGTTCTTCATGGGGGATTTGACCTCGCTTGGGGGTTGGGGGCGGAGGGGAATCCGCCGGTTGTTGCGATGCAGGCTGGCCGCCGGCCATTCCCGCCCTTTGGCGTCACGCAGGGTAGGAGTCGCGGCCTTCGGGAAAGGTTACAAGGAAACCATGGACCGTGAAAAGTTAATTTTTGCGCCAGCGGCGAGGTGGCGGGCGGTGAGACGGTTGAAGGACGGCGGGGATGGCGCCCGGCCAGGCGGTTGCGCTACCCTGTCTGTGCCCGGACGGCGAGGCTGCGGCGCGGAGTCGCGCGGAGGTCAAGGATGAATGCGAAAGAGATGCGAATGCTGACCGGCGCCAGCCTGCTGGTGGCGCTCGTGCAGAGCGCCTGCACGGCGGTTTTCGCCATCAGCGGGATTCGCGTCGCCATCGGGCTGTCGGCGCTGGCCGCGGCAAGCGGCATTTACGCGCCGGCGCGAGGGTTTCACCAGGACGCCATCCGGATTCCCATGTTGTGGCTGGCAACCATCGGAGCGCTGGTGAACCTGGCCGTGCTGGCATGGATCTGGAAGCTCCGGGCAGCGCCCTCGGCGCAATGGCGGCGGCGCGAAATCAGCAAGAAAGAGAAGCGCTCCGAGCGGGTGCAGGTGGCGCTGGCGATCGTCACCCTGGTGCTGGTGGGCCTGGAGGTGTGGACCCATCCGATGGTGCATCGCACCGGCACTCCGCCCGCCACGCACTCGAGCGCTTCATAAACCACAGAGCCAGCCGATCGCAAGCAACTCGATCTTCAAGAGGTTCCAGGCTGCTCCAGATCCAATTCCTTTTCCAGCCGGGCGTGCAGCCGCTCGCTGAAGCCGACGGGGAGTTCGAAGACGCGGTCGCCGGCCACCAGCACCACCACGTTGCGCGTGGAATCCAGGACCGCGGAGCAGATTTCGCAGGTCTCCAGGTGACGGTCTATTTCCGCGCGCAGCGCCCGGTCAACCTCGCCGTCGATGTAGGCGGAGATGTATTCCCATACATGTTTGCAGTCGATCTTCATTTGCCCCACCCAAAAAGCCCCTTGCGCTGCGGGGCGAAGCCTTTCAATTGCGGCGCCAGTTCCCGCTGCAACAGGGCGCGCGCCCGGTGCAGCCGGACCTTGACAGCTCCCTCCGTGATGCCCAGTGCGGCGGCGGTCTCGCGCACGTCCATCTCTTCGATGTCCCGCAACAGCACAACGTTACGATAAATCCCCGGAAGCCCCTCGATGGCTCTGCGCAGCAGGGCGCCCAGTTCCTTGCGCTCCAGAGCTTCGGCGGGAATCTCGCGCCAACTGGTGAGGATGGCGGGAGTGTAGTCGCCGCTCTGCTCGTCGATCTTCTCCTCCAGCGAGTCCTCGCGGCGGGAGGCTTGTTTGCGCAGGCGTCCGAGGCCCTCGTTGCGGGCGATCGACAGCACCCAGGTGCGGAACTGCGCGTCGCCGCGGAACAGGTGAAGGTTGCGATAGACCTTGATCGCGGTCTCCTGCGCGGCGTCCTCGGCCTCGGCCTCGTTTCTCAACAGCCCCAGCAGCAGAAAGTAAATGGCGCGCTCCGAGGGCCGGATGAGGGCGTGAAAAAGATGCTTCTCGCCAGCCAGGATGCGGCGGATACAGTCGGCCTCGAATTCGGGGTTGGAAGCGGTCATCGGTCGAAGATGGTGCGGGAACAAGGCCGGTGGACGCCCTGCCTCGCAGACAAGAATATAGCGCGCGGAACCACGTTTGGGTGATGCGAGCGCCGGGATGGGGATAGCGAGCCGGCGGGGATGGGCGCGTTGCGGCGCGAATTTGTTGACGGCGCAGGATAACTTTCTCGATTGCAACAGAATCACTTGACTCAAAAACCAATTTGGGCTGTACAATCTCCACGAGGAGACCCATGGCCGGAGATATTCAACTTACGTGCAGCGATTGCGGGCAGGACTTCACCTTCACCGCTGCTGATCAGGCGTTCTTTCAGGAACGCGGTTACTCGACCCCAAAACGTTGCAAGAATTGCCGTCAGGCAAAGAAGAACGATCAGGGGGGTTCCGGCTACCGTTCTGCTCCGGCACAGGGTACACCTGTGATTTGTTCGGGTTGCGGCCAGCCTACAACAGTGCCTTTTGAGCCTCGTGGCGATCGCCCGGTTTTTTGCCGGGATTGCTACCAGGCCCGCAAGGGCAGCGGCGGCGGTGGTGGCGGCGGAAGTTCGCGCGGCCGCGGCCGGTTCTAGCTTTCACCCGGTCCGATGCTTGCGATGAGCATCGGACCATCATCATCCACGCGGGTCCCAGCAAAGCTCTACGGCAGCCTCTGACGTGGCTGCGGTTGCCGATGGCGAACTTTGGGCGGGGTGGTTTGTCCAATTCACGCTCGGCAAGCTTGGCTGCATAGCTCTTGAAGGCTGCATAGCTCTTGAAGAAGGCGCGGCTGCCGCAAATGCCGCTGCCCTTTTGGAGAGCCGGGGTGCCGTGCCGCAACCGGGGGAATCCGCCGCGGAGAGCGCCGTCAGAACTTTGCCGCGGTTCTGCGGCCTGAGCAGCCCCGCACTCACTTGCCCGGCCTTCGCCCAGACCGCGGGCCAGCGCCAAACTCCGCTTCCCCGCGGCAGTGCGCAAGCGTGAGATCCTATGGATTGGAACGGAGTGAGTGGACACGGCGCCTGCCGGCCGATAAACTTGCGCCCATGCGCCGATCGAGAATGCCGAGCACGTAAGGACTTGCACCCACCTCATGGCCTCTGAATCTTCCCTCACCCGGTTTGCATGCAACAGCCTCCGTCCGCGGACGCCTCTCGCCCCCCGCGGGATGGGATTGCTCCTCTGCCGCGCGGCGCGCCCCGCGGCTTTGGCCGCTGGAGGCGCTGCGCAATGACCAGTCCCCTGCTCGAAGTGCGCGAGTTGCGCAAGAGTTACGACGAGGGACGCATTGAAGCCTTGCGCGGCGTGGATCTCTCCATCACCTCGGGCGAATACCTGGCCATCAGCGGACCCAGCGGCAGCGGCAAATCGACCCTGCTGCAACTGCTGGGCGGGCTCGACACGCCGACCAGCGGCGAGGTGCTGTTCCGGGGTGAAAATCTGGGTTCGGCCATTGACCTCGACACCTACCGCTCCCGCAACGTCGGATTTATCTTCCAGGCATTTCACTTGATGCCCACGCTGCGCGTGCTGGAGAATGTGCAGGTGCCCATGCTGGCAGTCAACGACAATGGATTCGACCGCGCCCAACGCGCCGAGGCCCTGCTCAAGGAGATGGGCATGGACCACCGCCTGCGGCAGTTTCCCAACGAGTTGTCCGCGGGAGAACGTCAGCGGGTGGCGATTGCGCGGGCCCTGGCCAATGCCCCGGATATTCTGCTGGCCGATGAGCCAACGGGAAACCTGGACAGCGTCAACTCGGCGCGGATCATGGAGATTCTCACCGGTATTCAGAAGCAGCGGGGCATGACGCTCATTGTCGTCACGCATGAGAACGAGATTGCCCACTCGGCCGCGCGGGAGATTCGCATCCGCGACGGAAGGATCGAGGCATGAAAATCATTTCGGCCCTGCTGCGCGCAACCCTGCTGATGCCCCTTGCGGCGCAAGCCGCTGCGCCCCCAGCGCCTCCGATCGATGCGCGCCCCGATGCGCATACTGTGCTCACGGTCCCCCGCAAGCGCGTCGAAACGGCGGACTATCGGGCCACCGGGCGGCTGGTGAAAGTGGACGCCGCCGGGACCCGGACCAGCTATGCCATCAATATGAAGGCCCACTGGTTCCCCGGCGTGCTCCGCGTGCTCGTTGAGGTTGCCTCGCCCGCCAATGCCCGGGTTCGCATTCTGCTCGAAATGCGTCCGGGGGGCAAGAATACGGTCCAGATTGCACATCCCGGCGAACCCGCGCCCACTATACTGCCGTTCGACAGGTGGAACGAGGGAGTGCTCGGCTCCGGATTCAGCTTCGAGGACTTTCTTGAGGCGCAGTATTTCTGGCCGGGCCAGGCGGCGCTTGAGACAGCGAAGTTTGGCGCGCGGACTTGCGACGTGGTGCGCAGCACGCCGGGCGCCGACGACAAGACGCACTACGCCGAGGTCAAGATGTGGCTCGATCGCGGCATCGGCTTCCCTGTTTATGTTGAAAAGACCCTGAAAGCGACCGGGGCGGTCAAGGAGTTCACTTATTTCGGCCTGCGCCAGGAGAGCGGGATCTGGTCGGCAAGCCAGGTGGAAGTCAAACTGCGCGGGCGCGCCGGTTCCACGCTGCTGATTGTCGATCGCGGCAGCCCCAAAGCAAATCTCGGGCCCGCCGACTTCGGCACGGCGCAACTCACTCACTTCTAGGACGGCGCATGCATCTACTTCTCTGGACTCTCTCCGTGGCCATAGCGTTGGTTTCAGCAGGCACTGCGTATCAATGGCTGGGCGCGCGGCGGGACCGGCGGCGCTATGCCGGAGCTGGCCGGTGGGTGGACATCGGGGACCGCTGCAGCCTGTACCTGCTCGAAAAGGGATCGGGCGACGCCACGGTGCTGTTTGAGGCCGGCATCGCCGCCACCAATCTGAACTGGTTTCACATCCAGGAGACGGTTTCGCAGTTCGCATCCACGGCTTCCTACGATCGCTGCGGCCTGGGCTGGAGCAGCAAATGCCGCACGGCGCGCACCCCAGCCAACATAGCCGGCGAATTGCACGACATGTTGCAGGCAGCCGGCATCAAGCCGCCCTACATCCTGGTGGGACATTCCTTCGGCGGCCTGGTGATGCGGCGCTTCGCGCTCAACTATCCCCAGGAGGTGACCCATATCATGCTGGTGGATCCCATGCGCTGCGAGGAGTGGCCGCCGCTGGACCCCACCAAGCAGGCCATGCTCGACCGCGGCAGAAAGCTGTCGAGTTTCGCCATTCCCATTGCGCAAATCGGCCTCGCCCGTCTGGCTGTCACCTCGCTGCTTTGCCGTTCGGGCCGCATCGCCCACCGGCTGGCCGGAGCGGCCGGCAATGGCGGCCAGCATGTGCTGGCGCGGATCAAGGACGAAGTGGGCAAGATGCCGCAGGAGGTGTGGCCCATCGTGGCCGCTCACTGGTCCCGCCCCGGCTACTACGCCGGCATGAGAAGCCACGTCGAGGCGGTGCCCGACACGGTCCGGGAGATGCAGAATGCAGAGCCCATCCACGGCATTCCCGTGCTGCTGTTGACGCCGGGAAAATCGTCGCCGCTGTCGGAGCAATGCATGGGCCGCATCGGCGACAACGTGCGCCAGGTGATTGCCTCGGGAAGCGCCCATTGGATTCACTTGGACCAGCCCGACCTGGTGATCGATTCCATCCGCAAGATGGTGGCGGCGGAGGCTCCTCAGCCCTTGGTGGTCACCGGTTGAGAAGCGAACATCCTCCCGGCAAAATCCGTCTTCTTCGGCCAGCGGCCAACGCTACTTCTTCTCTGCGGCCGTGAATGCGGTCCAGGGGCCGGATTTCATGTCTTTCAGAATCGGCTTCAGGTAGTCGTATTCAGGGTGCGCCGCCAGAAAAGGCGCGGCCAGAAAGTCCTCGCCGCAGGGGTGCCCGGCGTGGGCGATCAGCGAAAGATGCTCGGCCAGATCGGAGTCAGTCACCTTGCCGGTGACCGCGCCGGCCGGATAATAAGGCTCCCAGCCCCACTCCGGAATGCCCGCCTTGACCGTGTCCACGTGGCCGCAAAGGGAGCGCCCATCGGCCTCCTTCTTGCCCGTGAAGCTGTCGTCGTGGTCGGCCAGGAACTGCTCCGCCATGTCAACGTCGATTCGGCCTTTGGCCTCGCTCATCTTTTTCTCCCAGGTGACGCGGCGGGCATTGGGAGAGCTGGACAGGTTGTTGATATCGAACCCCTCGGTCTCGGTCTTGATGAGCTGGGGGTCACGGGCAAAGTTGGAGCTGACGAAAGCGCCGTCCTTGGAGCGCCACAGGGGGGTATTCTTCAGCCCCAGCTCGAGGTAGGCGATTTCGCCCGTCTTGCGGTCGCCGATCAGCCAGTCGTTGGCGTAGCCGCCGTTGTTGCCCTCCTTGATGATGCGGACGTAGTCGTCGATCGAGCCGGCGTACTGCAGCGCCTTGCGGGAGCGGACAAACTCCGGCGCGCCCTCCGGGTCCCAGCCCACGAATTGGGTGATGGTGGTCTCGGTGATCATCAGGCCCGCATCGTTCACGCCAAAATCGTCCTGGCTGGTGATGACGCCCGGCATGCCGTCCATCAGCATGTGGTGGCCGTGGGCCGGCTGAATGTCGAAGATGACCGTCCAGCGCTCGCCCTCGGCATAGCTGGACCAGTTATTGTGGGCAATGACGATCTTGCCCCCCTTGGTATAGCTGCCCGTGGCGATGAAGGCCGAGCAGCGGCCCTCGGGCAGGATGCGCGGAGCGTTCGCCGCCTTCTCCCGCTTGTTGAGCCAGGGCACATAGTACTGAGGCAGTTCGATACCGCCGTTGAGGGCCACGATGTCCCACACGTCCATCTTCACGCCCTTGGACTGGACGCCTTTGGCGATGCCCTCCAGTTCCTGCTGGTACTCGGGCTCGATGTGCGGCCACAGCACCTTGCGGCCCGCCTCGCGGAAGAACGCCCAATTGCGCTTGGTTGAGTGGCTGCTCTCAAGCTGGGTCACGCGCAGCATGTCCTCGATCTCGGCCGAAAGCAGGCTGCCATGCTCGAAACCGATCTGGGAGGGAGTGCCTTCGAGATGGACGTAGGTCCAGCCGGCCTTTTCAAAGCGATAACCGGGCAAGGCGTTGGTCTGGGCGTCGGCGCTCGACGGACGTGCGTCGGCGCGGGCCGCGCAGACCGTGGCTACGGCGAACAACAAGAGCAGGCACAAGGACAAGGCGCGAGGCGGCAAGCGCAGCATCGTTATTCCTCCGGATTTTCCTGAAGATAACACGAAACCGTGGAGCAGGCGCGGGGCCGGAGGCAAATTGGGGGGATTCTTGCAGGCTCGCCAGGGACTGCTCCGCCCGGCCCTCTGCGAACCACGCCCCGCCAACAGAGAGCCCGCTTGCGAGCAAGGGGTTGGCTTCACCACGGGCGGATTCGCGGTGCATCTCGCTTGCGGTGTTCCACCCGCGCTGCCGACCCGGGGGGAACGAAAACCGGGGTTCACCCCAAGACTCCGGGCGCCCATCCTTCCGCGGTCTTTGCGATGGGAGACCACGAGCCCCATGGCGCTGGCTGGGTGCGCCACCGGCCGCCCACACCGATCGGCGGATCAAGGGTGCGCCACCGGCCGCCCCCCGTACTCGTTGCTTTCGTCGCGGGCCTCGGCCTATCCCACAAAGGGCGCGGCCTTCTTGGTCCAGGGGCTGGCGGCGTAGCGCTGGCGGAGAAGGCGGGCGGCGGAAGCTTTGACGGCCTGCACCTGTTTGCGGATTTGATCCTGAACGGGCGGCGGGTCATTCTGACTGTAGTCTTGTCCGCTGTAGCGGATCATGCGCAGCAGCAGATACAGGGACTCTGGAGCATCCGGATCCGTGGGATGGCCGTTGACGTAGTCCAGAGTCCGCTGGCCAAGACCGACGCAGGCGCCGCCTTGTTTTTGGAGGGTGGCGATTTCGCTCGCAGCGCTGGCTCGCTGGGCTGGGGTCTGGAAGGCAACGGCATTCGCCTGCATGGGAGTCTTGTAGCCTCGGTAATCGTAGGCGCCCCAATCCGGAGACCACCAGTTATCGCGATAGCTTTCAACAAAGTCGTAGGAATAGGAGCGCTGCACGCCGGCGTCGAGATAGGGGCGCAGGCCGGGGTTGCGGAGCAGGGCCATCAGCGGACGGAAGCCGGTGCCGGGACCCGCCTGCTGCTGGAGCTTTTCTGGCAGAAGCGGGAAGAGGCGTGCCGCGGCGGCATCGTCCTTGAGCAGGACGCCGCGCACCCAGGCCATCATGGCCACGGTACGGCGCAGTTGAGGGGGGAGCGCGTCGGATTCGGCGGCTTGGACCAGCGTGGCGAGCGGGGCCTGGGAGTTGAACCAGCCCACGGCATCGGCGCTGAACTGCGTGGGATTGATTTGGAGGTTGCAATCGTACTTGCGTTTGGGGTCCTTCATCACGTAGGCGCACTGGT
>Ga0302319_10007346_pt1 | contig 21687 bp, 12 predicted proteins | sample Bog_T0_2_FD_203319 | JGI IMG/M metagenome (GOLD analysis project Ga0302319, IMG submission 203319) | Peat permafrost microbial communities from Stordalen Mire near Abisko, Sweden - Bog_T0_2 | ecosystem: Environmental > Terrestrial > Soil > Wetlands > Peat | place: Sweden: Abisko, Stordalen Mire... | reverse complement strand
AGTTTTGAAAGGGCACGGCTTCAGCCGTGCCGCAAAGACGCTGGAATGAGCCGGGCTTTAGCCCCCGAGGGACGCTTTTCCCTCCAACTTTTTGATACCTCTTCTGGGTTTCTGGACAGCTTCTTAGTGATCTGGCCCACGGGAACCGGGTATTCCCAGATAGTGGTGGTTATGGGATCGCTGAGGTACGCATTTCCGGAGGAGTCGAGGGCGACGGCATAGGCCGAAAGCGGATCCGTTCCCGAAAACCAGTTGCCGTCCACCTGGGCCCCGTTCGAGCATTGACCGGGGATTCCGCCGTCGCTGGCGGCGGGGTAATAGAGGTGATTCTGGGCGTCGACGGCAATCTCGAAAGTTAAGTCGGCGCATTCGTTGTTGACAGCGGAGACTGTCGTATATTGCGGGTACTCGCTGGACAGAGTGAACCCGCCGCCTGAGGGCACATACTTGTAGATCGAGCCAGTTCCCTCGTCGTTCACAAACAGATTGCCGTTGTGGTCCACCACCAGGCCGGACGGCTCAAGGAAGGTTGGCCCGGTCGAAATAAAAGTCTGTGTGCCGCTGACGACAGTGGAGCGCTGACCGTTGTAGACCACCTGCGCCGTGGCCGCGCAGATCGAGAGCGCCACGAGCAAAGTCGCCAACAGCAGTTTGGCACACCATGCCTTCCAATTCCCGGTGCTTTTCGGGTCCATTCTACCCAGGGAGCTTTGTGAGATGAACCTGGCGAACGACGGAGGTTGGGAGGCAGAATTCGGCTTCAAGGCGGAAAAGAGACCTGCGGCAAAAAGTTGCAAAGATCGGCTCCTGCGGATCGAGTATGGCTGTTTTCTTAAATGCAATCTTCGTGTTCGAACCGACAACGGATTGCCATTCTTCTTGCTGCTTGAATTCAAGAGACGGGTTGCTGCTGGCCCGGCCCAAATCAGGCACGAGCGACAAGTGATTCACCCTGGTCTTTGGGGGAAGATCCGGCTGGTGCCAGCCAGGGCTATCTAGGGAAAGCCTCTCTAGCATACCGAGAATGCGTCATTTCTTGTCAATACCGAAGCAGTGAGCTGTTTCTTGATGTTGAGCGGACTGCGCACCGGCACCCGCTCGTTCGAGGAGATGAACTCGAACCTGGCTCGCGCTTACCATTTCGACGAGAAGGAGACTTGAGGGAAGGTGCCGCTTGACTTTGTGTTTGCATTCCGAATCCCAGCGCAACTCGGGTCGGTCCGTTGCGGTGTGCCGAAAGCCGCACCTTTTGACACGGCCGGATCTCGGTGATTCGTCCATTGAATCTGTTGAGTTTCCGGTGTGTGTTTTTTCGAATCCCTTTTGTCACGGGGCTCGAAGGGGCGGTTCAAGCTGTTTTGTTGGGCAGCAGGGGCTGGCCTCGAGCCGGCTGCTTCTTCAATACGCGCCGTACACTCGCCGTCGAGACCCGCATGTAAAGCGAGGCCCGCGTCAAACGCGCCGTCCCTTTTTCGGAGCGACAGCTCCGTGTTTGTCGACGTACTTCTGGATAAAGTCGAGCAGCACGACCGTCATTTCCAGTCCCTTCGATGCGGTTGCGGACTTGAACTGGCTGTGGAGCTCTGTTGGGACGTTGACGTTCATTCTTTTGACACCCGATGCTTCGTTGATCGTGATATGACTCACCCCCTTCCGTCAGAGGTGGGTCTATGAGTTGTAAGTGTCTGCGGCCACCGTCCCGGACAAACTCCGGGACGGCAGCAGGGCGATCTTCTCGTAGCGAAGCCCCAGCGCAGCGGAGATCGGATGGAACTAAACAGGATCCGGAACCCAGCCGGCACAACCAATGCCAGCGTTAACCTACAGCACTAACCGGCCTGCCCCCAATTATCGTGTCTCACTTCAGGGGTTCGCTCCAGTTAGCTAAATGCATTGAAATCAATGGGACTTAGCTAATTTCCGGTGGGCTCATAACCCGAAGGCCGCTGGTTCAAACCCAGCACACGCAACCAATCAAATCGACAACTTATCAGGATTTCCAAAAGATGCCCCGAGACTTGTTGCGCGGTTTGCCGGTTGGCGCAGCAATCCTCGCCACAACTGCGATGCCGTGCCCGCCACGGAGCTGATTCGGGCAGGTTTGTCACTCGCTGATATGATAAAGGCAGAGCGCAAAAGGTCTTTCCACGCCGCGTGGGCGGTTAGCTCAGTTGGTTAGAGCGCCTGCCTTACAAGCAGGATGTCGGGGGTTCGAGTCCCTCACTGCCCACCAAGACATTCCTTACCCCCAAATTTGATCTCCAGGTGGGAATTCGACCTTTTCTTGAGACCCAAGACCTACCTGGAGTCAGCGTGATTTCCTGAACAAGGGAAGGGGGATCCGTGCCTGAAATGTCCTTCAAACGCAACCAGGTCCTGCGGCTTCTTCTCTTCAGCCGCTCCAACACTTCCCGGGAAGTCTCGCGTGGAGAGCTTCCGCCTCCAGCGGGCGTCGGGATGAAGGCTATGCTCCGCGGCGAATCCGATAATGACGAACGGATTGATATCGAGAATCAACCGGGGTTCTTCAATTGCTACTTTGACTCATGCATGGACGAATCGCCGATACGGTCCTGATGGAACAATGGCGCGCCATCGAACTTTTCTGTGGAGTGGTTCTTAGTCGTCTCAATCTGTGTACGCCCCGAAGAGAATGCGCGGGGTTTGAGGGGCTGGCAGGCTTTCTATCAGCGCTCATACTGTCCGGTGTGCTGCTTCCTTTCGGCCCCGTTTCATCGAAGAAGAAAATTGACGTGCCATTCACGAATTGCGGTGAACCATTAAGGTATACCCAACTCAGCATTCTGTGGGAGTGCCTTTGGAACCATGACCGGGCAATGTTGGCGCCCGGTTGAGTTTTGATGCAATCTTGCACACAGGTGGTTGAGAAACACGATTCACTTCCGTCTGACGACTGAACGCTGTATCTGAACCGGACCCCCTCCGGTGAGACTTGAGAGCCGACAAGCCATAACAGGTTGCGCCCATTTGTCGAATGGATGCAAAGAGTGCGATCGATTCTGCGACACGCCGCCATCCCATGGATGCGCATAGCAGCCATCTTGCGGCGGTGCGTCTATAGCTTCGCAATTACAGTATGTGGTCGAGCGTCGTTGAGGGGGGCCCATAAAATTCTCGAAACGTGCATGTGCGAGTAACAGTCCTTTTATATCTGCCGTAGATGATGGTCACGTTACCTCTGTCCCTTCTTCCGGTCGTCATCGCACGAGCTTAAGTACCTTGTCTGGACATCGGTCCAGGCGGTCTTTGCGCTCCTGTGGAAGCGAACCCGAGATCTCTCATTGCGCCTGGAGAAAAGCACCTTGATCCAATCGATGGAAACCGGCAATAACCACCGGGCGGCGATCGAAGGTTGCGCATCCGAATGTGCGATCTCCCACCCTGCTCTGGATGATGGCGCCGGCGTTGCGATCGGTGGATCTGATTGGCAATCAATCACCGTGACGATGTACGACGCCTTGAATACCGCACTCTGCCCTTACCTTCTTGGGCTGGGGCTCACTATCGACGCTGCTGAGGATGTTGCTCAAGAGACGTTTTTGCGCCTCGCGCGATGCCTCAGAAGCGGCGGCAAGATCAGCAACATGCAGGCATGGATATTTCAAGTGGCCCACAATCTGTCGATGGACGTGCATCGCGCACATCGACGAAACGGGAATGACTTCGTGACATACGGCGAGCCGGAGAAGGAACCGGCCGATCCGAATGCCAACCCTGAATGGGCCTATTTGCAAAAGGAGAGGACCACGCAACTGCGCCTTGCCATGGCTCGGCTCACTCCACGCCAATTTCGAAGCGTGCTGCTGCGGGTGGAAGGGCTGCGATATCGTGAGATCGCATTGGAGCTGGGCGTGAGCGAACAGCGTGCCATTCACCTGGTAAAGCGAGCGATGATGCGGCTGGTGCAGACGCAATGACTTTCTCGATCGGTCACGCGAACTCAATTGGGTGCGCAACTCCGATCGAGTCCTCAACAATAATTCGTGGTCTCGTTGGAGAAACGGAGTTGACGAGCATTACCCGCCAACATCGTTACGGGATCGACCATAGCCAGGCATTGAAAACCCAGTACGCGATTAAAGCTACCAAAGGAAGTTGATGGAACCGCCCAGACTCCCTGGACAATTGTTACGGCTTTTGCATTCTCCCGGTTCCGGTGGGTTGCAGAGAGTGGGTATCTCTGCGCTGTTGCTTGGGGGAATCGTCGCGTCCATCTTCGGCTGCGGCAGCGGTGTGAAAACGGTCGCAGGTCCCATCGTGATCTCAGTCGGCAGCGGGTCGTCCGCAACAACTCCCAAATCGCTGGAAGTAAATGCACAGGCGTCAGTCTCCATGACTCCATCCCAAGACGCGCTTGGCGCGGGAGTTGACTGGACCGTGACCTGTGGCGGAAGCCCAATTACCGGATCTGTGTCCGGAGGGGCGTGCGGAACATTCTCCCCTGCGCATACCGCGGGTGGAGTGCCTTCGCTATACATCGCGCCCTCGAGCGTGCCCATCGGCAACAGCGTCACAATCAATGCTTCCGCGACGAGCGATCCTTCAGCAACCAGTAGCGTGACGATTCCGATCGTTGTCCCCTCGATTTCCGTCTCATTCGCGGCAAACTCCGCCACAACGATTGCAGCGGGTGGGCAGGCCGCTTATTCCGTAGTCGTGGCTAACGACAGCACCAACGCTGGTGTCACCTGGTCGGCTTCGTGCGGGTCCACTGCAACAGGAGCATGCGGGACATTGGTCACCAACAGCAAGACTTCGACCATATACAACGCCCCTTCGGCGGCGCCCGAATCGCCGGTCACAATTACAGCCACATCCGTTGCCGATTCCAATGCGGCTGCCAGCATAACGGTGACCATCTCGACTCCCCCCGCGATTGCCATCAGTGTTTCGCCGGCGGCCTTCACGGTTGGCACGGCACTCCCTGGAGAGACCGTCAACCTGATTGCAACGGTCAGCAACGATAGTGCAAATCTGGGGGTCGATTGGGCCGTCAAGTGTTCCAGCACATTGGGTAACTGCGGCCGCCTATCGCCATCGCATACGAGCAGCGGGCAAGCAGTGGCCTACCAGTCACCGTCTGCGGTTCCTCCCGACGGGACAGTCAACGTTACGGCCACTGCAACTGCGACCGAATCTCCGAGCCAGCCGCAAAGCTCTGTTGCGGTCGGCACAATCACGACTTCACCAACCATCGCGGTGAGTGTGAGCGCCCCGTCGAGCGTCACTGTTCTTGCCAACACAACACTTGCGGCAACGGTGACCGATGACCCATCGAACGCCGGAGTGACGTGGTCAGTAACCTGCGGCAGCGCCGGCGCCTGCGGTTCGATTCAGAATCCCGGAGGAAGCGCAGGAAGCTATACGGCGACATACTTTGCTCCATCCGCGGTTCCCGCCGGGGGCAACGTGACGATCGCCGCGATTCCAATTACATCGTCCCCGGCTGGAAACCGTGGGCTAGCTGGAATCGCAATCACGGCGTTGGCTCCCACTGTCGCGGTGCTGCAAGCGCCCCCCGCCAACATGACTGCGAATGCACAGGCGACGATCAGTGCAGCGGTCTTGAACGATACGACGCCGGTGGAGGGAATCACGTGGGCAGTGCAGTGCACTCCCCAGAACGCACTCGGGACGTGCGGATACGTTACTCCTTATCAAACGGCGAGCGGCGTTCCGGCGACCTATACCGCTCCTCCGACTCCGCCCAACGGGCCGGTCACGCTTGTAGCCTCGGCCACGTCCACCTGCAGCAGCGGGAGTTGTAGCGCGTCGTCTTCGTCGAAGATTACGATCGCTTCTTCCACCGCCTTGACGGTCGGCTTTGTTCCTGGGCCACCGACTCAGATTCAGCAGGCAACGGCTGTGAATCTGACTGCTTCCGTGGCCAACGACTCGACCAACGCCGGCGTTGATTGGCAGGTATGCGCAAGTGGATGCGGGTTCTTCACCATTACACCCGAAATTCCTGCCCCGGCGCAGACGCCGAATGCCCAGCCCACTCCAGCTGTGACGGCGATCAGCGTTAAAGGCTGGCCGAACGGACTGCCCATTCTCTATACCGCTCCGGCAAGTGCTCCATCCGGCGGCACAGTCACGATCTCTGCAGCGGCCGATGCAGACAACTCCGTATCCGCTGTGGCTTCTGCGAGCATCACAGCTAACTCCACGGGTCCGTCGCTTCAGGGTGCGGTACAGGCCGGCAGCTTGTTGGTTGCCAATGCAAAGGTTGGCCTTTATGCAGCGGGCACTTCGGGATATGGTTCGGCATCGACGCTGGTGTCGCCTCCCGGCCAGAATGCATTTGCTGCCACTGACAAGAACGGCAACTTTACCATTTCCGCGGGATATAGCTGCCCGTCTTCCAACAGTCAGATGTACCTGGTGGCCATTGGAGGCCAGCCCGGGGGCCGCACACAGAATCCGAATCTCGCGTTCATGACGGCACTTGGGCCGTGTGCCGCTCTCGGTTCTTCACCAGTTGTGATCAACGAGGTGACCACCGTAGCCTCGGCGTGGGCGCTGGCCCCCTTTGCGGCGAACCCACTCAAAACAGGGTCGAACAGCTATCTGAACATTGGAACCAGTGGCGGTAATACCGTCGGCCTGGCCAACGCATTTGGCGCTGTAAACAACCTGGTAAATATCGCCACAGGACAGGCGCTCTTCACGGTGCCGGCCGGTAATTCAACTGTGCCCTATGCCGAGATCAATTCAATCGCAGACACTCTCAATGCCTGCGCCGTGACTGCGGGCGGCCAAGCCAACGACGGAAGCGTGTGCGGAAGCCTGTTCGTCTATGCCAACCCATACACCAACTTCGTCGGCGAGACACTGTACTCGGGAATTCCCACAGACACGTTGCAGGCGGCATTTGAAATTGCACAGAACCCGGACTTTAACGATCCAGGGCCGGACAATCTTGTCGCTGCCATCAATGGGAAGGCCCTGTTTCCCTATGCCACACTAGCTTCGCCGTTCCAACCCATCCTTTCCTCGCTTCCCTACGACTATTCGATTTCATTAAACTTCAGCGGCAACGGGCTTAGCAATACGGGAGGCGCCAGCCACATCGCCCTGGACAATGCAGGAGACGTCTGGGTCGCGAACACCACCGCAAGTACCATAACCGAGCTGAACTACGCAGGGGCTGCTAAAAGCACCGCAGCCGGTTACACGACTAGCAGCTTATCCGCACCCGGCCCCCTGGCCATCGACCCTACAGGAAATGTATGGATTTGCGGGACGGCTGGGCTCACGGAATTGAACTTTGTTGGCACTGAGCTTCCTGGAAGTCCATTTGCAGGGAGCGGCCTTACGTCAAGCGGATGCCTTGCTCTGGCCTTCGACGGAATTGGCGATCTTTGGGCCACGAACAACCAGGACCTCTCCAAGTTCGATCCCCTCGGGAATCCACTCACAGGTCCCGGCGGATATACGATTGCCAACTCTCCCGATCTTCCAACGACTGTTGCGGTAGCGGCTCCACTCGCAATCGACAGTTCAAACAATGTGTGGGTTGGCGTGGACACGCCGCTGACCAACGGCTTCCTGGGACTGGCGGAGCTCAACGACGCGAGTGGCCTGCCCAACTACTTGAGCGCGAATCCTCTTACCGGCTCGCCGTCGAACTTCGTAGATACACAAGGCGACTTCTCTGAGACCCATATCGCGATCGATGGTTCAGGCAATGTTTGGGGCGCCGCGACACCGGCTTCTTGCAGCTATGGGTCTCTTTTTGAAGTCGCTCCCTACCGGGGTCTGGGCACCACTGACACCCCGTCGCTGGTTCCCGGCACGCCTCCGAGCCCCGATCCATTCCGATGCTCGGTGGGCGTGGCAATTGATGGAGCCGGAACTGTTTGGGCCGCGAATGCCGGAGGAGCGGCTGTCGCAGGTACGCCGCTTCCGACGCCACCCAATATTGCCGGCTTTAATTCTGCTCTTCCCAATGACACGTTGGGTTACGTTTCACCCAGCCTGGCCAGCGGGCCGCTGGATACAGCAGTCGACGGTTCCGGAAACCTTTGGGTTCTTTCGCAGGACAACAGCATTACAGAATTTATCGGGGTTGCCACTCCGACCGTGACACCGCTTTCGACGGCGGTGAAGAACAAGAAACTTGGATCAAAACCTTAGGGGTGAAAGTGCAGCGATGCGACAACCGATGACAAAGCCGTCTAATCGAAGCCGTGCGACTCAATCTCGGACTGTCGCAAGTCAGTGCCTGGCGATGATCGCCCTCAGCGTATTGCTGGCGACAGGAGGATGCACCTCCAAGACAGCATCAAACCTGATCCAGGTGGGCCCAATTGCCTTTACGGACGCCAATGGAAATGAATTGGGCGGCACCTTTACTTCCACGGCCGCGGGAAGCACAGTCTATGTCGATGTAGCCCTGACCAATGACAAGGCCCTGTTGGGTGTGGATTGGACTGTGGCCTGCGGAAGTGCTCCTCCTCCGGGAACACCACTGCCTCCCGGTGTTACGCAAAACGACTCATGTGGCACGTTCACACCAGTACACACCGCCAGCGCGCCGGTCCCATCGTATGCATCGGGCGGAACCGGCTTTGTAACTCTCTTCACGGCGCCTCCGTCACCGCCGAAAGATGGCGTGGTCACTCTTTACGCTGCGGCAACCGCGGATCACTCGCGTTATTCAAGCGTCACGCTCACTATCGTTGGCCTGCCAATCTCCATTCAGTTCGGCACAACTCCCCCTTCGTCGATGCCCGTCAATGGAACGACCTCGTTGAAGGCAGTTCTAACCAACGACTATGTATCGGGTGGAGCAAGCTGGTCTGTATCCTGCGGCGCAGCAGCCTGTGGTTCGTTCAGCTCCACTACAACGGCCAGTGGCGTCGCGACGACGTATCACGCCCCGAGTGCTGTTCCTCCTGGAGGCACGGTCGCTGTCACCGCTTCGTCGGTCACCGACCCGACCAAGCAAGCGAGCGCAGTGATCGCAATTCAGCCTGTCGCTGTCACCGTGTCGGCGGCAAGCTCCACGGTCACTACCGGTCAAACCGACCTGATCGAAGGAACGGTCACCAATGACGTCAGCAACTCCGGCGTCGATTGGACACTTAGCTGCGCAACGTCGGGGGCTTGCGGCTCGATCACACCCCACACGGCCAGCGGCGTTGCAGCGACATATACGGCGCCTGCCGTAGCCCCCGGAACCAACGGCATGGTAACCGTCCAGGCGGCGTCAACAGCAAACCCGGCTGCATTGGGCTCTGTCAGCTTAACCATTCAAGCGGCATCGCAGACCACGGTGCGCGGCAAGGTGATGGCTGGAACACATGCAGTGCGAGGAGCGTCTGTGTCTCTCTTTGCGGCCGGCGTACAAGGTTATCAATCGCCTTCCGTGCTGTTGAGTCCCCGAGATGGCGGCGAGATCACAACAGATGACGGCGGGAACTTCTCGATCCGCGATGTGGAGCGTTGCCCGAGCGTATCAACCTCGCTCTACATTGTCGCTCGTGGAGGCAATGCCGACGAGGGAGAGAATCCAAACCTCACCGTCATGGCTGCGCTTGGCTCATGCGCTCATTTGAGTTCCATTCACGGCGTGACCGTGAATGAAGTGACCACCGTTGTGTCCGTCTACACGCTCGCAGGCTTTATGCGCGATGCCTCGCACGTGGGCACGATCCCGTCGAACCTGGCGGGCCTGGAGAATGCGGTTGCACTTGCTTCACAGCTCGTGGATGCGGAGTCAGGCAAGGCACGGGCCAATGCTCTTGCGAATGGCGGCAATTTACCGCAAGAAAAAATCAACTCACTCGCAAATCTCCTCAACCGCTGTGCGGTCAGCGCGGGGGGCAGGTCTGGAGACGGCAGCGAATGCGGCAACCTCTTCGCGATAACCGGGGGCCACACGACGAAGAGCACGCTGGATGCAGTGCTCTACCTCGCGCACCATGGCAATGATCCCGCATTGGCGGATGCCTTATACGGAGCTGCGGGCGAAGATGGACCCTACGCACCAGCGCTGCAAGCCTCGCCGAAGGATTGGGCGCTTGCATTGACGTTCCCCTACGGCGATAACGCAGAACCCATTGTGACCTTGGGCGCGTCTGGCTGTGCTCGGATCGTCAGTCAGCTTGCAGGGAGCGCGAGCAGTGGAACCAATCACACACTTGTAGATTGCTCGGGAAACCGATGGAGCATCGACGCCACGCTCCATTCAATTACCGAGTACATAGGTGCGGCAGCGCCAGAGTCACTGCGGCCATCTCAAACAGATCCAAAGCAACCATCGGAAGAATGAGAGATTTTAGGCGTTTCTCCTGGGCGCGGATTCTGAATATCAAAAGCCCAGGAGGCGTGAGAGTGGAAGAGAAGCACCAATCCCAGGTTCGCCCCAGATCCAATCAAGGGGAAGCGGCAAGTGTAGTGAGGCTGAATCGGGAGACAGAAGCATCAAGGAGAATGTTGGATGAAGATTAACGGAAGACTTTGCTGCGCGGCGTTGGTCACATTGGTCGCGATGGGAGCCTGGGGGCAGACTGCCTCAACGCCGAAAAGCGGTTCGAAGTCTGCGAAGGATTCTCCAAAGAAACAGGAGCAGTTGCTTCTCGATCAGCTGACTGAGAAGCTTCAGCTGATCGACCAGGCTGGGGCACGCTACGACCATCTACAGAAGGAAGTAGATGACCTGAAGCAGCAACTGCAGGAGGCCAACAAGAATGCGGCGGACGCGCAAGCCACCGCCTTGCAAGCCAGGCAGGACCTGGAGGCCATGCGCGCTGCTGTCCATAACGACGACACGGTCGCTAAGCTGCAGGACGCTGTTGGACAATTGAAGTCCTCGTCGGCATCTATTACCGAGTCGCTCCAGACCAGCCACGCGTCAATCAAAGCGCTCGAATCTCCCGATGCGATCCACTTCAAGAACATCACTTTGACTCCGGGCGGATTCCTGGCCGCAGAAACTGTGTGGCGTCAACGCGGCATTGGTGGAGACATCAATACACAGTTCGCCGGTATCCCGTTCTCTGGCCAAACGGCTGGACTTCTATCTGAATTCAACGCAAGCGGGCGGCAGTCGAGAGTCTCCCTTCTCGCGGAAGGGAAGCTGCCTGGCGCCGCGCTGCGCGGCTACTTCGAGTCGGACTTCCTCTCCGCCGGCACCACATCGAATGACAATGAGAGCAACAGCTACACGCTGCGTATGCGTCAGGGCTGGGCGCAGGCCCAAACCAAAACCTGGACCATCACCGGCGGACAGATGTGGTCGCTGGCGACGGAGTACAAGTCTGGCCTCACCAACCTGCAGGAAGCGACTCCTCTGACAATCGACGCGCAATATAACGTCGGCTTTACCTGGGCGCGCCAGTACGGATTCCGCACGACCAAGCAGCTCGGCGATCATCTGTGGCTTGGCGCTGCCGTGGAAGAAGCGCAGACATTGAACATCGGCGGGCATAATCTGCCAACCATCGCCTATCAGCAGGCCGGTAACTCCGGCGGCTTGTACAACTCCACGGCCAATTACAGCTTTAACCAGGCGCCTGATCTGGTGGCCAAGGTTGCTTACGAGCCGAACTTCGGACACTTCGAACTCTTCGCGATCGGCCGCTTCTTCCGCGATCGGGTTTTCCCCAATGGCGCGGCGCCTCCGGGAGCACAGCAGCCTACCACCACCTCTGCACTCGGTGCGTTCACGGCCAAGACTCAAGGTGGCGGAATCGGCGCAAATAGTCGCGTCTCACTGTTTGCGAAGTCGCTGGACCTTGGCGCGCACATTCTGGCGGGCGACGGGCTTGGGCGGTACAGTTCATCCACTCTGGCCGATGCCACAGCGCACCCCGATGGCTCCCTCGAATTACTCTCCGGCGGGTCCGCGTTAGCTACGGTTGAGGAGCACCTAAGCAAACGGCTCGACCTCTATGCCTACTACGGTGCTGAATACGCCAAGCGCGCGTTCTATAACACCGGCTATACCGTCACGACCGCTGGGCCGACACAGGGCCAGCCGATCCTGGGCGGTTATGGCGCGCCCAATAACCTGGTCTATGGATGTTCCATAGAAGTTCTCCCAGTGAGCTCTCCCAATGGTGGAGGCAACGTGCCGGGAAGCGCGGCAAACTGCCAGGCCGACACGCGCAACATCCAGGAAGGGACATTCGGGTACTGGTATCGAATCTTCTCGGGCAGCCGCGGAACCCTTCAGCAGGGAATGCAATACTCCTATGTCTCGCGGCACACCTGGCAGGGGATCGGCGATCCCCTCACCGGGCTCGGAGGATCGCCGAAGGCTATCGACAACATGGTGTTCACATCGTTCCGCTATTACTTTCCCAAGTAAAGATGGAGAGCGGGCAACTGAGAGCAGTGAGTGCGTGGAGAACGAAGGATATGTGCCGGATGCGTGACAGGATCTACATCGCGATTGCCTTTCTGTGGCTCCTGGCCGGCACATCTGCGTGGGCTCAGACCGCGACCATCGGCGGTCACGTGGCCGATCAGGACGGGGCGGTCCTTCAGGGAGCATCCGTTCAGGTGGTAAGCGAAGACGGTTCGGTGAAGAGAGATGCGACCACCAATGTGGAGGGCGCATACTCGTTTCCCCTGCTCTCGGCGGGGAGATACAGAATCCTTGTGAATACACCCGGATTCGCCAACGTGCAAAGCGAGTTGATTCCCGTTGTCGCCGGACAGAATTTCGTCTTCGACATAAAGCTTCAGGTCGCGACTGAAAATACGAATGTCACCGTGTCAGCAACCGAGGGAGCTGGCGGGATCGAACTTGAAACCGGTTCGCTCTCGACAACCCTTTCCACGCAAGAGATCGCCGGATATGGTTTGAATGGGCGTAACTTTTCGCAATTGATATCCATGGCGCCGGGCGTCAGCAATCAGACCGGCCAGGACGAAGCCAAGGTCGGCGTGGCGGGCAGCGCCAAGTTCAGCGTGAACGGCGGTCGTGTCGAATACAACACCTTCGAGGTGGACGGCAGCGATGTTCTAAACACCAGCATTAACGCGAGCCGCGGTCAGGGCGAACCACTGATCGTGTATCCCAGCATCGATGCGATCCAGGACATCCAGGTGCTGACCTCAAACTACAATGCCCAATACGGCAAGAGCGCCTCAGGAAGCGTGCTGGTTACCACGAAATCTGGAACGGCGGACTTTCACGGCAATGGGTACGAATTCCTGCGCAATGAAGTTTTCAACGCGCGAAACTACTTCGATGTCCCAATTCAAGAGCCGAATGGGCTCTTGAAAAAGAGAACTCCGCTTTATCGCCGGCAGGATTTCGGATTCACGCTGGGCGGTCCGCTCTATGTCCCAAACTTCTACAACACCAGGAAGGAAAAGACGTTCTTCTTCTTTTCCGAGGAAGTTCGCCTGGAAAAGACTCCGGTCGACTACAACCAGGCCGTGCCGACGGCTGCGGAACGGAGTGGCAACTTCAGCGACGTGTGTCCGCCCTACGTTCCCGGCGCCAGCAACTATTTCAACCCGGCGTCGTATCCGGATTGTCCTTACGATCGAACCAACAACAACAGCGGTCAGGGATTTGCGCCCGGCCGCGCGGTGGTTGTTAGCGACATCGGTGGAGCTATTGTGAACACGGGGATTATCCCTGCGCCGAATTCGACATTCGGCTGCAATTCGACCGCGACGACACCCCTTCCGCACTGCTACGACGCATCGGTCTCGCCATCGACGTATTGGCGGGAAGAGTTGTTCCGCATCGACCAAAACATCAACGCATCCAATCAGCTATCGTTCCGCTATATCCACGACGCATGGAATACCACAACCCTCACGCCCCAGTGGGGCATCGTACAAAACAGCTTCCCCACAGTGGAAAACCGGCTGGATGGTCCCGGGCTTGACCTGGTGTTGAGCGTCGCGCAATCGTTACCTCATGGTCTTTTGAATCGCCCGGTTCTGAGCTACGCGATCGAACACATCACATTGACGCCTCAGCCGGGGCCTGGACTCAGCAGCCTGGAGCGACCGGCAGCGCTGGATAATCCGTGCGCCAAAACGGGCTCCGGAACGCAGGCCATCATCGACTGCCCGATGGGTTATATCTTCTATAACTCAGCCAATCCCTACAATGGAAACAAAATGCCGGGGCTGGTCTTCCAGGGTACGAACGGGGCTTATGGGGGCCATGGCTTCGCTGCGGATACAGGCTATGCACCATGGAGCCAGGACAATCCAACCTACACCGCACGGGACGATGCAAGCAAATCGCTTGGCAAGCATCTGCTTCAGTTTGGTGTGTCTGGCGCTTATGTGCAGCAAAACGAGCTCAGTGCGGCTAACGGAGCAAATTCCGGCGACCCGCAAGGACTTTTGACTTTCAGCAACGAGCAATCTCTCTACACTTCAGGGAACGCTTTTGCGGATTTTCTTGCGGGGCCGGGCGCGGCTTCCGCTTCTTCCATCGGGACGCCTTTGGAAAAGACAGCCATCAAAAGCTATACGCAAGACAGCGGACAAGCGAGATATCACGACCGATATCAGATGGTGGAGCTTTATCTGCAGGACGACTGGCACGTCACGTCCCACTTGACCATCAACGCCGGATTCCGTGCGAGCTTCTTTGGAAACTGGTACAACCCGGATGGGACAGCCTTCAATTGGAGACCCGAGGCTTATAACGCATCCACGGGCGCTTCGATCTTTGTCGATCCGAATTATGGGTATCTCGTCCACACGACCCCGAATAGTTCAGGAGCGGCCGGATCGCCAGTAACACTCCCCAATCGAAACGGGCCCTTCAGTCTCGGTAACCTCGATCCAGCAATTACGAACGGCCTCGTTCAATGCGGGAAGAATGGCGTTTCTGACAGCTGCATGAAGAGCCATCCCTTCAATCCGGCGCCGCGAATCGGCTTTTCATGGGACCCCTTCGGAGATGGGAAGACCGCGATTCGCGGGGGGTACGGAATCTTCTGGGAACATGGCACCGGATCCGAAGCCAACTCGGGGTCGCTCATCGGAAGCGCGCCGACCGTACTCAGCGAAACCCAGTCCAACGTTCCCACGCCAAGCGGACAGAGCTTCGGAGCCTACAACCTGATCGGCTATTCGTGCCAGGACTCGAAGATGCAATGCGGGTCCTACGCAAGCTCAGCCTCGGCGGTAACGTTTCCTCTGAACGTCACCTCCATCCCCACGCAAGTCGTGTATAGCTACACCCAGCAGTGGAGCCTGGGAATACAGCATGAAATCCGCAAGGACCTGGTCGGCCAGGCGGCTTATGTCGGCACACGCGGAACGCACTTGACTGCGGTTCGCGATCTGAATCAATTGCCGCCCCTTGGCTCCGGACTGAATCCCTTTGCTGCAGGACAGCCAATTACGGCCAGCGTTTGCAATAGTGGAGCTGTCTACAACTACTTTAATGTCGCGGGCTCCAACGCCACCGGACAGACAGGCATTGCCAGTTCCTCCGGGATCGGCCCGACCTCTCCGGGTTATATCAACATGATCGTTGCCTGCACGGGCAACCCAGGATTCGACACCGCCGCCGCCGGAAGCAGCGCGAATGGACGACCGCTTGGAATCAGCGCGGATGCGGTGCGTCCCTATGCCGGATTTTCCAATGTTATTTCCATCGATAACATCGCTTCATCGCGCTACGATTCGTTCCAGGGAACACTGCGCGAAACCACCGGGCCATTGACGCTTGGTGTCTCTTACACTTACAGCCACTCTCTGGATGACGCATCCGATCGATCCTCGGCGAACTTTGCCGACTCGCTGAACCTTCGTTCGAATCACGCCAGTTCCGACTTCGACCAACGCCACCTGCTCAATGTCAGCTACCTTTGGGATCTGCCTATTCTGAAGGCGCTTGAGGGCATCTCTCACATAGGCGGTTCGGACACCGATTCCGGAGACCATTCCAAGGCCGGTGCCGCTGACACAATTCCAAACATATGGCATACATTCCTCGATCATTGGCAAGTCAGCGGCATCACCGCGTTCCAAACGGGCACTCCGTTCAGTGTTATTAACGGCGGCGGTGCGGATGGCACAGGCGAAGGAGACAACGCAGGAGTCGGGGATGGTCTTGGAATCGGCTCCTACGTGGACGTCATCGGAGGCGCTCACGGAATTAAACCCGTGGTGAGCCAATCGGCATCGAACATCGGCCCTTTGCTCCTGAATCCTTCCGCCTTCTCTGCACCACGTGGGCTTTCGTTCGGAAACTCCGGGCGCAATTACTTACGCAATCCATCGCGCGTGAATTTCAATTTGTCGCTTCTAAAACATTTCAAGCCGTTCAAGGAAAAGACGGACGTGGAGTTTCGTGCGGAAGCTTTCAACATTTTCAACCACACCCAATTCCGCATCTATGACGCCAGCCACCCCGGCAACTCAGGCAACAATGTCGCAAACTGTTACGGCGACATATCCACGGGCTACTCTGCGGGAGCGACTGGCTGCCTTGTGGGCAATTCGTTTCTGCATCCTGTGGATGCGCACGATCCACGCATTTTGCAGTTTGGACTCAAAGGATCTTTCTAGGAGGGTTGATCGTGGCAGTGTGGAGTGAGCATCGGATAGGAACAGCGGCGCTTTGTGTTGCCCTGACCGCGTCGGCTTTTCTAGCCGGATGCGGTGAGGTCGTCAAAAAGGCCCAATCCGCAACACAGCCGACGGTCCAGCCGGGGCCGCAGTCATATTTTTCTGGAGCCGTCGCTGGGGGTTACAAGGGAGGTTCGGTGAGCGATTCGGAGTACTTGGCTACTTATGACTTCGATGACTCGGCCAGTACGTTTGCGCAGTTTACCTTTACGTTCACCAGCGGTGACCAGAAGGGTCCACAGCTGAATTTCTCCGGCTCCTGGTCAGCGCTGCCACGGGGGATTCTCAACCTCGGGATCACCTACTCGAATGGCCAGTATGGGGATGCTTCTGCTCCCGGAAGCGGCATAAACTACAACCCCGCGCTGACAGGGAACTGGGCCTTCGAGCTTGCCGGCCAGGCAGGCGGATTTGTGAACCTGGATGGAATGCCATTTGTGCCGATCGTTGCGACGCAATCGTGTCCCAGCTTCACCAAGAGTGTGACTTACCAATTCATTACTATCCCTACTTACATAGGATACGATCTCGCCGGACCAAACGGAGGAATTCAGAATTGGGACGTGCAGGACGACACGGCCTACGGCCAGGTGACCGTGTCGACGAGCGGAAGCACAGTTACCTTCAATAAAATTCAGCAGTTCACAAGCGCAGGTGCGCAGGTGAGCGACTATCCGGATATACCGGGAGATCCTGCGGCGGTTACATCGGTCGCGGGCTCCTGCTCCCAGACTTTCTACGGAAATACCGTGAGTGTTCCCGGGGACGTTGCGGTCACGCTGCCAGGCCCTGGCGAAACCATTACAAGCAGCGCAATCGTCGGTGTCGGACCGACTGGACTGTTGGTTGAAAACAACGGCCAGACTGAGAATTCGGTATCGAATGCATCCTTCACTGGCTATCAGCCATTCCTTGGTTCCGGAACCGGCGCGCTCGGATTACCGCAGCCGTCGAGTGCCGTTGACACGAAGGCTCTTTCCGGAGCGCAGTATGTCGGTGTCATTTACGGAGGCGGCAGCGGCAACAAAGACTGGACCTCTCGCATTGCATCGTTTGGATTTCCGAGTGCGCCGACGGGGTGTCCCTCGGGCAGTCTTCAGTTGCCGATCTTCGGCGGAGATTTTCCGAACAACGATCCAACACAGTCTCCGGCTAACACACCAACTGGATTTGGAAACTGCGATATCGGAATCGACCTGGGGCAACAGAGCTCCTCGCAGGCCGGCTTGTTCCCAAACGCAACAATCTATCTTAGCCAGGAGTTTACCGGGAACACCACAGCGGGAACCTACTCGTTTCCCGCGACTGCGATCGCAGGCCAACTCAACGGGAAATACGCAGTTTTTGTCATTGGGGTGGACACTACCGGCACGCCGAATCAAGCCTGGGGTGTTTACCTCTTTCAATCGAACTAGCAACCTGATCGCGTGAGGAGCGCGTTGATGGTTGAACGCGACTTGGAACCTGATCGCAAATAACTGGCAGAGGCCTGTTGGGTTTGCAGGCATCGAAGCGTCTTCTTACATAGGGGCTTTCGTTGAGCCGCACTCGTTGCGGCCAGCATCTGCTTCAAGCACGACAACTGCGTCCCGGCGATTGACCCGGGATTGTGAGGCTATTTGTGACTGATAAATCTAATATTGTTTCGCGAGTACTTACGGTCGCCAGGGTGATGCCGCTTGCGATATTGTCCGCAAGCATTGGACTCTTTGCTCTAGCAGGATGCAGTGGGAGTAACTCGATGACGACCTCCGCTCCCACCTTTACTCCCGCGGCTGGAACCTACAAAACATCGCAGACCGTAACCATCGCCAGCTCAACATCGGGTTCCGTGCTCTATTGCACTACAGACGGCAGCACACCTAGCGCATCGTCTCCCCAATGCAGCGAACCGATGACCATTTCGAAAACCGAGACAGTCAACGCCATTGCGATCGCACCAGGACAGTCCCCCAGCCCCGTGACAACTGCGGCGTATACGATCAATCTTTCTGCTGCAGCTGCGCCAGTCTTCTCTCCTGTCGCCGGCACATATGCGGGAACGCAATCCGTCACCATCACTGACACAACCGGTGGATCTTTGATCTACTACACCACCGATGGCAGCACGGCGACAACTTCCTCCACGCTTTACGGCGGCCCCATTACAGTTTCGTCCACTGAGACCATCAACGCGATTGCGGTTGCGGGCGACAATGGCCCGAGCGCGGAGGCGACGGCTCTTTACACCATTGCCACGCCGGCTCCGGCTCCAACTATCAGCGGCCCAGGCGGCTCGGTAACAACCACCTATGGTGTTCCGATATCAGTGACGCTCGCGGATTCAGACTCCAATGCAACCATGTTTTACGCAATCAATGCGCCGGCATCAACCGCATCGACGCAATACACTGGCCCGATCGTTGTTTCGGCAGCAGAGACGGTGAATGCCGTCGCGATCGACTTGTCGAATGGATATTCCCAGAGCGCAATGTCCACTCAGGCCTTCATCGCGCTCGATGCTCCGCCGGTGTTCTCAAACCCGGCTGGACCTATCGCCTCCGGGACGCAAATTACCATCATCGATGCGGATCCTTCAGCAACCATCTACTACAGCATCGGTCCGGCCTCGCAGCCCGCTACAACCCTCTACGCCGGACCAATTAGCGTAACCGCCGGCGAAACCATCAATGCCGTTGCCGTCGATACGGCGAATGGCTATGCCCAGAGCGCGCAAACATCCGTTGCCTACACAGTGCCCAGCCAAACGCTGACTCCAACAATAGTGCCGGCGGGCGGAAGTAGCGCGACTTACCCAGCTTCGTTATCTGTCGCGATCACCGATTCGGATGCAAATGCGCAGATTTATTACACCACTGATGGCTCGACTCCAAGCCAAACCCACGGGAGTCAATACGCAGGTCCATTGACTGTCTCCATCACCGAGACCATCAGCGCGGTGGCCATCGATGCGGCCGCGGGGAACTCTGCCAGCAGTATCGCCTCACAGCAGTTAACCATTCTTGAAGCTGCGCCTGTCTTCTCCCCAGCCGCGGGCGGAGTCGCTTCGGGGTCCATGATCTCACTCTCAGATGCTGACCCGAAGGCGGCGATTTATTACACAACCAATGGGAGTCCCGCAACTACGGCCAGTACGCTTTACACCGGACCCATCTCCATTACAGCGGCGGAAACCATCAATGCCGTTGCGGTGAATACGAATGCAGCCACGAATTATGTCCAGAGCTCGGATACATTGGCGGCATACACGCTGCAATCGCCTGCGCCGACGCCGACCATCGCCTCTGCCGGAGGCACAATCGCCACCACATTCCCCGGGACCTTCTCGGTGAGCGTCACAGGTTCGGACGCTACGGCCACGTTGTATTACACCACCGATGGCTCGACACCCAGTTCTACGCATGGCACGCAATTCACCGCCGCATTTATTGTTTCCTCCACCGAAACAGTGAAGGCGATCGCGGTGGATACGTCCCACGGTTACACGACCAGTAGCATAGCGGCTCAGCTGTTCTCGGTGGTGGAAGCCACTCCGTCCTTCTCGCCCGCCTCGGGCACCGTCAGCTCCGGCACCCAGGTGACGATCAGCGATGCGGATCCTGGTGCGGCAATCTTCTACACCACGAATGGAAGCCAAGCCACAATTGCGTCAACCAGGTATAGCGGCGCGATTTCGGTAACAGGATCGGAGACAATCAACGCTGTCGCAGTAAACACATCTTCGAGCTCCAATTACACGCAGAGCCTGGATGCATCCGCGGCTTACAGCCTCTCAGGCTCCGCTCCAATACCTGTCATCAGCACAACAGGGGGCACAAGCACCACCTATCCAGGCACGCTGTCGGTGACCATCACAGACACAGACACGAATGCGGCGATCTATTACACCACAGACGGTTCCGGCCCGAGCGTCACGAATGGGCAACTTTACAGCGGCGCAATTCGCGTGGCTTCCACCGAAACGATTACCGCAGTGGCTGTGGATTTGAATCACGGCTATTCGAATAGCGCAGCGGTCTCCCAAGGTTTCACGGTGACGGAGGCAACGCCAGCTATCGCGCCTGCTGCAGGAACTGTCGCTTCTGGAACCAAGGTCACCATCACCGATGCCGACCCTGGAGCGACTATCTACTTCACCACCAACGGCAGCCCCGCGAACACTTCGTCAACGCCCTATGCTGGCGCCATTACGCTGACTGCTACAGAGACCATCAATGCGATCGCAGTCGACACGATCTCGAGCTATATTCTGAGCCAGGACGCGTCCGCCGCCTACACCATCCTCACGGTGACTGTCCCGCCGCTGACTATCTCCTCGACGAGCGGAACCAGCACAACCTATCCGTCCACCTTCTCCGTAACTCTTGCCGATACGGACACGAACGCAATCATCTACTACACCACCGACGGATCGACGCCAAGCGCCACCAACGGAACCCAATACACGACGGGCACGCCGTTCACTGTGTCTCAAACCGAGACCGTCTCTGCCATCGCCATCGACTCGTCCACTTCGAGCACCGTTGCGACACAGTTGTTCACCGTCCAGGAAGCAGAGCCGCAGTTCTCGCCGCCGGCGGGCAATATCCCCGCTTCGGGCGCTTCCATCAGGATTTCTGACGTGGACCCGAACGCGATAATCTACTACACCACCAACGGAAACCCGGCCACAACCTCGTCCACGCAGTACAGCCTCCCCATCTCCGTAACTTCTGCGACGACCATCAACGCCGTAGCGATTGATAAGACAACCGGGTCCAATTACACGCTCAGTGCGGATGTGTCTGCTGCTTACGCACTTTGCCCAGCGAATTCGGTTTGCGGTACTGTCTCAAGCGGAAACCTGCCGGTTGACGGAGCAACAGTTCAGCTGTATGCGGCCGGGAAAACGGGATACGGCGCGGGAGCCCAGGCCTTGAGCACTACGCCGGCGACCGTCACCACGAATTCCGGAGGCAGTTTCGGGCTGACTTTACCGACATGCCCGACCGCCCCTGGCGATCAGTTGTACCTGCTTGCCACCGGTGGCTCCACAAGCGGCGGCTCGTCTGAGAGCGGCATTGCACTGATGGTGGCGCTGGGAACCTGCAGCAA
>Ga0302319_10007345_pt1 | contig 21687 bp, 15 predicted proteins | sample Bog_T0_2_FD_203319 | JGI IMG/M metagenome (GOLD analysis project Ga0302319, IMG submission 203319) | Peat permafrost microbial communities from Stordalen Mire near Abisko, Sweden - Bog_T0_2 | ecosystem: Environmental > Terrestrial > Soil > Wetlands > Peat | place: Sweden: Abisko, Stordalen Mire... | reverse complement strand
CAGAGGGAAAGACCCCCATGCCTCGGAAAATCCAATGCACATACGGAAAATCGGCTTGATCTTGAACAGAGAATCTTTCAAAGCTGCTGTCGTTCTCGATCGCGATTCCAACTGCGATTGTCCAGCCAAAACGAACGCGTGGCGGAGAATGAGTCTTCTCGCACCACGCGGTTTCTGAAACCGGCGGCCAAACTCCGACCGCCGTCGCTGTTGTTGCTACTGCCGTTCGGTTGCCTGGCCGGCCACCTGCAGATAGTTCTTCACGCTGAAGACGCCGGAGACTGCGTTGGCCTGGATGAAGGCTGCCTCTTTGTCTGCCTGCGAGCTGACTTGGCCATACAGAGCCACGTTGCCGTTCTGCACCGAGATGCGGATAGGCATTTCAGGATCGACGCCGTATTTGTTCAGCGAGGGGAAGCTGTAGACAGCGCGCGCCACGGCGACGCGGGTGCGGTCGTCCATGAGCGAATCGGGATCGACTTCGATGTTGTCGACCACGTCCTTGACTCCCGGCGTGGTGGCGACAGTAGCAAGAGCTGAATCGCGATTCGGGTAGTCGTGCGCGTGGCCTTCGAGCGTAACCATGCCGTTCTCAACCTTCACGCCAATGGCGTCAAAAACATTACCATAGCCAACTCGATCGTAGGCAACCTTTTCAACCAGCTTGGCCTGCAGATCCTTGTCGGCGATTGCCGGTCCCGCCACCTCGATCAAGTTGCGAACCGCGTTTACGCCCTTGGCGTGGAGAACCGACTTTTGCGCATCGGCCTTGTGCTCATAGAGATCGACGGTGCCAGTCAGTGTTGCAACGCCGTTTTCAACGGTGACGTGAACGTTCTGAAACTGCTTTTTGCCGAGCCGGGCCTGCGCGGCCGAATTCTCCTGCCCTTGTGCGCCTGCTGTTTGCCCTGGTGCTGCCGCTCGCGCGACTAAAGGGGAGTTCAGGAGGGCTCCTGCAAGCAAAACCGCTGAGAAAGCGGCTCCGATACTACGTGTATTCCTATTCATGTGAACCTCCGCGATGGTGCATGAAACATCGGAGGCCGGCCGGCGGGTCGCCGGCCGCTCCGTATTCGTTGTTCCACACTGATAGACACACAAATGCCGGAAAAGTTACTGAAGAATGATTCTCGGGACTTACTTGAAGCGGCGGGTGGCTTTGATCACCATTGAAAAAACGCCGGACTCGTCGCGTGCCACCAGCAGCGAAACATGATGGTTAATGGCGATCTCGGCCTGAAGCAACTGCTGGCCGGTGGTATTCACGTCCGTGGCGTAAGTGAGTGTAACGTTGCGGCCTACCTGCTCCTCAACAATGATGCGCGAAGTGGAGTTGCCAAACGGCCCCAGGTAGTTTGGATCGACTTTGACCGATCCTGCGCCAAAGAGTTTTTGCACGCGGCTGGAGACGGTGGCGTTCAGCGCGCCGCCGAGCAACGCGTCGGTGGTGGGGTTTGAGAGCGCCTGCTCCTGCTGCTGCGTGTAAAGACGCTGCTGATTGCCGGTGCGTCCCAGGGCAAGCAACGCCACCACGTCTGCTTCGGGCATCGGCGGATCGCTGCGATAGTCGGCCGTAAACTTGTCGGGCGTTCCATGCAGGTCAAGCGTGATGTCGTAGTCCTCAACGTGCGCCGAGGCGCTCAGGTCGATGATCGGCTCAATGCGCACCGGATTGGTAAAAGTGATGTCGCCGCGCTGCAGATCGTAGCGCGTACCTGCAATCATGGCCGAGCCTTCGGTGATGGAAACGCGGCCCTGCAGCGACGGTGTGGCGGCAGTGCCGCGCAGATGCAGGTCCACGTCGCCGGCCAGCTTGGCAAACGCGTTTTGAAAGTTGAGTTGCGGCGAAGAACGAATGTGTACGTCGAGGCGAATGTGGTTGGTTGCTGCGTCGGGTGTGGTGATCGATTGTGCGGCGTTGGTCTCGGCGGCAAGCGCGGCAAAGTCCATGTCGGGGCTGACGGTAAAGCGCGTGATCAGCACGTCGCCGGAGAGAAGCAAATTATTCTGCTGCCCTTGCAGGTGCAGCGTGGAGTCGGCCAGCGAGCTGACTCCCTGCGGATAACGAATGCGCACGCCCTTGCCGGTCACCGAGAGATCGGCGTAGAGACCGTGCTGATAGGAGAGATATCCGCCCACGGTCAGCGGGCCGCCGCCGCTCATGGCGGTGAGCGAGCTAACCTCCAGCCGATCCTGATTGAAGACCAGCGTGCCATGAAGCTGGCTCAGTCCGTTGGGTAAATCCTCAAGCGAAAGTGCGCCGTTCTGGAAGTCAACACGGCCGTTGAGCCGCGGATTGTTCAGCGGTCCATGCGCTTCCACCTGAAAGGTGCTTGTGCCGCTCGCGGTCAAATCGGGGTCGATGGTCTCAGCCAGCTTCAGATTGATTGAGCCGGAGGTGGCAAGGTCCATTTGCCGCGCTCCGTTCAACGAGAGCGTGCCACTGGCGCGCAGATCGGTGTCTTCGCCGGTCACGTGCAGCGGATCGAGCTGAATGCGCTCGTTGGCAAGCGTTGCGTGGAGCTGCCCTTCGCTCTTGAGATGCACACCGGCGATGGCAGCCTCAAGCTCCTCAATACGAGCTTCGCCGCGGAACTGCTCGGGGTGCGCAAGCGGACCTGTGAGAGCGATGGTGCCGGCCAGCGAAGAGTCGCCGCTGATCTGCTTTACATGCGCGAGCTTGAGAACCGAGTCGATGTTGAACTTTGAGAAGCGCAGCGTAGCCTGAGTATCGTACTCCCCCCGCAGCGCGGTCTGGCCGTGCATGGCGAACTCTGCGCTATCCAGGTGCGTGGTCAAGTCATAAACCAGCGCGTGATTCACGGTGTGCGCCGAGGCCTGCAATGCGCCGACAGGCTCGCCCCCAAGCGTGAGATTGCCGAGCGTTGCCGTGCCGTCCAGTTGCGGGTCGTCCTCAGTGCCAGAGCCGCGCAGATTAAAGCTGACCTTTCCGGCGGTGTCAAGATTGCGGCGGCGCAGAGAATCGATTTTCGAAATATCGACGCTTGCGCCTCTGGCCTCAAACTGGAAACGCTTCGATCCCAGATCGTAACTGCCGCTGCCCGAGACGCTGCCCGCTGCATTGACGATGGACGCGGAGGCAAGGCCGATCAGCTTGCCGGCAATCTTGCCCTGCGCGCGGACTCGGCTTACAGGCTCGCCGAAAAGACTTCCCTTGTCGAGCTGGACCCAGCCTGTGCCACCCAGCGTGCGGATGGGCCCGTCGGCCTGGACTTGCGCAGTGAGCGTGCCGGCGATGGGGAGTTGTTCCTGAATGAAAGGCTGCACATCGTCCACGCCGACATTCGCCGCGTCCATGTGGAGATGAAGAACAGAGTTCTGGTCATAGGCAGGAATGCCCGCTTTGGCCGAAGTGGCAACCCTCGGCTTGCGCGCCGCAATTCGAGATTCCGCGGCAACCGGCTCTTCCGCCGCAGTTGCAGTGAGCGAGCCGCTGAGAGCGATTCGAGTTGTGCCGCGAACCAGCACGCCGCGATCGATTGCGATACGCGTTGAGGAATAACTGCCCGCAGCGTCGACTGAATCCAGATGAACCATCCGAGTTGAGACAGTCGCCCCCCCCGCGGGCATCTCAACCGCGAGCCCGGCCGCGTTCAGGGTTCCGGCAATCAGCGGATTGGTGAGCGACCCAGCCCAGGAGCCGTGAAAGTCGGCCTGCCCGTTGAGAGCGACGGGCAGGGCTGCCGCCCCGTAGCGGCCATTGCGCTTCAGGCCCATGCCACGCAACACGGTGTCGAATTCGCCCAGATTCTTTGAGTGAAGTTCAACGGCAAGCTCCGAAGGACTGGTCATCGGATAAGCTCCGACCAACCCATGCGCTGTAATCTGGCTTGCGGGCAGGCGCAGTTCGAGTTCGCGCAGGTCAACGCCGCCATTGCGCTGCGTGTAGGTTCCATCCACCACACCGGTGCCTGGCACCTCGCCGGGCAGCGGATGAGCCGAGGGGTTCATGCTCAGATTTGCTGTAACGGCAACGGTATTGGAGTCGCCGTTTGACCAGTTCGCAACCGCCAGACCATTCAACAATGCATCGACCCCGAGCCGCTGGTACGGCGGCTGGCTGACCATATCGAGAAGAGTGTCGAGCGAGACATCTTTGAACTGCGCCGTGACCTTGCCGATGACGGGAATCTCAATGCCTTTGGGGATTGCGGGCGTCGTGCGGGCAGACGCTGCGCTGCGATGGTTCGCGGTCAGAGTACCGGCGAGGCTCGTTCCCGACGTGACTGCCGTGTGTAACTCAGCAGTTCCGGGGTAACCCGGCAGCCATGGGCTCAGGTCGACGGTGCCTTCAATCTGTCCGCCCTGGCGCAGACGCGCAACAACATTGGAGATGAGCAACCGGCTTTGGTCGGCGTGAATTTGCGCGTCCAGCCGCACTCCGGTAGCAACAACGCCGGTGCCAATGTATGCGCCGCCATCGATGTGGATCGGGCCATCGGCGCGAAACTCACCAAGCGCTCCGGCGGCGTTCAAATCAAGATGCGCGATGCCTTCCGGCGCGAAGGGATAGCCGGTAAGCGAATCGAGCAGCCTCATGTCCAGATCGCCCAGCAGCTTCGCCTGCCAGCCAGGGTGGCTAAAGTTCTGGAGCGTGCCGCTGATGTCGAGCGCGTGTGCCGAGCCGTCGCGGCCCAGCGCAGTAAGCCGGAGCGATCGCAGTGCGGCCGCATTGCGCATGAAATCGAGCGTCATCTGCACATTTCCGTGCACCGGCTTCGCGGCGGCCTCGGCAACGCTGCGGGACAAATTCAGATCGGATGCGCCGGCCTGTATGCGATAGGCTTCAGGATTACTTGCCGCCGCCGCCATGTAACGCAGCAGCACAGAAACATTGTTGGCCTCAAAGCTGAGCGGCGCGTAGCGATTCTGGAAATCGAAGCTGGTGGCGCGGCTCTCGCAATCGAATGTCCCCTGCTCCACGCGCACGTGCCCTGCCTTCATGTTGAAGATCGCATCCAGAGAATTGCCGTTTTGCGCCGCGGCCGGTGGATGGGGCTGATTGGTCGAGCCGTCGCGATAGACGATCAGGTGCAATGTCGGCCGGATGATTTCGAGATCGCGCAGCCGCACCGAATGGCTCCAGAGGTCAAGGATGCTCAGGCGCGCGATAAGCCGGTCGACGTGGAGAAGCGGCGCTTCGTTCGGGGACTCGAGGCCGTGAATCACCAGGCCGTCCGCCTCGGCTTCAAGACGAAGCAAACGCCAGCGGAAACTCGCAATCTCAACACGGCCGCCGGTCGATTGTTCGAGTTGAGAGACGAGGCGCGCGCGGACGAAATTCTCAAAGCGCGCGCTGCTCATCGCAAAATAGATGCCCGCTATGACCAACACCAGCAGAACAATCAGCCCGGCCGTTCCCAGCGGAACGTGGCGCAGAAAGAAGCGGCGCAGGCGGATGCGGCGGCGCAATGAATCGGGAGACCTTGATTCGGTTTCGGTCATTGGCTTCCCTTTTCTACGTTGCCCGCCGGTCCGGTTGCGGCGCTGCCCTGGTCTTGCGCAGCTTCAAGCGACGGATCGAGAATCTCAACATCGCCCTGCTTGCGCAGATTGGTCAGCCATTCGCCGAACAGCACGTTCACCTGCGTCTGCAGCAGGATCTCCTCGATGCGCGGAGAAACCTTGTCGAGAGTCGGCGGAGTCTGGCTGGCCGGATACTGCGGCAGCAGCGTGTTGCGATAGTAGGCTTCAATCTCCTGCGGCGTAATGTGAATGCCGGGGCGAAAACGCTGTTCGATAAAACTCAGTATCTCCAGCCGGAAACGAAGATTGGTTTCTACCTGCTGCACAGTCAGATCGTGCGCCGCAAGAAAGTCCTTCCATCCCGCGTCAGTAGCGCAGTTGGCGCGGACGCAGGCGGGCAACTCCTTGCGCAACTCCTCTAGCCGGGCGGCAACCTCCTCCGGTTGCGGCGCAGCGGTCTGCGCATCCTCGGTGCGAATCTGCTGCTGAATGAGAGCGCGGCCAATCAACTGCTCAAGGGCGCGCTGGCGCGTAAGCGTGTGCCCTGCGCCGTTGGGATCCAGAACCGAAAGGCGAATCTCTTCATCGATGTCGGAGGCCAGAATGGTGCGGCGGTTGACGACCGCGACCACACTGTCGAGCACAACCGGAGTCTGCGCCACAGCCGGCAGAGTCAGGCAGGCTGCCACGATGGCTCCCACCATCAGGCAACCAAATCGGATTGTGGGCCGATTACGCATCAGAACGTTTGCCCCAGGCTGAAGAAGAAGTTGAAGTGCGTAGCCTCGCCCACGTGCGGCGCAGCGCTCAGATTCGAGTAATCGATATTCACCGGGTAGATAGGCGTATTCAGGTTGTAGCTGAAATCGAACCGCAGCGGACCCACCGGCGTATGGTAGCGCAATCCCACTCCCGGCACCTGCGCAAAGTAGTTAAAACTGCACTGCCCCTGGTGTCCGGTTGAAGTGTAAGGGCCGGAAGGGCTGGGCGCAACGGGCTGGCCGTTGACGATCTGCGTGGAGGAAAGGTCCTCGCAGGTGCTGCGGTCTGGCTGCTCATAGTGCGAGATGCTGGACCAGGCATCGCCGGCGTTTGTAAACACATTGCCCATGTCGTGAAAGAGCACAAAGCTTACCGTGTTGCCGAACCAGGGCAGCGTGGGCGGCGGCAGGCGCAGCTCGGTGCTGTTGATCAGCGCACCAGCGCCACCGATCGGATATCCAGTCTCAGGATCGCGGGGACCGGCAGCATTGAATGAGAATCCGCGCAGCGAAGTCGCCCCTCCGGCATACAGACGTTCGGGCAACGGGATCAGTGCGCTGGTTCCCGATCCGAAGGAGCGGATCTGGCCGTAACGCGTGTTGCGCGCCAGCACAAAGCGGTCCTTGTCGAAGCCAAAGTAGTTGGAGTTGGAGATATCGATGCGATTGAACTCCGCTTCCGCGCCCATGTGCCGGTCCGAGAGAAACTCCTGAAAGCTGGTGTAGGTTCCGTGATGCGCGTCCAGCGTGGAGTCGCGCGTATCGCGAACCCAGGTGAGGCCAAGACCGGCAACGCGCACCGCGGTCGACAACTGCTGAATTGCGGCGGGAAACACTTGCAGGCTGCTGGCCGACACCTTCACGCGGCGGAACTCGTACTCGTAGATGAAGGTATTCGCTTTGGAGAATTTGGTATCGAGCCCCTGGAAGCTTTGCGAAAAGCGGAACCCTCCCTCAAGCCGCGAGGCCACGTAGGTGGTCACATCCTGGCTGTTGGCGTACCCGCCGGAGAAGCTGGCGCTCACATTACGACGGCCCTCGAAGTGCGGAATCTGGAACAGCAGGTCCATCTTCTGTTCGAGCAAACCATAGGTGACCTGCAACGAGGCCGACTGCTCGCGCCCAAACAGATTATTGCGCGTGAGGTCGGCAATCACGCGTGGACTGACGCCGGTCTTGCCGTTGGGATTGCAGGGAATCCCCGCCTGCGCCGATCCCGCGCAGTTGTTCTGCGGCGTTCCCGTCTGGGCCTCGAATCCAAAGCCGTAAGTCAGCGCCCAGCGCCGCGCCTCCGCAGCCTGCAGCAGGACCGTCTTGCGCGTCTCAGCTCCAGTGGGATTCACAACGTCGGCATCCACTTCGTTAAACAGGGCGAGATCGTACAGGTTGCGTTGCGTGTCGAGCAGCGCCGTCTGGTTGAGCGGATCGCCAGGGTGCAATGTAATGGCGCGATCCACCGTCTGCTGGCGCGTATAGTGCAAGCCGGTGAGCAGAACGTTGCGCACAAAAATCTGCGGCCCCTCGGTGATGTGGAAGACCACGTCGGACTTGTTGGCGTCGGAGCCTTGCGGCTGCTGCGTCACCTCCACGTCTGCCTGTTCAAACCCGCGGCTCAGGTATTCGGTAAGCAGAGCGTCGCGGTCGCCGGCTAGGTTTTGCGGAGAAAGCAACTGTCCCGTCGCGGTGTTCAGCAACGGAGTCAGTTTGGCGGCATCGACATGATCGTTGCCGTCAAGCCGCACCGAGCCTACGCGGATCTGGCCGCCCTCGTCGATGCGGTAGGTTACGGCCAGTGGAGCGGTCACGCGCCTGCTCCCGGATGTCCGCGGCGCTCCGGCCTTACTGCTATTTTCCTGAATGTCAACTTCAGGCGTGCCCGCCTCGGGCGTGCTGGTCTCCGGCGTCACCTTCACGCTCGCGAATCCATTGTTGTGATAAACATTCTCGATCGCGTTTATGTCGGCAGAAACCAGAGCCTGGCTGTAAGCTCCGTGGCGATCGAGCGTGTCGGCGGCGCGCACGCTCAGCAGCGCTTTGAGGGTCGCGGCGTCAAAGTAGCGATTGCCGGCAACCGAGACGCTCTCAACGCGGCGTCGCTCGCCGAGCTGCACGTTGAAGACGATGATCACTTCCTTGTCGTCTTGGGTGTGCTGCGTGTGGCTCACTTTCGTATCGAAATAGCCGAGCTGCTGATAGTAGTCGCGCAAACGGCGGTTGCCCTCGTTCAGCAGGTCCTCGTCCACGCTGCCTTCTTCAAAAATGGGGATGAGACGCCGCAGGTGCTCGGCGGAAACGCTCGCGCCCTCCACCAGCACTTTGACCACCGGCCCAGGGCTGGCGGAAAAGCTGTAATCCACCCGGTTGGCAGCGGAATCGTATTGCGCGGAGACCAGCTTGATCTCGGCTTCCATGCGATTCTGGCTCTGGTAGTGCTTCAGCACCCCGTCCAGTGCGTGGTTGTCCGTATCGTGATCCACCTTGGCGCCGGCCTTCAGGTGCGCGTGACGACGGAACTCCTGCATGCTCATGCCGGCGTCGCCCGTAACCGTAACCTTGCCGATGCGCGCCGGCGGGCCAGAGACAACCCTGAACGTCAGGTTGACCAGCGGCGCATCGTGGTTGAAAACGACCTCAGGAGTAATGCGCCCCTGATAGTAGCCATTGTCGGCCAGAGTGGCGCGCATCTGTTCGAGCGCGGCCGACAGCTTGCCCTGGGTAAAACGGCTTCCGGGCGTCAGCTGGCTGGCGCGCTGCAACTGCGTATTCACGGTTGCGCCCTTTGCGCCGTCCACGCCAACACTTCCAATAAACGAGCGGGGAGCGCCCTTAAAAACCAGATCTACGCCATCTGAAGTGCGCGATCCCTCCACCTGAATGGTTTCGTAAAGGCCGGTGGCAAACAACTGGCGCAGGCTCAGGCGCAGGCTATCGGCGCTCAACGGCGTTGCCGCCTGCTGGGCCAGCCGCGCCGGCAACGGGTCAAGCCGGTCCGCGGGCACGCCCTCAAACGAAATGCGATGAACAGCCAACCCCTGCCATTGCAGCAGGCCCGCGGCCGGCTGCGTCTGGGCCTGGGCAAGCATTGCCACGCCGAATGAGAATGCGGAAACGCACGCCAGCAGCATCCCGTAAAGGACCCACCTGCGATGCCCGCGTTTCATTACCGGCTTTCGCTGCAATTACTCATCTCCCAAAAAGTGTGGGCAAGGGTCTTGTTTGCGCCAGATTCGGTCACCGCGTAGAGGTCTTTGCGGGCCGTAGCCCCAGTCGTTCTCAGCCAGAGCTGCGGCCTTTGGATAACTACTCCCTTTCCCCCTATACTAACGATGACAGGAGCTTTGTGCGTCAGGGCTCCCGTCGCAAGTGAGATCCCTCCTAGGAAACTCATGCCTCGTCCCCGGTTATCCTCCCCGCCGCAGCAAGGCCCATCTCCAACAGTTGACGAGGCTGCGCCCATACCCGCTCAGCCGCCCAAGCGGATCGTCTACCCGCCCGCCGCTCCTGCCGATCCCAAACAAACCGATGCTCTGGCGCGCGCGCAGGCAGGCGACCACGAAGCCTTTGCCCTGCTTTATTCGCTGCACAAGCGGCGCATCTACTCCCTGTGCCTGCGCATGGTGGGCAATATCGCCGAAGCCGAGGACCTTACCCAGGAAGCCTTCCTGCAGCTGCACCGCAAGATTTCCACCTTTCGCGGCGACTCGGCCTTCTCCACCTGGCTTCACCGGCTGGCGGTCAACGTCGTGCTCATGCAGTTGCGCCGCAAGGGCCTCAACCTGATCTCGCTCGACGAGGCCATGGAGCCGGTCCCCGAAGAAGGCCCCGGCCGCAGCTTTGGCACACCCGACTTGAAGCTGAGCGGAGCCATCGACCGGCTGGCCCTGGAGCGGGCCGTTGCCTCCCTGCCCGCCGGATACCGTCTCATTTTCATCCTGCACGACGTGGAGGGCTACGAGCATAATGAAATAGCCTCCATGCTCGAGTGCTCCATCGGCAACAGCAAGTCGCAGTTGCATAAAGCACGCATGCGATTGCGCGACGCATTGCGCGCCAGCACCCAGGCGGAGAAGCAGCCATGACCGTCGATCCCACCAAGATGACTTGCCAGGAGTTTCAGGCCCAGCTACCCGAGCTGATCGGCTCGGGTAGAGACGCGTCCGCACACCCGCATATTCAAAACTGCGAGCTTTGCCGGGCCTTTCTTGCCGATTTGCAGACCATCGCCGATGCCGCGCGCCAGTTGTTTTCCACCGTGGACCCTCCCGATGAGCTGTGGGAGCGGATCGAGTCGGCAATCAAGAGCGAAAACGGCGATGTCCACGAAGCCGCGCCGGTAAGAAAATAGCGCGCAGCCAGTCCCACGCCGCCTTTTTTCTCAGCCGCGAATGCAGTTTTGGGCTCCCTTTCCGCTTCAGACCCCCGGCTGCTCTCACACTTCGCCTCTCTTTGGCCGATACACCTTTCGAGCAGCACCGCATCCAATTGTGTAACGGAGCGCCCGGGCCAGACCCCCGGAACAAGACCGCCCAACGAACCCAGCAATCGATCGCTGGGTTGAAAAGCTCACCAGTTTTCGAAGCTTTGCCGCATCCGCGGTTCAGAAGGAGAATCTCCAAATGCGAATTCTGCAACTTTTCGATTCCTGCGTTGTCTAAAGGAAGGTAATCTGATAAAAGGACACTCAATGCCAAACCAGCCTTCGAAGCCGCTGCCACAAAGCACTCCTGCCAAAGAACTTACCGGAACGCGCCGGGTTTCGGTGCTGCCGGTAAGGGATACGGTCCTGTTCCCCCACGCCGTTCTGCCGCTCACCGTGGGCCGCGAAAGCTCTATCCAGCTCATCGAGGCGCTGGGTGAGGAGCGCACGATCGTGGTGGTGGCGCAGCTCGATCCCCGGCTTGATTCCCCTAAACCCGCCGACCTGCACCAGATCGGCACACTGGCCACGGTGCACAAAGTTGTGCGCATGCCCAACCAGAGCCGCTTTGTGTTTACCGAGGGCACTGCCCGCGTACGCCTGGTGAACTACTCCCAGACCGAGCCCTTCATGGTGGCCGAGGTCGAGCCGCTTGAAGAGATCGAGCCTACGGTTGACTCCGGGTTTGAGGCTCTGCAGCGCAATGTCATTGCCCAGTTCCAGCAGATCGTGTCGGAGTCGCCGACGCTGAGCGACGAGCTGCGCACCATCGCCGGCAATATCGAGGAGCCTGGCCGCCTGGTCGACTTTGTCGCCTCTTCCCTGCCCTTTTTAACCACCGCCGACAAGCAGGAGTTGCTTGAAACCGGCAACATTGTCTCGCGGCTCGAACTGCTCAACAAGCACCTGGCCAAGGAGATCGACGTGCAGCAGTTGCGCGCCAAGATCCAGACAGAGGTCCAGGATCAGGTGCAGCAGTCGCAGCGCGACTACTACCTGCGCGAACAGCTCAAGGCCATCCAGAAGGAGCTTGGCGAACAGGATGAGGGCCAGCGCGAATCCGATGAGCTGCGCCAGAAGATTGAAGCCGCCGGCATGCCCGAGGACGTGAAGAAAGAAGCCATGAAGGAGCTGTCGCGGCTGCAGCGCATGTCTCCCATGGCGGCCGACTACTCGCTCACCCGCAACTACATCGAGTGGCTCGCGGTGCTGCCGTGGGCCAAGAGTTCGGGCGCAAAAATCGACATCGGCAAGGCGCGCGAAATCCTGGACGAAGATCACTACGAGCTTACCAAGGTGAAGGACCGCATCCTGGACTACCTGAGCGTGCTCGAACTCAAGCCAGACATGAAGGGACCGATCCTTTGCTTCGTGGGCCCTCCCGGCGTGGGTAAAACCTCGCTAGGCCGGTCGATTGCGCGGGCACTGGGCCGCAAGTTCCAGCGCATCTCGCTGGGCGGCATGCACGACGAGGCTGAGATTCGCGGCCATCGCCGCACTTACATCGGCGCGCTGCCGGGCCAGATCATCCAGAGCATTCGCCGGGCTGAAACCAACGACCCGGTCATCATGCTTGACGAGGTGGACAAGCTGGGCCGCGACTTCCGCGGAGATCCCGCATCGGCGCTGCTTGAGACGCTTGACCCGGAGCAGAACAACACGTTCCGCGACAACTATCTCGACGTGCCGTTCGACCTGAGCAAGGTGCTGTTTATCTGCACCGCGAACATGCTCGACACGGTGCCGCCGCCACTCATCGACCGTATGGAGCTGATCCCCTTGCAGGGTTACAGCGAAGAGGAGAAGCTGCACATTGCCAACCGGTACCTGATTCCGCGCCAGATCAAGGAGAACGGAATCACGCCCGAGCAGATCGAGTTTCCCGAGGACGCGGTGCGCTTCATCATCCGCCACTACACGCGCGAAGCAGGCGTGCGCAAGCTCGAACAAACGCTGGGCACCGTCTGCCGCAAGCAGGCGCGGCGCGTGGTCGAGGGCAAGACCGAGAAGCTCACGGTCACGCGCGATGTGGTGCACGAGTTCCTGGGTGGCATCCAGGTGCGCGTTGAAACTGAAGTGGAGGAGCGCGTCAAACGGCCCGGCGTGGCCATCGGACTGGCGTGGACGCCGGCCGGCGGCGACATTCTCTTCATCGAGGCCAACAAGATGAAGGGCAAAGGCAGCTTTACCATGACCGGCCAGATCGGCGAGGTGATGCAGGAATCCATGCAGGCCGCGCTTACCTGGGTGCGCTCGAACGCCGCCTCTCTGGGCCTTGCCGAGGACTTCAACAAAGACCTCGACATCCACATCCACGTGCCGGCGGGCGCAATTCCCAAAGACGGGCCTTCGGCGGGCGTCACCATGGCCACGGTGCTGGCGTCGCTGTTGACTGACACTCCGGTGCGGCCGCTGACGGCCATGACCGGCGAGATCACCCTCAGCGGCAATGTACTGCCGGTGGGCGGCATCAAGGAGAAGTTCCTGGCCGCGCGCCGGGCCGGAGTGACAACCATCATTCTGCCCGCTGAGAACCGCCAGAACACCGAGGAGGATCTGACCCCGGAGATGATGGAAGGCGTTACCGTTCACTACGCCAACCGCATTGAAGACGTGCTGCATGTGGCGCTGCCGCTGTTGAAGCAGAGAATCCCCGGCGCGCAGCAGGAGTCGGAGCTCGCCACGGCTTCCATCTCCTGAACTCACGCCAAACTCCACAGCAAGGGCCGGCAAACCAGCCGGCCCTTGCTGTTTCTGCACTTATCGCTTTTCAGACCCGCAACGTCTAACGCGCAGGCGGTATCCTTTTTTCAAGTATGCGCGTACACGTTCTCTCCTTCGGGATTCTCAAAGACTGGCTGGGCGCTGCCCCGCTCGCCGTGGAGCTGCCTGAGGGCGCAACCGTTGCGGATCTGCTCGCCCACCTGAGCACCGGCAGTCATCCCGCGGCGGCTCTGCGCGGCATTGCCGTCAGCGTGAACGCGGAGTACGCCACAGCCACACACATGCTCAACGACGGCGATGAAGTCGGCCTGCTGCCGCCCGTCTCCGGCGGCTCCGCGGATACTTCAAACGCAATAGAACCGCCCGTCGCCGTTGCCCTCACGCGCAGCCGCATCCGTGCGGAGAAGATTGTCGCGGACGCCAAGCGCGGCGAAGACGGCGCGGTGGTGGTCTTTGACGGCATTGTCCGCGACAACACGCGAGGCCGCAAGACGCTCTACCTTGACTACGAAGCCTATGAAGAGATGGCGCTGAAGCAGATGAACGAGCTGGTCCGCCAGGCCCTCGGCAAATTCGCCGTGCGCCATGTGACCATGGTTCACCGGCTGGGCCGCATAGATATTGGCGAGACTAGCGTGCTCATCGTCGTCGCCTCCGCGCATCGCGCTGTGGCCTTTGATGCCTGCCGCTGGCTCATCGACACGCTCAAGCAGTCCGTGCCCATCTGGAAACGAGAGACCTTCGTGGACGGCGCAGTCTGGGCGCCTGGCGAACCGTTTCCCGCAGTGCTGGCGGTTACACCAAAGGACGGCCATGAAGCCTGAAGACCTGTTGAACATCGGCTCCGCAAAAACCGCAAGAGCAATTGGCTGTGCACTGATGCTGGCCCTGGCCGCTGCCCTGCCCGCGCAGGAAACCACACTGCACATGGACGTGAAGCTGGTGAGCGTCTTCGTCAACGTGACGGACCGCAACGGAGCCATCGTCGGCGGCCTTGGGCACGACGATTTCGCCGTCACTGAAGATGGCCGCCCGCAGTCGATCGCGGTCTTCGAAAAGCAGTCGGAGCTGCCGCTGAACCTCACCCTCGCCATTGACACCTCCGGCAGCGTGCAAAAGGACTTGAGCAGCGAAGCCGCAGCGGCGCGGCGTTTTGCCCACGCAATTCTGCGCCAGCAAGACCAGATGAGCGTGATGCAGTTCGCCACCGAAGTGCGCGCACTGACTCCCTTCACCAACAAGCTCTCGCAGATCGACCGCGGGCTGGGCCAGTTGCGCGGCGACTGGGCCACGGCTCTCTATGACGCCATCTACCAGGGCTCTGACCGGCTCGGACCGCTCGACGGCCGCAAGGTTCTGGTCATCATCTCCGACGGAGACGACACCGCCCAGAACACCACCTACGCGCAGGCGCTCGAAGAAGCCCTGCGCAACGAGGTGATGATCTATTCGCTGATCGACGTGCCCATTGTGGCCAGCGCGGGGCGCGACCTGGGCGGCGAGCACGCGCTCATCACGCTGGCCGAGCAGACCGGCGGCAAATATTTTTACGTAAACGATGGCGGTCTGGACAAAGCCTTTGCAAAGGTGAGCGACGACCTGCGCACGCAGTATTTGCTTGGCTATTACCCGCACAATCAGGAGCCGGGCCGGGACTACCACCGCATCCGCGTCACCGTTCCCCGCGCTGCGGCCGAAGACTTTACCGTGCATCACAAGGTGGGCTACTACGCCGACCCCAAACCATCCGGCGAATGAAGCGAGTACCGCCGTCAGCACCCAGCTTTTTCCACCGAATCGGCCAATCTGGCGCAGGACAGCCGGATATCGGATTGCGATATGCTTCTGATTTGAAAGGGCATGGCTTCAGCCGTGCCGTAAATGCCTCCTGATGAATGTCTCCGGCCCTGGGGGATGGATTGCCATCCCAACAACATCCCTCGGCGGCTAAAGCCGGTACCTTTTTCGCACCATGTTTTGGCACGGCTAAAGCCATGCCCTTTCAAAGCTGTTCCTGCCGGCAATTTGAAATCCAAATGCAATTGCCCTGCAATCTGGCGGCCTGGATGCCGCGCCGGGGCCAATCCGCATCTAAAATAAAACCATGACTTCGCCATTGTCCTCGCGCCGCCGTTCCAAGACGCCACCGCCGGGCGAAACCGGCCAGGAGGCTCTCTACCTGCGCTCGCTGAGCGAACGCCAGGTCACGGTCACCATCAAACTGCGCGACGGAGAAACCGTGCGCGGCTGGATCGAGTATTTTGACGACGCCATGCTGCGCCTTACGCGCGAAGGACACCCCAACCTGTTTATCTACAAACACCAGATCCGCTCCATCAGCGAAGCGGGCAAGCGCCGCGTGCCACGGCCGGCTGCGGCGAGTGGCGCACGAGCGAGCGAGGAAGCGTAGTGACCAGTGAGCGGCCTGTAGGTACTGAAGCGGCGCAAGCAAGCGAACAGAATCTGGTGTGGGTTCCTAAGGCGGCGGCCATTGCCCGCGAGGGCGGCGCGCGCCTGCGCGAATTTCTGGCCCAGGGCGTTGAAACCGAGTACAAGGGCGACGTGGACCTGGTCACGATTGCCGACCGCACCGTGGAAAGACTTATTCGCACGCGGCTGGGCGAAGCTTTCCCCGATCACGGCATCTACGGCGAAGAGGGCACGCGCGACCGCATGGAAGGCGAGTTCCGCTGGTACGTCGATCCGCTGGACGGCACAACGAACTTTGCGCATGGGTTTCCGCACTTCTGCGTCTCCATGGGACTGGAGCAGCGCCCGGCGGGACTGAAGCCCGAAGAAGACGGAACGCTGGTCGCCGGTGTCATCTACGATCCCATGCGCGACGAGCTGTTCACCGCCGAGCGTGGCAAAGGCGCGTGGCTCAATGGCAAGCGGCTCCATGTCTCGCGCATCGCCGAGCTTGCTGAATCGCTGCTCTCCACCGGCTTTCCCAGCCGCAAGCGCCACGCCAGCCCCAACGTGCATTTTTATCAGGAGTTCACGCTGCGCTCCCACGGCGTGCGCCGCGCAGGTTCGGCCGCGCTCGACCTGGCCTATGTGGCCGCGGGCCGCCTTGAAACCTTCTGGGAGTTCAACCTGAACCCGTGGGATACGGCAGCCGGCATTCTGTTGGTGAAAGAGGCTGGCGGCAGTGTAACGGATTTCTCCGGCAACCCCGTCCGGCTCGATAGCCGCGAAGTACTGGCCTCGAACGGCCTCATCCATGCGGAGTTGGTGCGCTTATTTGGCGATCTGTTCGCCGGCCGCGATCTTGCGCCGATTCCCACCCCGCAGGAGTTCGCCGCCCACCGCGCCGCACGGGCCCGCCAGCAGTAGCAAAAAAGTTCCAATGATAACAAGAGCTGTCATCCTGAGCGAAAGGGGCCCCAAACGCTTTTCAGTTTGGGGGTGGTGAGTCGAAGGATCCGCGGTTGTTCTTCAACGAACTTCAGAGGCGCCTCACTTGATGGCCTGCGAACCGGAGCGCCGGAGCCCCCGTTCCCGTAACGAACCTTCCCCGTCCCGTTACCGCATTTCAAAACCGCATCGCGCATCAGGGCATCATCTTTAGCCGCCGTATGCTACTATCAGCGTCGAGGAAATCAGTTCCCCGGAGAGAATATAAGATGGCCTACGTTATCGCAGAACCCTGTATCGGCACCAAGGACACCGCCTGTGTAGACGCCTGTCCGGTCGATTGCATCCACCCCAAGAAAGACGAAGATGGTTTCGGCTCCGCAGATCAGTTGTTCATCGATCCGGTGGAGTGCATTGACTGCGGCGCCTGCGTGCCCGCATGCCCGGTATCGGCAATCTTTGCCGCCGACGACCTGCCTGAAAAATGGGCTCACTTTACCGAGAAGAACGCCACCCACTTCGGCCGCTAACGCCGCGCAGTCCGGCTGACGGTCGGCCTATTGCTCAAAAGCGAGCACCTTTACACAACAAGCGCGCATCCCGTTCAAAACGGAAGCGCGCTTGTTGTTTTAGAAACGATATCGAGTCGTGCAGCGCGTCTGCGACGCCATCTGCCAGTTCAAATCGGCGTCACAGCGAACTGCCGCGACAGCTATCGAACGGCGCAGATGCGCATTCAAAGCACGAGTATCGCAAACCCTCGTCGACTCTGGCTGCGATCAAGCTGAGAATTTGTGGCTGCAAGCGCGGTGAATCTGAAGTTCCTGCCATAGTTTACAAAAAACACCCGCAGATCCTTCGACTCACCACCCCCGAACTGAAAAACGTTCGGGGACACGTTCGCTCAGGATGACGGTGCCTTTAATGGCGCGAACTTTAAACTCAGGACACTAGCGGCCGGCGTGCTCAAAGGCAAGGGCGGGAACGCCCTCTGCGACGCCAGAAACTGTGTCGATCGAACTCGCCGTGGGGACCGCGCAGAGCGCGAACCGTCCGTTCTCCATCTCGACGAATTCGATGTTATCGCCGGTCTTCAGTCCAAGCTGTTTACGAACACCCATGGGCAGGGTAATGCGGCCGTTGAAGGTGACCATTGCCGAATGCATGTGCTACCTCTGTAGTAATTCTAGCCTAGAAAAAGTTCCGATTTTGTGGAAAATCCCGCACTATGACAGGTGTAAGCCTCATCACATCAGCAAGATAAACGTTCCATGAGAATCAATTCGCCATCGTGAGCAGATTTTTTTCGGCCGGCCGCAAGCTCCGACTGAATGTCCGTCTAACAAGCTGAATCGGCATGATTTGCCATAGCGTCCCAGCGCCGGGTTCCCAGGTGCGAAGATAGAAGTCGCATGGGCGTGCTCAGCTCTGAAGCCGTAGTTTTGCGCACCTGGCCGGTCCACGAGTCCGACCTGATCGTGAGCTTTTTCACGCGCGATTACGGCCGCATGAGGGGCGTGGCCAAGGCCGCGCTCAAAAGCCGCAAGCGCTTTGGCGGCGCGCTGGAGCCGATGACCGTGGCCCGCGCATGGTTCGCCGAGCGCCCGCGTCAGGAGCTGGTCCGTCTCGATCAGCTTGAAATTCTCCGCTCGCCGCTCTCGGCCCCCGTGGACCACCTGCGCATGGCCGTGCTCAGCCTCTACGCCGAGCTGCTGGACGAGGCGCTGCCCGAGCACGATCCGCAGGAGACGACCTTCCGTCTGCTGCTCGCGGTTCTGGAGCAGACCCACGTCGTCCAGACCCACGTCGCCCAGACGCAAGGCGGACAGGCCAATGCGGCCGAGCCGGATCAAGCGCAGCTCAATGCGACTCAGCCCCATTCGACTGAGCCCTGGATGCCGCTCACCTACTTTCTGCTGTGGATGACGCGCCTGATGGGCCTGCTGCCTGACGTTCACCGCTGCACGGCATGCGGCGAGCCGCTGCAGGCCGAGGAGGTCTGGTTCCACAGTTACAGCGACGGCCTGTTCTGCGCGGTCCACCACAACGGCAACGCCGACGGGCTCACAACCGACTCCTGGCAACTGGCGCAGAGAATGCTGCGCGCGCCCGTCGCCGCCTTTGCCGCCGAGCCGTGGCCCCGCCGCCGCGCCCAGGACCTGCGCCGCTTCGCTCTGCAATCCATCGAGCGCCATCTGGAGCGCAAACTCCGCACCGCCGAAGCCCTCTCCCGCCTGGGGGGGTAACGTATAACGCAGCCGTAGACCGTGCGCGCATGGCCAGGCCAACATCAACAACCTTGGATTGCTGATCGGCCTATCACCCCAACTGATAAAATCAACATTCAGTCCCGTCGAGAGTGAGTTTTCTACCGTGGCAGCTAAAAAGATCTCCACGGCCGCCATCGCGGCCAAAGCTACACCCCTTACCTTCCAGGAATTGCTCTTCCGTCTGCAGGGCTTTTGGGCGGCGCGCGGATGCGTGCTGCAGCAGCCTTACGACGTTGAAGTGGGCGCAGGCACCATGGCCCCGGAAACCTTTTTGCGCGTGCAGGGCCCCAAGCCCTACCGCGTGGGCTATGCGCAGCCTTCACGCCGGCCGGCAGACGGCCGTTACGGCGAAAATCCCAACCGTCTGTTCAAGCACACACAGTTTCAGCTCATCCTCAAGCCTCCGCCGGCGAACGTGCAGGAGCTTTACCTCGAGTCGCTCGAGGCCCTGGGCATCGACCTGAAGCAGCACGACCTGAAGTTTGAAGAGGACAACTGGGAGTGGCCCGCCGGCGGCGCATGGGGCGTCGGTTGGCAGGTCATGCTCGACGGCCTTGAGATTACCCAATTCACCTACTTCCAGCAGTGCGGCGGTCTGGACCTCGATCCCATCTGCGCCGAGCTTACCTATGGGCTCGAACGCATCGCGGCCTTCCTGCAGGATAAGGACTCGATCTACGACATTGTCTGGGCCATCGATCCCGACACCGGCGCGCCCGTGACCTACGGCGATGTGCGCCTGGCCGAGGAGCTGCAGTTCTCCGTCTACAACTTTGAAATGGCCGACGTGGCCAAGCTCTGGGAGCACTTCAACCAATACGAGAGCGAAGCCAAGGCGCTGCTGGAGCAGGCCGGCGCTCTACTGGGCGACGACGACGCAGATCCAAAACTAAAGAAAAAATTTCCATTGCTGGCAACGTATGAGCTGGCCCTGAAGTGCTCGAACCTGTTCAATCTGCTTGACGCACGCGGCGCAATCAGCGTAACCGAGCGCGTTGGCGTCATCGGCCGCATTCGCAATCTGGCGGTCGGCGTGGCAAAGGCATACGCAGTGCAGCAGGCGGCGTAAAAGCAGCTCTTAGCTGTCAGCTTTCAGATGGGTGCCCCCGGTCTCGATTTTGAGACCGGGGATAGCAACAACTTAACCAATCGCTGTCATCCTGAGCGGAGCGCAGCGAAGTCGAAGGACCTGCGGTTAACACCGCTCACTCGACCACGAAAGTTACAACAAAATGTCTGACTTTTTACTTGAAATCGGCCTCGACGAAGTTCCCGCCCGCATGATCGCCTCGGCTGAAGCCGAGCTGGGACGGCGCGTAAACGACCTGCTCACGCGCGAGCGGTTGCTGGGCACCGCCCAAAAGCTCACCACCTACTCCACGCCCCGGCGGCTGGCCGTGCTTGTTGAGGACGTGCTCGCAACCCAGGCCGATGCCGAAGAAAAAATGACCGGCCCGTCGTGGAAGGTCGCCTTCAAAGACGGCGCGCCCACTGCCGCTGCCGAGGCCTTTTCAAAGAAGGCCGGCGTCCCGGTTTCCGCCCTTGAAAAAGTCACCACGCCCAAGGGCGAGTACGTGGGCGCAACGGTAAAAAAGCCCGGCCGCGCCGCCGCAGATCTACTCGCGGCCGAGCTGCCCAAAGAAGTCCTGGCCCTCTACTGGGCCAAGAACATGTACTGGCGCGCTGGCAAGCCGGAGCGGTTTGTCCGCCCCGTGCGCTGGGTCGTAGCCCTGCTTGACTCCTCCATCGTCCCGCTCGAAATCGCCGGCATCGCCGCCGGCAACGCAAGCCGCGGCCATCGCATCCTCCACGGCAGCGCACCTGTGGTCATCCCTACGGCCAAGAGCTACGCTGAGGCCCTGCGCGGCGCATCCGTCATCCCCGATGTCGCCGAGCGCCGCCAGTCCATCCGCAAAGCGCTGGACGCAGCCACGCGCACCGTTGAAGGCGCACGCTGGCGCGAAGATGAAGCGCTGATTGAGACGGTCGTGCATCTCACTGAGCAGCCCTCCGTCATCCTTGGCGACTTTGAGCCCGAGTACCTGGCGCTGCCCGAGGAAGTTCTGGTCACCGTGATGCGCGACCACCAGAAGTACTTCGCCGTCGAGGGAGCTGACGGCAAGCTGGCTCCGCATTTCCTGGCCGTGCTCAACACACAGACTGATGCCGAAGGCGCGGCCATTATTCGCCATGGCAATGCCCGCGTGCTCCGCGCACGCTTTAAAGACGCGCGCTTCTTTTGGGACTTCGACCAGAAAACTCCGCTGGCCGAGCGTGTCGAGAGCCTCAAGTCCGTCACCTTCCAAAAAGAGCTGGGCAGCTACCACTGGAAGACCGAGCAGAATCTCGCCGTCACTGAGAAGCTGATCGGCAAGCTGATGAGCGACTACGGCGTCAGCTTTGACCAGTACCGGCTCAGGAACGCGGTGCGCTACGCCAAGACCGATCTCACCACCGAGCTGGTGAAGGAGTTCACTGAGCTGCAGGGCGTCATCGGCGGCCTGTACGCGCGCACACAGGGGCTGGGCGAAAAGGTTGCGCAGGCCATCTACGACCAGTACAAGCCCGCGTCCACCGACGATGCCATTCCCTCAACCGTGGAGGGCCTGGTGCTGGGCCTTGCCGACCGCATCCAGACCATCACCGCAATGTTCTCCATCGGCAGCGCACC